>Ga0136614_10002366_pt1 | contig 11718 bp, 11 predicted proteins | sample AntDrymUQ2792106_2_FD_106643 | JGI IMG/M metagenome (GOLD analysis project Ga0136614, IMG submission 106643) | Polar desert sand microbial communities from Dry Valleys, Antarctica - metaG UQ279 (21.06) | ecosystem: Environmental > Terrestrial > Soil > Desert | place: Antarctica: Dry Valley...
GGACACGACCGAGGAGAACATCCAGGCCCGCTGCCGGGGCGTGATCCTCATGGCCATCTCCAACAAGACGGGGAGATTGGTCCTGACCACCGGCAACAAGAGCGAGATGGCGGTCGGCTACGCGACCCTCTACGGCGACATGGCGGGTGGATTCGCTCCGTTGAAGGACGTGCCCAAGACCCTGGTCTACCGGCTCGCCCGCTGGCGCAACGCGCGCGCCCCCGTCATCCCCGAGCGCGTGTTCGTGCGCCCCCCGAGCGCCGAGCTCGCGCCGGACCAGAAAGACGAGGACAACCTGCCGCCCTACGCCGTGCTCGACCCGATCCTGGAGCGCTACGTGGAGCGGGATCAGGCCCCCGAGGACATCGTTGCGGCCGGCTTCGATCCCCAAACGGTGGCCAGGGTCGTACGGCTCGTGGACCGCAACGAATACAAACGCCGCCAGGCCGCCCCCGGCGTGCGCATCAGCCGCCGCGCCTTCGGCCGCGACCGGCGCTATCCGATCAGCTCGGGGTATCGAGAGGATTGAAGTCCTCCCCCTCCAGCAACCGGTCGCGGTTGTGGGTGAAGACACCCAGACCGGATCATCGGTGTTCACTTCCACAAACCAGCGAAACAATAGATTGTAGTCCAACTGCTCCATCAGCAAGCGCTCGGAACGAATGGAGTAGAACACCTGCAGAGCAACGCCCGCCGGGTTCATGAAATGCAGGCCCATGAAGCGTTCCGGCCGGTCGGTGCCGGAGGCGAGCCGGGTGATCGAGATCGAGGAGGTGTTCGAGGTCAGGATGGTGTGCGGCGCGAAATGCGGCTTCAGTTCGGCAAAGATCCGATGCTTGAGTGGCTCTTTTTCGGTTGCCGCTTCGATGATCAGATCCACCGGGCCGAGGCTCGCGAGCTCCGGCTGCGGGGTGATCCGGGCGAGCGCCGCGTCGCGCGCCTCCTGGGTGATCTTGCCGCGCGAAACCTGGCGATCCATGTTCGCCGCGATCACACCCGGCGCCGCGCTCAGCGCCGTCTGCGACACGTCGTGGAGGTAGACATCGTACCCGGCGAGCGCGCAGACATGGACGATGCCGTTGCCCATCTGGCCGGCGCCGATGATGCCAACGCGCTTGATTTCCATGTGTTTCGGTCCCCCGCCCTGTTGCCGATCAACCATAGGCAGGCCCCCCAAGCCGCGCAATGGCTTTGTCCGGCCAAACGCTTGCGGCGCAGCATTCGCGGGTGGACAGGTCTGTGAGGCCGTGCACGGCAACGCGGGTGCCGCGTCGCGGTGGTGGTCTGGAGGACGGAAAGCCTTGCGACCTGGGGTCCGCTCATGGCAAGGCCGGGGTGCTGCTGCTCGCGATCGCGGGCCGGTTGTGCCGTCTGATGCACGGCCGGGGGTAGCCGTTTGGGTAATATTTCACAGAGATCCTGTGAAATAGTACCGTGCATCGCGGCCGGCACAGGCCGTATTCTGAGCGCACATCGACGCCTTGCCCGGCTTCCCCGATTCTGGCGTTCATCGATTCGCGGCCCGTATTTGGGCGTTCATTCATCACCGATGCTCGAAGCGGCCGGCGCCGCTCCGGAGATATACCTGAACATCGAGAACATCACCGGAAGCGGCAAGCCGGTGAAATACGCCGTCTACGTGAACGTCCCCGAAGGCGACGATCCTGAGCAGCATCCGGAACTGTTTGCCGGCATTCTGCCGATCGGTCTTGCCGAAGCGAGCCAGCGGGATGCGGATCACGCCGGTGGCGGGTTGCACTACACGCTCAATATTACCATTACCGCCGTCGTACGGCGGCTCGAGGAGCGTCAGGCGTGGGATCCGCAAACCGTGCGCGTCAGCTTCGTGCTTCGTCGCGCGGCGCGGGCGCTACATCGCGCCGTGGTTCATTCTTGGAGTTGGCGTGTCCCTCTGCACGACGCGACTGTTCTTCGAACCGCTACCTGGATCCCGCGGCCTCGCCGCGCTGGCGTTCCTTGTCGCGGGCCTTTGGCAAACGTCCTCTGCGCGCGCGCTCTCTCAAACGCGGCCATCGGACGCAGCCGCTGGCGCCGACAGGGTGGCGCGCGAACTACGACTGCGTGCGCTACGGTTGGACCACCGGCGTGCACTGCGTGGCGACGTGCGGCGTGCTGATCGTGGCGTGCTGGCTCCTCGGGCATGGCGCGCTCGGCTTGGCCGGCATGATCACAGCCATGACGATCGGGCTTGCTGAGCGTTACATGATTCGCCCCAACCAGCGCTGGCTGGCTGCAGCGCTTAGCCTCGTGGCGGTGGTGGCGGCGTCGACCGCGTCGTGGTGATGACAGTGGAAAACGTCGATCAATGGTGCTTTGCGTGGTTCGAAGCAAGCCGGGCCGAAGGCCGCAACCGTGCTGGGTTATGGCTTGCCTCGCGATGGATGCTGGGCGAGACGATCACCATCTCGTTCCTCGACGGCGACCCGGCGCTGCACGCGCGGATCGAGACAGTGGCTCGACAATGGATCCAACCAGAACGCGCGAGCGTGTTCTTCGACTTCCGTCGAGGAAGAAACGATACGGACATCCGCATCTCGTTCTAAACGGCGACGGATCGTGGTCCGTCCTCGGCACGACATGCCGACGCATCGACAAGAGCGAACCGACGATGAACTTCGGGTGGCTCAAACCCAGTTCGTCTGACGCCGAGGTCCAGCGCGTCGTGCTGCATGAATTCGGTCATGCGTTGGGACTGGTGCACGAACACCAGCTTCCCGCAGGCGGCATTCAGTGGAACAAGCCCGCGGTGTACGCGGACCTGGAGCCCAAGTGGTCGCGCGAGAAAATCGAGAAGAACCTCTTCGCCACCATTGCACCGGAGGAAGCGGCGATGACCAACCTCGATCCGACGTCGATCATGATGTATCCGATCAAGAAGAGCTGGACGACCAACGGATTCTCGACCGGCCTGAACGCCACGTTGTCGCCCATCGACATTGCGTTGATCCGCAACATGTACTGACGCCCGCACATGGCTGTTGACGACCGAGGCATCGTTGTTGGGATCACGACCTACCCTGACATCAGTCCGCTCGAAGGACCGGAGCACGATGCGCAGGAGTTTTACGAGTGGCTGACCTCGTCGACCGGCGGCGACGTGCCCCCGGAGCGCGTCGACAAGATCGTGAGCTCGGACTTCCAACCGGTGGCGCCGGCGGCGCCGGCGCGGCTGCCTGCCCAGGAAGTTGCGCAGGCATTCGATCGCCTCCATTCCACGGCGCTGGGAATGACGGGTATCCCGAAGCGGTTAGGGAGGCGGCTCTATGTCTACGTCGCCGGGCACGGCGCGGCGCTGCCGTTCACCGCCGATCCGGAACGAAGCGATGCGGCGTTCCTCGTGGCCGACGCGACCAAATTCAACGCCACCCACGTGATGACGAAAGTTCGCGCGCTCTACTTCTTGAACGCGGGCATCTTCGACGAGATCGTCGTGTTCATGGATTGCTGCCGAATCCCTCTCAACCGGCTGGTTCCCAGCTATCCGAGCTACGTTGACGCGAACGCGATCGATGCGGCGGGGAACGAACGGCGTGCGTTTTTCGCGTTCGCCACCAAATGGGGACTCAACGCGCGAGAAAAACCGTTCAACGGGTCGATGCGCGGCGTCTTCACCACCGCGCTGATGTCTGGCCTGAAGGGCGCCGCGGCGAACCACGATGGCGCGATTACCAGCAGCAGCCTGCGCAACTATCTGGTCAATCACATGAAGGATCTGCTGACGCCGACCGAACAAGCGGATCCGGAGATTCCGCAGCACCCAGACATCCCGCCCCCGGCTGTCGAGCTCGTCTTCGCCACGGTGACCCCGCAACGCGTTTCTGTCAGTGTGTCGTTTCCCGCACAGGCCGCGAATCAATTGATCCGCATGCGCGGCGACGGATTCACGGTGGTGGCCCGCGATCAGACGGTGCCTGGGGTCCCATGGGTCGTCCCCAACCTGCCGCGTGGCGGCTACCTGGTAGAGATTCCGGCAGTCGGCCTCGAGAAGGCCTTCACGTTGATCGGGAATGAAGGAACCGTCAATGTCGCTCTCCCCTGACGTCATGCAGTCGGAGCAGTACGGACCGGTCTCGGTGGACCTCCGGTGCGATTTTCCCGGTGCGGAGGTGCTGCTGGTGGACGGGCAGCAGCGCCTCGCCGGCAGCGCGGTCCAACAACTCCGCATCGACGTGCTGCCCGGTGTTTACACTGCACGCGTCCGGATTGGCGAGGCGTCGCGCGACGAACGGATCGTCGTGCGCCCCGACAAACCCTTCACGCGCGTGCTCACGCCGCCCCCGGTGGCGAGTGCGATTCCGCTGACCGCGTCCGCGAAGAGTCCCGAAGGCCATCAAGCGGCAGCCCGCCAGTCCGCGGCCCCAGAGGTCGCGCTTCATCCGGATGCCGATTCCGCCGTGTTCGTCCTGCTTCGGGAATGCACGTCTGAAGGAACTGGCCGACAATCGATCGGGCCGCTGTCGCCGGGGTTGACGCTGTGGTCCGCAGACGGGATCGACCTCCACTCGTTCAAGTTCGACCTCGCGGACGCTGCGCCGCAGGATCGCGTGGCGGTGCAAGGGGTCGGCGTGCGTGCCGGGTTCTATCGCCTCGTCTCGCGTGTTGGCGATGCCGTCGTCGAAATGCCGGTCTATGCGCTGACCGGGTGGCAGACACAGATTTATCTCTTGTCGCAGCCGACGCCCGAAGGATTGGCTCCCGACTTCGGCCGGGCGTCGATCCTCTGGGCCAGGCCGCACGCCGGTTTTGATCCTGGCCGCGAAGATTTGCGCGTGCTCGAATCGGTCCGTGCCGCCGCCGAGTCCGGACGGCACCATCTCACCGACAAGGGCCTGACCGAGGCGCTCTACCAGAAGTACAACAACCCGATGCTGGGGCTGCTGAGTGCGCACGCGCTGTACCAGCGGAGAGCGATCGAGCCGGATCTCTTGGCGGTGGTCACGACCAACCTTGAACAGATGCTCGGATCGATCGCCGATGTGATCGCGCTCAAACTCGCCGTGAACCCCAACGCCGACGTGCCGCCGGTGGAGTATCCACCGATGCTGCGATGGAGCTGGGAACTGCTGCTGCAGCGATCCATCGATCGGCCGGAGGTCGTACGCCGTTATTCGCTTGCCGAACAGGTCGGCAGCCATGTGATTGGTCGCGGTGTGTGGATGTCGTGGATTACCGATCCGCAGACCGATCGCTTCGGTTCTCCCAATCAGTCGCCCGCGCGCGACGCGGCGGCGACCGCCGTGCGCGAGGCGTGGCGGCAAATCAACGAGGGCGTCAATCTCTGGGGACCGCTGATCAAGACGAAAGCGGCCGCATGGGCGAGCTCGGTGAACCTGGAGCAGGCGCCTTCACTGGTTCAGTCCAGCCTGCAGGGAATCATACGAATGTTTGGCGTGCCGCGCAGCGTGATCGAAGAGGCAGTCGGAGCCGCCGCACTCACGGCGGCCGCATCTGCAGAGCAATCGAGAGGAGCGACCGTGATGAGCCAGGACAAACGCAGGCAGTTCAACGAGCGGTTTCTGCAGCGGCTGCTGGCGCGCCGTCCTCAAGACCGGCCCGGGATCGAGCAGCGCGTGCAGCGCGAGGCGCAGCGCCTGCAGCCTGAGGGCGCGGTCGCCGATCTGACGCTCGACCCGCGCGGGCAGATTCGGCGCGACCCGCGCGATCTGGCGCTCGAGACGATTGTCAACCGCGAGCGGCCGGTGCTGTTTGTAAGAGACGGACAGTTCGACACCACCGAGGTCACCACGCTCGGGCCGGAGGCGGTCGACCTCGTGAATCGGATGAAGCAGGATGGTAGCCGGCTTTTTTCGCTGCTGCCCCTGATCGGCCGCATCGACGTCGTGAACTTTCCCGGGAGCGACTTCGTCGGCACCGGATGGTTCGTGGACACCGACATCGTCGTCACGAACCGTCACGTGGCGAGCCTGATCGCGCGGTTTGACGGGCGGAAGTTCGCGTTTACCAGGGGTATTGCCGGTCAAACGATCGAATCGTCGTTCTGCGACGCGCACGAGTTCGACGACCTCGCGCCAGACGCGACTCGAATCTTCAAGGTGACGAAGGTGCTCTACATCGAGCCCGACACCGGTCCGCACGACATTGCGTTCCTGAAAGTGGACCGCCGGACGGACGGACGCGGTCCGTCGTTCATCCCTGTCGCGCCGAGCGATGTGGGCGACGAAGTGCCGGTGTGCGTGATCGGTTATCCCGCGCGAGCTCCAAAGCGCGTGATAGCGGATCAAGAGCTGATGAAGCAGCTCTATCGCGATCGCTTCGACGTCAAGCGTGCAGCTCCAGGATTCACCAGCGGCATCGAGCGCGGTGCGACGACGCATGACTGCACCACCTTGGGCGGCAACTCCGGCTCCGTCGTCCTCGATCTGGCCTCCGGAAACGCGGTCGGCCTCCACTACGCCGGCATCTACGAGGAGGACAACTTCGCCGTTCGCGCGTCAGTGCTGACCGACTACATTCGTCGCAAGCGGTGGAACGCGCCGCCGATCATCGAGACGCGCCAAACAGCCCCGCAGCCGGCGCCACTCGCTGTGCCGACCGGGCCGATGCCGAGCTCGCCTGTGCCTTCTCCGACCGCGCAGCCAGTGCCCGCCGCTGTCGGAAATGTTGGCGCGGCCGGAGGCGGGTCGGTCAGCATCACGATTCCGGTGACGGTCACAGTCAGCGTCGGCGCGCCGCAGAGTCCCGTCTCGCCGCAGGTGTCGGTCGCACCTGCCGCACCCGGCATACCGGTCGATCCCGGTGCTCCGTCGGTCGCCACGGGTGGAACGCCGCCCCCAGCGAATGCAGCCGTCGACGTTGCGCGCGTCGAGGAGGTGCTGCCGGATTTCTGGGACCATCGGCCCGAAGGCATCCTGGCTGCGCGCGTCGGCTACTTCGATAAAGACGACACGATCGGCGACCTGCCGTGTATCGCGGCCTCGGTCCAACCGTCGAGGTTGTCGGGCTTCGAGCTCGGAGGACCGCACTACTACAAGGGAGTACCCATTCGCTATCTGGCGGCCGACGTCGATGAGCAAGTTCAGTCCTTGCCGACGGTCGAGTCTGTCGACTCGATTTTCTACGACGACGAGGCGCGGACGGGCGAGCGGTTCTCGTTCGCGCAAATCAACGAGCCGATGGAAATGACGCTGCACGTCGGTCCCGAGTATTCCTGGGAAGTCCTCGAAAAATTCCTCAAGGAAGCGCAAGGCCGGCTCGTTTCCGCGATGTACGAATTCCATGCGCCGCATATCAAGGATGCGCTCGAGAAGCGGCTGCAAGACGGCGGGTCGCTGAGCCTGGTGTTGGACAACGCCACGTTTGGAACAGTGAGGAACCCTGACGACGCCTTTGACCGCGTGGATGTCTTCGAAGACTGGGCGCAGCGCTTGACATTCAACCGTGTCGTTGCGCCAGAAGGGAGGGCGGGCCTGATCTCCGACTCGTACCACATCAAGGTGACGGTCCGAGACGACGATACGCTCTGGCTTTCGTCAGGAAACTGGAAGGCCGGATCGAGCCAGCCGATCGTCACTCAGGAGCAGCGCGATAACGCCGCCGACGAGGACCTTCCGGGCAACCGCGAGTGGCACATCGTCATCAAGAACAAGAAGCTCGCCACGAGGTTCAGGAGCCACATCCTTCAGGATTTTTCGCGATCGGTCGACCTCGGTGGCGGACCGGTCTCGCCGTCGTTGATGGAGGAAACCTTCGTGGACATCCCGATCGAGGAGGCGGTCGTCCTCGAGCGACGGCCGCCGAGCCGCATCCTGAAACCGCTCGTTCTCAACAAGAGGGTCAAGGTGCGCCCGCTCCTCACGCCGGACCAGGAAGGAGCCATCTACTCCGAGGCCGTTCTCGGCCTCATCCAGTCGGCGCGCACGAGCCTGTTGTTTCAGATCCCGTATATCGGAATGCCGCCGAATCCTCGCGAGGATCGCGGCTTCATCGACGAGCTGATCCGCGCGCTCACACTCAAGTTGAAGGCGCTCGATGACGCCCGTGTGCTGCTTCGATCGGGCGGGAAGAATTTCTCTGCGCCGGCGCACGCCGCCTGGTTTTTCAAGTCGAAAGGCGTCGACATCGCGAACCGGCTGCGGGTCATCGACGATTCACACACCAAGGGAATCATCGTCGACGGACGGCGCGTGCTGCTTGGCAGCCACAACTGGAGCAAGCCTGGCGTATCGCTGAATCGGGACGCATCGCTGCTGTTCGATGATGAGGAGATTGCGCGGTATTACGCGGAGGCGTTCGAGATCGATTGGAACCGCGCGAATCCGGTGCGGTCGAAACGCTTCGTCAAGACCGAAGCGGTAGTCCTCGAAGCCGTCGGCGATGCGCCTCCACCCGGGTTTCAGCGTGTTCGTCTGTCCGATTTGCTGAAGGACGAATAGTCCACAGTCATGATTGAAGCGCAATCACGACGCATGCTTCACGGCGTATAGAAGACGCCAATCCGCGGTGAAAATGCCTCGACGACCGCAGATGTGACGCCTTTTCCAGAGACAGGCAGCTCCTGCAATCTCGGCAGCCGCGCGAGCCGCGCAACCCCGGCGTTTGTCAGTCCGTGACAGGCGTCGAACGTGATACGTTCGAGCGAGTCCATCCCGGAGAGCACCTCCGGAGTCCGATCGGTGATCGTCGTATAGCTGTTGAAGTAGTACGAGAGCTTGCCCAACCCTGTGATGTGCTCCGTTGCCGCGTCCGTCGTGTCGCGGCAGTACATGAGGATCAGAGACTCGAGCTGCTCGCACTTGCCGATGTGCCGGTACCCGGCGTCGGGAACGTCCATCGGCATCAGCTCCTTCAAGGCCGGAAACGTCGGGAGCGCTGAGACGCCGACATCGTCCACGTTCAAACAACTCACCGACAACCCGCGCAGCGCCGGCATATTCGCGAGCGCCAGGAACCCTGTTCGCCGGAGGTTATGGCAGCGCCGCCCCCAGATGTACTCGATCGATTGCGACCGACTCAGCGCCACGAATCCATCGTCGCCCGCCACCGTGTCCTGCGCGCCAAGAAATCGCAACCGTGGCATTGCCGCGATGAACGGCATCTAATCGTCCTTGGCGTCAACGCCGAGCCAGCCAAGGTGAGGCAGCGAGACGAGCGGCTCGAGCGCGGCCGCGGGGATCGCGAGGTGGCTGTCGTCCAGGTTGAGGCCAGAGAGTCCGTCGAGCCCTCGCATCTGCTGCATACCGCGGTCGCTGAACCGGCCGCGCAGCGAGAGATGGTTGGGCAGCGACCGATAGCTGAGGAGTGCCACCTTCGTCTCACCGCCTTGCCACGATTTGAAGACTGGCAGCTCGTGGAGTAGACTGACCGGAAAGCCGAACCCTTTTTCCTTGCCAAAGGACCAATAGGCGGCCTCATTGGTGGCGCATAGCGGAGCAGGCTTCGCTCCGACACCCGATATCGGAAAGTGAAGCTTGGCGATCTTGGCTGTCTCGCCAGTGACCAGGCACACGCGCTTCGGTGCTACCGGGTCATCCTCACAACTCGTGGTTGCAGATGAGAACAGTCTTCGGACTGCGTCAGCGTGCAGCGCGATTTCCGCTTGGGCGGCAATGCGGAACGTCAGGTTGCACCCCGCTATGCGGTAGCAGTCGTGCCAAAGGGGGTCGCTCGTCACGCGCTTGTGTTCTTCGCGCTGATAGAAAGACAAGATGGCTTGAAGTTCACCGCAATCGGACAACGCGTTGTAAAATTGTCGCACCCTCGCGGTGAAGTGTTGGAGCTGTCTTTCGGCCGTGGCCTTGTCCTTCTCGGAGTCCGATTTTGATAGGCCAAGAACGAATCCATAGTGGTCCCAAAGCGCGTTGGGCCGCTCATACGAACGTGTGCCTGAGCGAATCTCAGACTTTGGAACCAAGGTGGGCGGTACATCGGTGGGCCTGGGACCGGCACGACGGTCAGTTAACTGAAGAAATGCTCCACTCCCGTCAATTTCGACGTAGAACGGAATCCGCTTGTACTCCCATCCTTCCGGGGCCAGACCGTCAGCCCTCCGGTAATACTCGGCGGGCGCTTGCAAAATCACCTGCGCACCTCCGCCGCTTCCAGGTCGATGACGCCGTTCTCGATCCGCGCTCGGAAGAACCATGGTTGGGGATCGTCCGCATTCGAGAAATCGAGGTCATGCAGCATCCAACCGAGGTCGCGCGTCTCACGGATGGCTGTGGGCTCGCTGCCCAGGTCAGTGACGCGCCGGAAACGTGCGGCGAACTCACGGCAACCGAGATAAGGCTGATTGACGCACTGCCCCTTGTCGGCACGGCGCTTGAACATCTCGTAATACTTGACCGCGTTGGCGCGCGCCTCGTCCGTCACCAGTTCCATGCGGGCGTGAAGCCGATAGGCAACGGCGCGCAGAAACAGGCCGGCGCGCTGCTGGCGCTCGTCCTCGATGTAGAGTGCAAGATTGCCCCGTCCACGGTTCATCGCTGTCTGCGCATTGGCGACAGAGACTTTGGCGCCGACTTCATTGCGCCGCACGCTGATCCAGCGGATAGGCTTGAGCACCTCGACTTTCGTCACGCGCCAGGAGATCGCCGGCTTCCACAGAATGGCCTCGAAAACTGCCCGCGCCGCCGAGGGCGTGATGACGTCATAGGAGACGCGCTCGACCTTCATTTCCGGTCGAGTGAAGCAGGCGAAATCGCCGGAGACTTCGATGATCTGTATTCCCACCTCTTCGTCCTCCTTTCTTCGGTTGCTGTTGTCAATCGATCAGGACACGTAAGCCGCCGGATCGCCCGGCGCGCCATCCGCCAACAACCCTAGCCTGGGGTCGTACAGGGTGCCGATGGCCTGAACGTAGAGGCTCGGGCAGCGTTCGACGCAGCGAATATCGCCAAGCCTTAGCAGTCGATCGGCGTCGTGGCGGTAGATCGTCACGGTGTAGCGCTGGAGCTTGCGCATGAGCCAGAGCCGCGGGCCTTCGGCTTCTAGCTTGCCGATCAGAGCGCCGATGTCTTCTTTGGTCTCGTCGCTACGGTAGCGAACGATGACGGTAGCGCCGTCCTTATCGTCAATCAGATGAAAAGCGTCCGCCGCGTCGCGGAAGCGCACGTCGCCGTCTCGGCCAACCCGCAGTGCCTCGCAGATGTCTTTCGCGTCAAGATCTCTAGCAAAGAGGCGGTGGAAATATCGTGGATACAGCTTCACGTCGATTGGGTCCACATCCGGATCGATCTGCTTCCAGATCACGCGGCACTCGGTCGCGGCTTGGCGCAAGAGACCCGGCGGAGGCTGGGTCGGCGGCACAAAGACATGAACCTCGCCACATGCCAATCGGCCCTCCCGGTTGCACCTCCCCGCGGCTTGCGCGATCGAATCCAGCCCAGCCATCGCGCGGAACACGACCGGGAAGTCCAGGTCAACGCCGGCCTCCACCAGTTGCGTGCTTACTACTCGCACGTTCCGTGAGTCCGCCCGGCCTTATCTCATAGACGCGACATGCCTCCGCCAACCGCGCTCCCACGGCCGTGCGTAGACTCTCGGGGGCAACGACCTTCACATCCGGCCCGTACTTCAGGATGTCCATGATGAGTTCCCGCGGGTCGGCGTAAGGGGGGCTCATAGGTAGGATCTTATAAGTATATGATCTATAAAGACTACTAACTCGGGGAACTTTTAGGCCTCCCCGCGATCTGATCAACTTTGATCGGAAAATCAAGATGATCGGGGAGGGGAGGA
>Ga0136614_10002372_pt1 | contig 11710 bp, 11 predicted proteins | sample AntDrymUQ2792106_2_FD_106643 | JGI IMG/M metagenome (GOLD analysis project Ga0136614, IMG submission 106643) | Polar desert sand microbial communities from Dry Valleys, Antarctica - metaG UQ279 (21.06) | ecosystem: Environmental > Terrestrial > Soil > Desert | place: Antarctica: Dry Valley...
AGCGGACCGGGTGGAACCGCGTCGGTCCAGAGGAGCCGCCCGCTGGGCGCTCGCCGCGGCGGCGGCGGGCGCCCTCGCGGGCTGCTCGGATGGTGGCAAGGTGCCGGAGTTTCTCCTCGACGGCTCCCCGGCCCCCTCCGCGCCTCAGTCCGTCGTCGAGAGCACTGAACGCGTGGTGATGACCCGCGCCCGTGTGAGCCGAGCCGCCCTCGCGGATCGGCTCGTCGCAGCGTGCGCTCGGAGGATGCCTGGTCTCGGCACGGCGACGATTCTCGTGGAGCGCGTTGGGGTTTCCGGAGCGAGCATCACCTTCCGGTCCCGCGCGGCCCCGCACGTCCGCGGCTGCGACCGGAGCGGTGTGCCTTCGGAGTCAGGATCACCATGGTGCGGCGTCTCGATCGGCAAGCTGGGTAGTGGCGGCGTCACCGATCCTCGCCTCGGCATTCTGTGCCGGGATCGGGCCGGCGGCAACGTCGCGTTCGCCTGGGTGAACCCTTCTGCCCGCGCGCGCTGGCTGGGGGTGGAGCAGGAAGGCTACGTGGAGCTCTACCGCGTGGCCGGCGGCCTGCCCGTCCGCGTCAGCTCGCGTGCGGGAGTCAAGCTCGAGAGCTCGTCCGCGACTTTCCGCATCATCGAGTTCGCCGCAGACGGAGCCCGAATTCGCGAGCGGGAACTCGTAGCCCGCGTGGCCGGCTAGCGTGTCTGCGGGAAGCCGAGATCGACCTTGCTCGTCGCCGGGTCCGGCCAACGGCTTGTAACGACCTTGCCGCGCGTGTAGAAGTTGATCCCCTCGGGGCCGTAGATATGGGTGTCGCCGAACAGCGAGGCCTTCCAGCCGCCGAAGGAGTAGTAGGCAACCGGGACAGGGATCGGCACGTTGATCCCGACCATGCCGGCCTCGACGTCGAACTGGAACTGACGGGCCACGCCGCCGTCGCGCGTGAAGATCGCCGTCCCGTTCCCGTAGGGGTTCTCGTTCACGAGCCGCAGCGCCTCGTCGTAGGTGGCGACGCGGGTGACCCCGAGCACCGGGCCGAAGATCTCGTCGCGGTAGCACTCCATGTCCGGCCTCACGTCGTCGAGCAGCGAGACGCCGAGGAAGAAGCCGTCTCCGTCCGGCGCGGACTCGCGCCCGTCGGCGACGACGGTCGCGCCCTCCGCACGGCCGCGCTCGATGTACCCGGCGACCTTGTCGCGGTGCTCACGCGTCACGAGCGGCCCCATCTCGGACTCGGGATCGAGCCCGTCGCCGACCTTGATCTTCGGCAGCCGCTCCTTGATCGCCTCGACGAGCGGGTCGCCGGCGTCGCCGACCGCGACGACCATCGAGATCGCCATGCAGCGCTCGCCAGCCGAGCCGTAGGCGGCGCTGACCGCCGCGTCGGCGGCCATGTCGATGTCAGCATCCGGCAGCACGATCATGTGGTTCTTCGCGCCGCCGAGCGCCTGCACGCGCTTGCCATGCCTCGTGCCGGTCTCGTAGACGTAGCGCGCGATCGGCGTCGAGCCGACGAAGCTAACGGCGGCGATGTCCGGGTGCTCGAGGATCGCGTCGACCGCGACCTTGTCTCCGTGGACGACGTTGAAGACGCCGTCCGGAACCCCGGCCTCCTTGAGCAGCTCGGCCATGTACACCGATGCCGAAGGATCCTTCTCGGAGGGCTTCAGCACGAACGTGTTCCCGCAGGCGAGCGCGGGCGCGAACATCCAGATCGGCACCATCGCGGGGAAGTTGAAGGGGGTGATCCCGGCGACGACGCCGAGCGGCTGTCGGATCGAGTACACGTCGATGCCGGTGGACGCCTGCTCGGTGAAGCCACCCTTGAGCAGCGTCGGAACGCCGCAGGCGAACTCGACCACCTCGAGCCCGCGCGCAACCTCGCCAAGCGCGTCGGACAGCACCTTGCCGTGCTCGGCCGTCAGGTGTCGGGCGACGTCCTCGCGATGCGTGTCGAGCAGCTGCCGAACCCGGAACAGCAGCTCGGAGCGACGCGAGATCGACATGGCGCGCCAGGCCGGGAAAGCGGCGCGTGCGACCGCGACCGCACGCCCTACCTCCTCGGCGCTCGCAAGGTCGACCTCGGCCGTCTGCCGGCCGGTGGCCGGGTTGTAAACCGGCCCGGTGCGTCCGGATTCGCCGAGGGTCGACTCGCCTCCGATCCAGTGGCTGATGCGGGTAAGCCGCTCTTGCCGCTCGTCGACGGGCGCGGACAGGACCTCGGTCATGCGTTCCTCCTCGGGGGTTCGCAAGAGCGTAGCGTTCCGGGCACGTGCAGCTGGCGCTGATCTCCGACATCCACGGCAACGACGTCGCCTTCGGGGAGGTGACGGCCGACCTCGAGCGAGTCGGTTGCGACGGCGCTGTCTGCCTCGGCGACGTTGGCCAGGGCGGGCCGCAGCCTCAGGAGACGCTCAACAGGCTGCGCGGCCTCGAGTGTCCGGTCGTGATGGGCAACAGCGACGCCTTCCTCCTCGAGGTGCCGGACGACTCGCCGGAGCCGGTTACGGAGAGGCAGCTCGCCGTGCGCGAATGGTCGCTCGGGAAGCTGGACGCCGACGATCTCGACTTCATCCGGTCCTTCTCGCCGACCGTCGAGCTGGCGCTCGACGGCGAGGCCCGCCTCGTGGCCTTCCACGGCTCCCCCCGGTCGTACGACGACGTGCTCCTGCCGAGCTCTGAGGGGCCCGCGCTGGAGCCATTCCGAGGCACCGGCGCCGCTCTCCTCGCCGGCGGGCACACACACACCCAGTGGGCGCGCATGGTCGCGGGCGCGCTCTTCGTCAACCCGGGCAGCGTCGGCCTCGCCTACGACCGCCACCAGCCGGAGGACGACTTCAAGCTGACGCCGGTGGCCGAGTACGCGCTCCTGACGGCCGGCGAGAGCGGGATCTCCGTCGAGTTCCGCCGAGTGCCGTACTCGCTCGAGGAGCTGATCGAGGTCACGCGCGCGAGCGGCCGGCCCCACGGCGAGGACTACGTCCGCGACTGGCGCCCTGTCTGAGAATCCCCTTCGGCGGCGGGGCGGCCACGCCGATCTGAAGGCCGGCGTGGCCGCGAAGGAGAACGGTCAGGCCTCCTCGGCCATCGCCAGGATGGTCTCGTCCGAGACGCCCGCCATGTCCGGATGCTTGCTGACGATGTGCTCGCGCGCGTTCGCCACGAGCTCTTCGTCGCTGTTGCCGTCGACGACGTAGCCGCACTCGCACTTGATCCGCTTCGCCATGCTCCACCTCCAGCTCGGGTCGGCCCATTGTCTCACTCTTCTCCGAATCCCGGCGGGCTAAGCTCCACCGGTGGCGACGGTCGCGGCGAACTCGGAGGCGGGTCGGCAGGTCCTCGCCGACGACCGCGCCTACCTGATCCACTCGTGGTCGGTGCAATCGGCGCTCTCTCCGCTCGCCGTCGCTGGAGGCGAGGGCCGCTACTTCTGGGACTACGAGGGCAAGCGCTACCTCGACTTCGCCTCCCAGCTCGTGAACCTGAACCTCGGCCACCAGCACCCGAAGGTCGTGGCCGCGATCAAGGAGCAGGCAGACCGGCTCTGCACGATCGGGCCGCCGATGGCGAACGACAGGCGCTCCGAGCTCGCGCGGCTCGTCGCCGAGGTGATGCCGGGCGACCTCTCACACACCTTCTTCACGAACGGTGGGGCCGAGGCGAACGAGAACGCCGTCAAGCTCGCGCGCTGGGTGACGGGCCGTCACAAGGTGATCGCCCGCTACCGCTCCTACCACGGCGCGACCGCCGGCGCGATCACGCTCACCGGCGACCCGCGCCGCTGGCACGCCGAGCCGGGGCTGCCCGGAGTCGTACGCTTGCTCGACCCCTACACGTACCGCTGCCCCGCCGGCCACCCGGATCCCTGTCCGGTCTGCTCGGGCGGGCCCCACCTCGAGGAGATCCTCCAGTACGAGGGGCCGCACACCGTCGCGGCCGTGATCCTCGAGACCGTCACCGGCACGAACGGGATCATCGTCCCGCCCGAGGGCTACCTGCGCTCGATCCGGGAGACGTGCTCCCGGCACGGCATCCTGCTGATCTTCGACGAGGTGATGGCTGGGTTCGGTCGGACCGGCCGGTGGTTCGCGTGCGAGCACTGGGACGTCGTCCCGGACATCATCACGACGGCGAAGGGGATCAACTCAGGCTACGTGCCCCTGGGGGCGATGACGGTCACGGATGCCGTCTACGACTCGATCAAGGACCGCTACTTCGCAGGCGGGCTCACCTACAGCGGCCACCCGCTGGCCTGTGCCGCCGGGGTGGCCTCGATCGAGGCCTTCCGCGAGGAGGGCGTGGTCGGGAACGTGGCCGCGCTGGGCGACGTGCTCGCCGGGGAGCTGCCCCGGCTCGCCGAGCGGCACCCCTCGATCGGAGACGTGCGCGGGCTCGGCCTGTTCTGGGGCCTCGAGCTCGTACGGGACCGGGGAACGCGCGAGCCGCTCGTGCCGTTCAACGCGACGGGCGAGGCGGCGGCGCCGATGGCCCGCATCTCGAAGGCGGCGCTCGAGCGCGGCCTCTACCTCTTCACCCACTGGAACGTGATCGGGATCGTCCCGCCGCTCACGATCACGCGCGAGGAGCTCGACGAGGGTCTCGCGATCCTGGACGAGGTAATCGAGCTCGCCGACGAGCACTGCGTGGCCTGACGGCCGTCGTCTCGCCCGAGGTACGTGCGCTTGTGCGGGCCCGTTGGGACGAGGCTGTCCGGCGCGGAACCCCAGCGCTCGTCGTCCAGGCGGGGGCGATGTCGAGGCCGATCCTCGACCGGGTCGGCTTCGCGCCGGTCTGCGAGATCGAGATCCTCGTCGACCCCTGAACCTCGATACTGCCGCGGGATGGGCGCAGTCGAGACCCGATTCGCCGAGCTCCAGGAGCGGATGCGTGCACTCTGGCCGACGCTGACGCTGCGCTCGATCGGCGACGAGGAGCGGACCGTCGTCGTCGTCCACTCGATCAGCCTCGACGTCCCGGATCACCTGGCTCCCGTCTACCCCGCGTATGAGGAGCGGTTCCTCTGCTTCGTGCTCAGCCTGCTCCGGGCGCCGCGCTCACGTGTCGTCTACGTCACGTCGCAGCCGATCCTGCCGCGGCTCGTCGACTACTGGTTCCGCCTCGTCCCGGAGCTCGACACGGCGGAGGCCCGCCGCAGGCTCACGCTCGTCGCCCTCTCGGACGGGAGCGTGCAGCCCCTGACGAAGAAGCTCCTCCGCCACCCGCGCGTGCTCGCTCGCATCCGCAGCCTCGTCACGAATCCGGAACGCTCGCTGATCGTCCCGTTCGCGATGTCCGCGTACGAGGTGGAGCTCGCGGTCCGCCTCGGGCTGCCGATCTACGGTTCCGACCCGGCGCTGCTCCACTGGGGGACGAAGACCGGCAGCCGCCGGATCTTCGCCGGCGAGGACGTGCCGCACCCGGCCGGAGTGGAGGGCGTCTCGACGCTCGAGGACGTGATCGCGGCGATGCGTGAGCTGCGCGCGCGCCGGCCCGGAATCCGCGAGGTGGTCGTCAAGCTCGATCGCGGCGTCGGCGGCCTGGGCAACGGCGTCGTCCGCGTCGCCGGCGCCGAGACGCGGCGCCAGCTCGAGCGGCGGGCACTCGAGATCCGCCTCGAGGACGACGCGCCCGGCGCGGCCGAGTTCTACGCCGCGCTCGCGGTCGAGGGCGGGATCGTCGAGGAGCGCATCGTCGCCGAGGAGATCCGGAGCCCGAGCGTGCAGCTCCGGTCGAGTCCGACCGGCGACGTCGAGATCCTCTCGACGCACGATCAGGTGCTGGGCGGCACGCACGGGCAGACGTTCCTCGGCTCGCGTTTCCCCGCCGACAGCGACTACGCGGTCCCGATCGCCTGGGAGGCGCTGAAGGCAGGGAGGCGACTCGCCCGGGAAGGGGCGGTCGGGCGGTTCGCCGTCGACTTCGTGGTCGCCCGCGAAGGCGCAGGGGAGTGGCGGCCCTCCGCGATCGAGATCAACCTCCGCGCCGGCGGCACGACGCACCCCTTCATGGCGCTCCAGGCGCTGACGGACGGCGACTACGAGGCGCCGGCGGGGATCTACCGCGCCCACGGTGTGACGAAGTTCTACGTCGCAACCGACCACCTGGAGTCGCCAAGGTACGCCGTGCTGACCCCGGAGGACTTCCTCGACGTCGCGGAGGAACGAGGCCTCGGCTGGGATGCCGAGGCAGGTACGGGCCTCGCCTTCCACCTCGTCAGCGCGCTGGCGGTGGCCGGGCGGCTCGGGGTGACGGCGATCGGCGACTCGCGCGAGCAGGCGCACGAGCTCTACCGGAGCGTCGAGGTCGCGCTCGAGGACGAGGTCGCGGCACTCGCCTGAGGAACGGCAGTCCTACCGGCCAGGGTTTCGCGTCGGGCCGCCTCGAGCTCGTCGCCGAGGGGCGCGACTCAGATCGAGAAGCCCGGGTGGGTGGCGAACGCGTTGTCGATGACGACGTTCCCCCGCTGCCGGGCCCGCTCCCTGAGGGCGGACGTGGTACGAGCACCGGCGGCGTAGTACCACCAGAGATAGAGAGCGCCGTACATCCAGGCGCCCTCGTAGTTCCAGCTCGAGTCAGCACCCGACTTCCCGCCGCCGAACGTCGAGCCCGTCGGGAAGTTGGCGTCGTGCGGCTTCCCACCCTGGTGGCGCGACTCGTGGATCAGCGTCTCCGCGCGGCCGGGGACGTCCTTCGTGTAGAAGAACCCCAGGTACACCTCGATCAGGCCGCTCCCCTTCGACCGCGCGATCGCCGTCCCGTCTCCGCAGAAGCACCGGAGGTCGTCGATGTTCTCGCGGACGTACCGGCGGCCCCAGTTCAGAATCGCGGAGCTGTAGCTGTCGTTCTGGTAGTCCTGAGCGGAATACGTGAGGGCGTAGCACCCGTTGAACGCGCGGGCGAGAGGCTTGCTGGTGTTGCAGGCGTCGTCCCAGCCCCACCCGTCGTCCCAGTAGGCCTTGTTGCCGCTGAAGCCGTACGTGTTCCAGAAGTAGTCCACGTAGGCCTGGTTGCAGATCACCGCGCCGTAGAAGTTGTCGCCGCTCGCGCTCTTGTCAGGGACCGTGTACGTGCAGGTGGCCACGGCCTCAGCGTGCCTCTCGGCCGAGGTCGGGCGACGGCGCCTCGCGCTTGACCTCCGGGTGCGTGACGAACCGGCCGCCGGTCGCCTGTGGAACCTCGCGCACGTCCACTCGCTTGATCCGCAGGAGGCTCTGCTCGCCCCGTTCCTTGAGGAGCGCCCGGAGCTCCCGCTTGTCGGTGTCCTCGCCGGTCTCGAGCAAGCCCTGAACGCTGGCCCGCCGGATGGAGAACGTTCGGTTGCTCGCGTGCCGCAAGAGAATCTTCCGCGCCTCCTCGACTCCGTCGGCGCTCAGACGGACGACGCCCTCGACCGCGGTGGTGCGGATGATCACTTCCTCGGCGACCGTGGAGGCGTCGTGGGAGCCCCTTGCCTTCTCTGCCGGGATCCTGCTGGTGATGATGCGATTGAGGGCCCCGGCTGCCTCGGGCTGCCGGAGCTCGGCGAGCAGGTGCACGAGCGACCACCGATCGAGGTACCGGTCCTCGGGGAGTGCTTCGTACTCGGCGACGATGACCTCGAACGCCTCCGCCGCTCGCTTCCCGAGCTCGTCCAGAGCGCGTCGGTAGTTGTCCTCGGCGTCCGCCCCGGTGCCGCCCATCCGGTTGACCGCCTCGATGATGAGTGCGTTGAGCTCGTTGTCCTCGCTGCCCCGGAACGAGAAGGGGTGCTCTACGACTTTGGTCTCGAGGGTATCGGCATCACCCAGGAGCGGCGTATCGGGGCTCTTCCCGCGCAGCAGCTTTCCCTTTCTCGTGACGGCGATCCCGATCATGACGCTGCCGGTCGGCGGGTGTCAAGGTGCGCCGTCGGGTCGGAGAACCTGGAGTTGACATCAAGGCGGAACTCGCGAGATGCTGGCGCTCAAACCGCCAAGGAAGGGAGCAGCGTGGCAATCGTACGAATCATCAAGCGGCAGGGCGATCCGGAAGAGCTGGAGCGTCAGTACCGCACCGTCGCGAGCCGTATGGAGGCTCAGCCGCTCGCGGACGGCCTGACCGCACACATCGCGCTGCGAGACGGCAATGGCATGCAGATCATCAACGTCTGGGAATCGGAGGCGCACGCGCAGGCCGCCTTCGAGCGCCCCGAGTTTCAGGACGCACTGCGCGAGGCCGGGCTGACGCCGGCCGCATGCAGCCCGAGGACTACGAGGCGCTGAACGTCCGCACCGCCTGACCGTCAGCCAGGGGAGAAGCTGGCCGTCTGGTCCCCCGAGGGGCGGAGCCGTCTCAGAGACCCGCGTGCTCCGTCAGCCAGCGCCGGTTTCGGGCCTGGGCCTCCGACTGCTCGGCGAACCCGGCAGAGGGCCCTGGCAGCCAATCCTGCTCGACGACGAGCCAGCCCGAGTAGCCGTCGAGCTCCGCGAGGAACGCCTCGAGGTCGACGTCGCCGGCGCCGAGCTCGCAGAAGACTCCCCGGCGCCACGCGTCGTCCCAGCCGGCTGCGTCGCGGAGCACCTCGAGCCGTACGTCCTTCACGTGCAGGTGATCGATGCGGTCGCGCCAGTCTCGCAGCGCGCGAGCGGGATCGCCGCCCCCCGCCGTCAGGTGTCCCGTGTCCAGCAGAAGGCCGACGCTCGTGCCTTCCAGCAGCCGCTCGATCTCGGCGAGTGTCTGGACGCGCGTGCCCATGTGATGATGGAACGTGGGCTCGAAACCACGTGCGCGCGCCAGCCGGACCGCGCGTTCGACTGCTTCGAGATCGACGTCGCCGTCCCGCGGTCCCTTGTCGCAGAGCACGGGTTTCACGTCGAACCCCTCGAGCAGGTCGAGCGTCGTCTCGAGCTCCGAGAAGTCTCCGTCGCCAAACCGAAGCTCCACGAAGGCCCCCACCAGCGTCAGGCCGCGCGAGTCGAGCCGCGACTGCAGCTCGTCGCCGCGGCCGAGGTAGCCGATCGGGCCGAGCTCCGTTCCCTCGTATCCGGCCGCCATGATCGCGTCGAGCACCTCGTCGGGCCCCGGCACGTTCGACAGGGCGCCGACCGTCAGCTCGAAGGCGCCATAGCTGACCGGGGCGTTCGCGACGCGGATCACTGCACGAGCGGGACGCGCGGATCCGGCTCGAGCCCGGTCCACGCGGCCCGGATCCACGCCAGGTCGGGGTCGTCGGCAGAGGCCATCGAGCGCTTCTCGCCCGCGAGGGCGTTCAGGTAGTAGAGGTCGTAGCCGTGCGCGGCCGCTGTCGTGTGGTAGCCGTGCGGCACGAGCATCAGGTCGCCGTCGTGCACGGTGGCCGTGAGGTCGAGCCCGTGGCGGGGGCTGTAGAGCCGCTGGACGGCGAATGCCTCCGGCTTCGCGGTCCGGAAGTAGTAGGTCTCCTCGAGGACGACCTCGCCGGGTGGACGATCCTCGTCGTGCTTGTGCGGCGGGTAGCTCGACCAGTTGCCTGAGGGCGTAAAGACCTCGACCACGAGCAGGCGTTCCGCCGGGAACCCCGGCTTGACGATGTGGTTGATCTGGCGGGTGGCGTTCCCGGCACCGCGCACCTCGACCTCGACGTCCTCCGGGCGGACGAGGACAGGCTCCCTTCGGCGCTTGCAGCGCGCTCCGCAGACGGCGACTTGAAGCGGTCCGAGCGCCTCGACGCGGTACGCCGCGTCGCGCGGCAGATACAGGGCCCACGGCATCCCCTCGAAGACGGAGGCGCGGCCGCCGAGCTCCCACTGCTCCCCTTCGGCCTCGACGCGGCAGCGCCCGCCGAGCGGGACGAGGGCGATCTCCACGTCACCCGTCTCGGCCGTGAAGGAGCCCTCCCGGACGCCGAAGTAGAGATGCTGCCAGCCTGCGGACTCCGGCGTCACCTGCTCCCACGAGCCGGCACGGAGCAGCAACTCGCTCATACGAGCGCCGCCTCGATCTCCAGGAGGCGGGGCATCGCCTCGGAGCACGCGAGCCGGGACGCGACGAGCGCGCCGGCCACCGTGCCGCGGCGCACCGCCTCGGCGAGCGGGATCCCGTGCAGGAGGCCGTGCCCAAGCGCGGCCGCGAACGCGTCGCCGGCGCCGAGGCCGTTCACGACCTGGATGGGAAAGCCGGGCAGGTCGGTCTCCTCGCCGCGCTCGTACACGGTCGCGCCGCGCTCGCCACGCTTGAGGACGAGCGTCGACACGTCTGTGACCAGCGAGGCGTCGACCTCCTCCTCGTTGCCGATCACGATGTCGGCGGCGGCGACCGCCTCGGCCGCGAGCGCCGGATACTCGCCGGGGTCGTCCCAGAGCGTCGGGCGCCAGTCGAGATCGAAGATCGTGGTGCCACGGTGGGCTCGAAGGGCGGCGAGCGTCGACTCGCGGCTCGGTGACTGCGCTAGCCCGGTGCCGGTCGCGTAGAGGAGCGGCGCTGCGGCCACCTCCTCCGCGTCGAAGTCGTCAGGCGAGAGCTGCCAGTCGGGCGCTGTCGGGCGGCGGTAGAAGGTGAGCGGGAAGCGGTCGGGCGGCCAGACCTCGCAGAAGGTGGGCGGCGTCGGCCAGTACGGGTCGGTCGCGAGGAAACGGACATCGACCCCCTCGCCGGCCAGCCACGCGCGCACGAAGTCGCCGTGCCCCTCGGCGCCGACGCGCGAGACGATCGCTGTCCGGACGCCGAGCCGTGCGAGCCCTGTCGCCACGTTGCCCGCGAAGCCGCCCACGAAGCGCGTGTACGTCCGTACCTCGGAGAGCGCCGTCTCGAGCTCGTTCGGATAGAGGTCGATCCCGACCCGGCCCATCACCACGGCGTCGATCACACGTGGCTCCGCTCGTCCTCGCGCGCCGCCTCGTAGCGCCGCCGCGCCTCGCGGACCGACTCGAGACCGGAGACCTCGGCGACGGCGACGTCCCACCAGCTCTCGTAGCCGGGCACGCCCTCGTAGCGGTCGACCTCGACCGCGATCACCGTCGTTCGCGACTCGACCTTCGCCGCCTCGAGCCCGGCCTCGAGCTCCTCGATCGACCCGACCCGGATCACCCGCGCGCCGAGCGATTCGGCGTTGGCAGCCAGGTCGACGGGGAGGTAGTCGGCCGAGTCGTCGCTGTCGAGACCCAGCGACCCGTTGCGCCGTCGGCGATAGAGCGTGCCGAAGCCGTCGGTGCCGAGCGAGCGCGAGAGCGAGCCGATCGAGTTGAAGCCGTGGTTGTCCACGAGCACGATCGTCAGCTTCAGCCCTTCCTGAACGGAGGTGACGAGCTCGCTCGAGAGCATCAGGTAGGAGCCGTCCCCAACCAGGACGTAGACCTCGCGCTCGGGTGCGGCCAGCTTCACACCGAGCCCGCCGGCGATCTCGTAGCCCATGCACGAGTAGCCGTACTCGACGTGGTAGCCCTTCGGGTCGCGTGTACGCCAGAGCTTGTGGAGGTCGCCGGGCATCGCACCGGCGGCGCAGACCACGACATCGGCCGCCGCAGAGGCGCCGTTGACGGCGCCGAGCACCTCGCTCTGCGCGGGGAGCGGGCCGTGGCCGAGAGCGTAGAGCCGCGACACCTCCGCGTCCCACTCCGCATTCAGGCTAGCCGCCAGCTCGCGGTAGGCGTCGTCGACCGCCCAGCCGTCGAGCAGCGTTGAAAGCACTTCGAGGGTCGCCCGGGCGTCGCCGACGAGTGCCGTCCCGGCGTGCTTCGCCGCGTCGAAGTCGGCGACGTTGACGTTCACGAACCGCAC
>Ga0136614_10002373_pt1 | contig 11709 bp, 8 predicted proteins | sample AntDrymUQ2792106_2_FD_106643 | JGI IMG/M metagenome (GOLD analysis project Ga0136614, IMG submission 106643) | Polar desert sand microbial communities from Dry Valleys, Antarctica - metaG UQ279 (21.06) | ecosystem: Environmental > Terrestrial > Soil > Desert | place: Antarctica: Dry Valley...
ATCGATGAGGGTCCGGCCCGGATACCGGGCCCTCCCCGGGGCGCCGCAGCGCCCGATGGGCCCGCAGCGCCCGATGGGCCGGTCGTCGCGCCCGGTGGGCCGCATGTCCTGCCAGGCGTCCCCGCGGCTCCCGGCATCGCCATGGGACCGGCCTGGGTGGCAGGGGCGACGTCCCCGGCCGACGGGACGGCCGTGTCGCAGCCCGCGCTCTCGATCCGCGATGGCGCGGCCCGTGCCGCCGGGGACCTCAGGGCGCTCGCGCTGCGCCTCGCCGATCATGGTGCGGCCAGTGACGAGCTGGCCATCCTCGAGGCACAGGCCGAGATGGCGCTGGATGAGCAGCTCCTGTCCGACGCGGAGCACAGGGCGGTCGCGGGTCTTCATCCCGCGCTCGCCGTCGAAGCCGCGGCGGCACCGGTCGCCGCGCGGCTCGCGGCCTTCGAGGATGAGGTGCTCGCGGCTCGGGCAGCGGATGTCCGTGACGTCGCGGCACGCATCGCGCGATGGATCCGCGGCGAGACCGTCGCGCTCCCCGACACGCCTTCGGTCGCCGTCGCGGACGATCTCCCGCCGTCGGTCATCGCCGAGATCCAGCCAGGGTGGCTCCTCGCGATCGCCCTGGTATCGGGCTCGCCCACTGCGCACGCGGCGATCCTCGCCCGCGCGCTCGGCATCCCTGCCGTCGTCGGGGTCGCCGGCCTGCTTGATGCCATCCGGGCGGCCGCGGGCGAAGGGTCGGTGGTCGCCGTGGCGGTCGACGGCGAACGTGGCGAAGTCATCGTCGCTCCGGACGAGGAAAGGCGGCGGGAGCTGCGTGACCGGGCGGCGGTAGCCGCGCGGCGAGCGGAGGAGGATCGGGCGGCATCTCGCGCCGCCATCCCAGGGGCGCACGGCATCCTCCGCATCGGGCGCGGCCGCGACGTGAGGGAGGTGCGTCTCGTGGCGAACATCGGACGCCCGGAAGAGGCTGCTCGGGCGATCGAGGCCGGGGCGGGCGGCGTGGGGCTTTTCCGCACGGAGTTCCTGTTCATGGGCCGATCCGGTCCCCCCGGCGAGGAGGAGCAGGCGCAGGCCTACGGGCGGGTCCTCCGGGCCTTCGGGCAGGACCGCCCCGTGGTCATCCGCCTGGTGGACATCGGGGGCGACAAGGCCATCCCCTACCTGGGTCTGACGGCCGAAGCCAATCCGTTCCTGGGCGTGCGAGCGATCCGGCTGGCGTACGGCACCCCGGGCCTGCTCCTCGCCCAGCTCCGGGCGATCATGCGTGCGGCGACCTCGGCCGGCGTCACCCCCCACATCATGGTGCCGATGGTCGCAACGGTCGAGGACCTGGATCTGTTCTTCTCGCTTCGAGACCAGGCTCTGGGGACTGTCGTTGCCGAAGGGCTGACCGTCCCGGGCCGGATCGTGAGCGGCGTCATGATCGAGGTGCCATCGGCCGTCCTCCTCGCGACCGAGCTCGCCCAGCGCGTCGACTTCTTCAGCATCGGGACGAACGACCTGAGCCAGTACCTTCTGGCGGCCGACCGTACCAACCCGGCGCTGGATCGGCTCCACGACGCGCTCCACCCGGCCGTCCTGCGCGCGATACGGTCGACCGTCGACGCCGCCGCCGCCGCGCGCATCCCGGTCTCGGTGTGCGGCGAGCTGGCGGGAGACCCGGACGGAGCGCTTGTCCTGACCGGCCTGGGCGTGGATGAGCTCTCGATGGACGCGGGATCGCTGGGTCGTGTAGCCCGCGCGCTCCGGGACGCATACCCCGAGAGCCTCCGGGGCCTGGCGCAGCGTGCCCGGGCGGCCGCCAGCGCTCCAGAAGTGCGCGATCTGGTCCGGGCGCTCGACGCGGGGACTTCGGTGTAGAAGGGCCGTCGGGTGGTCGATACACTCATCACGTGATGGGGCGAGGACGACGATGGGCGAGCGGATGTTGACGCCGGACGTCCTGGTCATCGGCGGGGGCGCGACCGGGGCTGGGCTCCTGCGCGACCTGGCTCGACGCGGGCTCCGGTGCCTCCTGGTGGATCGGTCCGACTTCGGGACAGGCACCAGTGGGCGGTACCACGGGCTGTTGCATTCGGGCGGCCGGTACGTCAGCAAGGACCCGTCGGCCGCGCGCGAGTGCATCGTCGAGAACCAGGTGCTGCGTCGTATCGCAGCCGGCTGCATCGAGGACACGGGTGGGATCTTCGTCGCCACGCCCGATGATCCCGATGACTACGTCGATGCCTTCCCCGGCGCCTGTGCCGCGGCCGGCATCGACTGTGACGAGATCCCGGTGACGGAGACGCTCCGGCGCGAGCCGGCCCTGAGCCCGGCCATCCGGCGCGCCTTCCGCGTCCCGGATGCGGCGCTCGAGCCATGGCAGCTCATCGAGGCGAACCTGGCCGACGCGCGGGCCCACGGCGCGGACGCTTGGCCGTATCAGCGGGTCGTGGCGATACAGCGCGACGGGCGTCGGATCTCCGGCGTAACCGTGCGCGACGAGCGGTCGGGGGCCTCGACGCGGGTCGTCCCGAGGATGATCGCCTCGGCGGCCGGAGCGTGGGCAGGCCAGGTCGCGGCGCTGGCAGGCGTCGAGCTCATGATGTCGCCCGGCAAGGGAACGATGATCGTCTACAACCAACGCATGACCGATACCGTCGTCAACCGCTGCCACCCGCCCGGTGACGGCGACATCATGGTCCCCGTCCACACGGTGGCCATCCTCGGCACGACCGAGGAGCTGGTGGAGGATCCAGACGACGACGAGACCAGTTCGGACGAAGTGCAGGCGCTCATCAACGAAGGAGAGGCGCTCTTCCCGGCACTACGGCGGATGCGCGTCCTGCGGGCGTACACGGGCGTCCGGCCGCTCTACCGGGACCCGGCTGTCCAGGGCCCGGAAGCCAGCGACGACGGCCGGGCGATCTCGCGAAGCCACATCATCCTCGACCACGAGGCTCGCGACGGCGTAGAGGGTCTCATTTCGATCGTCGGCGGCAAGCTCACGACGTACCGGCTGATGGCCGAGCAGGCCGCCAACGCCGTCTGCGCGAAGCTCGGCATGAGTGAGCCCTGCACCACTGCAGGGGAGCCGCTGCCCGGCATGGGGGACAGCCGCGCCCACTGGCTGGGCCACCGGCTGGCCGAGCACGAGGACCGCGGGGGAGGGGATGCCGACCTGATCTGCGAGTGCGAGATGGTCACCCGCGCCATGCTCGAGCGGTTCCTGGACCGGCGCGGTCCCTGCTCCATCGACGACATCCGGCGCGGCACACGCTTGGGCATGGGCCCGTGCCAGGGCGGGTTCTGCACGTTTCGCGCGGCGGCCATCATGGCAGAGCGCGCCCCGGATGGGCACACCGACCGGGCCGCACCCGGAGGGTCGGCGTCGGATCCGGAGGGCGCCCTGTCGACCTTCCTCAACGAGCGATCGAAGGGCACGCGGGCCGTCGCATGGGGACGCCAACTCCAGGAGCTCTGGATGGTGACCGGCATTTATGTCGGCGTTATGGGCCTCGAGGGAAGCAGCTCGGAGCATGGTGGCGAGGCGACGGAGGATCACGGTGCCGTCAGCTGACGCAGTCGTCGTCGGGGCCGGTCTGGCGGGACTGAGCGCCACGCTGGCGCTGGCGGAGGCCGGCGCTCGAGTCCACTTGCTGGCGAAGGGCCATGCCAGCACGCATTGGGCGTCAGGCGGACTGGACGTCGCTGCGCTGCCCCGAGCCGTCACGGTCCGCGAGGCTGTGGCCCGGCTGGCCGACGATGCCCGTCATCCGTATGCCATCCTGTCCGACGCTCTCCCGCCCGCGCTGGAGTGGATCCGAGGGATGCTCCAGCATGAGGGGCTGCCGTACGTAGGCACCATCGACGGACCCGTCGTGCCTGTGCCCACGTCTATCGGGGCGACGAGGCCGGCGGCGATCCTACCGGCTGCTCAGGCCGCTGCGCTGCGGCCGTGGGAGCCCGGTGAGCGGCTCGTGGTCTGCGGGCCGGGCGGCTTCAAGGACTACTGGCCGCATGCCATCGCCCGTGGGCTCAGGCGAGCCGGCGCGTGGTGGGGCAGCGCCGGGCCGGAGCGTGTCGACCCGCTCGTGGTCGAACTGCCGGGAGTGCGGGATCGACTCAATCTCGACGCGATCGAGTTGGCGCGGCTTTTCGAGGAGCCTGGTTGGCGTTGCGACGCCTTCGCGGCCATCCGCCGGGCGCTGATCATTGGCGGGCTGGATGGACCCGGGCGGATGGCCCTGCCTGCGGTCCTCGGCCTGGACGACCATGCGGCGGTCCTGGCCGAAGCGACATCCGAGTTGCCGCTGGAGCCGTTCGAGGTGCCACTCACGCCGCCAAGCGTCCCCGGGCTGCGCCTCTATCGCGCACTCCGCGCGGCCATCGTGCGCGCCGGCGGGCGCGTCCAGATCGGCCAGGCTGTGGTGCGCATCGGCGTGCGTGATGGACGCATCGTGGAGGTCGCGATGGAGGCTGCAGCGCGTCAGTTCGTGGTCCGGACTGACATGCTGATCATGGCGACGGGCGGCATCGCGGGCGGCGGACTGGTGGGGCACCCTGACGGTACCCTCCGCGAGCCCTTGCTGGACCTGCCGGTCGAGGCCCCGCCCGCGATGTCGTGGCTGGCACGGGAGCCGCTGGCAGCGGGCGGGCATCCGCTCGAGGCGGCCGGCATCCGGTCCGACGCGGAGCTGCGTCCGGTCGATGCCTCCGGTCGCCCGGCGGGCCCCGCTGGCGTGCGCATCTGTGGCAGCCTCCTGGCGGGCCAGCGCTACCTCCGCGAACGGTGCGGGGACGGCGTCGCGGTGGCCAGCGGGTGGCTCGCTGCCGGTGCCCATCGCCCAAGCGCGCCACGTCGGGACGCGCCCCAGTCGCTGGCCGGCGAGGTGGCAGGATGAGCATCACCGAGCTCATCGAGGCCGCGGCCCACGAACCGGTCACGTCGACCGCCGATGGATGCCTCAAATGCAACGTCTGCAACACGGTCTGCCCCGTGTCCCGCGTGACGGACCTGTTCCCGGGGCCCAAGTACGTCGGCCCCCAGGCGCAACGCTTCCGGCTCGCGCCTGGGTCGCCACCGCAGGCCGGGTCCGTGATGCCGGTGCTCTCCCCCGACCACACGGTGGACCTCTGCTCGGGCTGTGGCTTCTGCACCAACGCTTGTCCGGCTGGGGTCCGCATCGCGGAGATGAACAGCCGAGCGAGGGCGCAGATGCGCGCCGACCGGCGACCGCACTTGCGGGACTGGCTGCTCGGACAGCCCGATCTCCTCGGCCGCGTGGGCGTTCCGCTGGCGCCGCTGGCGAACGCCGCCCTGCGTAACCGGGCGGCACGCTGGGTCGGCGAGACTCTCGTCGGCGTCCACCGCCACGCGCCCCTGCCGACCTTCAGTCGACGCTCCTTCCGGACGCGGTGGTCGCGGTCTCGCGGACGGCGGCTGCGAGCGCCCGGATCCGCCGACCCGGAGCGCTCGGTCGTCTACTTCCACGGTTGCGCCGCGAACTACTACGAGCCGGAGGTGGCCGAAGCAGCGATCAGCGTCCTGGAGCGCAATGGCCTCGAGGTCATCGTGCCGCAGCAGGTCTGCTGTGGCCTTCCGCTCATCAGCAACGGCCTCTACGCCCAGGCCCGCGCGCGCGCCCGCCACAACCTCACGACGCTCGCGACGTTCGCCCGTGCAGGCTTTCGGATCGTGGGCACGTCCACTTCCTGCACGCACACGCTCAAGGCCGAATACCGCGAGATGCTCGACCTCGACGACGAGGACGCTCGAGCGGTCTCCGGGGCGACCTGGGATATCTGCGAGCTCCTCCTCGACCTGCATGAGCGGGATCGCCTGGATACGCGATTCGGCCGTTCGGACCGCCACCTTCCGTATCACCCACCCTGTCAGCTTCGGAGTCACGGTATCGGCCTGCCGGCGCTGGACCTCCTTGCCCTGGTCCCCGGGCTCGACGCGGTGGACCTGGACCTCGACTGCTGCGGGGTCGCGGGGACGTACGGGTTGAAACGCGAGAAGTACGACATCGCGATGGCCGTCGGCCAGCCGCTCTTCCGCAAGCTCCGGGAGAGCGGCGCCGATGAGGCCGCGTGTGATTCCGAGACGTGCCGTTGGCACATAGCGAAGGCGACCGGCATACGCGTCCGCCACCCCGTGCAGATCCTCGCCGCGGCGTACGTGGCGTATGCGGCGGCCGAGGCGGAGGCGGCCGGTGCTCCATCGGACGGATGATCGCGCTCGTCGTCGGTGGAGGCCCGGTCGGATCGCTGCTGGCCGGGAGCCTGGCTCGTTCCGGCGCTGCGGTCAGCCTCGTGCGCCGGCGTGCCGAGCGAAGGACGCGGCAGGTGCGTTGCGTGGAGATCAGCCCGGACGGCACACGCTCCGACGCGATACTCACGGAGGTACAGGAACCGGGTGCCGCCTCGGGGGCGCCGGATCTCATCGTCTTCGCCGTCAAGGCGTTCGACCTGGCAGGTGCGACCGCGAGCTGCGCGATATGGCCACGAGCGCCCGCCCTTACGGTCCAGAACGGCATCGGCGCGGAGGGGATGGTCGCTGCGGCGCGACCGTTCGCTCCGGTGCTGGCCGGTTCGCTGACGACCTCCGCATCCCTGTCCGCAGACGGATCTTTGCGTCTCCTGACGCGCGGCGGCCTGGGTCTGGCAGGCACCTCGGGCGATCCGGGCACCACACTGGACGACCTTGTCTCGACGTTCATCCGTGGCGGCCTGCCCGCCCGTGTCTACCCGGACGCCTCCGCGATGAAGTGGTCGAAGCTCCTCCTGAACTTGGTGGGTAACGCGACCTCGGCGCTCCTGGATGTCGGGCCGCGCGAGATCTACGCCGATCCGACGCTCTACCGCGTGGAGCTCGCACAGTTGCGCGAGGCGCTCGCGGTCATGCGGGAGCAGCGGCTGCGGATCGTCCGCCTCCCTGGCGTGGACCCGCGTTTGCTGGCCGGAGCCCTTCGCCTCCCGGAGGCGCTGGCCCGGATGATCCTCGCTCGTACTGTGGATGGCGGACGAGGCGGGAAGATGCCGTCGCTGCGCTTGCACCTCCGCGGCGGCGGCGGGCCCTCGGAGGTGGCGTGGCTCAACGGCGCGGTCGCACGCACGGCCGCGGAGCATGGGCTCGCGGCGCCGGTCAACGCCGTGCTGGCGCGGCTCGTCGACGAGGCGGCCGTGGATCCGAAGCGCCGAGCCTGGTTCGCCGGACGGCCCGATCGGCTGATGGCCGAACTTCTGGATCGGCCGATGGCGGGTCGGCACCAGCCCTGACGCCGGCGGCGACGCTCGTCATCGCGGTCACGGGCCGCCATATACTTCCATGCGATGGACGCCGAGACCGCCCTGCTCGGGGTCGCAGCGACTCTCGGCGCTTATCTCGTCGGCGCCATCCCATGGGGCATCATCATCGCCCGGCTCGCGGCAGGGCCGGATCCCCGCACCATCGGCAGCGGCCGTACCGGCGGTGCCAACGTCATGCGCGCTCTGGGCCTGCGCTGGGCGCTGCTGGCGGGCGGCCTCGATCTGCTGAAGGGCACGCTCGCGGTGCTGCTCGCGCGGGCTATCGGCGCCGGGACGGGCTTCGAGATCCTCGCGGCGCTGGCGGCGATCCTCGGGCACAGCCGCTCGATCTTCATCGGCTTCGGGGGGGGCCGTGGAGTGGCACCGGCCGTCGGTAGCCTGATCGTGGTCGCGCCGGTCGTCACCCTGGTGACGCTGCCCGTCTATCTGGTCGTCATGCTATCGAGTGGTTACTCGTCGCTCGGATCGCTGACCGCTTCGGCGCTTGCGGGCGTGCTCGTCGTCGGGTTGGTCGTGGCGGGCCACCTCGCGCCCGTGTACGTCGGTTACGCAGTCGGCGGAGCCGGGCTCATCTGGCTCTTCCACCTCGATAACATCCAGCGCCTGCTCACGGGAGAGGAGCGTCGGATGAGCTTCCGCCGTTGAGGCCCGTTTGCAGGAGCCGGCAACGCGGGATAGGCTGGCAGCGCGACGCAGGGAGCGAGATCCGCTCGCTGCTTTCGTCCAGGAGGTCGAAATGCCACACAACGAGAAGACCACGGAGAGGGCGCATCCCGAGGCGGCGTCGAAGCGCGGGGACTTCGGTCGGGGTCTGGAAGAGCACGGAGGCCGTGACGACGATGAAGAAGACCGCGGGGACTTCGCGGAGGGCCAGACGGTCCACCACGTCCCCCCGGACGCGCTTCCGGGCGATTTCGCGAGTGGCCAGGAAGTGAGTGTCCGGACCGGGCACGACGAGCATCGCGGCGACTTCGCCGAGGGGCAGGAGCTGGACCACGACGCGGAGAGTTCAGCGGGCCGGCATTAGTCTCCGCATCCACTGCACAGCCCCGTGACCGGGGCGCCCTAGCGCGTGCGCGGGAAGCCCAGGTCGACCCTGGAGGTGCCGGGGTCGGGCCAGCGACTGGTGACCAGCTTGGCGCGCGTGTAGAACTGCACGCCCTCGGGCCCATACATATGCAGGTCGCCGAAAAGGGATTGCTTCCAGCCGCCGAAGCTGTAGTAGGCGACCGGCACCGGGATGGGCACATTGATGCCGACCATGCCTGCCTGGACCTCGAACTGGAACTGACGGGCAGCACCACCATCGCGCGTGAAGATGGCCGTCCCGTTGCCGTACGGGTTCTCGTTGACCAGCCGCACGGCGGCATCGTAGGTGGGCACACGGACCACCTCGAGCACCGGACCGAAGATCTCGTTCTGATAGGAGTCCATTTCCGGCGTCACGTGGTCCAGCAGTGAGGCGCCCAGGAAGAAGCCATCGGCCTCGGCGTAGAGCTCGTGATCGCGCCCATCAGCGACCAGCTCAGCGCCCTGCTCGGTCGACCTGTCCAGGTAGGAAGCCACCTTGTCGCGGTGCTCCCGCGTCACCAGCGGGCCCATCTGAGCGGATGGTTCGCTGCCCGGACCGACTGTGATGCCTGGTAGCCGAGCACCGATCGCCTCCACCAGCGTGTCGGCCACGTCGCCCACGGCCACGACCACTGAAACCGCCATGCACCGCTCTCCGGCCGATCCGTAGGCTGCACTGACCGCGGCATCGGCAGCCATCTCCACGTCCGCGTCGGGCAGCACGACCATGTGGTTCTTGGCTCCGCCGAGTGCCTGCACCCGCTTGCCGTTGCGCGTGCCGGTCTCGTAGATGTAGCGCGCGATGGGCGTCGAGCCGACGAAGCTGACGGCCTTCACCTGGGGATGCTCCAGGATGGCGTCGACCGCCACCTTGTCGCCCTGGACGACGTTGAAGACACCATCAGGCAGCCCTGCCTCGGTCAGCAGCTGGGCCATCAGGATGGACGCCGAGGGGTCCTTCTCGGAGGGTTTCAGCACGAACGTGTTACCGCACGCGATGGCGTTGGCGAACATCCACATCGGGACCATGGCCGGAAAGTTGAACGGGGTGATGCCGGCCGCCACGCCCAGTGGCTGGCGGATCTGGTAGACGTCCACGCCTGTGGAGGCCTGTTCGCTGTAGCCGCCCTTGAGGAGGTGCGGGATGCCACACGCGAACTCCAGGTTCTCCACCCCGCGCGCGACCTCTCCCACTGCATCCGAGGGCACCTTGCCGTGCTCGGCGGTCAGCAGTGCCGCCAGCTCCTGGCGATGAGCATCGACCAGGTTCCGGATGCGGAACATGATCTCCGTCCGGCGCGAGATGGAGGTGGCGCGCCACTCGGAAAAGGCGTCCGCGGCAGCGGCCACAGCCGCGCCGACCTCATCGACGGAGGCCAGGTCGACCCGCTTCGCCTGCCGGCCGGTGGCGGGGTCGTAGACCGGTCCATACCGGCCCGATACACCTGCCACGAGGCGTCCGCCGATCCAGTGGTTGATGCTCGCGAGTCCCGCGGCATCGGAACTGTGGGTCCGTTCGGCCAAGCCGGTCATCTCTCTTCCCTCGTGGCAGCGATCACTACGGTGGCCACGATATACCCGCCACTCGCTGAGGTCGGGATACGCCCGCCGGGCGCTGAAGTGGCCGGCATCAGGGTCCGACCGTGGTCGGGCTGGTCCACACGGCCGGTGCGCTCCCTGACGCCGTCTCCACCGCGCCGACCGCGACCAGTCGACCGTCCTCTCCGGCAACGACGGCCGACATGGTGCCCCGTGGCCCGGGCACGATCCTTGCCCAGTCGGCGCCAGGGGCGGCGTACCAGGTGGACGCTGACCGGCGCTGCCGGCCAACGGCGACGAAGCCATCGGTGGTCGCTGTCAAGTCCTCGATGGAGCCGCCGGTGAAGGAAGGGCTGGAGACGACCTCCCAGTCCGCGCCGTCGGGTGAGGTCATCACCAGCGCCAAGGGCCGCCCTGTGTCGGCATCGGTCGAGCTGCCGGCCGCGACCAGCTCGTCAGCACCGGCCGTCACCGCCGACAGGGAGACGACCGGCACGGGTACGACCACGCGCACCCAGGTCCGGCCGTCGAGTGAGACCAGGATGTCCGGCTCCTTGGCCTGATCGTCGGTGCTGGAACCGACCGCCACCAGCACCGAACCGCTGGCTGTGACGTCGCTCAAGAAGGCAGCTCCGAGCTCCACATCCAGCGCCACCCGCTCCCACTCGTCACCAACCGCGGACACCCAGATCTGGGGGGCTGTGCAGCCGCGCTCGGAATCGCAGCCGACGGCCACCAGACCACCGGCCCAGCTTGTGACCCCGGTCATCGCAGCCCCAGCGAACGACTCCTGATCCTCCACCCGACTCCAGCTCGACCCATCCACAGAGGTCCACACCGCGGCTCGGTCGGGGCAGCACTCGTTGCCGACCGCCACGAACCCCTGGCCGGCGCGGGCGACGGCATTGATCTGTCCGCGGCTCGCGACGCCCTCGAGTCCCACACGCTCCCAGTCCGCACCGTCGACCGACGCCCAGATGGCAGCGACCGGGACCTGGAGCGCCTCCGTGAAGCCACCACCGACGGCCACGAAACCAGGTCCGCCGGCGATGACGTCGTTGACCACGCCCTGGTCGAGTGCCAGGTCGGCATCCTCCACGAGCGACCAGGAAGGCGGTTCCGGCGATCCACGCCCAGCGGAGCCGCCTGACGGATCCGCTGGCAGGAGGGAGTCAGCGGCGAACGACTCGCCACCCGCAGAGGGCTCAACTACCGCGATCGGGACGCTACTCTCAGGCGGCCCGGTGGTCACTGAGGCGCCATCGCACGCGACAAGCCCGAGCGCCAGCGCCAGGAGGGTGCCAGGTACCGACTGGCGACGCCTAGTAACGTCCCGACTCGCGATGGAGCAAGCTTTTCCTCACTAACAGCGTCCCTGGGAGCCGGTGTACCTCGTAGGATCCTTCATGGCGCCCAGTCTTTGGGCGAGGATCCCGATCGTACCGTCCGGACGATGACGATGCTCGTGACGGCGAGGATGACCGCAGACGATACTCCCTCCCCGCCTAACGGGCCGATGACCGGCTCGTCCCGCCAGGAAAGGCTGACGAGGGTACGCCCCGCGAGCCACCAACAGACGGCGTAGGCCAGGAGACGGGCACCCATCCCGACGCTTCCTCTGCGGACCAGCCAGCTTCCGCACAGGAAGCCCATCAGGACCCAGGCACCCTCGTAGATCTGGGCCGGATGCGCCGGCACCGCTGGGTCGGTGGAGAGCCATGGCCCGCCACCCCCGAATGACACTGCCCACGGCGCGTCGGACGGTCCTCCCTGGCCGCCGCCCGCCAGGGCCAGGGAGAGTTTGCC
>Ga0136614_10002374_pt1 | contig 11707 bp, 11 predicted proteins | sample AntDrymUQ2792106_2_FD_106643 | JGI IMG/M metagenome (GOLD analysis project Ga0136614, IMG submission 106643) | Polar desert sand microbial communities from Dry Valleys, Antarctica - metaG UQ279 (21.06) | ecosystem: Environmental > Terrestrial > Soil > Desert | place: Antarctica: Dry Valley...
CGATGCGAATCCGATCAAGAAGGTCGCCGCCGACTACATCACGAAATACGAGGCCAAGTATGGCAAGGATTCCCGCACGACCTTCGGCGGTCACGCGTGGGACAGCTACATGCTGCTCGCCAAAGCCATTCCCGAAGCACTGAAAAAAGCCAAACCCGGCACCAAGGAGTTCCGCGCGGCATTACGCGACGCGCTCGAGTCCTCCAACGTCGTCGCCACGCACGGGGTGTACGTGATGAGCCCCAACGATCACAACGGGCTCGACAACCGCGCACGGGTGATGGTGAAAATCGACAACGGCAAGTGGGTGTTGCAAAAGTGACGATTGTCGATGGCTGGGCGCGGTGAGCCGAGCCGAACAGCATGACTGGCCGCCGGATGTTTGGGCGGCCTTTTTGTTGCCGGAATCCGACTGCGGCTGACGTTCGATGGATCTCTCCATCGCCGCGCTGTTGACGCAGGACGGCATCACCAACGGTGCCGTTTACGCTCTGCTTGCGCTGTCGCTCGTCCTGGTCTTTGCCGTCACGCGCATCATCTGGGTGCCGTCGGGCGAGTTCGTCGTCTGGGGCACGTTGACCCTCGCCGCGTTGCAACTCGGCAAGCCCCCCGGCACCGTGGGTCTGCTGGTTGGGATGGCGGTGGTGGCTGGCACGATGGAAACCTGGCGCGCGGTGCAGCGCCGCGAGTTGCGGCGATTGGCGCGGCAGCTTGCGCTGTGGAGCGGGGTGCCGCTCGCGGTGGCTGCTCTCGTCTGGTGGACGGCGCCGCTGAACCTGCCGTTGGTCGCGCAGGTGCTGGTGACGCTCGCCGCCGTGACGGCGCTGGGGCCGCTCCTCTACCGGATCGCGTATCAGCCGCTCGCCGACGCGAGCGTGCTCGTGCTGCTCATCGTGTCGGTCGCGTTGCATTTCGCGATGTTGGGGCTCGGCCTCTGGTTCTTCGGCGCGGAGGGATCGCGGACGCCGGCGTTTACCTCGGCCTCGTTTCGGTTGGGCGAGGTGAACATCAGCGTCCAGAGCCTGCTGGTCGTCGGAACCAGCTTGGCGCTGATCGGCGCTCTCGCGCTGTTCTTCGGGCGGACGCTGTACGGCAACGCGTTGCGCGCGACGGCCGTCAATCGCGTCGGCGCACGGCTCGTAGGGATATCGCCGGATTTTGCCGGAGCGCTGACCTTCACGCTGGCCGCGCTGCTCTGCGCCTTCTGCGGCGTGCTCATCGGTCCGATCACGACCGTCTACTATGACTCCGGCTTTCTGGTCAGCTTGAAGGGCTTCGTCGGCGCGATCATCGGCGGCCTGGCCAGTTACCCGCTCGCGGCAGCGGGTGCGCTGTTGGTCGGCCTCATCGAATCCTTCGCATCGTTCTGGGCGAGCGCGTTCAAGGAGGTGATTGTCTTCACGCTCATCATTCCCGTGTTGCTGTGGCGCAGCCTGACGACGCATCATCACGAAGAAGACGACGAATGAGGCAGCGATCCGCATGATCCGGCAGTCTCCGCTCCTGGCGGTGGCGGTGACCGCGCAGTAGAATCACATGAGATGGTTGGAGGCTGTGATTATGGAAACCCAGCTTGAGATCTTGGAAGCCGAGGCGCTGAAGCTCACACCAGGGGAGCGCGCAGCTCTTGCGCAGCGACTTCTAGCTAGTCTCGACGAAGACGCGGAAATCGAGGAAGCTTGGGCGACGGAGGTCGAGCGCCGAATCGCCGAAGTCGAGAGCGGCGCGGTTCAGGCTATTCCGATCGCTGAGGCGCTAGCACGCGTTCGTGCCAGCCTGAAGTGAAACTGGTCATCGTCCCACTCGCGCTTGACGAGTTGCACGATACCGCGGCCTTGCTACACAGCAAGCGCAAAAGTCGAACTTGGTATTGCGTTCCTGGCCGAGTTTGAGCGCGCGATCAATGCCGTCTTGGCGAATTCCAGAGTCGGCGCCGTTTTCCGTGGCACTCGACGCCGCTATGTTCTTCGAAGATTCCCATACAGCATCATCTATCAGGTTACTACCGACGAATTGCGGGTCGTAGCGGTGGCGCACCATCGGCGCCGCCCCGCTCATTGGGCTGGTCGCAAGTAACGGCGCACCACGCGATCAGCACAGGCGCTAGAACTTCTTCTCGATGTAGCGTTCGCCGGCGGACACGCCAGTCGTCAGCCAATTCTGCGGCGGCGGCAGCGGACAGGTCGTGAACGCGGAGAACGCGCACGGCGGGTTGTACGCCTTGTTCAGATCGACTGACCACACGCCATCCTTCGGCCGCTCGACGTACAGGAACCGGCCGGGCGGATAGGTGCTGTCGCCGCTCGTGCCATCGCGGAAGATGATGAACAGGTTGCCGTCGTCGTCGAGCGCATCGAGCGAGATTTTCTGCCCGTTCAGTACGAACTCGAGCGAGCCCGCGACTTTCTCGTAGCTGATCTCGCCGCGCACGTTGGCGATCGGGATCGTCGCGCCGACGGCGTGCGGCACGAAGCGCGCGGGCACGTTGTAGTCGGTGTTCGGCTCGTACCAGAGACGGCCCCCGAAATTCTTGCGGCGCGGCGACTCGCGATCCGCGGCGCGCAGCACGAACTTGCCGTCTTCGCGCTTGACGATCTGCAACGACAGCTGCCCCGCCGTCACCCATTCGACGCGCGTCGCGCCGGTGACGAGATCGCGCGCCGTGAATTCCTCGGCCGCACCGCCTTTGACAACCGTGCGCATTTTCTGTCTGGGGGCGAGCGTCAGCCGTGCCTTGTCCTTGTCGACGACGATCGTCCCGAGATGGGCCGGTGCCAGCATCTTGGGCAGCACGACGTCGTTGCCGGGCGCCGAGCCGATCCGGTTCACGCCGGGGACGAGTTCATCGCGCGTGACTATCGACAGCCACCCGTGCTCACGCGTGAGGCTTTCGTCGGCCCGGGCGCGCCATTTGCCAAGTTCATCCAAATAGGCCGGATCGGGCATTGTTGCGGCGCTTGCGGCGCCGGCAGCCGCGAGCACGCACAACGCGGCCAACAAGCGGATGGTCGATGGAATGGGCACAATGGTCAACGAAGCGAGACTAACGAGAGTTCGATGGTATCTCGTTCCGCGTCCTAACGGTGGCGGTCTTCGTGGCGTTTCTCGCGGCTGTACCGTTCGCCGCGCCGCGCTTTCTGGGTGACGTTTAGGCACCCGCCGATCTTTGAGGCCGCGTCGACCGTCGATGCGCGGCGCGACTGGCGCGTTTGGACCGACGATTTCAACACCTTGCTTCAGGTCATGAATAGGAAAGCCACGTTGCCGCGCACTCTTGACGGGTGAGAGCGCGTTAGAATTTGTCATGCAAAGCGGCGATCTCGCCTTCCACGCCGATCCCGCGTCTTATCGCGCATTGGTGCGGCCGTCCAAGGGCCGCTACGTCGATGTGATCGATCAGCGGGCACTGCCGCACGCGGTGGTACGCGTCAAGCTCGCGGACGCTGAGGCAGCGGCGCTGGCCATCCGTCGCATGTGGATTCGCGGCGCTCCGCTAATCGGCGCCGTCGGCGCGTATGGACTCGCGCTGGCGCTCGATCGCGACCCGTCCGATGCGGCCCTTACCAGGGCGCATGCAGCGCTCGATGCGACTCGCCCAACGGCGGTGAACCTGCGCTGGGCACTCGACCGCGTCAGGGCGACGGTCATGTCCCTCGCGCCATCGGCGCGGGCGGATGCCGCGTGGGCAGAGGCGGATGCGATCGCCGCGGAGGACGTGGCCATCAATCATGCGATCGGTGAGCATGGCCTCGCGCTGTTGCGCAATATCGCGCAGCGCCGGCAGGGGCCCGTCCGCGTGATGACGCATTGCAACGCCGGCGCGCTTGCCACGTGCGGCTGGGGAACGGCAACCGCGCCCCTGTTCATGGCGCACGCCGAAGGTCTGCCACTCACCGTGTGGGTCAGCGAGACACGGCCCCGGATGCAGGGCGCGAGCCTGACCACGTGGGAACTCGACCAGCGCGGAATTCCGCACACGCTGTTCTCTGACAGCGCGAGCGGGCTCCTGATGCAACGCGGCGATGTCGACGTGATCTTGGTCGGTGCCGATCGCGTCGCCGCGAATGGTGACGTCTGCAACAAGATCGGCACCTACGGCAAGGCGCTGGCAGCCCGCGACAACAATGTTCCCTTTTACGTGGCGCTTCCCTCGCCGACACTCGATTGGCGCATGGCGAGTGGCGACGCCATTCCCATCGAAGCGCGCGACACCGACGAGGTGCTCACGGTTGCCGGGCGCGATGATTACGGCCAGACCGTACAGGTCGCCATCGCTCCGCACGGCACTCGCGCGGTCAACTACGCGTTCGACGTGACGCCCGCGCGGCTGGTGACGGGGCTGGTTACGGAGCGCGGCGTGACGCGGGCGTCGAGGGAATGGCTGGCCGCAATGTTTCCGGAGCGCGCGGCATGACCGTACCTGCGGATTTGCGCGTCATTGACGATCTGCCACTGCGCGAGGAGATCATTGCCGTAGCGCTCGCGATGAACGTGGCCGGTATCAATCGCGGGAAGTCAGGCAACGTCAGCGCCCGCGTTCGTCGTGCCGGCCTCGACGGCTTTCTGGTTACGCCGAGCGGCCTTCCTTATGCCGAAACCTCGCCGCAGGACATCGTCGAAGCCACGCTCGACGGCGATTTTCGCGGGACGCGCACGCCGTCGTCCGAATGGCGGTTTCACCGCGATGTTTACCAGGCGCGTCCGGACGTCGATGCGATCGTCCACACGCATGCGCCATTCGCGACGACGCTGGCTTGCCTGCATCGCGGCATTCCGTCGTTCCACTACATGGTTGCCGTTGCAGGTGGAGCCGACATTCGCTGCGCACCCTACGCGACCTTTGGTACGCAGGCACTATCGGATCATGCGGTGGCGGCGCTGCAGGATCGCCTTGCGTGCTTGCTGGCCAATCACGGCATGATTGCCATCGGCCGCTCGCTCGAGCGCGCCCTCGCGTTGGCTGTCGAGGTAGAAACGCTGGCGGAAATGTATTGGCGCGCGCTGCAGATCGGCGAGCCGGTGCTGCTGGCGGCCGATGAGATGGACCGCGTGCTCGCGAAATTCGCGACGTATGGTCAACCGGAACCGGGAGGCCTCTGTTACATTGCATCGGCATGAACGCACGGACTCGCCAGCGTCGGCTTTCGACGCGTGACATGCAGGCGATCCTCGATGTCACCAGCGCACTTGCCGCCCCTTTCGATCTCCGGACCATGCTTGACGAAGTGGTCACTGCCGCAAAGCAGGTTCTCCGTGCCGATCGCGGCTCGGTCTGGCTCCACGACCCCGCAGCCGACGAATTGGTGCTGGAAGTCGCGACCGGCATCCTGCCTGTGCGCGTGCGATCGGGCGTCGGGCTGGTCGGGGCCTGCGCGCGCACGCGGCAGACAATCAATGTGCCGGATTGCTACGCGGACCCGCGTTTCGATCCGGGCGTGGACAAAGCTTCCAGTTACCACACGCGCAGCATGCTGACGCTGCCGCTGGTCGACCACAAGGACGTCCTGGTCGGCGTGATGCAGGTCCTGAACAAGGCGGGCGGCGTCTTCGACGCGGACGACGAGGCGCTTGCAACGGCACTGGCGGCGCAATGCGCGGTCGCGCTCCAGCGGGTGCGCATGACCGAGTCGCTGATCGAAGGCGAGAAGATGCTGCAGGCGCTCGAGGTGGCCCGCGAGGTCCAGATGAGCACGCTGCCGGCGACCATGCCTGCGCTCTCCGGCTATGACGTGTGCGGCATGTTCCGGCCCGCCGAGCTTACCGGGGGCGACACCTTTGACCTGGCGGTGCTCGACCAGGGGCTGCTGGTCGTTCTGGGCGATGCGACGGGCCACGGAATTGGTCCGGCGTTGTCGGTCACGCAGATGCACGCGATGCTGCGGATCGCCTTCCGGCTGCACACGGAGCTTGCGCTGCGCGCCAAAGGCATTCTGATGATGCGCGAGAACGGCTTCCACATTCCCGCCGACGAAGCGACCCGAGCCAGGTTCGCCGAATTGCACTACCTGGAGCGGAGCATCGGGAAGACCGGGCTCCTGGCGCTCAAGCCGATGCTGCAGGGAAGCAGCAAGGACCTGTGGCAGCTCCACATGCTGGAGGGCGAATGAGGCAGCGATCCGCATGATTTGCGCGATTTTTTCGCTCGCCTCCGCGCCGAATCGACTTCGTACGGAACTGCACATCGCATCTACTCACGTCCCGACTACCGGCAGTCCGCTTGCCTTTGCTGCAACCGCCAGTGCCACGTCATGCGTGGCCATCGACAGAACCTTGCCCGCCCGCTCTTTCCACAGCAACGCCGTCGCAAGATGAATGGCGTCCAGCGTTCCCAGTGCCGTAGGAAGGGGCTGAGACGCACGCGACAGGATCGGGTAGGTAATCTCCACGACCTCCATCGATTCCATCAGTCTATATACAGCCTCCCTCCGCTCGGCGATGACCTCGTCGGCGTAGTTCTCGGTCAAACGCAACCGGTCCAAGATGCGTAGGCACTCAACCTCCGCCAGTGCCGAAGCGATGCCCTGCGAAACCCGATTCCACTCCCTCAGGGCGTCGCGCTGGCCCAAGATGACGCGCAGCAGGACCGACGAATCAAGATACGCAATCATCTGCAATCACCGATGGCCCTGGCGCTCTTCCATGAGAAGTCTTACGACATCGCCATGCACAGGGAGCGGCGGGGGCAGAGTCACCCGTTGCAGCTTCGGCGCCCCGGAAAGTGGCGTCCTTACTTTGAGAGGAAGATCGCCGTCCTGCCATGGAACAATCCGCGCGATCGGGGTGTTGCGATCCAGGATCGTCAGCGAACGTCCTGCGCGTACCTTGCGCAGATGCTCGCTCAAGCGGCTTTTCAAATCGGCGATGCGTACGTTAGACATAGTCACATTATAGCCATTTATGGTCATCATTACTATGCAGCGTGCCGACGCATCGTGCGCGGGTTCCTGGCGCGCACTTCGGGAGGCGAGGCGATGACCGAAGCTTCCATTGCGCGACGCGTGATACGTTGCCTCGGTGCCCCTTCGTGGGGTTGGATCTCCTATCCTTTGTGTGCTTTTTGTTTCCGTGCTCCTGGCGTTTGCGTGGTGAAGAACAGGCGTTGACGCGGCTGGATCGCTGAGCCACGCGCTCTCAACGCGGGTGTAGCGCCGACCCAGCGGCGTTCCTGTTCGCTGCGTCTGTCTTGCGAATTTCCGAACTCCAAAATCACACACGATGACCGATCTACCCACCGGCACGGTGACCTTCCTGGGAGGCTCACCAGGCGTTGGCGTGGGTTCTCATGCAGCATGATTTCGACTGGAAAACGGCGGGCACGGCGATCAGGAGAGCGCTCGAGCTGGCACCCGGCAACGCCATGTCGCTGCGCGGCGCCTGCCGGTTGGCGGCCATCATGGGCCGATTCGACGACGCGATTGCACTTGGTCGACAAATCGTCGCGCTCGACCCGCTAAGTCTCGCTGCGCACCGGGGAATGGCGTAGATCCTTCTGGAAGCGGGCCGCCTGGACGACGCCGAGGCATCGATCCAAAAGGCGCTCGAACTTGGTCCCACCGCTGGCCACGTGCAATCGGCGCTCGGCTATCTGCGCTTGCTGCAGGGCCGTTTCAACGAGGCGCTCGTGGCCGCGATGGCGGAGCCGCTGCCGATCTATCGAGGAAGGGGAATCGCGGTCGCCAACACGCGTTGGGCCAACGCGCGGAGTCCGAACGTGCGCTGGGCGAACTGATCGAGCTGCGGTCGGAGACAGGTGCCTTCCAGATCGCGGAAGTGCACGCCTACCGGGGCGAAGCGGACGCAGCGTTTGTGTGGCTCGACCGCGCATTGGCGCAGCGCAACCCCGGTATCAGCGACGCCAAAATGACGATGCTGTTGTGCAACCTCCACGGCGACCCGCGATGGCGACCGTTCCTCGCAAAGATGGGGCTGGCGGACTAACGGGCGTTGCTCCGCCAGGAATGAAGCGGTCCGCGCCCTCAGGCCGCGCGTTGCACCGCTGTCTTCGCGGGCAACTGCGCTTCCGCGAGCGTGACCCCGTAGCTCGCGCCGATCGAGAGCGCGTCGTCATTGAAGGCGTACTGCGGATTGTGAAGGTTGCTCGATCAAATCCTGGATCCCGGGATTGAACGTGCGCACCGTGCCGCGCAGGCCCACCTCTTGCGGAATCACATTCCACATATCGCCGCCATGCGAGATCGGCACGAAGACCACCGCATCGGTCGACGTTCCATTGCGCAGAACCCCGACGACGCCCGTAGTCGGCGAACAATGTGCCAGGCGATCGGCACGCCTTAAGCGTCTCTGCAATCGACGAAGACGCGGCCGGGCACGAAGCGGTAAGCGGCCACGCAACATAGAGCGGGTCGCGAGAAGGCGCACCCTTGGTGGCGACTTGGGGCAGCGAAAAACCGCCGTTGTATGCTCAGGGGTTCGCAGGCCGGCACTCGATTCAGAGGTCCTCGGGGGCCGCGCGACGAATAGGGCACGGTCCCGGACATTTGCCGTTTCTCTGCGCTGATCTTTGCGCAACAGGGGAGGTGGCACCCGCGTTTCACTGTTGTTCGGCATCTCGCCGCTGCATAACCTGCGTTTGCCTTACTGTATAAAATTTGATACACTAGTGCCCTGATGGACAAGCCTATCGACTAGCGAGGCTCGTCGCTCGACGGCTTGCGCCAGTTTCCCGAAACGGCGCGGAGGCAAGCAGGCCAGGAACTGCGAAAGCTGCAACGTGGCGTAACACCCGACGACTGGCGACCCTTCCCGGAGGTGGGACCAGGAGTCAATGAAATTCGGATCGACTGCGCGGACGGCTGGTTCAGGGTGATGTACGTCGCCAAGCTTGCAGAAGCAATTTACGTCCTCCACAGCTTTCAGAAATCGAGCCGAAAGACCAGCAAACGCGACGTGGAGATTGCGGAAACGCGCTATCGAGCCGTTGTACGCGAAAGGACACGACTGAAATGACCATTGATACCAAATCTCGCCACCGGACCAAAACTGGCGGCAACGTATTTCTCGACCTGGGGTTTTCTCCGAAAGACGCGAAACGGCTATTGGCGCAGGCTGACGCGCAAATTGATGAGTCGATTCGGTTGAAACAGCAGCTCATGGACGAGATTGCCGGTTGGATGAAGGAGGCAAGCGTCACGCAAGCTGCGGCGGCGGAAGTGCTTCAAGTCACGCGTCCTCGCGTGTCTGACGTGGTTAATCACAAGGTCGAGAAATTCACGATCGACGCTCTGGTTGGCATGTTGGCACGCATTGGTAAGCAAGTGCGTCTGGCTGTGCAGTGAACAGCCTGACCGCGAGGCGAAAGCGTGCGGAGAAAGGCGACCATGGGATTCCGCTTTCGACGTCGTATCAAGTTGCTTCCCGGCATCCGGCTCAATGTCAGTAAGAGCGGCGTTAGCACATCCGTCGGAGAGCGATAAGCTTATAACCCGCCGCCCTGATCGAAGCTCGTACTTGCCTTACTCCAATCGCGAAGCGGGAGAGCTGTAACGTCCACTCGCATCACTCACTACGCGGACTCGTCATGGTTGAGCCGACCTTCTTGGCGATGACAACGACACCCTCCATCTGACCTTCTGTTTTTTCGACGTGGCGCAGCCTGACGACGCATCATCACGAAGAAGACGACGAATGAGAAAGCGATCCGCATGATCCGGCAGTCTCCGCTCCTGGCGGTGGCGGTCTTCGTCGCGGTGCTCGCGGCTGTACCGTTCGCCGCGCCGCCCTTCTGGGTGACGTTAGGCAACTACATCGGCCTGTACAGCATCGTGGCGCTCGGTCTGGTGCTGCTGACCGGAGTCGCCGGGCAGACGTCGTTCGGCCAGGCCGCGTTCGTCGGCCTGGGTGCGTACGTGACGGCGTATCTGACGACCAAGCACGGAACATCGCCGTGGATCACGCTGGCGCTGGGCCTCGCGTTCACGGCCGCGGTCGCGCTGTTCCTGGGTTTCATCACATTGCGCATGAAGGGCCACTATCTGCCGCTCGCGACGATTGCCTGGGGCATCAGCCTTTATTACGTATTCGGCAACTTGCAGTTCTTGGGTGGCCATACCGGGATGACCGGTATCCCGGCGCTGCACGTGTTCGGTGTCGAGCTGCGCGATGAACGTCGCTATTTCCTGCTCATCTGGGGCATCACACTCGCTGCACTGTGGGCAACGTCCAACCTGCTCGACTCGCGGTCCGGTCGCGCGCTGCGGGCTCTGCGCGGCAGCCTCGCCATGGCCGAGGCGTTCGGCGTCGATGCGGCGCGACTCAAAATCATTGCGTTCGTCTATGCCGCGATGCTCGCTTGCGTCTCCGGCTGGCTGTACGCGCATCTGCAGCGGTTCGTGAATCCATCGCCGTTCGGCATCAATCAAGGCATTGAATACCTGTTCATGGCGGTGGTGGGCGGCGCCGGCAGCGTTTGGGGCGCGGTGCTCGGTGCAACGCTCATTACGCTGGCCAAAGAGATGCTGCAGAGATTCTTGCCGGACTTGCTCGGGCGCACCGGCAACTTCGAGCTGGTGGTGTTCGGCCTGCTGATGGTGCTGTTGCTGCAATTCGCGCGGGAAGGGTTGTGGCCCTGGATCGAACGCACCATGCCGAAGCGCAAATCGCCGCCGGTTCCGGACGCCGAGCCGCTGCCCACTCGGACGCGGACGCCGCCGCCATCGGCGCTGCTCGAAATCCGGATCGCGCGCAAGCAATTCGGCGGCCTCGTCGCGGTGAACGATCTTTCATTCGCGCTAAACCAGGGAGAGATACTGGGATTGATCGGTCCCAACGGTGCCGGCAAGAGCACGATGTTCAATCTCATTTCCGGTGCACTGCCGCTGACGTCCGGCGATGTGTTTTTTCGCGGCGCCGCCATCGGCAGGCGCGCACCGTACCAGATCGCGCGGCTCGGATTGATCCGAACCTTTCAGCACGTCAAGCTGATTCCACAGATGAGCGTGCTGGACAACGTGGCGATAGGCGCGTACCTGCGCGGCACGGCCGGGGTCATCCGCGCCGCGCTGCGCCTCGACCGCATGGACGAAGCGCGCACTCGCGCCGAAGCCGCCCGCGCCATCGCGCGCGTTGGCTTGGCCGACCACACGTTCGATGCGGCAGGCAGTTTGCCGCTCGGACAACAGCGCATCGTGGAGATCGCGCGTGCGCTCGCTGCCGATCCCGAGTTGCTGCTGCTCGACGAACCCGCAGCCGGTTTGCGCCACCTCGAAAAGCAGGAACTCGCGCGGCTCTTGCGTGCGCTGAAAGCCGAAGGCATGACCATTCTGCTGGTCGAACACGACATGGATTTCGTCATGGGTTTGACCGATCGGCTGGTGGTGATGGACTTCGGTGAAAAGCTGGCCGAAGGTCTCCCCAGCGATATTCAAAAGAATCCGGTCGTGATCGAAGCGTATCTGGGTGGAGTCGTATGAGGTCATCGGCGGCATCCGTTTAGCGATGGCAACGTCGCAGAGCCTCCTCGAAGTTCGCGATCTGTGCGTCGGGTACGGCAAAGTCGAGGCCGTCCATCACGTTTCGCTGGCCGTGGAAGCGGGCCAGATCGTGACCGTGATCGGCCCCAATGGCGCCGGCAAGACGACGTTGCTCTGTGCGGTCATGGGACTCCTTTCCTCGCGCGGCGAGATTCGCTATTTAGGGGCGCCGGCGGCGAGCATGAGCGTCGAGCAGCGCGTCGGCCGGGGACTTGTGC
>Ga0136614_10002376_pt1 | contig 11704 bp, 9 predicted proteins | sample AntDrymUQ2792106_2_FD_106643 | JGI IMG/M metagenome (GOLD analysis project Ga0136614, IMG submission 106643) | Polar desert sand microbial communities from Dry Valleys, Antarctica - metaG UQ279 (21.06) | ecosystem: Environmental > Terrestrial > Soil > Desert | place: Antarctica: Dry Valley...
CCGAGTTGGCACAGTCGGTGTGGGCCGAGCTTTACGGTTTGCGCGAGCGTCCCGATGGAAGGCCGGCGGGGAAGTTGGCTTACTATTCGGGATGCGGCTCGCTCGGCGGGTGGCTGCGCGCCGCCGACAGCACCGTCGACCGGTAACGCTCCATCAAACCGCTCCACGCCGCTTCGTCGCCGCGCTCGCACGCGACGACCAGCATGAGATCGTCGGCGTGGAGGCGTTCGATGAACTGCTCGACCTCTCGCGGCGAAGCGTCGGGATAATCGCGCAGCAGGTATTTGTCGAGCGACGCGCGGACGCGCGGCATCACCGCCTCTGCATCGAGCGCGTGCGTGTCGTCGGCGCGCGCGAGCAGTTGCGCGACCGCGCCGCGCACCAACTCATCCGTGTGTGCCGACTTTTTCAGCTTCATCGATGAATGTGAGATGCCTTGCCTGCCGGTGACGTATGCTATCACGAACCGGCACACCAAATGCCCCCGTCGTCACTTTGACACCCGTCGCGCGCGTAAGCTAGAGTTCCAGAAAACGATGAATGATGAATGCGGAATCAGGAAATACAGTACCCTGCATTCGCCGGCAAGCGCCGGGAGCCGGAGCGGTTCGCGTGACTCCGCTTTTCGTCCATTGACTCTCATTCGCTGATTCATCATTAACGTCAATCAACATTCGTCGTTCGAATTTATGCTTCGCGTCACAGAAATTTTCCGTTCGATTCAGGGCGAATCAACGCACGCCGGGCGGCCTTGCACATTCGTGCGCCTGACGGGATGCCCGATGCGCTGCGTGTGGTGCGACAGCGAGTATACCTTCACGGGCGGCGAGCACGTTTCAATCGAGGACGTGATGGCGCGGGTGCGCGACTTCGGCTGCCGTCTGGTAGAAGTGACCGGCGGTGAGCCACTGGCGCAGCGCGAAGCGTTCACTTTAATCACGCGCCTCTGCGACGAAGGTTACGAAGTGCTGATCGAGACGGGTGGCTACGTCTCGACGGAGAGCGTCGACGCCCGCGCGTGTCTGATCTTAGACATCAAGTGCCCGGCGTCGGGCGAAGCGGAACGCAACCACAGGCCGAACCTGGAACGGCTGCGCGCGGACACGGACGAAGTTAAGTTCGTGATCGCCGACCGCGGGGACTGGGATTTCGCGCGCGACGTAATCGCCCGCTACGACCTTCAATCGCGCACCAAAGCCGTGCTGATCTCGCCGGTCTGGAACGCAGTCGATCTGCCGCAGGCCGCCGATTGGGTTTCCACGAGCGGCTTAGATGTCCGCATGCAAGTGCAGATGCACAAACAGATTTGGGGCGCTGAAGCGCGCGGAGTTTAAGCTGAGGGACGAGTGATGAGGAATGAAATTGCAGAACATGCATCACTGCATGATGTTTTCCCTTCATCCCTCAACCCTCAACCCTCAACCCTCGCTGTGTGTCTCGTCTCGGGCGGCATGGATTCGTGCGTGACGACGGCCATCGCGCGCGAGGAGAACGACGGGTTGGCATTACTCCACGTCTCTTACGGGCAACGCACCGAGCGTCGCGAGCGGCGTGCGTTCGAAGAAATGGCCGATCACTACGGCGTGGCGCAGCGCCTTGTCGTGTCGCTCGAACACCTGGCGCGCATCGGCGGTTCTTCGTTGACCGACGCCGCGATCCCAATCGCCGAAGCAGACCTTTCCTCGCGCGAGGTGCCGACGAGCTACGTGCCGTTTCGTAACGCGCATCTGCTGGCCGCGGCCACAAGTTGGGCCGAGGTGCTCGGCGCGCGGCGCATCTACATCGGCGCGGTCGCCGAGGATTCTTCGGGCTACCCCGACTGCCGCCCGGAGTTCTACGAAGCATTCCAGCGCGCGATTGACATCGGCACGCGGCCCGACACACACATCGAGATTAGAACGCCCGTCATCGCGCTGCGCAAATCCGAAATCGTCCGCCGGGGATTGGAACTTGAAGCGCCGCTCGGTCTGAGTTGGTCGTGCTATCAGGCCGAAGAGCGCGCATGCGGGCGATGCGATTCCTGCGCGTTGCGGTTGCGAGCGTTCGCGGAAGCCGGTGTCGCCGACCCAATCGTTTACGCCTGACGCGGGTTCGGGGCGCGAGCAGATCCGTACCACTGATATGACAACTACCGGGGGCGCCGTGGCATCACAGACATCGGTCTGTTAACAGTTAAGTGTGCCGCCATAATTCCTTTGAAGGAGAACAAAAAAATGCGTATCAATCTTCTTTCTCGCACCGTCGCCATCGCGTTGTTCGTCGTGCTGAGCACCGTCGCGGTGGCCGCACAGGTCACGCGCGGCGAAGGCAAAATCACACTGAAACAGGCCGACGGCAAGGAGGCCCCAGTCGCAGACGCGGTTGTCGAATTTTACCGCACCGACATCAGCGGCAAGTTTCAAACGAAGTCAGACAAGAGCGGCAACTATGTCCACGCCGGTCTGCCCTTCGGCGGGACGTACATCATTGCCGTCAGCGCCCCCGGCGCGCGCCCCGAATTTATAACCGGCGTCAAAGTTAACCAGCAGCCCGCTAACAATTTCGCGCTCAGCCCGGGCGACGGCACGCGGCTGACGCTCGAACAGATCAAGGCGTCGATGGCGGCGCCGGGTGCCGGCAAGCCAGCCGCTGGCGGCGGCGGTGGTGGTGGTCGCGAAAGCAAAGAGGACAAGGCCCGGCGTGAAGAGGCGGAGCGCAAGAACGCCGAAATCCTTGAATCGAATAAAAAGGTCGAGGAGGCCAATGTCGTTGTTAACCGCGTTTTCAAAGCGGGCAACGAAGCTTTTGCGGCCAAGCGTTACGACGAGGCGGTCACCAACTACGACGAGGGACTGCGTGCCGACCCGGAACAGGCCGTCCTTTATTTGAACAAGTCCATTGTGCTCAGGGCGCGCGCCGTCGAGAATTTCAACGCGGCGCTGAAGGCGAAAGACACCGCGGCCAAAGACGCTGCGAAGGCCGACTTTAGCGCCTCAGCCGATAACGCCGAAAAGGCTGTTAAGTATTACCGCGAAGTGGTCAGCAAACGGAGCGCGGGACAGCCGGCGGCGGCAGGCGGCGCGGACCCGCAAAAGCGGGATGAATCTCTGAACTACTTGGCGGCGCGCTCGGAAGCCTATCGGTTGGCGCTGCTGACCTCGACGCCTGTCACCTCCGACTTGGCGGTCACGGCGATTCAGGAGTACGTCACGGCGGAGACGGACCCGGCGAAAAAGGCCAAGGCCGAAGCGAGTCTCGGCGATGCTCTTTTCCAGGGCGGCAAGATTGACGAGGCCGTCGCGGCGTACCAAAAAGTTCTGGCGTCAAATCCGAACAATCTGGAGGCCATGTTTGGTCTCGGCATCGCCCTGGCCGCCGATCCGAGCGGCGCGAAGAACACCGAAGCGCGCGACCTGCTTCAGAAATTCGCCGATAAGACCGATGCCACCAACCCGCGCAAGCAGGAGGCAGTGGACATGGCGAAGTATCTTGATGACACGATTAAGAATCCGGCGAAGGCTCTGGAAGTTCCGAAAGGCACGGTTCAAGGCTCTCGTCGTAAAAAGAATTAAACCCAACCCGATACCCAAATTCGACACCTGTCAGGCCGCGCTCGATTCATCAGCGCGGCCTTTTTCCTTTCAAATCCGCCGCCTCTAAAATCGCCTTGACAGGCCCCAGTCAAGAACGTACTATCCGGTGTGCAACGATGTTTAGTCTCGTTGCCATTTAGCCAACATATGGTGCGGCTGTTGAGCATTTGTTCCGCACTTCACACTTGTGCCGCCTGCCCTCAAATTCGCCCTCTTTCTCCGGAAGCCCTTCAAAAATGTCAGCCAAAATAGGCGAAATACTCGTTCGCGAAAAACTTCTGACCCTCCAGCAGTTGCGCGAAGCCGTTGATTTTCAGCGCCAGAACGGTGGGCGCCTCGGCCTTAACCTGGTTAAGCTCGGCCTCGTTTCAGATGACATGATTACGTCGGTTCTCTCGCGCCAGTACGGAATTCCGAGTGTCAACCTGGAGCTTTTTGACATTGAGCCGTCGGTTATTCGTTTGATCCCGCGGGAAGTCGCTGACAAGTATTCGGTGCTGCCGCTCAGCCGCGTCGGGGCAACGCTGACGCTGGCGATGGTCGATCCTACTAATGTTTTTGCGCTGGACGACATCAAGTTCATGACCGGGCTGAACATCGAACCGGTGGTGGTGTCGGAGATAGGTGTCCATGCGGCGATTACGAGCTACTACGCGCAAACCCGCGAACTCGAACTAGCGAGCGAGGTCGAGTTGGACGAAAGCTTCGCTGACGGCGACGCTTCTGGCGACGCGTCCGATGCGATCACGCTCGACCTGTTGAGCCTTGATTCCGAAGCAGTGGATGGCGTCGAAGTTATCGAAGAGGGCGACGAGATCGACCTCTCTAACCTGACGCGGATGAGCGAGGATGCCCCCGTGGTGCGCCTCGTCAACGTGCTGCTCGTCGATTCGCTTCAGCGCGGTGCTTCCGATATTCACATCGAGCCGTACGAGAAAGAGATGCTCATCCGGTTCCGCATCGATGGGGTGCTGTATGACGTGATGCGACCGCCGCTGCGACTGCGCGACGCGCTGATCTCGCGCATCAAGATTATGTCGAAGCTTGACATTTCCGAGAAGCGCCTGCCGCAAGACGGCCGCATCAAGATCAAGCTGAAGATCAAGGGCCGCTCGCGCGAGCTTGATTTCCGTGTCTCGACGCTGCCGACGCTGTTCGGCGAGAAGGTGGTGATGCGCCTCCTCGACAAAGAGCGTTTGATGCTCGACATGACGAAGCTCGGCTTCGAGCAGGAGTCGCTCGTCAAGTTCCAGCGCAACATCATACGTCCGTACGGCATGGTGCTGGTCACCGGGCCGACCGGTTCGGGCAAAACCAACACGCTCTACTCGGCACTGCAATCGCTGAACACAGTGCAGACGAACATCATGACGGCGGAGGACCCGGTCGAATTCAATCTCGTCGGGATCAACCAGGTGCAGATGAAGGAGCAGATCGGGCTGAACTTCGCCACCGCGCTGCGGTCGTTTCTGCGTCAGGACCCGAACATCATTCTGGTCGGCGAAATCCGCGATTTCGAAACGGCGGAAATCGCCATCAAGGCCGCGCTCACCGGCCATCTGGTCCTCTCTACGCTCCACACCAACGATGCCCCGTCGACCATCTCGCGCCTGATGAACATGGGCATCGAGCCATTTCTCGTCGCGACGAGCGTCAACCTCATCCAGGCGCAACGACTGATCCGACGCATCTGCGCGGAATGCAAAGTCGAACACCCGACTCCGCCCGAGGCCCTCATCGAAGTCGGCTTCACGGTCGAGGAAGCGCAGCGGCTTAAGATGTTCAAAGGCCAAGGCTGCAAGGTGTGTCATAACACCGGCTACAAAGGCCGCGTCGGCCTCTACGAAGTAATGGAGATTACTGACGATCTCCGCGAGTTAATCATGATCGGCGCTTCGGCGCTCGAACTGCGTAAGCGCGCCATTGAAGATGGCATGATCACGCTGCGCCAGTCCGGGCTTTACAAAGTCAGAGAAGGTGTCACGACAATCGAGGAGGTCGTGAGAGAGACGGTCGCGTGAAAGCCATGAATATATTACGTCCTTTGCTTCTGTCGATATTAATTCTTACCTTGCTGGCCGCTGGCCTGCCCCTCAGTATCACACTGGCGCACTGGGGCCATCGCGCTTCTGTTAGCGGCAGCAAAGGTGGCAAACACCTGCGCCGCCGGCATTCGCGAGCGTGGTGGCGTCGTCGGCGCGCTCGCCTGCAACGCCAGCGCACACTCGCGCAGGCTCGGCGGCGGCGCCGCCGCGGTAACAATTTTGTGATCAGCGCGCTCAACACACGGCCTCGCCTGCCGGTCTCGGCTGGCGTTACCCCGGCCCGCGCATCTGGCAGGACGATGGCAGCGGTTCCCACATCGCGCCTTCCCTTCGACATTCAACTGCCGCACACGTGGAGCCGCACGGGCGCGAAAGCCCCCGGCGAGATGCGGTTCGTCGTCAACGGCGCGGACGGGCGTGCCGCCGGCTCGGTAGTAATCGCTCCGGTCGCGTCAGGGGCAGCGGGCGATTCGTTCAGCGCGTCGCGCAGGAAATCGCTCGGCGGGGTGTCGCTCGCGACGCTCGGCCGCACCGTCATTGACCGAATGATTGCCGAAGGCGGATGGGTGATGAACGACTTCGTCCGCCAGATGGAAGGGCGCCGCGTCTACGTCGTGCTCGCGCAGAGCGGGACGCCGGGCGCGCCGAGTCAATCGTGGACCTTCTACTTCACCGAAGTCGACGGGCGCATCTACAGCCTCGCGGCGAACGCGCCGCTGGCGCTGGCCGCTCCGCTGGCTGCCGACTCCGAATCGGTGCTGGCCTCGCTTCGTCTGCACAACGCCACTGCCGCGATGTCGGCGCAGGCCCTCCGCTAAATCAACCGACCGGCGGGCGCGTGTGCCCCGGCGATCACAACTCGTGATTGCCGGGGCACGCCCCTCGCCGCGCGCCATCTTGGACGCACCGGGTCAGTTAAACTTTATGTCACAAAATGAAACTTCGCTTGGGCAAATTTCGCTCTCCGACCTGCTGAAGAAGATGGTCGAACTGGGCGGTTCGGACTTACACATTACGACCAACACTGCGCCGCAAGTGCGCGTCCACGGCCACCTGCAGGCGCTCGAAGGGGTCAAGGTGATGACCTCTACTGACACCAAGTCACTCGCCTACAGCGTGCTGACCGACGCGCAGAAGCACCGCTTCGAAGAAGCGCTCGAACTCGACTTCTCCTTCGGCGTGCGGGGTCTTTCGCGGTTCCGCGCCAACCTGTTCAACCAGCGCGGCGCGGTCGGCGCTGTCTTCCGCGCGATTCCCTACGAGATCAAAACGTTCGAGACGCTCGGCCTGCCGGCGGTCGTCTCGCAACTCTGCGACAAGCCGCGCGGGCTGATCCTTGTCACCGGGCCGACCGGCTCCGGCAAGTCGACAACGCTCGCCTCGATGATCGACAAGATCAATCGCGAGCGGCACGAACACATCGTCACCATCGAGGACCCGATTGAGTTTTTGCACAGCCACAAGTCGTGCCTCGTCAATCAGCGCGAGGTCGGTGCCGACACGCACGGCTTCAAAGAGGCCCTGCGCACGGCACTGCGTCAGGACCCGGACATCGTGCTGGTCGGCGAAATGCGCGACCTCGAAACCATCGAATCGGCGCTGCGCATCGCGGAGACCGGCCACTTGACGTTCGCCACGCTGCACACCAACAGCGCGGCCTCCACCATCAACCGCATCATCGACGTTTTCCCTTCCGCGCAGCAGTCGCAGATTCGCGCGCAGTTGTCGCTCGTCCTTGAAGGAATCATGTGCCAGGCGCTACTGCCGAAGTCGGACGGGCGTGGGCGGGCGATGGCGCTCGAAATCCTCGTCCCGAACGCCGCGATTCGCAACCTGATTCGCGAAGACAAGGTTCATCAAATCTACTCGATGATGCAGACCGGCCAGGGTAAGCACGGCATGCAGACCTTCAACCAGGCGCTCGCGTCGCTCTACCACCAGAAGCTTATCTCGATGGAGACCGCGATCCAGCGATCTTCGAACGCTGATGAGTTGCGCGAGTTGATCGAACACGGCGCGGGCCTTAACAACGGCCAGGGCGGCGCACCCGGCGCGGCCCCCAAACCCGGCGCGCATCCGTCGCCCTACGCCCAGGGGCGCCCCGTCGGCGCCCGTCCCGGCACACGGTAAGTCAGTACTCATCACTCGGTACTCATTATTTAATGAAGGAGTTTGATCCATGCCCACATACGTCTTCAAAGGACGCAACCGGCTCGGCGAAGTGATCGTCGGCGAGCGCGCGGCGGACAGCCACGACGTGCTGCGACTGGCGCTGCGGCGCGAGCAGGTGATGCTGACTTCTGTCAAAGAGAAGGGGCGCGAAATCGCTCTGCCGAAGCTGAAGTTCGGCGGCAAGAAGAAGGTCAAGGCAAAGGACCTGTCGATCTTCACGCGCCAGTTCTCGGTGATGATCGACGCCGGGTTGCCGCTCGTGCAGTGCCTTGAGATTATCGCGCAGCAGCAGGACAACAAAACTTTTCAGCAGGTGCTGTTGCAGGTGCGGCAGGATGTGGAAGAGGGTTCGACGCTCGCCGCCGCGATGGCGCGCCACCCGAAAGTCTTTGACCAACTCTTCGTCAACATGATTGAGGCGGGCGAGGCGGGCGGTATCCTCGACCTGATTCTGCAACGCCTCTCGACCTACATCGAGAAGATCGTCAAGCTCCGCCGCGACGTGATCTCGGCGCTAATCTATCCGTCGGCGGTAATCTTCATCGCGGTGATTGTGGTCGCCGCGATTATGATCTTCGTCATCCCGCAGTTCCAGGCAATCTTCCTCGGGCTTCTCGGCCCTGGCGAACAACTCCCGCTGCCGACGCGCATCGTCGTCGGAATCAGCGACTTTCTCGCCGGCTGGGGCGGGCTGACAATTTTAGTTGTGATCGTCGGCACCTTCTTCGGCCTCGGCGCCTACTACAAGACCGTCAACGGACGACGCAACATCGACTGGGCGACGCTCAAGGTTCCGATCATCGGGGACATCCTGCGCAAGGTCGCGGTCTCGCGCTTTTCGCGCACACTCTCGACGCTGCTTTCGTCGGGCGTCCCGATTCTCCAGTCGCTCGACATCACCGCGCGCACCGCCGGCAACGTCATCCTCGAAGAAGCGATTACCAGCATCCGCGTCGGCGTCGAGCGTGGCGAAAGCGTCATCGAACCTCTGAAGGCGACCGGGGTCTTCCCCAACATGGTCGCGCAGATGATCGGCATCGGCGAACAGACCGGTGCGCTCGACGCGATGCTCGGCAAGATCGCCGACTTCTATGAGCAAGAAGTCGACGCGGCGATTGCCAACCTGCTGACGCTGCTCGAACCGGCGATGATCGGCTTCCTCGGCGTTACCATCGGCGGCATCGTCATCGCGATGTACCTGCCGCTGTTCACGCTGATCGGCAAACTCGCCAACTCAAGCTGACGCTCCGACTGCTCGACTCTGGCGGCCAAACACACCGTCGGCATCCGAAACTGAACAAGGCGCGACCACCCTCGGTCGCGTCTTGTTCGCGTGCGGGATAGGCTTTCGTTCTTAACAGTTTTCAGTTTTCAGATATGAGGAATTCGATGAAGTCGAAAGGCGCTGAGCACTCCGGTATGAGTCACGAGAGTTTTCATCCGAACCCAGGTTGATCTGAAAACTCAAAACTCAAAACTGACCGGCGCACTTGTGTTAGGCTGGGGCGCGATGGCGAAGACGGAGAATAGTTTGAAAGTAAGAGTCGATGACGCAGCCGCGCGGCGCAGGCTGTGGCGGCTGGTGCTCTGCCGACTGGTGGTGGCGCTGCTGGTTCTGGCCACGAGCCAGATGAAGGCGCGCCAGTGGCTCGACCTGCCCCGCCTGGTCATGCTGCACAGTCCCATCTCGGCCGCCGTCACCGCTATTATTCTCTCAGTGATCTACGCCGTCGCACTGCGTTTCTCGGCGCTGCCGATTCGCGCGCAGGCGGCGATTCAATTCTTCTTCGACGTGCTGCTGGTGACGTGGCTGGTCTGGGCGACCGACGACGTCTACTCGCCCTACGCAGCGTTGTTCATCGTCATCATCTCGGTCTCCAGCATCTTCCTCGGCGCTCGCGAGGTGCTGCTGACCGCCGCCGTGTCGACGCTATGCTACATACTGGCGATGCTCTCGATCCAACTCAACTGGCTGCCCATGCACAGCGATGACACCGCCGTCGTCGTCACGCTGTCGCGGGCGCTCGGCACCGTTGGCTTCAACTGCATCGGGTTCCTCGTCGTCGGACTCCTCGCGGCTCGCCTCGCCCAACGCCAGTCGCGTTCCGACGTGCAGTTAAGCGAAGCAGCGCACGCGCTCGCCAGACTCCGCGCGCTGCACGAACGAATCGTCGAATCAATCCGCTCCGGCCTGATTACGACCGACCTCGACGGGCGCATCTATACCTTCAACAAGGCGGCGGAGGAGATGACCGGCTACACCGCCGGCGGACTGCGCGGCGAGGACGTGTCGACGCTGCTCGGCCACATGAGCAAGAAAACCGACGCCTCGCTGCAAGCCTCGGCTAAGGGCCAGCCCAGCCCACGCTACGAAGCCGACTGCGTGACGGCCGACGGCAGGCGGGTGCTTCTCGGCTACAGCATCGCCCCGCTCAACACGGAGGGCGGCGAACGAAGCGGGCTGGTTATCACCTTTCAAGATTTAACCGAGGTGCGTGCGCTGGAAGAGACTTCGCGCCGCCAGGCGAAACTCGCCGCCGTCGGTCGCCTCGCCGCCGGCATCGCCCACGAGATTCGCAACCCGCTGACCGCGATGCGCGGCTCGATCCAAGTGCTGCGCTCCGGCGTTGCGGCTGACTCCGTTGAAGCCGAACTGATGGAGATCGTGTTACGCGAGTCTGACCGGCTAAACCAGATCATCACCGACTTTCTGAACTACGCGCGCCCGCGCCCGGTCACGCTCTCCAAGGCGGATGTCAGCGACCCGCTGCGCGAGACGTTCGCGCTGTTGCGGCACAGCCCTGACGTACGCGACGGGCACCGTATCGAAGAGGTCATTCCCGACGAACCCGCGCTCGCGATGATCGACGTTGCTGGCATGAAGCAGGTTTTCTGGAATCTCGCGCGTAACGCGCTCAACGCGATGCCCGATGGCGGGACGCTGCGCGCCGAGTTGAAGAATCTGGCGTCCGGGCAGTTGCGGATCACCTTCATCGACACCGGCCGCGGGATGTCCTCCGAGCAGGTCGAGCGCCTCTTCGAGCCGTTCTCGTCCTCGACCACCGGCGGCACCGGCCTCGGACTCTCAATTGTGTATCAGATCATCCGTGACCACGGTGGTACAATCAACGTCCGTAGCCGCGAGGGGCACGGCACGACGATCACGATAGACTTGCCTTCGGCGATGAGAAGTTAGATGCTGTGGATTAGCTTTCGAGATGAGTGAAATCAGTGGCGGCAGTCAGCTAAGACTTCAAGAAATTCTCGTCGCTGCTCGGTTCATTCGTGGCTAAATAGTTTTCTTAAATGCTAAATAACACCGAGACACAGAGGACACACGGAGGACACAGAGCAGAGCGTCAACCCTCTCTGTGTCCTCCGTGTGACCTCTGTGTTTCTGTGTTATGTCCGATGACCTACCTCACTCAACCTTAAGACGATACGCAACCGGGTATAAAGCGCCGGGTCTTTGGCCGCCGCTCTGCTTCGACCGGCTACACGAACGGGCAAGAGTTTATGGATCGTTCGTGGCTCCGAACTGACATCCAACCTCCGACCTGTAATGCTATGGCTAAAATTCTCATCGTCGATGACGAACAGGGCATGCGGCAACTGCTGTCGCTGGTGTTCGGGCGCGCGAATCATCTGGTGCGGGCGGCGGAGAGCGGGCGGCGGGCGCTCGAAATGTTGCGCGCCGAGCCTGCCGATCTAATCATCTCGGACGTGAAGATGCCCGACCTCGGCGGCATCGAGATGCTGCGCGCGGTGCGCGAGTTTCTGCCCGATGTCGCCGTCATCATGATGACCGCGTTCGCCACCGTCGAGGCCGCGCGCGAAGCGTTCAAGCTTGGCGCCGACGACTTTATCCAAAAGCCGTTCGACATCGACGAACTGAAGTTGATCGTCGACAAGGCG
>Ga0136614_10002377_pt1 | contig 11698 bp, 11 predicted proteins | sample AntDrymUQ2792106_2_FD_106643 | JGI IMG/M metagenome (GOLD analysis project Ga0136614, IMG submission 106643) | Polar desert sand microbial communities from Dry Valleys, Antarctica - metaG UQ279 (21.06) | ecosystem: Environmental > Terrestrial > Soil > Desert | place: Antarctica: Dry Valley...
ATTCCGCGTCGGCCGCCAGGCGTGCGCTGCTGAGCGGCGCGCGGTGCTCGGTCATCAGTTGCGCGCGCGTCGGTCATCTCTGTGCTCCTATTCGTCTACGTGGAGCGACCCTCTACCCCGCGATTCGAAACCGGTAAACGCAACCGGCCCATCGTCGGCTGAACGAGCGGCCTTTGTACGGTTTGGGCAGATTGACCCGCGGATGGCGCGCAGGTCGGGCGATTTCGAGCAGCGGCGCGTTTCGGCGCCAACGCATCCGGGAAGCAATGAGCGCTCGAGCAGCAGCCACACCCGCATCGGAGGACACCGTGCTCGGTCTCATCGTTCGACTGTTCTGCTCACCGGATGACTTCTGGAACGACGAGCTTGACGTCGACGATCCGCTCGCAACCTGAGGCCGGCAGGGCAATGCGAATTGGGCGCAATGTGGAGGTACGACCGCTGGGCGGGGGCGTCGGTTGCCTCGCAATGATTCTGTTCTCAGTAATCGCCTCTGTGTTCCTCACCGTCCTGGTCAACGCTCTGGCGCGCCTGTAGCGCCGGTCCCCACCCCAGAAGCGACGGTCTCACCATCAGGTGCATCAACGCGGATGAGGATGCGCCGGAGCACCGCGGGGTGTCCGAATGTCTCTCGATAATGTGCGAGTGCCCGGGATGCCGGGAGCTGGTGACGGTTGACGAGCCGCTAGGCGTCGGACCCCCCCAGGGGCGATCGTCGGTCTTGAAGCTCCTTAGGTTAAAAGCGGAGGATTACCTGCCGACTAGCCGCTCTCGCGGTCGATTGCCGTAGGCGTGCTGTCGGGGCGGGGAGCGCCGCGCATCGGCGCCACGTACATTTCAGTGCGAGGCGTGGTGCGGCCTATCGCGGCCTATTCGGAGGGGTCGGGCCGATCCGGAGCGTCGCTCTTCGCGACCTCCATCTGATCGCCGACTTCGCCGAGGTCGTTCCGACCGACCGCATCACGCACCTTCGGGAACCAGTCGTCTTCTTCTTCCTCGACGTGGTGCTCGACGACCTCCTTGAGGACAGTCACCTTCGCGTCGTATTCCTCGTCGTCCGGGCTCATGGCGGCGAGCTCGGCCATGGTCACCTTGAGGACGTGGTGCTCCTCAATGCCCTCTTTGACGTCGTCCTCGACGTCAGGGACGCGCTCACGCGCGAACGGATAGAAGATCGTCTCCTCGATGTAGGCATGCGTGGTGAGCTCCTCGGTGATCTTGGTGACGAGGCCCTGCTTTGACGTAGTGGCGTGCTCACCGAGGTTTTCGAACTGCTTGAAGAGCTTCGACACGGTCTGGTGATCGTTCTTCAGCAAGGCAATCGCGTCCATCTCGTTCTCCTCAGGTCGTCAGTTCAAGACGTCGTGTTCAAGACAGGCCGAGGGTTCCCCTGACCCTCTTCGCCAAAACCCTCCGCTGAGAGCGCCTGACGCGCCCATCGCCGACAAGGACGTGACCAGCACTAGAGGCCGCGAGCGACAAGCTCACGGGAATACCGAGACGGTCTGTCGGAACTGGTACGTGCACCCCCCGGTGGTCGAGCTTCCAGGTGCCGCCCTCGGGTCGGAAGAAGCTGGTGACGCGGAGACTGATCGTGGCGAGGTCGTCGCTGCCACCGACCTTTGACCCGGTAGCGCTCTAGTTTCACGTTGCAGGCGAGAAGGCCTGCACTGCTCGCGGTGCCGGTGTCCGTTCGACGCTCCGACACACTCCGTCAGAGATTGATGCTCGACGTGAACCAATGGTTGCGGCGAAGACGAACGCCCTCGACACGTTGTCGTTAGGTCAAGCGCTGAGATCGCAGACCATCGGGTGCGGTCCCTCTTGCCGTACCGGGAGTGCTCAGGCCTTGGACTGGGCGGTGCTGCGGGCCGGGTTGGCCTGCTCCGCTGCCTTGGGGTCGCGCTCTCCTTCCTTTGCGCGTACGTCTGCCTCGATCTTGTCGCCCAGGTTCTTGTCGACGTTGCGCCAGTACTCGAACGCGCGCAGCAGCACCGGCTCGCTCACCCCGTTGAGCAGGTGACCAACGATGTTGTGGACCAGCCGCTCCCGAGCGGCGTCGTCGAGCACGTCGCGGACCAGCGTGCCGGCCTGGCCCCAGTCGTCGTCCTCGGCGTGGAGTGTGTAGGCGGCGTGTTGCATGTCGCCGTCGGCATGCCATCCTGCCGGTTCGCCGAAGCGCGCCGTGTCGGCGTGCGGACCGCCCTTCGAGTTGGGCACGTAGACCGGGTCGCCGGGGTTGTGGTGGCGCATGTGGCCGTCCTTGGCGTAGGCCCGAACCTCGGTGGCGCGCGCGGCGTTGACCGGCAACTCGTTGTAGTTGGCGCCGATGCGGTAACGGTGGGCGTCGGGATACGAGAACAAGCGGCCCAAGAGCATCTTGTCGGGACTCGGGCCGATGCCCGGCACGAAGTTGCTCGGCTCGAACGCGGCCTGCTCGATCTCGGTGTGGAAGTCGGCCGGGTTGCGGTCGAGGGTCATCGTGCCGACATCGATGGGCGGGTAGTCCTTCTGTGAGATGACCTTGGTCAGGTCGAATGGGTTGAACCGGTAGGACTTGGCGTCCTCGAACGGCATGATCTGCATCTTGAGCGTCCAGCTCGGGCCGTTACCTCGCTCGATCGCCTCGTACAGATCGCGCTTGTGGTAGTCGGTGTCCATCGAGGCCATCTGGTCGGCCTCGTCCTGCGTGAAGAACTCGATGCCCTGATCGGTCTTGAAGTGGTACCGAACCCAGAACCTCTCACCGACGGGATTGACCCACATGTACGTGTGGCTGGAGAAACCGTCCATGTGCCGCCACGTGCGCGGGATACCACGGTCGCCCATGAGCCACGTCACCTGATGAGCCGACTCGGGCGAGAGGGTCCAGAAGTCCCACTGCATGTCGTGATCGCGCAGATCGTTGTCGGCGCGGCGCTTCTGCGAGCGGATGAAGTCCTGGAACTTCATCGGGTCCCGGAGGAAGAAGACCGGCGTGTTGTTGCCAACCATGTCGTAGTTGCCCTCTGCGGTATAGAACTTGATCGCGAAGCCGCGAGGGTCGCGCCAAGTGTCCGGGCTGCCGCGCTCACCAGCCACGGTGGAGAACCGGACGAGGAGTTCGGTGGTCCGGCCCGGCTGGAACAGACCAGCCGTCGTGTAGCCACTCACATCGCTCGTCACCTCGAACCGGCCGAAGGCGCCGCCGCCTTTGGCGTGCGGCTGACGCTCGGGCACCCGTTCGCGATTGAACTGCGCCATCTTTTCGATCAGGTGGTGGTCCTGCAGCAGGATCGGACCGTCAGGGCCAACAGTCAGCGAGTGCTCGTCACTTGCGACGGGGATTCCGGCGCTATTCGTCGTGTAATTCTGCTCGGCCATGTCGCTGCTCCATTGTGGGCAAGGGCTATTGAGGGCTAGCCGCGGATTGAGCTTTCCCGGTTCTCCCGATACCTACCTTGAACGGGTGACCGTCTCAGACGGTAGTCCGCCAACGCACGGCAGATAGGAGAGCCACACTCCCCGCCCCGTGCACTTGTGGGCAGCGTTCTATTCGCGGCATCGGCTCGGGCGTCAATAACGCCGTCGCGCGTCGGGTCGACCCTTGTCCGCCTCTGTCGCTCGCCGGGGTCGTGCCTTAGGCTCCGACCTGGACGTCGTAACGCGTCCCGGGCGGAGAGGGAGACCCCCTTTACACGACGGCCGGACATGGCGGTTCGAGCGAACCGCTCTCCAAAACGAGCCAGTGAAGGGGACCCCATGAGAACCGGATACGTAATAGCCGGACAGATCAGACCGGGCCGACGCGATGAAGCGCTTACTCAGGCCCAAGAAGGCATGAAACTCTTCGAACACCTCGGCGCGGACGAAGTCGCGTACCGCTTCGGCGGTGGCGGCACCGCGAGTGGAGCGACGAGCTTCAAGTTCGAAGCGCCCAGTCAGAGCGAGATGGGCGAGCTGCTCGACCGGATGATGGGCGACAGCGAGTACCAGACGTTCATGACACAGATCAACGCCGAGAACGCTCCATCGATGCTTGGCGAGATCATCGGCTTCAACGTCCTCGACGTCGGTCTGCCGGCAGGCACGCCGGGTCGCGTCGGCACGCTCGTGGCCTGGAAACCGAACCCCGGTCAAGGCGAGGACGCCATCGCGCTCGCGGTCGACTCGGCCAAGGCGCTGCTCCGTCTCGGTGCCTCACGATGCCGCATCGTCCAGATCACCACTGGCGAGAACATCCCGACCTTCGTCAGCTCGACCGAGTCGGCATCGTTCACCGCCCAGGGCCGCTGGCGCGAAGCGCTCACGACCGACGAGGAATGGCAGGCGATCGCTGCTCGCCTCGTGGCCGCGGACGCGCCCGGCTCCTTTCGGCGCTTCTCGGAGTGGTTCAGCCCGATCTGATCGACGAATCGTGCGTCGGCACGGTGCGAGCACGCGCCGTGCCGACAATCAAATCTTCCCGTCCTCCAGAGATCGACGGGGATCGAAACATCAACCCGCGGTACACCGCACAGACTGTCCACCCTGGCGTCTTCCTGCGAGCGCCGATCGCCAGATATGCACGCGGGACGCGGAAGATCGATTCCGTCGTGCAATTATTGTCGCCAACGCACTCGGCAGGCGATGTGTCGCGGGCGGCCATCGTCCCTTTCTCGAGTACCTCCGGGGCAGAATCGGGTAGGCCGACACCCATGGCAGCTGAGATCAGCCCTCGAGCGACAGAGGAGACACGCCCGTCATGAACGGCAACGACCAGACGCGAGAGACGATCGACCGCGTCTTCAACGTAATCGAGACAGTCATCTATGCGTTCGCGGCAGTCGTCCTTACTGCCGGAGCCGGGATCCTGCTCGTCCAAGCCGCCTACCACCTCGTCACCGACCTACCTGACGGCGTCGAGGTGGCGGCACGCAACACGCTCGAGGCGCTGCTCCTCACGTTCATCTTCGTAGAGCTCCTGGGCGCAGTGCGGGTGACCATCCGGGAGCGCCGGCTCATTGCCGAGCCGTTCCTCCTGGTCGGCGTCATCGCCTCCATCAAGGAGATCGTCGTGATCGCCGGCGCCGAGGACACGCGCGGGCACGGCTTCGAGCCGTTCCGCGACGCGATGGTCGAGATCGGCGTGCTCGGCGGCCTGGCCCTCGTGCTCGCCGTCGCCGCGTTCCTGCTCCGCCTCAAGGAACGAGAGCCCGCCGAGGTCGAGGGCGAGGGCTGAGCCGTGCGGCTCGACACCTGGTTCCTCACCGCGGCCGAGCGCGGGAACCCGCACACCGCGATCGACCGCCGGCGGGAAGGCGTCGAGCCTGCCGCACCGGAGGGCTGGACCGAGGGCAACCTCGTGAACGTGCTTGTCGACGGGGCGGAGTACTTCGGCCGTCTGCACGAGGAGCTTTGCCAGCTCGGTCCGGACGACTGGGTGCATTTCACCGATTGGGAGGGTGACCCCGACCAGCGCCTCGACGGGCCGGGCACGGAGCTCGTGGTCGTCCTCTGCGATCTGGTGAAGCGGGGCGTTCACGTGCGGGGGCTCCTGTGGCGCTCGCACCCGCGCCAAGCGCGCTTCAGCGAGCAGGAGCACGTGCGGCTGGTCAAGGAGGTCAACGAGGCGGGCGGCGAGGTGCTGCTGGACGAGCGCGTGCGGCGGGGCGGCAGCCACCACCAGAAGCTCTTCCTCCTCCGCCGGGCGGCCGGCCCGGAACGCGACGTGGCCTTCGTCGGCGGCATCGACCTTTGCCACAGCCGCCGGGACGACCCGCGCCACCTGGGCGACCCGCAGACCATCGAGCTCGATCCCCGTTACGGCGAGCGTCCGCCCTGGCATGACCTCCAGCTCGAGGTGCGCGGACCGGCCGTCGGCGACCTCGCGCACACATTCCGAGAGCGCTGGAGCGATACCACGCCGCTCGACCACCGCAACCCGTGGCGGTGGGCGACGCGGTTGTTCACGCACCAGCCCCGCCACCCCGACCCTCTACCGCCGGTGCGCGCCGACCCATCCGCCGCCGGGCCGCACGCAGTGCAGGTGCTGCGCACGTACCCTGCCAAGCGACCGCCGTACCCGTTCGCGCCCAAGGGCGAGCGCAGCATCGCACGCGCCTACCGCAAGGCGCTGCCCCGGGCGCGCCGGCTCGTCTACGTCGAGGACCAGTACCTCTGGTCGGAGGACGCGGCGGACACATTCGCCGAGGCGCTCACCCGTAACCCCGAGCTCCGCCTCGTCATCGTCGTCCCGCGCTTTCCCGAGCGCGGCGGCCAGTCGGGCAAGACCGAGATGATCGGGCGCCTGCGGGTGCTCGACCGCCTCTACGCGGCCAGCCACGACCGGGTCGGCGTGTACGACCTCGAGAACGCCGACGGGGTACCCGTCTACGTGCACGCCAAGGTGTGCATCGTCGACGACGTGTGGCTGGAGATCGGATCCGACAACCTCAACCGCCGGTCGTGGACGCACGACTCCGAACTGTCGTGCGCGGTGATCGACGACACACTCGACGAGCGCGAGCCGCGCGACCCGGCCGGCGGCGGTGACGGCGCTCGCCGCCTCGCCCGAGAGACCCGGCTTCGGCTCTGGCGCGAACACCTCGGGCGCGCCGAGGGCGACGACGCCGACCTCGTCGACCCGGTCGCTGGCTTCCGGGCATGGCGCGAGACGGCCACCGCACTCGAGGAGTGGTACGCCCGAGGCCAGGCCGGTCCCCGTCCCCCGGGCCAGGTCCGTCCGCACCGGCCGGAGCCCCTACCGCGGACCGCTCAGTGGTGGGCGACAGCGACCCACCGGGTCTTCGTGGATCCCGACGGGCGGCCCCAGGAGTTGCGGCGCGTCGGACGGTTCTGAACCGCCACATATGCATGGTCTTGCCCAATCGCCTCGACGAGGCGGCAACGCTGACGGGGCGTCGGCGGCCCAGGGGTTCTCAGCATGCTCTCATCTTCTTCAGCCATGCTGCTCGTGTGCGGGTCCTGCTCGTCGAGGACGACATACGCATGGCTGCCGCCATGTGCCGGGCGTTGCGGGGCGCGGGGGTCGTCGCCGACGTCGCCACCACGAGCGACGACGCCCTCTGGATGGTGCGGGCAGCGAGCTACGACGCCATGGTGCTCGACGTGATGCTCCCCGATATCGACGGCTTCGAGACGTGCCGGTTGCTACGCGCCGACGGCGTTTGGGTGCCGATCATCATGGTGACGGCGCGCGACGCCATCGAGGACCGGGTGCGGGGCCTCGACGCCGGTGCCGACGACTACCTGACCAAGCCGTTCTCGCTTGCCGAACTGCTCGCCCGGCTGCGGGCGCTCGTCCGGCGTGAACCGGTCGAGCGCCCGTCGACCATCGAGGTCGGGTCGCTCCGCCTCGATCCGGCCGCTCGACAGGCATGGCGTGGCGACACCGAGATCGAGCTGTCCGCGCGCGAGTACGCGTTGCTCGAGACGTTCATGCGCTCAGCTGGACAGGTGCTGAGCCAGCAGCAACTGCTCGATGCCGCGTGGGACTTCGAGTACGAGCATCGGTCCAACGTGGTCGAGGTGTACGTGCGGTACCTGCGCGAGAAGATCGACCGACCCTTCAGTGTGCGGTCGCTCGAAACCGTTCGCGGCACTGGATACCGCCTCCGTTCGGATGGTGGCGTCTGAATCGGCTGCCGATCCGGGTCAGGCTCACGGTCGCCTTCGGACTGGCGATGCTGCTGATGCTCGCGAGCGCGGCGCTGTTCGTGTACCTGCGGCTGCGAGCGGACCTCGACGACCAGATCGACGCGAACCTTCGGTCCCGAGCGGCTGCACTCGTCGAGCCGCCGCGTGAGCCGTCGCTGGTCGGAGTCGCGCTCGAGGATCCCGAGGAGTCGTTCGTGCAGCTGGTGTCGCCGACGGGGGAGGTGCTCGACTCGGTGGGCACGCTGCGCGGCGATGCTCTGAGTCCCGCAGAAGCCCGGCGGGCGGCAGCGAGAACGGTGACTCTCGAGCGTCGACTCCCGGGTGTCGACGGGCCCGTGCGGTTGCTCGCTCGCTCCGGGAGTGGCGAAGGGATGGCAATCGTGGTCGTGGGCCAATCACTTCTCGACCGCAACGACGCGCTCACCAATGTCGTCACGTCCTTCGTGGTCGGCGGAGCGGTCGCGATCGTGCTCGCGTCGATGATCGGGTACCTACTCGCGACCGCGGGCCTCGCTCCCGTCGAGGCGATGCGGCGACGGGCCCGCGAGGTGTCGATGCACCCCGGCGACGAGGGGCTCCCGCTGCCCGCCGCCCACGACGAGATCCGACGGCTGGGCGAGACGCTCAACGAGATGCTGGCGCGCCTGCGAGCGGCGTTCGAACGGGAGAGCCGCTTTGTCGCCGACGCGAGCCACGAGGTGCGCACACCGATCGCGATCATCAAGACCGAGCTCGAAAGTGCGTTACAGGTCGCCGGCACCGAAACGCCGGTGCACGCGTCGCTGGTCGCTGCGACCGAAGAGTGCGATCGCCTCACTCAACTCGCGGAGGATCTGCTCGTAATCGCGCGCGCCGGCGAGGGGAAACTGCCGATCCGGCCCGAGCCGACCCAGGTGCGAGTGCTCCTGGGTGGAGTGCGTGACCGATTCGCCGATCGCGCCTCGCGCGGAGGTCGGGTCATCCGGGTCGAGGGCGCGCCGGACCTGCTGGTGCACGCGGATCCGGTACGTATGCGCCAAGCGTTGGGAAACCTCGTCGAGAACGCGCTACGCCACGGTGAAGGCGAGATCGTGCTGGGCGCGCGGAGCTCAGCCGGCGGCATCGAGATCGACGTCTCCGACGAGGGTCCTGGATTCCCTCCGGACCTCGCGGCGCGCGCGTTCGAGCGATTCGCCCGCGGCGATCGTGCCCGCACCGGTGAGGGCGCTGGTCTCGGGCTCGCGATCGTGCAGGCGATCGCCGAGGGGCACGGCGGAAGCGCCGCGGTTGTCGGCACCGCGCCGATGACCCTACGCATCTGGCTCCCGAACGCATCGTAAGAAAGATCTCCAACGCACACCGTTTCTCATCGCCCTCTCAGGTTCACTTCGTACCGTGCGAAGCGACACCAGCTCAACGAGAGAAGGGCACTGCGATGGCGATCATGCAGAAACGAACTCTGGCGGGCGCGCTCGTCGCCGTCGTCCTCGGTGGTGCCGCCGGCTCGGGCGCCGCAATCGGCGGCCATTCCGGCGCGGGGGCACAAGAGCCACCCGCAGATCCGGCGGTAGGGACGACCGTCGAATGGCCGGTCACGCGGTGCGGCACCTACAGCGGCAAGGGCTGTGCTCCGACGAGTGAGCGCGTCGATGCCGAGCGGCCGACCTTCTCCAATCCGACGCAGATCACCAACCCCCTCTTCCCGATCAGCGCACTCGACTCGGTGGTGCTGCTCGGCGAAGTGGACGGGCTGCCGTTCCGGGCTGAGACCACACTGCTCCCGGACACGCAAACCGTGACCGTGGACGGCGTGCCGATCGAAGTGGTCGTGTCGCAGTACACCGCCTACCTCGACGGCCGCATCGAAGAGGTCGCGCTCGACCGCTACGCCCAGGCCGACGACGGGGCCGTCTGGTACCTCGGCGAGGACGTGTTCGACTACCGCAACGGCGCGGTCGCGATCACCGAAGGCACGTGGCTCGCGGGCCGCGACGGACCGCCCGCAATGATCATGCCCGCGGACCCACAGTCCGGCGACGTGTTCCGGGCCGAGAACGTGACCGGAGTCGTGTTCGAGGAGATCGCGGTGAAGGAGATCGACCAGACCGTCGACGGTCCCAGGGGACCGGTGGACGGCGCCGTCGTGATGCAGGAGCTGCATCTCGACGGCTCCACCTCCGACAAGGTGTTCGCCCCCGGCTACGGCGAGTTCGACACCAGCTCCGGTGGCGACACCGAGGCACTCGCTCTCGCCGTCCCGACCGACGGGATCAACGCCGTGGTGCCCGCCGAGCTCCGGCTCCTGTCGACGAGTGCATGGGGGATCCTCGAGAACGCCCGCCTCGAGGACTGGGAAGCGGCGAACCCGACGCTGAAGCGCATGGGGAGCCTCTGGAAGGAGCTCAAGGCGAACGACTATCCGTCGCCGGTCGTAGACACGATGAACCGAGCGCTCAAAGCCCTCGAGCGCGCCGTGACCAACCAGCGTGTGGCGGCCTCGGCACAAGCCGCGGTTGACGTAGCGCAGTCGGCGCTCGATCTCGAGTTGCTCTACCGCGGGAACGTCGAGGTCGACCGCTTCAACCTGCACGCCCAGCAACTGCGTGTGCACGCCGCAGCGAAGGATCTGGCCGGAGTGACGGGGGAGGTCGCAGTGCTCGAGTGGATCCGCGACCGGCTTCCCAGCTCAGTGAGCGAGACCCGGCTGGCGAACCTCGACGCTGAGCTGCGCGCGCTGCGGGGCGCCTCGAGCGCCGGGGACGCGCCGGCCGCCGCCGATCACGCCGCCCGGGCCGCGGCCCACCTCCGCGGCGCGTGATCCCGAAGGCAGCGCCGAGGGTGTGCGAACGCCGCGAGCTCGCGCCATCGTTGGTCTCGGTTACTTGATTCGGCTGTTGCGAATCTCCCAAAACTCCGCCTCGGGCGTATTCGGAGGCAGCTGCGGCCTCACGGTCGGGTCGAACCACGCGTCGTGCTGACGCCTCCGAGAACCGCTCTTTCGTGTTGGTCGGGTGCATGTGGAGCCGACGCACATCGACCAGTCAGGCTTCTCGAGGACGACCGCGTACCCGGTCCGTCGGGGTGCTGTTCCTCCACGTCGGGGCGGTCTTTATCAGCCGGTTTGGCGGACGCCGCGTGTCGGGGGGTCCGCGATGCGACACACTGGCGCCCGATGGACACGTCACCCTGACAGAGGAATGGACACGTCACCCTGACAGAGGAGGAGAGCTAATGCACGCCATGCTCGGGACCGTTGACATCGACGCGAGTCGGGGCGCGGAGGCCGTGGCGATGTTGCACGATCAGTTGCTGCCGATGATCAAGCAGATGCCGGGGTTCGTCGGCGGCACGTGGACGCGTTCTACCGACGGTACTCAGGGTCGGAGCCTGCTCGTGTTCGAGAGCGAGGAGGCGGCGAAGGCCGCGGCGGAGTCGGCGCGCGAAGGCCCGCCGCCCGGTGCCCCGGTGACCTTCGTGTCCGCCGAGGTGTTCGAGGTTGTCGCGCAGGCCTAGCCAACGGTGGGTCGGCCTTCGGGCTCGGACGCCACGCCCTTCCCGGTGACTCTTCTCGGCATTCGCTGCGGCGGTCGCCTGAAAAGACTCACGGACTAGGAACCGCGAGTGAGCAGTCGTCGGGTGTTGTGGGAGCGGCGCCTGTCGGAGTCGCTGCCGACGCTGACCGCGAACATGGGGGCGTGGAACCGCTGGGCCGCGACGGTCGTGGCCGAGGGCGGCGCCTCCTGCACCCGGTGGCGCACCTGACGCTGCGCGACCCCGAGTGGCTGTTCAATCAGCTCCACGGGCTGGCGACGGCGGGGGTGCGCCTGGCGATGATCGTCCCCGCGCTCGTCGACGGCCGGTCGCTGTCGCACCCCGACCACGACCACTATCCCATCGGGGTCGGTGGGACTGCAGTTGACCCAGACCTCGCAGTGAGGTGGGCCCCGTCGAGCGCCGCTGGTGTCGACTCGACCCCTCACGTCCGGCTAGTAGTGCACGAAACATGAGCGAGGGGGGAGGGCGATGAACGAGTCACCTCGAGTGCTCCCGCTGATCGGCGGGATCGTGGCGCTGGTCGGGG
>Ga0136614_10002378_pt1 | contig 11696 bp, 10 predicted proteins | sample AntDrymUQ2792106_2_FD_106643 | JGI IMG/M metagenome (GOLD analysis project Ga0136614, IMG submission 106643) | Polar desert sand microbial communities from Dry Valleys, Antarctica - metaG UQ279 (21.06) | ecosystem: Environmental > Terrestrial > Soil > Desert | place: Antarctica: Dry Valley...
GGTCTGGCGAGGGAGCAGGCGGTGCGCGCGGCCTGGTGCTCGCGCTCGGCGCTCTGGGCGGCGCGGCGCTCGCGCTCGGCGCCCTCGAGGTCACGTTCCCGGCCTTCGCCTCCGCGCACGGCACGCCGGCGGCGGCGGGTGTGCTCGCCGGCGCGCTGTCGGCGGGGTCGGTGCTCGCCGGGCTCTGGTACGGCGCGCACGGCGGCCGCGGCATCCTGGCGCGCCGTTTCGCCTTCTGGGCGGTCCTGTTCGCGGTGGCGCTGGTTCCGCTGCTGGCCGCGCGCTCGGTCGGCGCCCTGGGGCTGCTGCTGGTCGTGCCCGGGCTCGCTCTGGGGCCGCTGTGGATCGTCCTCTACACGCTCGTCGACGTGGCCACCCCACCCGGCGCCGGCACCCGCGTCTTCGGCTGGGTGGTCGCCGTCAACAACGCCGGCGTGTCCGCCGGCGCAGCCGGCGGTGGCGTTCTGATCGCCGCGCACAGCCCCCGCGCGGGGCTGCTGCTGGCCATCGCCGGCGGCGCCGGCGCCGCGGCGATCGCCGGCGCCCTGCTGCTGGCCGCGCCGGACGGCCGCCCCTCGGCCAACACCGGTTTGGATTGAGCGCGCTGGACGAATAGACGAGCGTGCAGCCCTTGTGAATGCGGGCCGGGGTTGCGATGGTCCGCCGCGTCCAGACGAGCGTCCGGGGAGGAGCAGCGCATGAAGTTCAAGTGCTAAGCGCCTAGTACTGGTCGGCATGCGGACATGCTCAGGCCAGTCGCACCGCGATCTAGTTTAGGACAGCGCCGGAGCCGCCGATACCGGAAGTGTGCTCCGGCGCCACGTACCTCGCTGCCCGACCCCTCAACGCCTCGGCGTGGTGCTGCACGCGGCCGCCGCGACGAGCGGCCTCGCCGTGCTCGGGATGACCTTCGGCCTGCGGCCCGCCGCACCCGAGCTGCTGGCCGCGCTGTTGGCGATCGCGGTCGTCTGCGAGCTCTCGGAAACCTGGCTGGCCTCGGGCATTCGCTTCAACGCGACCCTGGCCGTCGCGGTGATGGCGCTCGCCCTGGGCGGGCCGATCGCCGCCTTCGCCGTCCTGCTGCTGCCCGACGTCGCCGTGTGGGCGCTGCGCCGCGACGAACGTCTGTGGCGCACCGGCACGCTGGCCAACGTCGGCGCCTACGCCTGGGCGGCGATCGCGGGCGCCGGCGTGCTCGCAGTGGCCGACGTGCACGGGCCCGCCCTGGCGGGCATGCCGGCGCTGGTGTCCGCCGGGCTCGCTCTCGCTGCCGTGAACTTCGCGGTCGGGCCCGCGATCTACGCCCCGCTGCAGCTCGGCGTCCCTGCGCGCCACATGCCGGGCGAGCTGGCCGCCGCCCTGCCCGCCGTCCTGGTCATGGCGGCGGGAGCCGCGGCGACCACGGCGCTGACCGTCCCGCTCGGCGTCTTCGCCCTGGGGGGCTTCGCGTTCGTGACGCTCGTGCCGGCCAGCGCCCTGACGCTGCTGGCCCGGGCGCGTCCGGTCGCCGAGCTCGACGTCATCGGCGCCACGGCGCTGTTCGCAGCCGCGATCGCCGATGTCCAGCGCCTCGATCGCGCCGCGCGCCGGCGCCTGCAGCGCGCAGCGGCGCTGATGGGGCAGTGCCCGGACCCGCACGACCGGCTCCTGCGCAGCCTGCCCGCCCCCGGCCGCACCCACGAGGACTTCGAGATCGCACTGGTCGCCGCGCACGCGGACGAGCGCTGGAACGGCAGCGGCGCCCCCGCCGGCGTCGGCGGCACCGTCATCCCGCCGCTGAGCCGCGTGCTCACGGTCGCGCATGCCTGGGCCCGGCTCACCGCCCAGGGCACCGCGGAGCTCTCCCACACCGAAGCGCTGCTCGACCTCCACGCGCAGACGGGCAGCGCGTTTGATCCCGCCACCGTGGCGGCCGCCGCCCATGTCGTCGAGCGCGACGCACGGCTGGCTCCCGTGCCCACCGCCCAGCCGCGCATCCACGCCTGGCCCGGCTCGCGCGCGCTCCGTGCCTGGGCGGCACCGCGGCTGCTCGCGCTCGCCCACGCCGCACGCTAGCTGAGCCGGCTGCTCACATCGCGTCCGGCGCGGTGACGCCGAGCAGCGCCAGCGAGCGGGCGATCACGCGCTGCGCCGCCACGCTGACGGCGATCCGGAACGACTCGAGCGCCTCCGGCTCGGCTCCCACGACGCGGCAGTCGCGGTAGAACGCGGTGAACGCCTGCGCGGTCTCCAGTGCGTAGACCGCGATCCGGTGCGGCGCGCGCCGCTCGGCCGCCTCGGCCACCTCGGCGGGGAACGCGAGCAGCTTCTTGACCAGCTCGCGCTCGGCCGGCTCGAGCTCGAGGCCGTCGCGGGCGGCCGCGAGCGCCGCCGTCACGCGCGCCTCGCCCGCCTTGCGCAGGACCGAGGCGATCCGGGCGTGCGCGTACTGGACGTAGTAGACCGGGTTCTCCGACGACTGCTCGCGTGCCAGCCGTAGGTCGAGGTCGACGGTCGAGTCGGCCGAGCGCGAGAGCATGAAGAAGCGTGTCGCGTCGACCCCGACCTCCTCGATCAGCTCGTCGAGCCCGACGTAGTCGCCGCGCCGCTTGGACATCGAGGCGCGCTCGCCGCCCTCCACGACGTGGACGAACTGGAGGATCGGCGCCTCCAGGCGGTCGGGGTCCGCGCCGACAGCGGCGACGGCGGCCTTCAGCCGGGCCACGTAGCCGTGGTGGTCGGCGCCCAGCACATTGATCATCCGGTCATAGCCGCGGTCGAGCTTGTCCCAGTGGTAGGCGACGTCGGCCGCGAAGTACGTCGGCTCGCCGCTCGAACGCTCGAGCACGCGATCCTTGTCGTCGCCCAGCGCGGTGGTCCGCAGCCACAGCGCGCCCTCGGAGCGGTAGGAGCGGCCCTCGGCCGCGAGCTGCTCGCGCGCCCGCTCCCACGGGCTCGGATCGCCGTCGTAGAGCGTGGCCTCCGAGAACCAGCGGTCGAACACGACCCGGAAGCGCTCGAGCGTCGCCCGGATGCCGGCCATCAGGGTCTCCACGCCGGCCGCGGCGAGCTCCTCAGCCGGCCGGGACGCCGCGTCGGGGATCCGGGCGGCCAGCTCGGCGACGTAGTCGCCCTGGTAGCCGTCCTCGGGCGGCTCCTCGCCCCGCGCACGGGCGAGGATCGACTGCCCGAGGCGCTGGACCTGACCGCCGGAGTCGTTGAAGTAGTACTCGCGCTCGACGGTGTTGCCGGCCAGCTCGAGGATCCGTGCGAGCGCGTCGCCGAACGCGGCATGGCGGCCCGAGGCGGCGGTGAGCGGGCCCGTCGGGTTCGCGGAGACGAACTCGACCTGGATCCGCTCGCCCTCCGTCGCGGCGCCGAACGCATCGCCCGCGGCAAGCACGTCGTCGACCGCCGCGAGGTACCAGGCGTCGCTCAGGAACAGGTTCAGGAACCCGGGACCCGCGACCTCGACCTTCTCGACGCGGCCGCCGAGCCGCTCCTGCAGCGCCGCACCGAGGCGCTCGGCGATCGCCCGCGGCGACTCGCCCATCGCAGGCGCCAGCAGCAGCGCGGCGTTGGTGGAGTAGTCGCCGAAGCCGGCCCGCTTGGGCCGCTCCAGGCTCAGGCGATCGCTCGCGGCGCCGCCGTTGCGTAGCTCGGCGGCGGCGGCCCGCACGGCGGTCTTGAGGTCATCGAAGGGCGTCGTCATCGCGGTCAATGATGGTACGGCTCGCCGGCGAGGATCTTGTGCGCGCGGAAGAGCTGCTCGATCAGCATCACGCGGGCGAGCTGGTGCGGGAACGTCATCGGGCCGAACGAGAGCATCTCGTCGCAGCGCTCGAGCTCGGTCCCGTACGCGCCGCCGATCACGAAGCAGACGTCGCGGCCGGCCTGGCGCCGGTCCTCCAGCCAGCGCGCGAATGCGACCGAGTCGTACGTCCTTCCCCGTGCGTCGAGCAGGACCGTGTAGCTGCGCGGCAGGATTCGGCGCTCGAGCTGCTCGTCCTCGCGCACCTCGACCAGCTCGACGCGCGCCCTGCCGGTGAGCATGCGGTGGTAGTGCGCCACGTCGTCGGCGAACGGCGCCCGCAGGCGTCCGACCGCCAGCACCGTGTACTTCACCGCCCGAACGCCTCGGCCTGGCCGATGCGCTCGATCGTGCTCGGATGGGTGCCGAGCAGGAAGCGGGCGAGCCCCGGCGGATCCGGGTCCGAGACGTTCTTGACCGCGATCCGCTCCTGGAACGCGACGAACGTCTCCGGGTCGCGCGTCAGCTCGAGCGAGAACGCGTCCGCGCGCCGCTCGACGTCGCGCGAGAGCTGGTTGGAGACCACCGTGATGACGGGAACGACGATCGCGATCGAGAGCGCGACGGCGGGCACGGCGCGCGGCCCGAGCGCGGCGCCGCGCGGCGCGAAGCGCTCGGCCAGCAGGGCCGCCGCCCGCATGCCGAACGGCGCGACGACCGCGAGCCAGATGAGGCCTCCTCGCATGTCCTGATGGCGCACGTGGCCCAGCTCGTGCGCCACCACCAGGCGCGTCTCGGCCGGCGTGAAGTCGTCGATCAGATTGTCATAGAGCACGACGCGCTTGGTGTGCCCGAGGCCGTTGACGTACGCGTTGGCGGCCGTGGTGCGGCGCGAGGCGTCGATCACGTAGACCTGCCCGACGTCCACGCCGGCCTCGCGCGCCAGCCGCAGGACGTCCGAGCGCAGTTCCCCACGCGGCAGCGGGGTGAACTCGTTGAACAGAGGGTCGAGCACGACCGGGCCCGCGTAGGTGGTGATTGCGCCGAAGGCGACCACCACGACGGCGCCCGGCAGCCACCAGCGCGACCCGAAGCGGCGCATGCCGAGCACCAGCACGGCGCCGCCGAGCGCGGCGAAGCCGGCGCCGATCGCCTGCGACTTGGCCACGTCGCCGGCCCAGCCCGTCCAGTCCTGGGTGACGAGGCCGACGTCCTTGGCCCGCTCGCGCGCGACGGCGGAGAGCGGGAGCCCGGCCACGCCGGTCGCGATCGCGATCGCGGCCGCCACCGCGGCGCCGGCTCGAGGCGAAGCCGGTGACGAGCGTTTACGGGAGGCAGTGGGGCGGTTGAGCGCGGCGACCCGTTCGGGCGGCCGGCGGACGAGCAGCGCCAGCACTCCCAGGCCGATCGCGGTCTGGGCCACGTAGATCCACAGCTGGCCGGTGCGGAAGGCCTCCGCCCGGTCGATCTGCGCCGCGCTGAAGTAGGCTCGCGGCTCGACCCGGACCGGCTCGGGCCCGCGGTCGCGAGGACGCATCAGCACGACGGCGCCCTCAGCGACGAGCACCGCGGTGACGAGCGCAACCGGCAGGCGCCATGACCTTCGCACCGAACAGACTCTAGATGGCTGATTCCACGAGTCCGCACCCCTGGATGACGGGTCACGTCGTCGTGGAATCAACCATCTAGGCATGCGCGTCGCGATCGCGTCCGACGTCCACGGCAACCGGCATGCGTTCGAGGCCGTGATCGCCGCCGCCAAGGAGGCCCAGGTCGAGGAGCTGTGGTGCCTGGGCGATCTCGTCGGCTACGGTGCCGACCCCGACGCATGCGTCGCGCTGGCCGAGGCCAACTGCGCGATCTGCCTGGCCGGCAACCACGACCTGGCGGTCGTCGAGGTGCTCTCCCTGGAGGAGTTCTCGCGCGGCGCGGCGCTCGCGGCCCAGTGGACGCAGGACGTGATCCGGCCCGAGACGCGGGAGTTCCTGCTCAGCCTCTCGCCGTCCGGCGAGGCGGAGGGCGTCGGGCTCTACCACGCCTCCCCGCGCGATCCGATCTGGGAGTACGTGCTCTCCGGGTTGACCGCCGAGCTGTGCCTGGACTCCGCACACGGCGCCGGGCAGCGGATCGCGCTGATCGGCCACTCCCACGTCGCGCTCTCCTTCCACCGCCCCGACGGGGAGCCGGCCTCCGGCTCCACGCGGCGGGCCCACGACCTGCTCGACCTGGGGACGGGTGAGTGGCTGCTGAACCCCGGCTCCACCGGCCAGCCGCGCGACGGGGACCCGCGCGCGGCCTGGATGGTGCTCGACACGCAGGCCCAGACGGCGGAGTGGCGCCGTGCCGACTACGACATCGCGGGCGCCCAGGCTGCGATCCGCGCCGCCCGGCTCCCTGACTCGCTGGCGGAACGGCTCCAGTACGGCCAGTGAGCCGGTCGAGCGCGACAGTCCGACTGAGCGATCACGGTCGAGGACAGGCGCGGGCGGAGGCACTAGCCTCCTAGGGCCGATGGCGTTCCGCTCCCCGCTCCTCGCGGCCGGGCTGGGCGCGCTCGTGCTCGCCGGCTGCGGCTCGGAGAACACGGCGCTGATCCCCCAGGCCGAGGCCGACCAGCTCACCGCACTCGTGCGCGAGGCGGGCGACGCGTCCGCCGCCGGCGAGTGCGCCGCGGCGCGCCGGACCGTCCGCGAGGCCGAGCAGCAGCTCGCGGGCCTGCCGCGCAAGACCAGCAGGCGGCTCAAGGCGAACCTGCGCGACTGGCTGGAGCACCTCGACGCGAAGATCGGCGACGAGTGCACCGCCCCCGAGCCTGAGCCGACGGCCACGGCGGCGCCGACGGAGGCACCGACCGAGACGCCGACGCCCGCGCAGACGCCCGAGCCGACGGCCACGCCGACGCCCGCGCCGACGCCGGAGCCGACGGCCACGGTCGACCCGGGCACCGGCGGCGAGCCGCCGCCCGAGGAGGAACCACCGAGCACCGGCGGTGTTCCTCCGGAGGAAGACGGATGACCGCCGACACGCTTTTCGCAGACCGCTATCGCCTCGAGCGACGCCTGGGCGTCGGTGGCATGGCCACGGTGCAACTCGCGCTGGACACCCGGCTGGAGCGACGCGTGGCGGTCAAGCTGCTGGCCGAGCACCTGGCGGCCGACGCGAACTTCATCTCGCGCTTCCGGCGCGAGGCGCTGGCCGCCGCCAGGCTCGTGCATCCCAACGTCGTGCAGGTGTTCGACTTCGGGACGGAGGAGTCCACGGGGCGCCAGTACATCGTGATGGAGTTCGTCGACGGTCCGAGCTGCGCCGAGATCCTGCGCGAGCTCGGCCGCCTGGACCCGGTCGACGCCGTGTCGATTCTCGCCCAGGCCTGCCGCGGCCTGGACTACGCGCACCGCAACGGCGTCGTGCACCGCGACGTCAAGCCGGGCAACCTGCTGCGCTCGAGCGACGGCGGGCAGGTCAAGCTGGCCGACTTCGGGATCGCCAAGGCGACCGAGCACTCCGACATGACCAAGGTCGGCTCGGTGCTCGGCACGGCCGCGTATCTCTCGCCGGAGCAGGCGCGCGGGGAGCCCGCCGGCCCTCCCTCGGACCTCTACGCGCTCGGCGTCGTCTCCTACCAGCTGCTGGCCGGCCGGCTGCCCTACGAGGCGGCCTCGCTGACCGACCTCGCGCGCCAGCAGGACACGACGGCGCCGCCGCCGCTGCACGAGGTCGATCCGGCGATTCCGCGCCCCCTCGCGCTCGTCGTGGCGCGCGCGCTCGAGCGCCGCGCCACGGACCGCTTCGAGGACGCCGGCACGATGGACCGGGCGCTGCGCGCCGCGATGCACGGCGTCGCGCCCGACCCGGCGCCCGCCGGGGACGACACCGAGCCGACGCGGATGCTCGAGCGCACCTCGGTCACCACGCCGCTGGCGCGTACGCAGCCCACGGCGCCGCGCCGGCGCCGGATGGAGCCGATCGCCGAGCCGCCGCGACGCAAGCCGCCGGCCCGGCCAGGCCGGCCGGCGCCGGCCGCACCGCGCAGGCGCCCGGGCGGCTTCCTGCGCGCAGTGCGTACGCTGCTGATCCTCGCGCTGCTCGCCGGGATCGCCGCCGGGGCCTACGTCCTCGTCGGCGAGTCGGGCCAGCGTGGCGCCCAGCTCCGGGAGCGCGTCGAGGGCGACGTGCAGCAGGCGGTCGACGAGCTCGAGGGGCTGATCCGCGACAACACGCGCTGAACCCTAGAGAGGGTCAGACCCTCCCTAGGCTCGGCGCGGCCATCTCCCACGGCGCCGCTCCCGCGCGTGCGGCGGCGGTCGCCTCGGCGAGCCGGCCTGCGTCGATCGCGGCGCGCATGGCGGCCATGAGCATCTGCAGGTAGGCGAGGTTGTGCAGGGTGACGATCCGCGCGCCGGTGCTCTCGCGCAGGCGGAAGAGGTAGTGCAGGTAGCCGCGCGAGTAGCCGGCCGCGCAGGCGGTGCAGGGGCAGCCCTCGCAGATCGGCTCGTCGGACTCGCGGTAGCGGCCCTTGGCCAGGTCCACGCGCCAGCGCCGCTCGGGGTCAGGCACGACGGCCATGCCGTGGCGGCCGATCCGGGTCGGCATCGCGCAGTCGAACGTGTCGATGCCCAGCTCGACGCCGCGCAGGAGGTCGTCGACGTCGCCGATGCCGAGCAGGTGGCGCGGACGCTCCTCGGGCAGCTCCTCGGTCGTCCAGCCGACGACCTCGTACATCTGCGCCTTGTCCTGGCCCAGCGTGCCGCCGATGGCGAGCCCGAACGTGGGGCGCGAGGCGACCTCCTGGGCGCTCCCGCGCCGCAGGTCCTCCTCCACCCCGCCCTGGACGATCCCGTAGACGCCCTGGCGCTCCGGCCCGTGCTCCTCGTGCCAGCGCAGGCAGCGGTCCAGCCAGCGATGGGTGCGCTCGGTCGAGCGGGCCGTGTAGTCGCGCGTCACGTGGAACGGCAGGCACTCGTCGAAGACGAGCGCGATGTCGGAGCCCAGCGCGGCCTGTACGCCCATCGAGGTCTCCGGCCCCATGAACCTCTCCGACCCGTCGACGTAGGAGCGGAAGCGCACGCCGTCCTCGTCGATGCCGAGGATCGCACCCTTGCGCGGAGCGGGTGGAGATGGGTTCCGGCCCTTGATCTCGTCGGCCACGGTCCCGTGGCCCATGGAGAACACCTGGAAGCCGCCGGAGTCGGTGATCACCGGCTTGTCCCAGCGCATGAAGTCGTGCACGCCGCCAAAGCGCTCGACCAGCTCCGGGCCGGGGGCCAGGAACAGGTGAAACGTGTTCGAGAGCACCATGTCGAAGCCGAGGTCGCCGGCTTCGGAGACCTCGAGCGTCTTGACGACGGCCTTGGTGGCCAGCGGGACGAACGCGGGCGTGCGGACCTCGCCGTGCGCGAGCGTCAGCGTGCCGGTGCGGGCGCGCGAGCCCGGGTCGCGCGTGCGGATCGAGAACGAGGGCGCCAAGCGCGCCGTAGGAAAGCAGAGGGCGGACTCATCCTGATCTCGAGTCGGCGGCGCCCGGCCGGACGCGCTCCCAGAACACCGCCAGCAGCCGCAGCTCCTCCCGGGAGAAGTGGCGCAGGAAGCGCGCACGCACGCCGGCCAGATGCGTCGGGCGCGCGCGCGAGAGCACCTCCTCGCCGGCCTCGGTGAGCACCGCGAAGCAGCCGCGCCCGTCGGAGCTGCAAGTGTCGCGCGTGAGGAGACCCTCGCGCTCGAGCCGGTCGACCAGCCGGGTGATGCCCGACCGGCTCAGCAGCACGTTGTCGGCCAGCTCGGCCATCCGGAGCCGCTTGCCGGGCGCGGACCGCAGGTAGATGAGCACGTCGTAGGACAAGAGGGGGAGATCGTGGGCGTCGTCGAGCTCGGCGTCGAGCTCCCGCACGAGCGCCGCGTGAACCCGCAGCAGTCCACGCCACGCACCGAGCTCGATCCCGCTCAGCTCCTGGATCGGAGGAGTGGACGAGGTCATGGCCCGGGAGCATATCCTCGCACTAGTTGTCTACGCAACTTCTTCTCCGTATGATGGCCCGGCAGAGGAGACGCCACCATGCAACTCGCGGGCATCCACCACGTCACGGCGATCACCGCCGACGCCCAGCGCAACCTCGACTTCTACGCCGGGGTGCTCGGGCTGCGCTTCGTGAAGAAGACGGTCAACTTCGACGCGCCCGACGTCTACCACCTCTACTACGGCGACGAGCTGGGCGCCCCCGGCTCGGCGATGACGTTCTTCGAGTTCCCGGACGCGGCTCCCGGCCGCGCCGGCGCCGGCATTGTCCACACGGTCACGTGGCGGGTCTCCGGCCCCGCCGCGCTCGAGTTCTGGGCCGAGCGCCTGGCCGGCGCCGGCGTGACGGCCGAGCGCAGCGGCGCCGCGCTGGGGTTCGCCGATCCCGAGGGACTGGGACTGGAGCTGCGCGCCGCCGACGTGCCGGACGCGCCGCTCGCCGCGGCGGGGCCGGGCATCCCCGCCGAGCACGCGCTGCTCGGGTTCCACGGCGCGCGCGCCTACGCGAGCGACCCGCGCCGGTCGGATGCGCTGCTCGAGCGCCTCGGCTTCGCGGCCGGCGCGGCGGGGGGGTGGGAGCTCGCCGGGCAGGAGCGCACGGCCGCCTGGGGCTATGACCCCGCGCCCGCCGAGCCCGGCGTCCAAGGGGCCGGCACCGTCCACCACATCGCGTGGCAGTCGCGCGACGAGGACCTCGCGCCGTGGCGCGACACGGTCCGCGCCGCGGGCGCGCGCGCCACCGACGTGATCGACCGCACCTACTTTCGCTCGGTCTACTTCCGCGAGCCGAGCGGCGTCCTCTTCGAGCTCGCGACCCCCTCGCCGGGCTTCACCGTCGACGAGCCGGCCGAGACGCTGGGCGAGGCGCTGTCGCTGCCGCCCCAGCACGAGCACCTGCGCGCGCAGCTCGAGTGCCGCCTGACGCCCCTGGTCCACCCGCGCGACCGGGCCACAGCGCAAACCTAGTCGCTGAGCGCTCGCCGGGCGGACGCTCAGCTCAGCAGCGAGCGGCCGGTCATCGGCTCCGGCTGCTCGATCCCGAGCAGCGCGAGCGCGGTCGGGGCGACGTCGGCGAGGATGCCCTCGCCGGCCAGCGCGTCCGCGCCGGCGGTGACGATGAACGGGACGGGGTTGAGGGAATGCGCGGTGTCGGGCGAGCCGTCGTCCTCGAGCATCTCGTCCGCGTTGCCGTGGTCGGCGGTGACGATGCAGGCGCCGCCGTCGGAGTGCACCGCCCCGACGATCCGGCCGAGGCACTCGTCGACCGTCTCGACCGCCTTGACGGCCGCCTCGATCACGCCCGTGTGGCCGACCATGTCGGCGTTGGCGAAGTTGATGATCGCGAAGCCGAAGTCCTGCTCCGACCAGCGGCGCAGGAACGCCTCGGTCGCCTCGCGCGCGCTCATCTCCGGCTTGTGGTCGTACGTCGGGACGTCGCGAGGGGAGGGCGCGAGCTCGCGCACCTCGCCGTCGTAGGGCGCTTCCTCGCCACCGTTGAAGAAGTACGTCACGTGCGGGTACTTCTCCGTCTCGGCCACGTGCAGCTGCGCGCGCCCCGCCGCGGCGACCACCCTGCCGACGGTGGTCTCGGGCCGCTGCGGCTCGAAGACCACCGGGAAGCTCCAGTCCTCGTCGTAGGACGTGAGCGTCGTGTAGGAGTCGACGAGCTCGGACAGCTTCGTCGTGATCTGGCGCATGCGGTCGGGGCGGAAGTTGAACGCCAGCACCGCGTCGCCCGGGTGGATCCGCGCCTCGTCGCCGACCGTGGTGGCGGTGATGAACTCGTCGGTCTCGTCGCGCTCATAGGCTGCGCGCACCGCCGCCTCTCCGGTGTCGGCGTGGTGGTCGGCGCTCCCCTCGCAGAGCAGGCCGACAGCCGCCGCGGTGCGCTCTTCGCGCCCGTCGCGGTCCATCGCGTAGTAGCGGCCGATGACCGAGCCGACGCGGCTGGAC
>Ga0136614_10002379_pt1 | contig 11695 bp, 15 predicted proteins | sample AntDrymUQ2792106_2_FD_106643 | JGI IMG/M metagenome (GOLD analysis project Ga0136614, IMG submission 106643) | Polar desert sand microbial communities from Dry Valleys, Antarctica - metaG UQ279 (21.06) | ecosystem: Environmental > Terrestrial > Soil > Desert | place: Antarctica: Dry Valley...
ATTCGTCGCTTCAATTGCAGTTACTATTTTCACTTGCGGAATCGGAGTTTATTTTCTGATGCCGATTATGTTCGCGGGTTACGCTGTTGCTTACCGCAAAATTTTCCCAACATTCGGCAATCAAAATTTCAATCCACCGCCGCCCAGTGCGTTTCAAGGCGCGGGCAGTTATAATCAAAGAATATGAAAGCCAGATTCAACGAAATTCACGACACAACTGAACTCGACGCGCTAATTGAAAAATCAAACGAGGCGGCGGTTATTCTTTTCAAACACAGCACAACCTGCCCAATTAGCGCGGGCGTTTATCAGGAAATCTCCAACGCAGATGCCGACATAAATTTAATCGTCGTCCAACGAGCGCGAGATGTTTCAACCGAAATTGCCGAAAGAACCGGCATCAAACACGAATCGCCGCAAGCAATCGTTCTCAAAAACGAAAAAGTTATTTATCACGCGTCACACTATGACGTAACGGCGCAGGAAGTTGAAGCGAGTTTAACGCATTGAATTTAAGGTTTTTAGTTTTGATTCAATTTATTGAATTAGAAACGGTATAATTTCAATTAATGCCTGGAACTAACAATTAATTACAGCTTGTATGATTGAAGCCCGACAAATCATCGAAGAAAGCGATTCGGAAATCTCAATCAATTGGGCGGATGAAACCGAGAGCAAATATAACGCCGCACAACTCAGAAAATCGTGTCCGTGCGCGGGCTGCGTCAACGAATGGACGGGTGAGAAAACCTTAAAAACCGATTCCGTCCCCGATGATTTGTCTTTTTCTTCTATTTCCATCGTCGGACGCTACGCGTTAAACTTTCATTTCTCCGACGGACACGATACCGGAATTTACAGTTTCCAATACCTTCGAAATCTAATAAAAACGAATTAAAATTCAGCCGCGACACTTGCACCGGGAAAAAATTAAATTTCAAAGTTTTAATCAGCTTGAACTTTTATTTTTTTCTCTGTGCTCTGTGTCTCTCTGTGGTAAAATTTTTCAATGCAGGAAAGAGACATTTTTGACGAAAAACAGGAAACAAAAACAGCAAATTACGCATGTCCGAATTGCCGCGAGCGAAACGATTACGAGGTTCGCTGGCTTAAACGCACAAGAAGGAAAAACGCGCCACGAAATTTAAACGAACAGGAACGCCGGCAGTTGGAAAAATCGCGCGATTATATGGTGCGCGTGGATGACCAGTTGATGTGTAAAAATATCCGCTGCCGCAAACGATTTGAAATTCCGTCTGCGCAGTCAATTGTATTTATTTGATAAACCTTTCATTCACTTTTCACAGCGCGCTGTGTTACTTTATTCGTATGGAAAACAACAAGGAGAAAGATATGATTTCAGGCAAGGATTTGGAATTTTACGAAAACGAACCGGCGCCGAACGAAGCGATTCAGGATTTTATGAATGAAGAAATCGCCCACGCGCCGCAAGCGCCAAACGAACTGAAAGAACGTCTTCGTGAACACAACTCGTCGTCACCCGCCGATTCGGGCGGCGACATTGACGCCAGTTGGGAAGAAGTAAATTCAAGCGGTTCGGAAGCCTTCGGCGGTCATAACCCGACGCCTGATCAATCAGATGTCGAAGAGAATGCGCACGCGATGGGCATTGATTTTCAGGACAACGAACCGCTCGATATTTTGGAAAAAATGGAAAAGCGCGACCGCGACCGTTTTGAACTCGACGAAAATTCAAAAGGCGAAGGCGATATGATTTAATTAAACGTTGTTGCTATAGAAATAAAAAAGCGCGGTGAGAATAAACTCTCCCGCGCTTTTTATCAAAGTCCATAAAAACAATTAGCCTTTCGCTTTTTTGATTTCCTCAACTAAAGTCGGCACGGCTTCAAATAAATCGCCGACAATACCGTAATCGGCAATGTCAAAAATCGGGGCTTCCTTGTCTTTGTTAATGGCGACAATCGTTCCCGCATTCTTCATTCCGACGATGTGCTGAATCGCACCGGAAATTCCCAGAGCGATATATACTTTCGGCGCGACGGTCTGACCGCTGGAGCCGATTTGCCGGTCAATCGGCAGCCATTCGGCATCGCAAATCGGTCTTGAAGCCGCTAAATCCGCACCCAGAATATCGGCGAGTTCTTGCGCTACGGCGATATTTTCCTGCGATTTTATACCGCGCCCGACCGCGACGATAATCCCGGATTTTGATAAATCAACCGATGCCTTTGCTTCCTGAAACGGCTCTTCCGGCGTCATTCTGATTTCGCCGATTTCAACGTCAATCGTTTCCGTTTGCGCGCTTCCTTTTTCCGCATTTTCGCCGCGAAACGCGCCTGATTGAAAGGTGATGAAATAAGGCGCTTCACCTTCAATTGTAACGTCAGCATCGAGTTTTCCTAAGAAAATACGGCGCGTAAAAGTTAATTTCCCGCCCTCATTTCTGTAACGTATGCAGTCGCCGACAACTTCTTTTCCGAACCGAGCCGCCACTTTCGGCGCGAAATCGCGAACTTGATACGTGTGCGCCATCACGACGAATTGCGGTTTGGTTTTTTCAATAATCTGTTGCCAGGCATCAGCGTAACCGTCCGGCGTATAGATGTTTAATTTCTCGTTCTTCGCCACAATAACCCGTTCCAAATCGTATTGCGCGATTTCCTGCGCGAGAGCGCAATCTTTTCCACACGGAATGACTGCCGAAACCTTCAAACCTAAATCTTTCCCAATGCTTTGCGCGGCAACAACGGCTTCGAGTGAAATTTTATTTAACGCGCAGTCTTTGTGTTCGATGAAAACTAAAATACTCATAAATTGTTTTTATTCTTTAATTTTTATTGTTCGTTTTTGTTTTTGCTGTTTCTTATTATTTATTCAGGGAAAACCTAGAAACGAATATAAAATCAAATGACGCGAACCTCGGTTCTTAATTTTTCTACCAGTTCCACCGCACCGCGTTTGGCATCGCCATCGCCGAGCATTTGAGTTTGCTTGGTTTTAAGGGGCAGATAAACTTTATCAATATGTTGCGCCGCGCCGAAACTTTCGATGGACGGGGAGACTTCCCGAATTTCTTTTTTCTTCGCCGCCATAATTCCTTTTAAGGAAGCATAGCGAATTTGCGAAATTCCCGATTGAATCGTTAAAAGCGCGGGTAGTTTGTAGCTAAACCATTGATACCAGCCGCTTTCCAGTTCGCGTTTAAGACGCAGATTGCCGTTTAGATTTGAATGGTCAACTTCGATAACAATAGTCGCGTGCGGAATTCCCAAAAGTTCTGCCAGAATCACGCCTGTCTGCCCGTAACTCGCATCATCTGATTGCAAACCCGTGAAAACCAGATCGGCATTTTCTTCTCGAATTGCATCGGCAATGGTTTTGGCGATTTGATACGGTGACAGACGATTTTCGTTTTCGTTGATAATGTGAATCGCTCGGTCTGCTCCGCGTGCCAGCGCGTCTTTCAAAACGGCTTTCGCGCTTTGCGCTCCGAGCGTGCAAACAATCACTTCGCCCTCGCCTTTGGCTTCTTTCAGACGCAACGCCTCTTCTAAAGCGTAACCGTCGGATTCATTTGTCTGGTGCGAAATGTCCGATTCGTCAATCCACTTTTCGTCTTTGCCAATCCGTAAAACCGCGTCTTTATTCGCAACCTGTTTCATTAAAACAATGATTTTCATAAATTTTATCTTAAAAAATTAATTGTAAAACTTTTCAATTAAATATTAAAGCTATAATGAATGAATACTCATTCATTCTTAAAAGCGTTTTAATCTAATAAATTCAAAACGCTTTTGCTTATTCTCCGTACCGTTTAAAAATCAAGCAGGCATTGGTGCCGCCGAAACCGAAACTGTTCGACAAGGCGAATTCGACCTCGGCGTGTCTGGGTTCATTTGGAATATAATCCAAATCACATTCGGGATCGGGAAATTCGTAATTAATAGTTGGCGGAAGGATTTTTTCGTGCAGCGCGAGAATCGAAAACACTGCTTCGATTCCGCCTGCCGCCCCGAGCGCGTGTCCGGTTGATGACTTTGTCGAGCTAACAGCGAGTTTATAGGCGTGTTCACCGAAGGCTTGTTTAATCGCCATCGTTTCAAACTTATCGTTGTAAGGCGTAGAAGTGCCGTGAGCATTGATATAACCGATTTGTTCCGGGGAAATTCCCGCGTCTTTGATTGCTTTGAGCATAACACGCCTCGGACCTGAGCCTGTTTCGTCCGGCGCGGTAATGTGAAACGCATCGCCACTCATTCCATAACCTACAATCTCAGCATATATTTTCGCGCCGCGAGCCTTGGCAAATTCTAATTCTTCCAAAATAATGATTCCCGCGCCTTCGGCACAAACAAAACCGTCGCGTTCCGAATCAAACGGACGCGAAGCTCGCTTCGGGTCGTCATTACGCGTGGACAAAGCCCGCATCGAAGCGAATCCGGCAACCGACATCGGCGTAATTGCCGATTCCGCGCCGCCGCAAATCATCGCGTCGGCATCGCCGCGCTCGATATACCGAAAACTGTCGCCGATGGCGTGCGCGCCCGCCGCGCACGCGGTAGCCGTCGCGGTGTTCGGACCTTTCGCGCCGTGACGAATCGAGACGTTGCCCGACGCGAGATTGACGATTGACTGCGGAATAAAAAAAGGCGAAACGCGGTCGGGTCCGCCAGATAATAATTTATCGTGTTCGCGTTCAATCGCCCAAAAATCGCCGATGCCTGAACTGATATAAGTGCCAATCATTTCGGCATTGGAATCGTCAATCACCAAACCGCTATGTTTAATGGCTTCATCAGAAGCGGCAATCGCAAAATGAGTGAACGCGCCCATCCGCCTGGCTTCTTTTTTCTCTAGAAAATTCAGCGGGTCAAAATTTTTGACTTCCGCCGCGATTTTGACCGAATATCTTTCGGTATCAAATTTTTTAATGTAATCAACACCGCTTTCGCCGCGAAGCAGCGCCGCCCAGGTCGAGGCGACATCGTTTCCACACGGCGTGACCAATCCAAATCCGGTAACAACTACACGACGTTTCATAATAATTAAGAAGTGAGAGATGAGAAGTGAAAAGCAAGACACATCTTACTTCTCATCTCTCACTTATCACTTTATTCTAAGCGTTTTTGTGCTGTTCGACGTAAGCGTAAGCATCGCGGACGCTTTGAATCTTTTCGGCGTCTTCGTCGGGAATTTCGATGTCGAATTCTTCTTCAAAACGCATCACGAGTTCGACTAAATCCAGCGAGTCCGCGCCTAAATCTTCGATAAAGCGCGCGTTCTCGGTCACTTCCGCTTCGTCCACGCCTAATTCGTCAACGATAATTTGTTTAATTTTTTCCTGAACTTCTGACATATTTTCTCCTTATTCTTTTTATAAAGTATCTAAAGCAATTTTCAAGCTGTCTGAATTTTCGACGTTCAAACTGCGAACATCACGGTTAATCTGTCTAACCAAACCTGATAAAATTTTCCCCGCCCCGACTTCGACAAATGTTTCCACGCCCTCCGCGATTAATTTTTCCACTGACTGCGCCCAGCGCACCGGTTTTGAAACCTGTTCGGTCAATGCGCCGCGAACTCTTTCCCCGTTTGAATTCGCCTGTGCCGAAACATTTTCGATAATCGGAAACTGTAAATCCGAGTAAGTTAAATGTTGTAAATCGGTTGCCAATTTTTCCTGCGCGGGCAACATCAAATCGCAGTGAAACGGCGCGGAAACATTTAATTTTATCGCCCGTTTCGCGCCGCGTTCTTTTAAGATTTCAATCGCGCGGTCAACCGCTTCGGCATTACCGGCGATCACGATTTGTGCGGGCGAATTGATATTTGCCGCGCTGCAAATTTGTCCCTGCTTCGCTTCTTCGCAAGCCTTTTCAACCGTTTCCAATTCCAAACCCAAAATCGCTGCCATCGCTCCGGTCCCGAACGGCACGGCTTCCTGCATATAAGTCCCGCGTTTTCTGACAGTTTTAACCGCGTCCGAAAAACTTATCGCGCCAGCCGCGACCAGCGCGGAGTATTCGCCCAAACTATGCCCGGCGACGAAAGCGGGCGACGGAAAATTTTCCGATTGCATTGCGCGAAGCGCCGCAACGGATGTTGTCAGAATGGCAGGCTGCGTATTCGCCGTCAATGCCAAATCTTCCGCGGTTCCCGCGAAACACATCTCCGATAATTTAAATCCGAGCGCATCGTCGGCTTCTTCAAAGACCTGTTTAGCGACTGAAAAATTGTCGTATAAATCTTTTCCCATTCCGACCGTTTGCGAACCTTGTCCGGGGAAAATATAAGCAATCATATTTAGTTCAAAGTTTAAAATTCAAAGTTCAAAGTTGAAAAGTTAATTTGAACCTTAAACTAGAATCTTACCAAAGTTCCGCCCCAGGTTACGCCGCCGCCGAAAGCCGTTAGCAGAACAAGGCTGCCTTCCTTAATTTTCCCTGATTGCAAACACTCATCGAGGGCAATCGGTATCGAAGCCGACGAAGTATTGCCGTGTTCAGCGATGTTTGAATAAACTTTTTCTTCGGGAATATTCAGGCGAGAGGCGACGGCATCGGTGATGCGTTGATTTGCCTGGTGCGGAACAACCAAATCAACGTCGTCAACCGTATAACCGGCTTTCTCGAGCATTTCCTTGGAAATCTCCTCCATCGAACGAACCGCGATTTTGAAAAGCTCGTTGCCCTTCATTTTGAAAAAATGGTCGCGGTTATCAATCGTCGCGTACGAAGTTCCTAATTTCGTTCCGCCGCCGGGCGCGTAAAGCTGTTCGGCAAAGCGTCCGTCGGAACGAATTTTCGTGGCTAAAACGCCTTTGTCTGACGCGACCGGGGCAAGCACCGCCGCGCCCGCGCCGTCACCGAAAATGACACACGTCGAGCGGTCAGTATAATCAACGTATTTCGTTAAAACTTCCGCTCCGATGACCAATGCGTGTTTGATTTGTCCGGTGCGAATCATTGATTCGACCATCGTGACCCCATAAAGAAAACCCGAACAAGCCGCAAACACATCCATTCCGGCGGCGTTCGTCGCTCCGATTTCCGCCTGTACCAGGGCGCCGGTCGAAGGCATTATCTGGTCGGGCGTGGTCGTCGCGCAAACGATTATCTCGATGTCTTCGGGTTTTAAGCCGGAGCGTTCGAGTGCCTGATTCGCCGCTATGACGGCAAACTGCGAAGTATATTCGTTGTCGGCGGCTTTATGTCGCTGCTTGATACCGGTGCGCGTGGTTATCCATTCGTCGGAAGTATCAACGATTTTCTCCAGGTCAGCGTTGGTCAAAACGCCGCTCGGATAAGCGTGCCCCATTCCGATAATGCCTGCATTATTCATTTAGTTTAGAAAGTCTGGAATGCTGAAAATCTAAAAATTCAGACAGAAACTGCATTTGGCTTCCATAATTTTTATGATTTTCCGTGCTCTCCGGTTTATTCTGAATCTTTGACTTCTAAAATTTGACGACCTTTATATGTTCCGGTCTTCGGGTCAATGCGATGCGGTTTCAACGCTTCGCCCGTATCTTTGTCAATGTAAAACTGCGGCACTTTCAGCGCATCATGAGCGCGTCGTTGGCGGGTGCGTGATTTCGAATGTCTACTTTTTGGATTTGGCATAATCTTCTCTAATGGTAATAGTAAATGGTTAATTGTTAATTGTCCCGTCGGCAAATTAGCCTGTGAACAATCAATAATTAACCATTGACAGCTATTTCAAATTTTTCAGAGCAGCCCAGCGCGGGTCAATCTCTTTTTCTTCACAATTACAATCTATCAAATTTCGGTTCGCGCCGCACTTTTGACACAAACCTCGGCAATCTTCGCGGCAAAAAACCTGTTCCGGCACCGTGAGCAAAATTTGTTCGCGGACTAATTCGGTTAAGTCTATTTTATCACCCTCAAAAATCGAAACTTCTAAATCCTGCTCAAAAAGTTTCGCTTCTCTTTCCTGCGTGTAATTTTCAGCAGTGACAAAACCCGCTGTAAAGGGAATATCCAGAGCCACGTCAACCAATTGCAGACAGCGAATACACTCAATTTTACCGTCGGCTGCAATCCTGCCTTCAACATCAGTTTGAACAATGCCTTTTTTTATTTTCCCCGTGACGCGAACGGAACTTTCTAATTTTACCGTTTCATCGCCCAAATCAATCTCAATCGGCTCAATGGCAAAATCAAATGAAGCGGACGCGTCTTTAATTGTTATTAAATCAACAATCATTTTCTACCTTATAAACTTTGCGTTTCAAACATCGCAAAAGACAAAGAATTTATTATAACGGCTGCTTTCGGAGTGTCAAACAGTCAATCAATTTATCATTAAGTTCGTTCCGACGGCTTCGTCCAAATTCCGAAAATCTTTTTCGCGTAAAATTTTCGCTAAACCCGAATTTAAATCTCTCGCAAAAGTGAATCCCTGGTAAATGAATCCGGTGTATGCCTGAATCAGACACGCGCCCGCCGCGATTTTTTCAAAAGCGTCCTGCGCCGTAAAAATCCCACCGACGCCGATAACCGGCAATTTCCCATTGGAAAATCTGTGTATTTTTCGGATCACTTCGTTAGCTTTTTTTCGCAGCGGCTCGCCGCTCAATCCGCCGATTTCGTCCCATTGTGTTTTCAGATTTTCCCGCTTGATTGTCGTATTGGTCGCAATAATTCCGGCGAGGTTTAATTTTTGGGCGATGTCAACAATAGCTTCGATTTCCGCTTCCGATAAATCCGGCGCGATTTTGACGAGCAGCGGTTTAAGGCGATTTCCGATTGATAATTCCTGATTGCGCTTTTGCAGCGCGGACAGTAGTTCATCCAAATTATCCGCCTTTTGTAATTCTCTTAAATTCGGAGTGTTTGGGCTGGAAACATTGACGGCGATGTAATCGGCTGCTTCAAAAGCCAAATCAAAACTCACTAAATAATTTTCAATCGCCCGCTCGTTCGGAACATTTTTATTTTTTCCGATATTGACGCCGAGAACGCAGTTCGGGTTCGTTCGCTTCAATCTTGCAACAACTTTTTTCGCGCCTTCGTTGTTGAATCCAAGCCGGTTAATCAGCGCTTTATCGTCGGGCAACCGGAATAATCTCGGACGCTCATTTCCCTTCTGCGGCTCAAATGTTATCGTTCCAACCTCGACAAAACCAAAGCCGAGCGCACCGAGTTGGTTAACTACGATTCCATTTTTATCGAAACCGGCGGCAACACCAAGCGGATTTTTGAACGATAATCCGAAGCGTTCGAGCGTGCCGAATTCTTCGACAGCGAATTGTTTGGCGGCGAAATCCTGCGCCGCTCGTGAACCGAGCGCGATTTTTAAAGTTTCAATCCCAAACTCGTGCGCCGTCTCCGGCGAGGCTTTAAATAGCAGCGGGCGCAACAGATTTTTGTAGATTTTCGACATTTCCAAATTTCCGAAACTGCAATGTTAAATGAATTTCCGGGAATTTGAAACTTGAAACTTGAAACTTGAAACCGTGCAATGCTACGATTTGCCGGAGCAATTATGGCAGATGAATACGGATTAGTTGAAAAATCGCGCATTATGGACAATGCGCGAATGAAACGCGCTCTTTCGCGTCTGGCTTCGGAAATCGTCGAGGATAATCAAGGCGCGAAAGATTTATATATCGTCGGTATCCGGCGGCGCGGCGTTCCGATTGCGGAAAGATTAGTCGAAAAAATCGAAGCGTTAGAAGGCGAGCGACCCATTTTCGGCATTATTGACATTACCCTTTACCGCGATGATTTATCAACCGTCGGCGCCAACCCGATTGTCAATCGCACGGAACTCGATACGGACATCGAGGACAAAAATATAATTCTTGTTGACGACGTGCTTTATACAGGCAGAACGATTCGCGCCGCGCTCGACCAGTTGATGGATTTCGGTCGCCCGCGCAAAGTCCAGCTTGCGGTTTTGATTGACCGCGGCAAGGAACACCGCGAATTGCCGATTCAGGCGGATTTTATCGGCAAAACCGTGCCGACAAAACGCAGCGAGATTATTAAAGTAATGCTCAAAGAATATGACGATGAGGAAGCTGTTTGGATTTATGAAAAACCGTGAAATTTGAAATCGTCAGCGAAATCATTTGAGTTGAAACTATCGCCGCCGGAAATTCAATTCGCGTGTTATTATCGTTGAACAAGCGTTAGAGGCGCGCGGACGCTGGCGAAAGAAAAGGGGCGTAGCAACAGTAAAACTCAAAGACGGAAGTTTTCATTTAGCTGAAATTCACTGGTATGAAGCGCATGGAATTGGTAAGCGGGATATAAAAATCAAATTTCCTTTTTTAGATTAACTTATGAAAAACGAAGCGACACAATTTGTTGTTTGCCTGATTAACGAAGGTTATTTAGCTTCGCTAGAAATCGGCAAACTTTATCGGATAATTCCTGATGAAGAAGCCGAAAGACTCGGTGGTCTGCGCGTGATTGACGAAGACGGCGAAGATTATCTTTACGATGCGGAGATGTTTTGCCCGCTGCAAGTTCCGCCGATTGTTTCACAAACATTGATTTCACTTTCAAAGCAAGGTTAAGCTGCCTTGCTTTTTTTGTAAAATAAAATGAACAAGCCGTTTCGCCGCCGCGATTTTTTGGGAATTCGCAATCTTTCCGCCGAGGAAATCGTCGGCATTTTGAATACCGCCGAAAACTTCCGCGAGATAAACCAGCGCGAGATAAAAAAAGTTCCGACTCTGCGCGGCAAAACCGTAATCAATTTATTTTTTGAAAACTCGACCCGCACGCGCACCTCGTTTGAACTCGCCGCCAAACGCCTGTCCGCCGATACCGTTAACATCAGCGTTTCAGCGTCGGCGATTGCCAAAGGCGAAACGCTGGTTGATACGGCGCTGAATCTCGACGCGATGCAGCCCGATTGCATCGTCGTCCGCCATTCGAGCGCGGGCGTTCCGCACCAACTCGCCAAAGTCAGCCGCGCCGCAGTTATAAACGCGGGCGACGGCGCAAACGAACATCCGACCCAAGCATTACTCGACGCTATGACCATCCGCGAACACAAAAAGAAAATCGAAGGCTTAAACGTCGCCATCGTCGGCGATATTCTCCACAGCCGCGTCGCCCGTTCAAATATTCATCTGCTGACCAAACTCGGCGCAAAAGTTCGCGTCGCGGGACCGAAACCGCTCGTGCCGAACGACTTTCAATATCTTGTCGAAAAAAACCTTGCGGTCGCGTCGAACGTCGAAGAAGCCATCGAAGGCGCGGATGTCGTGATGATTCTGCGGATTCAAAGCGAAAGACAAGACTCGGCATTTTTCCCGACGCTGCGCGAATACGCGATTCATTACGGCTTAACGCAGGAACGTCTTAATCTGGCAAAATCCGACGCGATAGTTCTGCATCCGGGACCGATGAATCGCGGCATCGAAATCTCTTCGGACGTAGCCGACAGTTCGCGCTCGCTGATCTTAGATCAGGTGAAATACGGCGTTGCCGTGCGAATGGCGGTTTTGTATCTGGCAACAGGAGGAACGGCGAGCAATGGATGAAACCGTAACTTTATATCGTCCGACTGGTAAAAATGAACTCGGTTTGATTGAAATGAGCGGCTTTACAACATTTCCGCCACGTCTCCCTAAACAGCCGATCTTTTATCCGGTTTTGAATGAAGAATACTCGACGCAGATCGCCCGCGATTAGAATGCAAAGTTTAACGAAAATAAAGTCAGCTACGTCTTTAG
>Ga0136614_10002380_pt1 | contig 11695 bp, 16 predicted proteins | sample AntDrymUQ2792106_2_FD_106643 | JGI IMG/M metagenome (GOLD analysis project Ga0136614, IMG submission 106643) | Polar desert sand microbial communities from Dry Valleys, Antarctica - metaG UQ279 (21.06) | ecosystem: Environmental > Terrestrial > Soil > Desert | place: Antarctica: Dry Valley...
CGAGCGCGCCGACTCGCTCGTCGTCAACGCCCACAAGTGGATGCTCACCCCGATGGACTGCTCGCTGTTCTGGACGAGCCGGCCGGCTGATCTCCGCGCCGCCTTCAGCCTGATCCCCGAGTATCTGCGCACCCCCGACGCCGAGGACGCCCTCAGCCTCAGCGAGTACGGCCCGGCACTCGGGCGCCGCTTCCGCTCACTGAAGCTGTGGGCGGTTCTGCGTTGTCACGGACGCGCCGGGCTGCAGCACATGATCCGCGAACATCTGCGCCTCGCCGCGCAGTTCGAGGGCTGGGTGCGCGAGGAGCCCGGCTGGGAGCTGTGCGCCCCGCGCCCGTTCTCGGTCGTCTGCTTCCGGCGGGAAGGTTCCGACGCGGAGAACGAGGCGATCCTCGAGCGAGTCAACCGGAGCGGGGAGATCTTCATCTCCCATACGCGGCTGGACGGCCGCTACGTCCTGCGCCTGGCGATCGGCTCCGAGCGCACCACGGAGGTCGACGTGCGCCGAGCCTGGGACGTCATCCGCTCTTGAGCAGCCCTCACCCGTCCGTTCGATGCCCCGAGAAGTTGCGGCCGGGGGCGGGCGTAGGCTCGCGTCACCGTCGCTATCAAGGCGGTCCAGCTGGAGCTTCGGAACGCTCGGCACCTGACGCGCGACCAGAACGTCGAAGCACTGGCCCCGCAGTCGATCCCGTGCGCCGTTAGTGCGTCGCCTCGTCGCGTGGTTCGCTCCGTCGGCGGTACTTCGCGCTTCGGCCGGGATTGTTGGCCGCAGGGCCAGCCTGTCAAGCACGGTACTCCGATTCACCTCGGCGCGAGCAGTTTCGTCCTGGTCAGGTCGTTGCCGCTCGCCAAAGCACGGCGATCAACATGGAGACCTGGCGGCGTCCCCCCACGCTGCTGTCCGCCGCCTGAGCCACCCGCGAAGGCCGTGCGCAATGATTCGGGTTCGATGCCCGGTCCGATCGTCGTCGCCGGAGAGGCGCTCATGGACGTCGTGGCCTCCGACGAGGATCCGCTGCGTCTGCAAGCGCACCCGGGCGGCGGACCGTACAACGTGGCCCGCACCCTCGGGCGACTCGAGCGCCCCGTGCACTACCTCGGCTGTCTGTCCAGCGACGCGTTCGGAGCCCGCCTGCGCGACGAGCTCGAGCGCGACGGCGTGTCGGTCGCCGACGCCGTGGCCACCGACCGGCCGACGACCCTGGCGCTCGCGACGCTCGACGCCGACGGGGCCGCGAGCTACGCCTTCTACGCCGACGGCACCGCCGCCCCCGCCCTCACCCCCACCAGCGCGCTCGGCGCCCTTCCAGCTGGCCTCGCCGTCCTGCACGTCGGGACGCTCGGACTCGTCTTCGAGCCCATCGCCGAGGCACTCGAGGCCGTGGTCGAAGCGGTGGCCGACGACGTTCTCGTGGCCCTCGACCCCAATTGCCGTCCGTCCGCCGTCGAGAACCCAGCCGCCTATCGCGCCCGCATGGCGCGCATCATCGCCCGGGCCGACCTCGTCAAGGTCTCCGACGAGGACCTTGCGTTCCTGAGCCCGGACGACACCCCGCTCGACGCCGCGCGGGCGATGCTGGCGAGCGGCCCCGGGGCCGTGCTGATCACGCGGGGGGGCGACGGCACGATCGTCGTCCGCGAGGGCAACGAGACGACGGTGCCCGTCCGTGCCGCCGCCGTCGTCGACTCGATCGGAGCGGGCGACGCCTTCGGCGGCGGGCTGCTTGCCTGGTGGCACGCCCACGGACTCGGAGCGGAGGCGCTGCGCGTCGGAGACACGCTCCTCGAGGCGACTCGCTTCGCGTCCGAGGTGGGCGCTCTCACCGTGGAGCGGGCCGGGGCCTCGCCGCCGCGCGTTTCCGAGTTGCCCTCGGAGTTCCACTACGAGGGCACCCCCAGGGCTTAGCCGGCGCTTGGCGGAAGCACCGCTTTCCCATGCGTCCGAGGGCACTTCCAGGCCCGAAAAGTTCGAGCGCCAGACGAGCCGGCCGGATTGTGATCCGTTCTGCGACGCGCGGATCCGCCCGGGGCGGCAGACGCGCCAGCTTGTCGAAACGTAGGGACCGCTCTACGATGTGCCTTGAAGGGCATCGAGTGGGGTCGGCTCCGATGGGTCGGCAGCACCACATGACTTTGAGGCTCGCCGGTAACCAGCGCGACTCGGAGGTTGTGTGGTCCCCACGACGAAGTGCAGCGACTCGAGCGAACGCTGCACGACGCACTGCACGACGCGTCCCTCGTGGTCCTCGACCTGCGCTGGCTCGCGTTCATGGACCTGACCGGGTTGCGGGTCATCCTCGACGGCGCTCGATTCGCACGGGAGAGCGGCCGCAAGCTGCACCTCCTGCGGGGCGCCTCCCGGGTCGATCGGATCTTCGCGCTGACGGGGACCGCCGAGACCGTCAACACCGTCGAGCTCGACGTCGAGCTGGGACAGCTCTCCGCGAGATGAGCGCGGGAAGCCCAGCCCGCCGAACGGCTCTCGGCTGACCGAGGCGATCTCGGCCGCCATGGTCGACCTCTACGCCGAGTTCTACGGCCATTCGCGCACCACGGCGACCACGTACATCAACGACAACATCGTCGTCTGCGTGCTGGAGAACATCCTCAGCGCCGGGGAGACCGCTCAGGTCGCCGACGGCGCGGGCAGCGACGTCATCGATGGCCGCATCGCATTCCAGGAGGGCGCCGAGGACGAGTTCACCGCGGCAATCGAGCGGCTGACGCGCCGCACGGTGACCGCGTTCATGAGCGCCAACCAGACCGACCCGGGAGTGGCCTGCGAGCTGTTCTTCCTCGAGGCGCCGCCGGTGGCCGAGGCGTAGCGATGCGAGCCCCCGTCGAGAGCACGGCGAGAAGCGACGAGGCGCTCATGCGTCGCGTCCAGCACAACGAGATCGAGGCATTCGGGCAGCTCTACGACCGTCACGCCGCGCGGGCGTTCGCAGTGGCGCATTCCGTCTGCCAGGACGCGGGCCGCGCCGAGGAGGTCGTCCAGGACGGGTTCCTCTTGATCTGGCGCGGCCGCGCGAGCTACCGGCCCGGGGCGGGCTCGTTTCAGAGCTGGTCGATGTCGATCTTTCGCAACCGCGCGATCGACGCCCTGCGCCGCGACGCCGCCGCCCGTCGCCCCCGCCTCGTCGCCACGGAGCACGACGGTCCCGAGGAGGCCTCGAGCGCGTTGCCCGACGCGGTGATCGCCCGCAGCGAAGGCGATGGCCTGCGCAGCCTTCTGCGGCATCTCCCCCACGCCCAGGCCGAGGTGATCGCGCTGGCCTACTTCGGCGAGCTCACCCACACCGAGATCGCCGAGCGCCTGTCGCTGCCCGAAGGCACCGTCAAGGGGCGCCTGCGGCTCGGTCTGAAGAAGCTCCGCGCGGAGCTGGACGACGGAGGGTCCTACCTCTGCGTCAGTGCACGACGTCGTTCGGGGCGAGAATGAAGACCTCGCAGATCATGTCGGGGTCCTGCTGGTTGCCCGACATGAAGCCGATCACCTTGCGGCCGGTGGCCTCGGAGACGACCTTCTCGAAGCGAGCGCGCATCACCTGCTGGAAGGCCATGCGCTGGCGGATGACGTCGTCGCCGTGCCCGCCCTCGAGAAGGGTCTGCTCGACGCGGGTGAAGCCGCCACGCAGCAGGCAGACGACGAGATCGTCGCTGACGTAGGTCTTGGTGCGCTCCGGGCCCCTGCCGTAGAACTCCTTGAGCAGCGCGACCAGGCCGTCGGAGATCGCGGTGCGGACGTCGAAGGCCCTCGTGGCCGCCTGATGGGAGGCGGCTTCTTGCTCTGCTGACTCGCGTGGCGCCATGAGTCGTGGCTCCTTGGACGGGACGGGAATGCCTAAGCCTAGCCTCAGCGCGCTACTCTGAAACGAGCACCGCGTACGGTTCTTCACCGTCTTCTGCCTCTCGCGGTCCGCACCGAGGACGGAGTGAGAGGCGGTTCGCAATGGCGGACCAGATCAAGGATCCGATCGAAGACGCCGCGCTCGACGCGGTGAACGAAGCGATGATCGTGCTGCACGAGCGCTATCACGGCCGCAAGCCGGCCACCGCACGAACGCAGATGCTCGGCGAGGACCTGCTCGCCTGCCTGCTCGGCGACGTCTACACCGACATCGAGAAGACGATGATCGAGCTGCAGCGCACAGCCAGCGTGCACGAGACCCGCAGCGCGTTTCAGCAGGCGATGGAGCGACGCTTCATCGATGCGGTCGAGCGGCACACCGGCCGGCGCGTGGCCCAGTTCATCTCGACCCACCACGTCGGGCCCGACATCGAGCTCGAGCTGTTCGTGCTCGAGAACTGAGCGGAGCTATCCTGTCCGTATCCGCCCTCTGAAGCGATGAACGACGTTCCGGAGGACGAGCCCGAGCGCCTGGCGGCGATCCGCCGCTACGACGTACTGGACACGCCGCGCGACGGGGCGTTCGACCGCATCACCGCGCTCGCGGCCAAGCACTTCGACGTGCCGATCGCGATCGTCTCGATCGTCGATCGAGACCGCATCTGGTTCAAGTCACATCACGGCATCGACGTGGAGGAGATCGGCCGCGATCCCGGTCTCTGCGCGTCGGCGATCCTGCAGGACGGGCCGTGGGTGGTCGAGGACGCCGCGGTGGACCCGCGGACGCTCGCCAACCCGCTCGTGGCGGGCGAGCTCGGGCTGCGCTTCTACGCCGGGGCCCCGCTCACCACCCTCGACGGGCACAACCTCGGGACGCTGTGCGTGATCGACCAGCAGCCGCGCCAGATCAGCGACGAGGAGACGCGGACGCTCAGCGACATGGCGGCGATCGTGATGGACGAGCTCGAGCTGCGGCTGAGAAGCCGCCAGGTCATCGACCGCGAGCTCGAGCTGCGCGAGCAGGCGGAGAGCATGGCCCGCTCGCTCCAGGCGAGCCTGCTCCCACCGGTGCTGCCGGCGATCGAGGGCGCGGAGGTCGCGGCGCTCTACCGGCCCGCCTCCAAGAGCGAAGTCGGCGGCGACTTCTATGACGTGTTCGAGGTCGGCAACGGATGCTGGGCGCTCGTCATCGGCGACGTCAGCGGCAAGGGCGCCGATGCCGCTGCCGTGACCGCTCTCGCCCGGCACGCGGTGCGCACCGCGTTCTTGACCTCCACCGATCCGACCGAGGTGCTCACCACGCTCAACCGGGCGATGTTCGTCGGGCTGGAGGGCACGCTGCCGCGCCACCACTGCACCGTCGGGGTCGTGCTCATCCACCCCGAGGAGGAGGGCTTCACGGCCACGCTCGCCGCCGCCGGGCACCCGCCCCCGCTTCTGGCGCGCGACGGGGCGGTGCAGGAATGCCCCGAGGCCGGGGGCCCTCCCGTCGGTTGGCACGGCGACGCGACTTTCGGGACGGCGAAGCTGCAGCTGCGCCCTGGCGACGGCCTCGTGCTCTACACCGACGGGCTCAGCGAGACCCGGGTCGACGGCCGGCTGCTCGACACGGTGGGCATCGCGGCCGCCCTCGAGGGTGCGCAGGACGAGTCCGCCTCGCAGCTCGTGGAGCGGCTCGCCGCGACGCTGAAGGGCGAGGATGTCGACGTACGCGACGACGCCGCCGCGCTGGTGATGACCGTCAGCGGCGGCTGATGTACGAGCCGCTGAAGGTGGAGCTAGACCGACAGGACGGCACGATCCGGCTTGCCGTGGCCGGCGAGTTGGATCTCGCCACCGTGCCGGAGCTCGAGGCCCAGCTGCCGGTGCCCGCGCCCGGCGAGACGCTCGTAATGGACCTGCGCGAGCTTGCGTTCATCGACTCGTCGGGCATCCGTGTCCTCATGCGTCTCGACACCGACTCGCGAGACCAGGGCTGGGCGCTCGTCGTCGTGCGCCCGCGTGCCAACGTCCAGCGCGTCCTCGACCTCGTCCGCCTGGGCGAGCGCGTCCGGCTGGTGGACGAGCCCTCCGAGGTCTAGCGGTCATCGCCATTAGTGCATCATGCCGTCGCTATGGCAGACCTGACGCCGGCCTACCGCGGGGTGATGCTCGCCAGCTCTCCCGTGGTGCGGTGGTGGGGACGCCTCGAGGTGGAGGGGCTCGAGCACATGCCGGCGACCGGGCCCGTCCTGCTCGCGGCCAACCACGACTCCTACTGGGACCCGCTGGCGATCGGGATCGCGGCGCAGCCCACGCGCATGATCCATGCGCTCGCGAAGTCCCAGCTGTGGAAGTACCGGCTCGTCGGGACGGTGCTCGACGGCATGGGGCAGATCCCGATCCTGCGGGGCAAAGGGGATATGGGAGCGCTCTCGCGCGCGATCGAGGCGCTGCAGGAGGGGCGTTGCATCGGCGTTTTTCCCGAGGGCACCCGCAGCCGCGGGCGCACGCTGCGCGCGCGCAGCGGGTTGGGACGGCTGGCCGTCGCGGTCCCCGAGGCGCAGATCGTCTGCGCGAGCGTGACGGGCACCTCTGACATCACGTCGTTCCCGCGGCGTCGGCCACGCATCCGCATTCGGTTCTTCCGCCCCGCCGGTGGCGGGCTGCGCCCCGGGGAGGGCGCGGGCGAGCTGACGGTGCGGCTGCTCGAGGAGATCCGCGCCGGAGCGCCGATTCCTGGCGCGCCCGCGCCGTTTCGCGCCCCTGCCGCCGGGTAGCCCCCGAGCCGTGGCCACCAATCGCAGGTTCATGCCCGTCCCGCCCGCGGCCGTGTGGGAGGCGCTCGCCGATCCCGGCGGCTACGGCTACTGGGTCGTGGGCTCGAAGCTGATCCGGGACGCGGACCCCTCCTGGCCGGCGGCGGGCTCGAAGTTCCACCACACGATCGGCGTGGGGCCGTTCAAGCTCGACGACCACACGGAGTCACTCGAGGCCGACCCGCCCCGCAAGCTGCGGCTACGAGCCAAGGGGCGTCCGTTCGGCACAGCACAGGTCACGATGGAGATGACCCCGCAGGACGGCGGCACCCTGGTCGAGATCACGGAGAACCCCGACGGGCTGACGGCGATCCTGTCGCTCAACCCGCTCGTCCACGTGTTCACCAAGGCGCGCAACGCCGAGTCGCTCATGCGCCTCGAAGAGCTCGCACTGCGCCGCGCGCCATGAGCGTGTCCGCTGAACGGCGAGGATCCGTCTGGGTCGAGACGGGGCCGCACCCCCCGGCCCGCCCGGAGCTCGACGAGGACGTCCGCGCCGACGTCGCGGTGCTGGGCGGAGGCATCGTGGGCGTCACCACGGCGCTGCTCCTCCAGGAGGCGGGCGCGGAGGTCGCGCTGCTCGAAGCCGAGCGGCTCTGCGGTGGCGTCACCGGCCACACCACGGCCAAGGTGTCCTCCCAGCACGGGCTGATCTACGCGCACCTGCGCTCGACGTTCGGCCGCGGGGCCGCCCGCACCTACGGCGCTGCGAACGAGGCGGCGCTCGACTGGATCGCCCGCCGCGTCGCGAGCGACGGCATCGACTGCGACTTCCGCCGCCGCCCCTCCTACGCCTACGTCGCCTCGCCGTCGAGCCGGTCGCAGGGTGGAGGCGGAGGCCGAGGCCGCGAGCGAGGCCGGGCTCCCCGCGCACCTGGTCGACACGACGCCCTTGCCCTACCCGGTCGTGGGTGCCGTGCGCTTCGAGAACCAGGCCGAGTTCCACCCGCGCTCCTACGTGCTGGCCCTGGCCGAGCGCTTCGAGGCGGTCGGCGGGCTGATCTACGAGGGCTCGCGCGCCGTCGAGGTCGACGACGACGAGGACTGCGTGGTCAAGACGCCGGGAGGCCGCGTCAGCGCCGACAGCGTCGTGCTCGCCACGCACTTCCCGTTCCTGGACCGCTCGCTGGCCTTCGCGCGCATCCACCCCCAGCGCTCCTACGCGCTGCTCTGCCGGATCGACGGGGAGCCGCCCGAGGGGATGTTCATCAGCGGCGACTCCCCCACCCGGACGGTCCGCGCCGTGCCGCTCGACGGCGAGGAGCTGCTGCTCGTCGGCGGCGAGGGCCACCGGCCGGGCACCGGCGGAGACACCGAGGAGCGCTACCGAACGCTCGAGGCCTTCGCTCGCGAGCACTGGGACGTCACGGCGGTCGAGTACCGCTGGTCCTCCCAGGACAACACGACGATCGACACCCTGCCCTACGTCGGCGCGCTCACCCCGTTCTCCGATCGCGTGCTGATGGCCACCGGGTTCGCCAAGTGGGGCATGACCGGCGGCACCGCCGCCGCGATGATCCTCGCCGACCGCCTGGGCGGTTCCGAGCACCCGGCCGCCGCGCTGTTCGACCCGAACCGCCTCAACGCCCGCGCCTCCGTCGGCCGCCTCGTCTCCGAGAACGCGCCGGTGGGGGTGCGCATGGTCGCTGACCGCATCACCAAGCCGGGCCGGCGGGCGCTCGACGAGCTCCTGCCCGGCGAGGGCGACATCGTCCGCCACGCGGGCGAGAAGGTCGCCGGCTATCGCGACGAGGACGGCACGCTCCACGCGGTGTCCCCCGTCTGCACACATCGCGGCTGCCAGGTCAACTGGAACTCCGCCGAGCGCAGCTGGGACTGCCCCTGCCACGGCTCGCGCTTCGCGCCCGGCGGCGAGGTGCTCCACGGGCCGGCGGTGCACCGCCTCGAGCGCAAGCCGATCGACTGAGGACCCGCGCTGGCCTCCTACGGCGACTGCCGCGTCCTGGAGATCGCCGCCACCGCGCAGGCGTGCTTCGACGCGCTGACCGGCTTCGAGCGCCTGCCCGAGTGGCAGGGCGCGGTGCGCGAGGCGCGGGTGCTCGAGCGCGACGCGCAGGGGCGTGGCGCGATCGTGGAGTACGTGGTGGACGCACGGGTGAAGACCGTCCGCTACCGGCTGCGACAGATCTACGACGAGCCCTCGCTGATGGCCAGCGAGTACCTCGGCGGCGATTTCCGCGACTTCAGTGGCGAGTGGCGCTTCGAGCCCCTCCGGCGCGGCGGCACCCGCGTCGAGCTCGACCTCCGCATCGACCCCGGGCGCCTGGTCCCGCGTCCTCTGCGCTCCGTCATCGCAGACGCCGTGATGCGCCGTGCGCTCACCGACCTCAAGGCCTACGTGGAGACCTGACCGCGAGGCGGAGCAGCACTCCGAGCGAGCGCTCGGGGCCCGGCCAGTGCTCGCGCAGCAGCCCCTCGCCGCAGGCGCGGAGCACGCGCCGCAGCACGAGCGCGAGCAGGATCGCGTCGTCGAGCTGGCCCGCGACCGGGATGAAGTCGGGCACGAGGTCGATGGGCATCGCCAGGTAGACGGCGATCGCGCCGAGCAGCAGCTTGTGGCGCCATGGAACGCGCGGATCGCCGAGCAGCCGCCGGATCAGGACGACGCTGTCTCCCACGAAGCCCGCGAGGGCGCGCGCGTCGGTCCGGCGGCCGGCGAGCACGAGCGCCAGCACCGCCAGCGCGTAGAGCGCCAGCGCGGCGGCGACCGCCAGCCCCGCCCACGCCCAGGCGCTCAACCCGGCCGCGCTTCAGCGGCCGAGCGTGCGCTCGAACTCGCGCGCGCGATCGGGCACCGCGACGACCAGCTCGCGCACCGCTGCGAGATCGGCGCGCAGCTCCGCGTCACCGACCTCGACGGGCGCCAGGGAGTCCTGGAGCTCGGCGAGGATCATGTCCGCCTCCTCGCTCGCCTCCACCGCGCGGTCGAGGAAGCCCGTGATGCCCTGGGACGGCAGCCCGGCGCTCGCCGGCGCGAACGTGCGGACCGGCAGGCCGTGGCGGCCGGCGAAGCCGGAGTGGGTGCGCTGCGCCCGGCCGTAGGCCGCCTGCACCGGCCGGAACAGCTGCTCCTCCAGCCGATCGGCGCTCGCCTCGTCGAGCTGCTCGTACGCGGCACCGACCGCAGCCAGGGCCCGCGCGATCTCGTCGGTAGCCTCGGCGACGGTGTCGAGCAGCAGCTGCCGTGCCTCCTGGGTGACGTAGGCCATGACGGTCAGGGTAGGACCCCGCGATGACGACAACCCTTCAGGACAGGACCCTCTTCATCACCGGCGGCAGCCGGGGCATCGGCCTCGCCATCGCGCTGCGCGCGGCGCGCGACGGCGCCAACGTCGCGTTGTTCGCCAAGACGGCGGAGCCGAACCCGAAGCTCCCCGGCACGGTCTACACGGCAGCCACGGAGATCGAGGAGGCCGGCGGGCAGGCGCTGGCGATCGTCGGCGACGTGCGCGACGCCGACGCCGTCAGCGAGGCGACGGCACAGGCCGCGGAGCACTTCGGCGCCATCGACGTGCTCGTCAACAACGCCAGCGCGATCTCGCTCACCAGCATCGAGGCCACCGAGCCCAAGCGCTTCGACCTCATGCAGTCGATCAACTCGCGTGGGACCTTCGTGGCCACACGCGCCTGCCTTCCGTATCTCAAGCGGGGCACCAACCCGCACGTCCTCACGCTCTCGCCGCCCCTGAACCTCGATCCGGCGTGGCTCGGCGCGTTCCCCGCATACATGCTCTCGAAGTACGGGATGAGCCTGCTCACGCTCGGCGCGGCGGAGGAGGGGCGCGAGGCCGGAGTGGCCGCGAACGGCCTGTGGCCGCGCAGCGTGATCGCCACCGCCGCGGTGCAGAACCTGCTCGGTGGCGACCAGGCGATGGCGAGGTCGCGCACGCCCGAGATCGTGGCCGACGCCGCGCACGCGATCATCACCCAGCCATCGCGCGAGTGCACGGGCAACCTCTTCATCGACGACGAGGTGCTCGCCACCCTCGCCGAACCGCCCGTGACCGACCTCGACGGCTACCGCGCGGCCGAGGGCGGCGAGGATCTCCTGCCCGACTTCTTCCTCGGCCCAGCACCGCCCCGGAGCGGCTGATCGTCGCCACGTCTGAGATCAGACCAGAAATGAGTGAACCCGCAGGCGTCTGGGCAGCCTGAAAGCCGGTAGGGCGGTCGATGCGGCTGCCCGGCCATGACTTCTGGAGCACGCGCCGCCCTCTTGACAGGGTGCTGTGTCGGCTCCTCCATCGCACCGCGGGCGATCGCTCGGCACGCCTCGCCGACTGCTCGCCCCTTCTCCACGAAAGGAGCCCCCTTGAGCAGCTACGAGACCTCAGACTCGACCGCCGACCAGGCGAAGGACAAGGCCCAGCAGGTCGCCGGCGCCGCGCAGGACAAAGCCCAGCAGGCGGCCGGTCAGGTCAGCGACCGCGTGCGCGAGCAGGTCGACACGCGTTCCACGCAGGTAGGCGAGCAGGCCGGGACGGCTGCACAGGACATGCGCTCGGTCAGCCAGCACCTGCGCAGCGAGGGCAAGGACAAGCCCGCGCAGTATGCCGAGAAGGCGGCCGACCGGGTCGAGCAGGCCGGCGACTACCTCAAGCGCTCCGACGGCGACGCGATCCTCCGCGACGTCGAGCGCGTGAGCCGTGAGCGGCCCTGGGCCGTCATGGCGGGAGGTCTCGTCCTGGGAATCGCTGCTTCGCGCTTCCTCAAGGCCTCCAGCAGCCGCCGCTACCGCGAGATGGAGAGCTCGCGCAACCTGCCCGCACGCCCGGTCGACGTGGACCGAGGCGCGATCGGCGCGGGTGTCACGCCGCCCATGCCGCCCACGCCGCCCGTGCCGCCCACGCCAGGGGTGACCCAGCCCGTCCCTGGGGCGCCCGACCGCGAGCTGTCGCTGACGGGGGGCGTCATGCCCACGCGTCCGCCGGCAGGCCCCGGCGCGACCAGCGAGTAGCGCGCGATGGCCGAGTACGACACCGAACCGCGCGAGCGGCCGATCGGCGAGCTGGTCAAGGACCTC
>Ga0136614_10002381_pt1 | contig 11687 bp, 6 predicted proteins | sample AntDrymUQ2792106_2_FD_106643 | JGI IMG/M metagenome (GOLD analysis project Ga0136614, IMG submission 106643) | Polar desert sand microbial communities from Dry Valleys, Antarctica - metaG UQ279 (21.06) | ecosystem: Environmental > Terrestrial > Soil > Desert | place: Antarctica: Dry Valley...
CCTCGTCTTCCAGGAGGGCTTCGAAGAAGGGCAGGGTCGTCGCGATGCCCTCGATCCTGAACTCCCCGAGCGCCCGTCGCAGGCGCTTGAGGGCGTCCTCCCGATCCGCGCCCCGCACGATGAGCTTGGCGAAGAGCGGATCGTAGTGTTCGGGAACCACGCCCGGCTCGCGGAGCGACGAGTCAACCCGGACGCCTGGGCCGCCCGGCTCCTCGTAGACCGTCACGGTCCCCGGGCTCGGGACGAAGTCGTTCGCCGCGTCCTCCGCGTTCAGGCGCACCTCGATCGCGTGCCCCCGCCAACTCACGTCCTCCTGGCTTATCGGCAGCTCCTCCCCAGCGGCGACGCGGATGCCCGTCTGCACGATGTCTATGCCCGTTACCTCCTCGGTAACGGGGTGCTCGACCTGCACCCTGGTGTTCATCTCCAGGAAGTAGAAATCGTCGTCCTGCACCAGGAACTCGACCGTGCCCACGTTGTCGTAGCCTACGGCCTCGGCCGCCTCGACAGCCGCGCTGCCCATCGCCTCGCGCATCGTGGGGTCTATGGCCGGGCTCGGGCACTCCTCCAGGAGCTTCTGGTGTCTGCGCTGGATCGAACAATCCCGCTCGCCCAGGTGTACCGCGTTCCCGTGCTTGTCGCGCACGACCTGTATCTCGACGTGCCTCGGGGAAGACAGGTACTTCTCCAGGTAGACCGACCCGTCCCCGAAGTACGCCTCGCCCTCCCTCCTGGCCCGCACGAACGCCTCTTCGGCCCCCGCCGCGTCTTGGGCCACAGCGAACCCCTTTCCGCCGCCCCCCGAGGACGCCTTCACCGCGACGGGGTAGCCGTGCTCCCCGGCGAACTCGAAGACGGCGTCCGCTGACTCGACCGGGTCCGCTGTACCCGGCGTCATAGGGACACCGGCCTTGTTCATGATACGGCGGCTCTCCACCTTGCTCCCCATCGCCTCCATCGCCTCGGGCCGAGGCCCGATCCACACAAACCCCGCCTCCTCCACCGCCCGCGCGAAAGGCGCGCTCTCCGCCAGAAAGCCGTACCCCGGATGCACCGCCTCCGCCCCCGAGCGCTCCGCGACCTCGACCAGCTTCTCGATGTTCAGGTAACTCTCCGTCGCGAGCGCCGGCCCCACGTGGTAAGCCTCGTCGGCCAGACGCGCGTGGAACGACTCCCGGTCCGCGTCCGAGTACACCGCGACGCTCGCCACTCCCATCTCCCGCAACGCGCGGATAATGCGGACGGCTATCTCCCCGCGGTTCGCGATCAAAACCTTCTCGAACAACTAGACCATGCCCTCCCAGCTAGAGTAGGACCACAAAGCACCATCGAGCTTCATCCACCGCGGTGGGTGGTGACCGAGCAACCCCGCCAGCCTCCACCTGCTCCTGTACAGCGCGGCGGCCTCCTCTGGTTCTTCGCGATTCCCCGACTCAGCCGCGAGCGCGGCCATTATCGCCGCGACCTCTTCGGGATTCGGGTCAGGTTCGATCCTCAAAGGGGAATGTTTCCGTGCTTGCGCGGCGGACGCTCGGGGCGCTTGGTCCGGATCATGGAGAGGGCTTTTATGAGGTACGGGCGCGTCTCGCGCGGGTCTACGACGTCGTCTATGTAGCCCATCTCGGCGGCGACCATCGGGTTGTTGAACCGCTCCTCGTAGTCGGCGATGAGCTCCTCGCGCTTCTCCTCCGGGTTCTCGGCCTCGGAGATCTGGCGTCGGAAGATGACGTTGACGGCGGCGCGAGCACCCATGACCGCGATCTCGCCGGTCGGCCACGACACGTTGACGTCCGCCCCGATGTGCTTGGAGCACATAACGTCGTAGGCTCCGCCGTAGGCTTTCCTGGTTATGACCGTCATCTTCGGCACCGTAGCCTCGGAGAAAGCGTAGAGAAGCTTCGCCCCGTGGCGGATGATGCCGCCGAACTCCTGGTCCGTTCCAGGCATGAACCCCGGCACGTCCACGAACGTGACGAGTGGGATGTTGAACGAGTCGCAGAAGCGCACGAACCGCGCCCCCTTGACGCTCGCGTCTATGTCGAGCGTCCCGGCGAGCACGGCTGGCTGGTTTCCCACCACGCCGACGGCGTGCCCATCGAGCCTCGCGAAGCCCACGACGAGGTTCTGGGCCCATCCTTCCTGCACCTCGAAGAACTCCCCGTCGTCCATCACGCCCTCTATGGCCTCCCGCATGTCGTAGGGTCGCTGGGCCGAGTCAGGGACGAGCGAGGCAAGCTCCCCATTCATCCGCTCCGGGTCGTCGGCGGGCTGGTAGTACGGGGCGCTCTCGAGATTGTTCTCTGGCAGGAAGGAGAGGAGGTAGCGAACGTCTTCGAAGCAGGTCTCCTCGTCGGAGGCGGAGAAGTGGGCTACCCCGCTCTTGGTGTTGTGGGTGCCGGCGCCGCCTAGCTCTTCCTGGGTCACCTCCTCGCCCGTGACGCTCTTTATGACGTCCGGGCCGGTGATGAACATGTGGCTCGTCTCCTCGACCATGAAGATGAAGTCCGTGATCGCCGGGGAGTAGACCGCGCCGCCGGCGCAGGGACCCACGATCACGCTGATCTGGGGTACCACCCCCGAGGCAAGTACGTTCCTATGGAAGATGTCCGCGTAGCCGGCCAGGGAGACGACGCCCTCCTGGATGCGCGCCCCACCGGAGTCGTTTATGCCGACTATGGGGCAACCCGTGTTGATCGCGAGATCCATCACCTTGCAGATCTTCTGCGCGTACACCTCTCCTAGAGATCCCCCAAAGACCGTAAAGTCCTGCGAGAAGACGCAGACCTTCCTACCCCCGACCTCGCCGTAGCCGGTGACGACCCCGTCGCCTAGAGGCCGGTTCTGCTCCAGCCCGAAGTTGTAGGAGCGGTGTACCCGGTAGCGGTCGAGCTCCACGAAGGTACCAGGGTCCAAGAGCAGCTCGATCCGCTCGCGCGCCGTGAGCTTGCCCCGCTCCCGCTGGCGCTGCACGGCCTGCTCGGAAGCTGGATGAGCAGCCTCCTCACGCAAACGTTCGAGCCCTTCGATCTTCCCGGCGGTCGTGTTCTCGCCTAGTCTCTCGCCCTGCATAGCTAAGATTCTACACGCGCGGATCGCAATTCGCCCCGGCTGGTTTCGGTGCCGACCCTTGACGTCTTCATACTTTGCGGTCATTAATCGAGTAAGGTGGGCGCGGCGCTCATCGCGGAAAGAGGGAAGGATACCGCCGGAGAGCGACATGACCGACGTTTTCATCTCCTACTCACGCAAGGATCAGGCTTTCGTACTCGATCTCCACGCGGCGCTCGAGGAGCGCAAGCGAGACGCCTGGGTAGATTGGGAAGACATTCCGCTCACTGCGAAGTGGAGGGAGGAGCTCTTCTCCGGGATCGAGCACGCCGACACGTTCGCCTTCGTGATCAGCCCGGATTCCATAGCTTCGGAGTACTGCAACCAAGAGCTTGATCATGCCGTGGAGAATAACAAACGGTTGGTGCCGATCGTGCGTCGAGACGTGGACGACGAGTTCGTGCCCGACGAACTATCTTCGCACCAATACATTTGCTTCCGTGAGAGTGATGATTTTGATAAGGCCCTCATGTCTTTAATGAAGGCGATCGATACCGATCTGGACTGGGTCCGTGCCCACACGCGCCTGCTGACGCGGGCCAAGGAGTGGGACAGGGAAGGGCAGGACGACAGCTTCGTGCTGCGCGGGAAAGACTTGGAAGCAGCAGAGGCATTGCAGGTCCAGGAAGCAGAGAAAAAGCCGAAGCTAACGCCGCTCCATAAAGAGTACATTCTTGCCAGTCGCCAGGCTGCCACGAAGTTCCAGAAAAGAATAACGAGGCTTCATAGAGTAATGCTCGGCGCGATGGCGTTCGCCTTAATCGTTGCCATTATCCTGGGGCTGAGCGTTTGGCAGCAATGGAACGCGGCGATCGATCAGAAAAACACTTCCCTTGCCCGGCAGCTGGAGGCACAGGCCGAGTTGGCTGGCGATTCGGGGGGCGCGCTTCTGCAAAGCGGTGTCTTGCTCGCCGCGGAAGCTAAACAGCGGCTTCCTTCTTCTGTAGAGGTTGATCAGGTCCTGCGCAGCGGATTGGCTTTACTGCCCCGCCCCGTTGCTCGTTTGCCCCACGCAGATAAAGTATCTAGAGTGGCCTTCAGCCCTGACGGCAAATACCTGGCCACCGCGAGTGATGACCAAACCGCCCGCCTGTGGGATGCGGCCACCGGTGACGCAATCGCAAGCGCGGAACATGAGGGCGCCGTGAAAGATCTCGCCTTTAGCCCGGACGGGAGGTACCTGGCCACCGCGAGTTACGACAAGACCGCCCGCCTGTGGGATGCGACCAACGGCAGCGAGGTCGTACCGCCCATGATCCACGAGGGTGCCGTGAACGGCGTCGCCTTCAGCCCGGACGGGAAGTACCTGGCAACCGCCAGCTCGGATAAAACCGCCATCCTGTGGGACGTAGCCGGTGGCGAAGAAGTCGCGCCCATGATCCACGAGGGTGCCGTAAATGGCGTCGCTTTCAGCCCGGACGGCAAATACCTGGCCACCGGGAGCTCGGACAAAACCGCTAGCCTGTGGGACACGGCCGACGGCAGCGAGGTCGCGAGCATGGAACACGAGGATGCCGTGAACGACCTCGACTTCAGTCCGGATGGGAAGTACCTGGTCACCGGGAGCGAAGACAAAACCGCCCGCCTGTGGGACACGACCAGCGGCAGCGAAGCTGCGCGCATGGCTCACCGGGGTCCCATCAACGATCTCGCCTTCAGCCAGGACGGGAAGTACCTGGCAACCGCTGGTGATGACTATACCGCCCTCGTGTGGGACACGGCCAACGGCAGCGAAATCGCGCGTATGACCCACGAGGGTAGTCCCGTGAACGGCCTCGCCTTTAGCCCGGACGGCAAATACCTGGCCACCGCGAGTTCGGACAAAACCGCTAGCCTGTGGGATGTGGCCAGCGGCCGCGAAGTCTCGCGTATGACCCATCAGGATATGGTATCCACGGTGGCCTTCAGCCCGGACGGGAGGTACCTGGCCACCGGGAGCTATGACCAAACCGCCCGCGTGTGGGACGCAACCGGCGGCAGCGAGGCGGCACCACCTATGACCCACGACGGTACCATACGTAAAGTCGACTTCAGCCCAGACGGGAGGTACCTGGCCACCGGGAGCGATGACCAAACCGCCCGGGTGTGGGACGCCTCCAGCGGCACCGAAGTCGCGCGCATGAAACACGAGGATGCCGTGTATAAGGTCCTCTTCAGCCCGGACGGGAAGTATCTGGCCACCGCGAGCGCGGACAAGACCGCCCGGGTGTGGGACGCCTCCAGCGGCACCGAAGTCGCGCGCGTGGAACACGAGGGTCCCGTGAACGGTCTCGCCTTCAGCCCAGACGGTAAATACCTGGCCACCGGGAGTTATGATGGTACCGCCCGCGTGTGGGACGCGGCCAGCGGCGATGAAGTTGCGCCACCCATGACCCACCAGGGTGCTGTGTATAGCGTCTCCTTCGACCCGGACGGCGAATACCTGGCCACCGGGAGCTCGGACAAAACCGCCCGGGTATGGGATGTGGGCAGCGGCGACGAAGTTAAAAGCATGCCTCATGAGAATTATGTATATGTCGTGGCTTTTAGCCCGGACGGCGAATACCTGGCCACCGCGAACTCGGACCAAACCGTCCGCTTGTGGGACGCGGCCAGCGGTAGCGAAGCCGCACCGCCCATGACTCACCAGGGGGACGTGAACAGCCTCGACTTCAGCCCGGACGGGAGGTACCTGGCCACCGCGAGTTACGACAAAACCGCCCGCGTGTGGGAGCTACGCGGGGAGCGCGAAGTCGAACGTATAAACGAAGTTGCGCGTATAAAGCACAAGAGTGCCGTGCATGGTGTCGCCTTCAGCCCTGACGGCAAATACCTGGCCACCGCAGGTTACGACCGTACCGCCCGCGTGCAGCTCTGGCAGCCGAAAGGTCTTATCGATGAAGCCTGCGCCCACCTGGCTCGCAACCTCACGAAAGAAGAGTGGCGGCAGAACATGGGCGATGAGTCCTACCACAAGACGTGCGAAAACCTGCCAGGGCCAGAGGAGGAGTAGAGGCAAGTGCTTGTTTATGCAGTCAAGCAAGGAACAACAAAAAACACCTTGTTCGGATCGAGGCGACTAGCTGTTGTGTGTGCAGGCTTTGTGGCGCAGGCGGGTGGTTCGATACGCGGCACATGTGAGCGCCGGAAGAAGGAGGTAGCGCAGTGAGACGCACGAGTGGCGGTGGTCGCCGTAGCCTGTGGATCACCTGCGCGTCGGCGATGTCGCTGGCGCTCTGGCTGCTATTGGCCGGCTGCGGTGGCAGCGAATCGAGCAACACCCCGGAGGAGAAGCCGGCAGAGGAGAAGCCCGCACAGGAAAAGACCGTAAAGGAGAAGACCGCCGCTCCAGAGACCACCGCCGCCGAGAGCTCCGATCCGACCCGCATCACCAACAACCTGAGGGGCGCTGCCCAGCCCGCTTTTTCGCCCGACGGAACCAAGATAGCGTTCTTGAACTACCGAGACGGCCTGAACGAACGCGCCACCCCGCGCAGCCCTGCTACCAAATCGGAGGCCTCTATCGGGGCTTCGTCTGACATTTACGTGATGAACGCCGATGGCACCAACTTAATTAACCTCACTAACGGTACCTCGACAGATAACCAGCCCACATGGTCGCCCGATGGCAAGAAGATAGCGTTCGTTCGTTGGCAGCCGGGACCGCCCGGGCGACCTGCTAACTCCGAGATCTACGTGGTCAACGCCGACGGCTCCGACCAGCGGCGTCTGACCAACAACTCGGCAGTAGAATCGAATCCCGTCTATTCCTCCGACGGCGAGAAGATCGCCTTCCAGAGCAATCGGGACGTGAACATTGGGCCCGAGATCCCGGTTAAGGACCAAGAGATCTACGTGATGAACGCCGACGGCGCCAACCAGACCCCCCTCACCAATAACGAGCTGCCGACACACGATACACAGCCCACCTTTTCGTCCGACGGTAAAAAGATCGCGTTTATGAGCAACCGGGATCTCCCTCCGGGTATCTACGCGATGAACGCCGACGGCGCCAACCAGACTCGCCTCACCAACAACTCGGCACCCGCTCTCGACCCCGTCTTTTCGCCGGACGGAACCAGGATAGCGTTCTCGAACCCCGCCGAGATCTACGTGATGAACGCCGACGGCACTAAGCAGACCAACCTCACCAACGATGCGGGGGCATCGAGAGATACGAACCCCGTTTTCACGCCCGATGGAAAGAGGATCGCGTTCACGGGCAATCCTGTCTCGAGCGATGAGATTTTTGTGGTGAACGTCGACGGCTCCGGCAAGACAAACCTCACCAACAGCCCGTCGATGCACGACAGACAACCTACCTTTTCGCCCGACGGCAAGAAGATGGCGTTCGAAGGCGCCCGACCCGACAACTCTGGGAACTTCGTGTCTGATATCTACGTGATGAACGTCGGCGGCACTAACACAGCAGAGAGGTGAACAGCATCTCATGTAGATCGAGGCTACTGGCGGTTGCGTGTGCGGGATCCGTGGCGGCGGGTAGCTCGGCGTGTGCGGCCTCCCCGAAGGGGGCTAACGGCAAGAAACGTCGTGTGCTGGGATGCCGGAGGCTACACGGTTACCTAGCAACACCAACAACTTTACGATACTCTTATGACGTGAGACGTTACTTGGAGGTGAACACGGCCACGCTCCGGCGGTTGAGGAGGGAGCAGGCTCTGAGCCAGCAGGAGCTGGCCGACCTGGCCGGCACCACACAAGAGACGATCTCGCGACTGGAACGGGGTCATAACGCGGCGAGGGGGCACACCATCCGCAAGCTGGCCGAGGCGCTCGGGGTGAAACCCAAGGAGTTGATAAAGGAAGCAGAGAAGCCTTTCGAGGTTGGCTTTTCGAACGGATCAAGCTCGTCTGCTATTCGGGTGCATGATCCGGCGGAGTTGCCTGTTGCCCTGCGCGAGTTGGGCCTCGACCGGTCGCACCCCGTCCTGGTGGTGGTGGGTGGCGCGGGCGAGGTGAGCGAAGCTGACATGGTTCGCCTGCGCCCGCTGTTCGTGGAGGTGCTGGCCCCGCTGGTCGAGGCTTTGGGCGCCTCCGTGGTAGACGGCGGGACCGATGCCGGCGTGATGCGACTAATGGGTCGGGCTCGCTCCGAGACGCGCACGACTTTTCCTTTGATCGGGGTGGTTGCCACCGGCACGGTGACTTTGCCTGGTACTCTCCCCCCACGCCCCGACGCCGCGCCGCTGGAGCCGGACCACACCCACTTCGTGCTGGCCCCGGGCTCCAATTGGGGCGACGACTCGCCCTGGCTGGCACACGCAGCGAGCGTGCTGGCCGAGGGGGCGTCTTCGGTGACGGTGGTGGTCAACGGCGGAGAGCATACCTGGACAGACGTGTCGCAGAGCATAAGGGCCGGCCGGCCGGTGATCGCCGTCTCCGGCAGCGGGCGAGCGGCCGACGCGCTGGCGGACGTGCTGCGTGGAGAGGCACCCGACGGGCGAGCGAGGGAGTTGGCTGCGTCCGGGCTGGTGCAGGCGGTAGACATGGCCGCGGGTTCCGATGCGCTCACGCGGGTGATCGAGAAGGTTCTTTCCGCGAAGGAGTAAACGATGCCACGACAGGACGATTATCACCAACAGTTGAAGGAAGAGCTGGGCACGCTTATCGGCACGCTCGAGCTGGACGACTTGCAGAAGCAGTGCCTGCGTTCGCGCTGGCTGGACCAGATCATGTGGATGGAAGGCCGGGCCAACAAGACACGAAGTTGGTATTACCGCCTGCGCCTGACGGTGATCATCGGCGGCGTCATCATCCCCGCCCTCGTGAGCCTGAACACCCCCGCGCTTGCGGACGTGGGCGGTGGCGGGAGCGCTCCGGAAGCTAGCTGGTTCGCCCTGGTCGTTGGCTGGACCGCCTTCGTCCTCAGCCTGGTGGTGGCCTTGAGCGCCGCCGTAGAACAGTTCTTCAACTACGGTGAGCGCTGGCGACACTACCGGCGCATGGTGGAAACCCTGAAGATCGAGGGCTGGCAATACTTCCAGTTGAGCGGCCCTTACCGCCGTTACAAGAGCCACGCCGAAGCCTATCGTGCGTTTGCCGCTCGGATGGAAGAGGCCAACCAGCATGACGTGGAAGCGTACATCGCCAACGTGGTGCGGGAGAAGGAAGAAGACAAGGGACAAAAAGCCGGGGAGGCAGTGGGATAGAACTAGCCGGAGGGATAACGGGCAGCGAGCGTCACGTAGGTTTTCCACGAGCTTTCCCTCGCACGCTTCGCGGCACCGAATCTACCCACGAGGCCGGGTAAATCTCCGAGAACACTCTAATCCGCCCCCCCTTGGCGCAAGATTTTGCCCGATTGCTTCAAAAGTTCCTTTAGAGGCCTTGCGTTCTCCCGAATTTCGGGATATGGATTACGGTAGGAGCAACCCATCAGGGTTGCGAGAAAACATACGAGACAGGGGAAACGCATTTAGTTCGCCAGAAAGAGTAGCAATGAAGCGGGTACCTCTTTTAGCAACCGTATTTATCCTTCTCGTTTCCCTGGCAAGCTGCGGTAGCGACGATGGTCCAGCAAAGGTAAGCTCGGTAGCCAACAAGTATTCCGAAGACGCGAACCCAGGGGCTAAGGGTTCCGAAGATGGCCCAACGACCTCGGATACCGCAACCCCATCAAACGCAGCGACCTCGGATACCAAAACCCCGTTAGATGCACCCTCTCCGACGTTCGACGCACCCTCTCCGAGTGCAGCACCTCCTCCACCAGAGTCCCCAGCGCCACCAACTCCAACGACCGCGCCCAGTCCCAAAACAAAAACAAACGCACCCTCACCCCAATCACCACCGGAAGGACCTCCGGCGGCACAAAGCTCAGGAGCTGGCAAAGGTTCCTAAAGATGAACCGGCGACCTCAGATCCTTGGAATACTTTCGACCACGCCGTCCCCTTGGCGCAAACTCTTGACGCTACTCGTTGATACAAGCGTGATTTAGTGACGATGAGGTGGCCGGGCTACCGAACAGTGGTGGAGCTTCGGAGGCTCCCCCCGAGAAGAAGGCGAGAGGGTGCGTGTCCCCGTTCCCGACCGGGCTCCGCAGTAATTTTCGAGCTTTCGGAGCACAAACCACGATACCCCGTGAGACATCATGACTGACGTTTTCATCTCCTACTCGCGTAAGGATAAGGATTTCGTACTAGCGCTCCACGAAGCGCTAGAAGAGCGCAAGAGAGACGCGTGGGTTGACTGGGAGGACATCCCGGTCACCGCGAAGTGGCGGGAGGAGCTTTACGCCGGGATCGAGCACGCCGACGCGTTCGTCTTCGTGATCAGCCCGGACTCGGTCGCCTCGGAGCACTGCGCCGACGAGCTTGACCACGCCATGAAGAACAATAAACGGCTTGTGCCGATCTGGCATCGGGACGTGGATGAGAAGTCCGTGCCTCCCGATCTGGCCTCACACCAATACATTTTCTTACGAAAGAACGACGATAAGGCGCTCGAAAAGCTAATAAGCGCGCTCGACACCGACCTGGATTGGGTCCGTTCGCACACGCGCCTGCTGGTGCGCGCCAAGGAGTGGGAGAGCGAGGGGCGGGATAGCAGCTTCCTGCTGCAAGGGAAGGATCTAGAAGCGGCGGAGGAGCGGCAGGTCCAGGAGGGAGAGAAAGAGCCGGAACTGACGCCCCTCCAGAAAGAGTACCTCCTCGCCGGTCGCAAGGCCACAACGAGGCGCCAGCAAAGAAAGCTCCTCGCCGTGGGGCTCGGCTTGATCGTTGCGGTTGTGTTGGGGCTAGTTGCTTTGGTGCAGTGGATCGAGGCAGACGAACAGAAAGACATCGCCCTTGCCCGGCTGCTGTCAGCACAGGCCGAAGTGGCGAGAAATCAGGGAGGTGCGCTTATACAACGCAGCGTCTTACTCGCCGCGGAATCCAGGGGACTCCCTTCTTTAGAGGCCGATCAGACTCTGCGCAGCGGGTTGGCTCTGCTTCCTCGCCCATTTGCTCCCTTAGCCCACGAAGGTCCCGTAGCTGAAGTCGCCTTCAGCCTTGACGGGGAATACCTGGCCACCGCAAGCGGGGACGGCACCGCCCGAGTGTGGGATCCGGCTAGCGGTAACGAGGTTGCGAGTGTCGAGCACGAGGATGCCGTTAACGACGTCGCCTTCAGCCCTGACGGGAAATATTTGGCCACCGCAAGTAGGGACTACACCGCCAGGGTGTGGGACCCGACCAGCGGCGAAGAAGTCGCGCGTGTGACCCACGAGGCTACGGCGACTCACGTCGTCTTCAGCCCGGACGGGGAATATCTGGCCACCACAAGTCAAGACGACAACACCGCCAGGGTCTGGGACGCGGCCAGCGGCGAAGAAGTCGCGCGTATGACTCACGAAAATGAGGTGAGGCACGTCGCCTTTAGCCCTGACGGGGAGTATTTGGCCACCGCAAGTAGGGACTACACCGCCAGGGTGTGGGACCCAACCAGCGGCCGCGAAGTTACCCGTATACCCCACGAAAGCGGGGTGGGTGAGGTCGCTTTCGGCCCGGACGGGGAGTACCTGGCCACGTTAAGCGGGGACAACACTGCCCACGTGTGGGATCCGACCAACGGCCGCGAAGTCGCGCGCATGGCCCACGAG
>Ga0136614_10002382_pt1 | contig 11685 bp, 10 predicted proteins | sample AntDrymUQ2792106_2_FD_106643 | JGI IMG/M metagenome (GOLD analysis project Ga0136614, IMG submission 106643) | Polar desert sand microbial communities from Dry Valleys, Antarctica - metaG UQ279 (21.06) | ecosystem: Environmental > Terrestrial > Soil > Desert | place: Antarctica: Dry Valley...
CATGCAACACCGCTTGCGAGTCGCGCGCAAAAATTTGCACCCTTAACTCGCAGGCGGCGCTTCTTAGTGCATGTCGAGCGGGAAGACAAAGCCAGTAGCCGCTTACTTTTTCGGCACAACCGTGTCTTTCAACCCTTTGCCGAGACGAAACTTAAGAGTTGTTTTGGCGGGAATTTGAATTGTCTCGCCGGTTTGAGGATTACGCCCCTCACGCGCTTTGCGTTCTGACAGCACCAGTTTGCCAAAACCCGGTAGAGAAAACTCACCGTTGGTCATGACCTCGTTGCTAGCCAGATTCGCTAATTCATCGAAAAACTCTTTGACCTGAGTACGCTTCAATCCAGTTTTCTCAGAAAAATGATTGAGAATTTCGGATTGCGTCATGCGTTTTTTGCCTTCTTTAGTCGCCATGTCTAAGTGTGGCTACCTCCTGCGGATTGGTAAGAATGAAAAAAGCTTGCACGAGCACATATATCACACAGTTACCCTTCGCGTCTGCAAAAAAAGCCATTTTTGGCTTTTTTTATGAGAAAAACTAAGTGATCGGGGCGGAGTGATTCGAACACTCGACCTCTCGGTCCCAAACCGAGCGCACTACCAGGCTGTGCTACGCCCCGTGTAAATCTGCCGACGTCTCGAAAACTGTTAAATAAATCCGAATGCCTCGCATTCTGACAGCGCATTGGCGAAGGGTCAAGTTACGACCCGCAAAAGCGCTCGGTTAAAAAGTCGCGAACGGCTGCCAGCGCCTGTGCGCGATGACTTAACAGTTGCTTCATCTCGTCGGGCAATTCACCGAAAGTATACGCATAACCAGAGGGAATGAACAGCGGGTCGTAACCAAAACCATTGCTCCCGCGCGGATAATGAGAGATAAAACCTTCACATTTGCCTTTGAATATTTCAACCGTTCTTGCTTCCGGTTCATAGAGAGCTACGACACAGATGAATCGGGCGGTGCGATGCTCGTCGTTAGTCAGACTCAATTCGGCAAGCAGTCGGGCATTACGTTCTTCATCACTAGCACCCCTTCCGCCGAAGCGAGCTGATAGCAAGCCCGGCGCGCCGTTCAGCGCGTCAACTTCTAAGCCCGAATCGTCAGCCAGCGACCAAAGACCCGTCTGCTGGCTGTAAAGACGTGCTTTGAGTACGGCATTTTCCGCGAACGTCTTGCCCGTTTCTTCCACCTCTATGATTGGTGAAAACTCCGACAGTTGGCGGAGACGAAGAGGGAGGCTGGAAAGCAGGCTCTTTAGTTCTCGAATCTTCCCAGCGTTATTGGTCGCGATAAGTAGTTCGCAACGATCTGGATTAGTCATCAATGTGTAAGCAATGGCGCGTTAAAGTCAAAAGAGATTTCGCTGCAAATAATAGGTAACGAAAAACTTTTTTGCCAAGCCGCGAAGATTCATGCTAACAATTAAAGGCGGCGCGCGTTCACTCGCAACTGCGCGACAGAAAAACATTCGTGGGGTTATTGCTTTGAACGTACTTACAAGTTTATCCGACTGGACAACTCTCCATGACGCTCCCGAATCTTTCGCGTCACTCCCGCACACCAGCGAAAGCTACTCAAGTCTTGATGAGTCGAGTCTGCGCGAACTAAATATCTGGCAACTAGCTTTACGAAGTTTCTTTAACTTGCGCACCCATCCTTTGACTGATACGGAAAGAGGGGAAATCGTCTCGCGAGATTTTTCGCCTGAGTTGCGAATCGTTTTGCAGGTGTTGAGACGCAGTTTGCTACTGAGCTTGAATTGCACACCCGAACCACCACCCACGTCGTTCGAGGCGGATGAGGCCATATCCTTCGAGGATATCTCGCTGTGCATAGCTAACGACCTGTCAGCCAAAGCAGATAACCCTACGCTCATCCCCCTCATCAACATGTTGAGTGAACAATGCCGCATGTGTGAAAGTCTGCTGACGACAAAGGTTGATTTTCATGTATGGACAAGCGTTGAAAGGCAGGTGCGGCGTGAGTTTGAACAGTCGCAAATTATTAAGCATCTCGAACGACGTGTACGCCCTGGACAGTTACTGTGTCGTCATGTCGATTTGCAACATGTGACGGAGCGCCTCACCCCTGACGCGCTCGCGGCGGATATGTCCGTGATCTTTAATCAACTCATGTGGTCGCTCGAACAACTAAGCTTGGTCGAGACTTTGCTGCGACAAGATGCGCCGCTGAAACAAGCACTCCCCATCTTCACGTTTGTGCATGAAGAGACTCGCCAGTTGGTCGAGTTTGTCGAGAAGCGCGCCGTTCGCACACTCGAACACGATAGCGTTGTGTTCGATGCCCTAGACTGCACGAGCTATGCCCTCGGGGTGGAGTTATCCCGTGTGTTCGGACGAGAACTTACAGGACTTCTCTCGTTGCGGCAGTCGCCCGCCATTTTCACGAAAGTTGAAAATGCACACGGACTGTTACGCGACAGTTTCCAGCAGACGCTTGTAGCTTTGATTCAAGTCTTCGATCCGATTTTTGATGGCTCACGCCTTTTTCAATCCTTTCAGTCAAGATTTGAACAATCACTCACGCTGCGCCGCGATTTGTGGATGTTGCTCCAACTCGTGCTACAGGCCGAAAAAGATCGCGACCGCCGGCCACTCGCCCCGTTGCTCGAACGTCTCGAAGCTTTTCGAGAGAGAAGCTTGCATTTCCTGATGTACAAGGATTGGGAATCTTTCGAGCGATTCGTGACGGAAGTTTTGGCTGCTCGCGGCGCGGTTGAACTCACTCCCGTGCTTCATCGCTTCGGCACATACCTTGAAGCATTATTCGGGCAGATCAACATACGCACCATTCTTGCCGATCATACCTTCGATTATCCGACCTTAGCTGAATAAATCGTAGGACTGAAAAAAGTCATGGGCACTAAAGAACCGGGCGTTCCTGTTGTAAAAAGCGTGAGAGCCGCGATAGCCGCGACGCACATAATAGCGCTTAGCTCAGTTCTCCCTCCCCGTCTCAACATCTGCTGCCAGTTGCACTATCACCGCGCCGAATTGTCCGAATGAGGAGCGGGTCTTTTTTTCAAATCCACCTTCGACGAGACGCATCTCGCTGAGCGCGAAAGGGAGGCTTGAAAGGGAACGCTGCAAAGCGGCGGCGTCCGGTGGAGAGTTGCGCAAACCATTTTGCTTGCCGAGAAACAAGACGAAGCGTCGCGCCAGATCATAATCAATTGTGTAGGTGATGGCATTCGCCGGATCGTTTGCGGATGTTAAGCGAGAGGCTTGCTGAAAAGCGTTGACTGAGCCGAGCGTCCGGGATGTGATGCGCTCTTGCAGACAACGACGCACTTCTTCGATACCGCCGATGATCAGGTAGTCGCCGGTGAAACTAGCCGCACCTCTTTCCTCATCCGCCGCGATTATCATTTCAGCTTCGCCGACCTGTTTACTCTTCGCACCCGCCCCCAGTCGTTTGCGCACAATTGATTCTAAGGCCGTGCGGTCGCGCACCGGGGCGACTAGCACGAGTTCTGTGCCTTCGCTATCAAGGCGGGCCGTGGCGATCTCCGGCCCGGCGGCGCGCAAGAATTCGTGCGGCGACTCGATCCCAAAAGGCTGGAGTGATTCGGCGAGGAATTCATCCAGAAAACGCGCGACGAGCGGTGCGATGGTGATTTCGAGTTGTGAAGAGATGGCGGCATTTAAGCCCCGCCAAGCCCCGACGGGATCGCGATAATTGTAGATGGTGAGTTGATTCGTATCGGCGGGTAGTAGGTCGCTGGGACGGATGCTACGGCACTCGCTTGAAGCCGCCAGCGAATTATGTAAACGCGAGGCGAGTTCGTTTTGTAAGTTGAGATAATAACTATCAACGACCGCGCCTTCGACGATGCTTGAACTCCAGGCCACGCCCCCCAGAATACGACTGGCTAACTGAGGTATCAGAATCGCCGCCGCGCTTTGAGCTTTGGGGTCGGGAGCGATCTGGCCTAAGTAAGCCACGGCGGCCATCTCCAATAACTTGCGCGCTCCAACGGGAGACACATAGCCGAAGGCGAGCGCGTCGGTTGCACCCATGCGCAGACGCATGTCCGTCAACTGTTCATCGTTAGCCAGAGACGCGCGTTCGCCTCTCCGAACTGCCAGACACGCCCGAACGGTCTCTTCATCATTTCCGACGATTGCCACACTCCCCGAGATTGCCGCGACAATTTTTCTCTTGCCATCCGGCGTCGTCCAAATAATAATAGTCGGGTCGTCAGCTTCATGTTTCTGGGTAGATGGTTCTCCATATTTGCGCCGGGCGTAATTGCTAATCAGTTTAGTCACGGCGGTCTGCACACGTTGCGCGCTTGTATGAGTCTCCGCGACAAGCGCAATGCGCGGTTTGATGTCACGAACGGTGCTCGATTCTTCCGTTATCTCAAACCCGAGGACGGCGATTGCCACTTGCGCGCGAGAGAAGACAACAGTCTCAGCCGACCCGATCCCGCTCCACGCCGACAGGCGACTCAACCATCCGATCTTGCCGATGTTGGGATTTAGCCCGGCGGGCGGCGCAAGAGTTTGCCATGCATTCGTCGAAGTCAGACCACGTACTATCTCAGGCAAGCTGTTAGTTTCGAGATAGACGAGCGAGTCGGCAGGCACGTAGGCCGACATGTCAACGGGTTCGGGACGATTCCACCAGACCCATGCGACGAGCAGGAGTACGAGAACAATGATTGACAGGAGTATTCTCTGCGGCCAACTCTTCATCGGAGCATCCTACCTTTCGTCAACCTGACGAAGCAAGAACCACCGCTTTCGCCTAAGAAAAAAGACCCGTCCATGAAATTGGAAGTGCCGCGCACGTTCTCCAGAACAAGGCAGAAGTAACTGGTTTGAATAGGGCAAACTTTGTTATTTCTATAAGTTAAACAAATAAAATTCTTGTTGACACTGATAAACATAATGATTTATATTCTTTGTTGACGGCGGGAGCCGTATTCTCGCCCTAGTTGGATCAGGCATTGCTCAATCTGTCATCGAAGCAATTCTGTGTTCGTCTCTAACGGACGATGCGTGCGACTGGCAAGCCCTTTTCTTTGAAACTCAACCGATAAAGGCACACTTCGCGCGAGCGGAGGTCGCAAAGCCGACGGGAGTCAAAAGCAGTTTGCTGTGGTTGACTTGGCCGGGTTGCCGAAGGTGAGGCGGCTGCGCCAGACGCTTTGAAGCGTCGTGACGCGCAGCAGTTATTACCCGCCGCCTTCTCTCTCTTTGTGACAATTGCTCGACACGATTCCGTGAGTTAACTGCCTCGGTCTATCACACCGCTTCTCTCCTGATCACGGCGGCGTTCACTCTTTTCGTTACATGTCAACGAGACGCCTACAATACAACCGCAGCCGCATGAATCCCACTCCCTATTCACCTACGTCACCCTCCACACGCGCCGTTCGTTCCAGAGCGCGCCGTATTCGCGCCCGCCTCCGGCGAGATCAACGCAGAAGAGCACGGAAAGTTTCCGGGGAAAATAGAAATGTTTGGAAGAAAAAATTCTAGCAAGAAAAATCTCGTCGGTCTGGACATCGGCTCCAGCTCGGTGAAAGCAGTTGAGTTGCAGGGCAAGCCGGGAAACCTCGTGCTCGTCAATTTAGGCCAAGAGAGCTTGCAGCCGGACACGGTGGTAGACGGCCAAATCATGGAACTCAACTCCGTCTCGCAAACCATCTCCAACATCTTCGCCTCACACCAGATCGGAACCGAACGCGTGGCGGCGGGCGTGAGCGGCAGTTCCGTGATCGTCAAAAACATAATAGTGCCGCCGATGAGCAAGGAAGAACTTGAAGAATCAATTGACTGGCACGCCGAAGAACATATTCCTTTCGACATCGCCGACGTGAGTTTGGACTATCAAGTCGTCGGCTCAAGCGCCGATTCGCTCCACATTTTAATGGCCGCCTGCAAACGCGATTTCGTGGCGAACATCAAGCAGGTGATTCAGCTCGCAGGCAAGCTCCCGGCCATCATTGATGTGGATGCGTTCGCTTTGCAGAACTGCTACGAGGTCAACTATCAACCGTCCCCGGATCAGTCGGTCGCGCTGCTCAACATCGGCGCGTCCACGATGAACATCAACATTCTCCACGGCGCGCGCAGCGTCTTCACGCGCGACGTTTCGGTGGGCGGCAACCAGTACACCGCGCTCCTGCAAAAGGAATTGGGCTTGACGTTCGAGCAGGCTGAAGCGGTCAAACGCGGCGCGATGATTCCCGGCGAAACCGAGCAGCGCGATCTGACGGATATTTTGGAAACCGTGTCCGATATTCTCGCCCTGGAAATTCAAAAAACGTTTGACTTCTATCGTGCTACGTCTGACGACGGAGAAGGCACAGTGCAGAAGATTCTGCTCTCTGGCGGCGGCTCGAAATTGCCGGGGCTGACGGAGTTTCTGGCAAACCGCTTCGGGGTGGCCGTCGAGGCATTCAACCCGTTCCGCCAGATAAAAGTTGATGCGCGCCGTTTTGATCCCGATTACATGCGGGAAGTGACGCCTGAACTGGCCGTCGCCGTCGGGCTGGCTTTGAGAGGAGTGGAAGCTTAAATGATCAAGGTCAACTTATTAAACTCCGTCACAGACAAGACAAGCGTTGCCGCTATTGAAACGCGCGTCGCCAACCCGCTCATGCAAGGCAGACTTGTGCTGTTGGTCGTTGTCGCCCTGTTGGGGCTGGGGATCATGTTCGATTGGACGAGCGCGAATTCGGCACATGCGGAAGTGACGGCGGAATTGAAGCGACAGCAAGAGCAAGCCGCGCGCATGGAAGCAATTAAGAGAGAGCAAGCCGAACTGGAGAAGAAGACGCAAGAGATTCAGACGCGCATTGATGCGATCAAGAGATTGCGCGCTTCGCAACAGGGGCCGGTCGCGGTGCTCTCGGCCATCAACCAACGTCTCCCGAAAATCGCCGAGTTTCGTCTCGAAAGCATCGAGCAGAAGGGCGGCGATTTGATCTTGAAAGGCGACTCGCCGAATGAAGCAGCCATTACGCAGTTTGGCCGCAGTATGGAATTCTCTGCGGGGCTTTTTAGCAACGTCAACATCGAAACAAAGCGCGAGTTGATTGAAAAACTCAACGCAGGTTCGACGACTCCGGCAGCCACCGCTGACGACCCGGTCAAACCTCTCATCAAGCCCGACACTGTGACCTTCACTTTGAAGTGCAAGTATACGCCCGCAGGCAGTCAGACAGCTTCACCCGTCGGCAATGCGAAGCCGGCCAGCGCCGCCGCTCCTCCCGTGCCCACTCAAACCGCAAAAAATTAAGCGCCACAGCCATTCGACCCCGCGCCCGAAGGGAACTGAAATCTGATGTTGAAATTAGACGCACTACAACAAAAACCCTGGTACTTGCAGTTGGCGCTTTTTGGCCTTGTCGCATTGCTCATCTACGGTGGCTTCTGGTATTTCGTCACCAGCAGCACGCGCGCGGAGACACAGGACTTACAAGCGAAGGTTGACAAATTGCAACAGGAGAATGCGCGGGCTCAGATCGCCTCGCAGCGACTCAACGATTTCAAGGCCGCCTATGCCAGCGCGCAAGTTGATTACGACGACCTGAAAGCGCTGTTGCCCGAGCAGCGCGAATTGACGACAGTTTTACAAGGCGTCCAAGATCGCGCGCGTGGCCGCCTGTCCGTCACACGCTTCACACCGAAGGATGATGTCCAGCAGGACTTCTACGCCGGAAAGCCCGTCGAGATCGAAGTCTCCAGCACCTACAACAATCTCGGCGCCTTCTTCGCGCAGATCGCCGCCTACCAACGGATCGTTTCGATCAGCGATTTCAAAGTCTCGCGCAGGAAAGAGCAGAACACCGGGAAGACCGTTGAGGCTGAATTCTTGCTGACGGCCTACTATGCTTCGAGCGAGAAATTACAGACCACGGCGAAACCTGCCACAGCGCAAACGCCCGCCGCGCCGGTCGCCGCCGCGCCCGCAGCTAAGTAGTTATTCATTTGTATTACCGCGAGGGAACGCGGCCAGACTCACTCAGGAATAAAAGAGATGAACTACACCAAGTTGATCAAACAAAGTTTACAGGCGACTTTGGCCGCAGGCGCGCTGTTGACATTTTCCGCGGCGACCTTCGTGCAGGCTCAAGAAGCGAGCACAACTTACAAAGGCGCCGGACGCGATCCGTTTACGAAGTATAGACGCCCGGTCAAGAAAATTAAGCCAGTGCCGCAGCCAATCGCCGCGCCTTCAATCGAACAGCGCATCGCCGCCTACAAGACGCAAAAGGCCATCGCGATGAACGCCCAGCTTCCCACCCCGAAGCCGACTACCGCTTTGCTCCTTAACGAAGCACACGTGACCGGCATCTTCCGCACCCCGCGCGGGTACGCAGCGATGGTGGAAGCGAAACCTATCAAGCTCTCTTACGTCATCTATCCCGGCGAAACTTTTTATGACGGGATGTTAGTCGCCATCGAAGAAGACCGTCTCGTGTTTCGTAAAGAGACGCGCTGGAGCGACGGGCGGCGCGAGATGCACGTCGAGATGAAAGCCCTTGGTGCAGCCAACGCCGTCAAGAATACTTTGACGGCCCCGAACGCTGCTCTTGCCGCTCCGATCCCTATCACCTCACCGAAACCCAAAGAAGAGAACGCCGCTCAAGCAAACCAGTGACGCTCTCTTTCAAGTTTGTTCCTCCTGTCGGTGGAAGCCTGAGCCACCCGACGAACTCGAACAAACTTTCCCCGTTGTACACCCGTTGGATATTCTTCGGCAATTGATCCTCTCGGTCTGTGCTCCTGCTTTTTGGAAAGACAAACCCGCCGGCGACTTTCGCATTGTGCGGCGCGCGCTTGAAGAGTCCCTTGCGGCTCGCACGAGCGTTAGCGCGTGGCGTCGAGCAGCCGGCCACTCCTGACAAAGGAAAAGAAAATGGTTAACCTGCATCACCCGCTTTCGGCGGTCGTAAAAAGAGGCACGCTCGTCCTCTTTCTTTTATGTTTGGTCTCAACTTTCGCGCAGGCGGCAAGCGGCGGGTTGTTGACAGGCGTTCGCACGTCAATCAACGGCGATGCGACGCGCATCACGTTCGCCGGAACCGCGCCGCTCTCATACGGCGTGCGGCGCGTTGACGAACGCACTTTAATGGTTGAGTTGCCGGGCGTTGACGCCTCGCGCCTCGCGCCTTCGTATGCGCCCGCCTCGCCGCTCGTCGCCGGTCTCACGGTACAGTGTGCGACCGACAAAGACGGCGCTCCGCTCGCCCGACTTCGCGTTGCGCTGCGCGCGTCCGCAAGTGATCGTTCCTTCCTCGAGGCGAACGAGTTAGTTCTCGAATTGCGGCCAGTGAATGCGCCGGAGCAACAACCGTCCGGCACGCGCGAAGCACATGCTTCCGCCGCCGACCAACAAAACCCCGCGAGCAAACCTAGTCCCACGCCGTCTATCAGCGCACCATCGCAACCGAGCGGGGGGCAACAGGCTTCGCAGGGACAGCAATACGGCCAGTACGGATTCATCGGCGAGCCGATCAACTTGAACGTCGTCAACGCCGACATCCGCGACATCCTCAACTACATCACCGAGCAGTACGGCGTAAACTTCATCATTGACTCTTCCGTCGCCGCCGTGCCCGTCACGGTCAACGTCACGGAAGTCCCCTGGAATATCGCGCTCAATTCAATCTTGCGCGCCAATCGTCTGGGCATTGAAGTCAGCGGCAACATTCTGCGCGTCGCGACGCTCAAGGTGCTGGCCGAAGAGGCCGGGGCGCAAGCATCAATTGAAGAAGGACGTTTGAACGCCGCGCCGCTCGTCACGGAATTCATTCGCTTAAATTACGCGCGCGCGATTGGCACGCTCGCTCAGGCCGCAGGTTCGACCGGCGGCTTCTCCGGCGGCGCGAGCAACGACAGCTTCTCCGGCGGCGCGGGCGGCGACTCTACCGGCAAGAGCGGCGACAAGGGTATCCTCCCGATCATCTCGCGTCGTCTCTCCAAACGCGGCAGCGTCGAAGTGGACGGTCGCAGCAACACGCTCATCATCACGGATGTGGTGGAAAACATCTCGGCCATTCGTCAACTCGTCACGTTACTAGACCAACCCGAACCGCAAGTCGAGATCGAGACGCGCATCGTCGTCGCCAGCCGCAGCTTCAGCCGCGACCTCGGCGTTCAGTTGCAAGCGGCGGTGTTCGGAGCGCGTGGGCAGGCCGGCTCCTTCGAGACGGCTTCCGCCAACGGCGGGTTGCGTCCGGGCGGCCTTCCCGGTGGACTCAGCAACACACCCCCGGCGACCGGCGCGCTCGGCGCGACTGCGGCCAGCACGGTCATCGGTTTGACTACGGGCATCTTCGGTACGGCGCAAATCGGTGCGCTCATCACCGCCGCCGAAAGCAAGGGTCAAGCCAAGATCGTCGCCAACCCGCGCGTCACTGCGCTGAACAACCGTCCGGCGCAGATTGAGAGCGGCGCGCAGATTCCTGTCGTCACACCGCAAGCGAGCGGCGGCAGCTCATCCGGCGGCAATCTCGGCGGCTCGACCGTCTTCACCACCACCTTCATCTCTGTGCCTTTGCGTCTCTCAATCACGCCGCAAATCACGGACGCCGGAACCGTCGTACTTCGCATCACGGCGGAGAACAACAGCGTCAACCGCAGTTTGACCAATTCGCTCGGCACGCCCGGCATTGACACGCAGCGCATGCAGACGGAAGTGCTCGTTCCCGACGGCGGGACGACGGTTGTCGGCGGCGTGTTGCTGGATAGCGAAGGCGAGACGCAGACGCGCACGCCTGGCATCTCCGGCATCCCCGTCCTCGGCAATCTCTTCAAGCGTAAGGCCACCATCCGCAACACCAACGAACTGCTCTTCTTCATCACGCCGCGCATCTATCGTCCCGACTACAATGGGCGACCGATGGCCGGAACCGTGACCGACCGCAACCGCACCACCACCATCCCGCAGCCCGTGCCGCTCGGCAACCCGCAGAGCAACACTCCTGCGCCCTCTGCCGATGGGCAACAACAACAGGCGCAGCCGAGCGCACAGTCGCAGTCTGACACTGCTCCGACAGCCCGCCCCGCCGCCACTCGCGGCGAACGGCCTTAACGGGAAGGAGAGAAACCCAATGTTCAAAGAAACACTCACACGCATGATTGAGCGAACTGAGGGCGCGGTTGGTGCGCTCATCATGGGCACGGATGGAATCGCCGTCGAGAAAGTATTGATGCCCGAAGGTCGCGACTCCAATCTTGATGTGGCCGCCGCCGAATTCACTTCGCTCCTGCGTAACGCACAGCGCGCGGGCGGTGACATCGGCCTCGGTCAGATGCGCGAAGTCATCGTCGGCTTCGACGACATGAACGTCCTCATGCGCCTCTTCAACCGCGAATACTTCGTCCTCCTCGCCCTCACCCAAGACGGCAACATCGGGCGCGGTAGGTTCGAGCTACGCAAAGTCGAACTCGACCTCGCACGCGAGTTCGCCGTCTAACTCAAGACAAGAGCAATAAGGGTCAAAAAACAAATGCGACGACGGAAACGTTAAACTTCCGTCGTCGCATTTTCTTTGACCGCTTATTTTCGTTACTTGTGCGTTAACGATCCGGCAATTTCACGTAAGGTATTCCGCGCGCGATGATGCGCTGGCGACGCGCGACGCGCTTCGGTTTGAGTTGCGGGTTGAATTCCGTGCGCGGGTTGGGAATGATGGCTGAGAG
>Ga0136614_10002383_pt1 | contig 11685 bp, 10 predicted proteins | sample AntDrymUQ2792106_2_FD_106643 | JGI IMG/M metagenome (GOLD analysis project Ga0136614, IMG submission 106643) | Polar desert sand microbial communities from Dry Valleys, Antarctica - metaG UQ279 (21.06) | ecosystem: Environmental > Terrestrial > Soil > Desert | place: Antarctica: Dry Valley...
AACGCGAACATCTACGCGCCGGTGATGATGATCGCCGAGAAGGCGGCGGATCTCATCCGCGGGGCCACCCCGATGCTTCCCCGCAAGGTCGACTTCTACCGCCACCGTGCGACGGTGTCGGCCTCTGAGGAGAGTCAGAGTCCGGAACCCCGTTCGTCGCGGACGAGCTGACGGCTGACCGCGCGCGCGGCCGCAACGACCGCCTCCGTCACACGCCTCTCGACGCCCCCAGCAGGGAAGCGATACGACGGCCCGTGGGCATGAATCGCGGCCAGCGCATGACCGTGAGCGTCACGTACTGGAGCTGCGACCGAGTTGATCCCGGCGACGAACTCCTCGCGCCCCCATGCATACCCAGTACGGCGAACATCTTCCAGCCGCTTGCGAATCTGCTTTGGATCGACGACCGTCTGAGGCGTCAGCGCTGCGAGGCCGCGGGCGACGTAGGCGTCGACCGCGTCCTCGGGCCAGTCCGCCATGAAGACGAGCCCCGACGGAACGGCGTGCATGGGCGCCCGCGTCCCGGTCCAGTCGCGCACCTGAACCGGGTGGTCGCACTCCACCTGGTCGATGTAGAGAACCTCGTACCCGTCCGGGACGCCGAGCCCGGCGTCTTCGCCGACCGAGCGGACGAGATCCGCGAGCATCGACTGCGCCAATGCGGCGAGACTGCGCTCCGGCGGCACCGTCCGCGCGAAGGCCTCCACCGACGGGCCAACGCGCCAACGTCTCCCGTCGAAGCGCTCGACGGCGCCCACCTGCTCGAGCGAGCTCAGCAGCCGCGAAACTGTGCTCTTCGGGAGGTCGAGACGGTCGGCGAGCGCGGTGACTCCCGCCGGGCGCTGAGCCACGGCGTCGAGGATCGCGAATGCACGCTCGACGGACTGCACCATTGCGGAACCGCCTGACTGGGGTACAATGTTTCATGATACAGCACTGTTCCACGATGCGGAACAACCTGAGGCCATGAGCACAGACGAGGTCGACCTCGAAGCATTGCCAGACGACGAGCTCGTCGCGCAGATGCACGACGACCTCTACGACGGGCTCGCCGCTGAGATCCTCGAAGGCACGAACATCCTCCTCGAGCGGAACTGGGGAGCCGACAAGGTCCTGAACGAGGCGCTCGTCGAGGGCATGCGCATCGTCGGCATCGACTTCCGCGACGGGATTCTCTTCGTCCCCGAGGTGCTCCTCGCCGCCAACGCGATGAAGGGCGGGATGGCGATTCTCCGTCCGCTGCTCGCCGAGACCGGGGCCGAGCGCATGGGCACCGTCGTCATCGGGACAGTCAAAGGCGACATCCACGACATCGGCAAGAACCTCGTCGGGATGATGCTCGAGGGAGCGGGATTCGAGGTCGTCGACCTCGGGATCAACAACCCGGTCGAGGCCTACCTCGAGGCGCTCGAGGAGCACAAGCCGGACATCCTCGGCATGTCGGCCCTGCTGACGACGACGATGCCGTACATGAAGGTCGTCATCCAAGCGCTCGAGGAGAAGGGAATTCGCGACGACCAGATCGTCCTCGTCGGGGGAGCGCCGCTCAACGAGGAGTTCGGCAAGGCGGTCGGCGCGGATGCGTACTGCCGCGACGCGGCCGTCGCCGCCGAAACCGCCCAAGCCCTGGTGCTCGCACGACGTGCAGCCGCTGCCACAGCTTCTTGACGACGAGCACACGTTCGAGGCCGAGAGGCCCGAGGTGCTCGTTCTCGCGTGCGGTGCCATCGCCCGCGAGGTGCTCGCGGTCATCGAGCTGAACGGCTGGACGCACGTCACCGTGCGCTGCCTCCCCGGAAAGCTCCATTCGACCCCCGCGAAGATCGCCCCGGCTGTCGACGCGAAGCTCCGCGAGCTCGAAGGCAAGTACGAGAGGGTCTTCGTCGCGTACGCCGACTGCGGCACCGCGGGAGAGCTCGACAAGGTTCTCGACGCGCACGGGGTCGAGCGGCTGGCCGGCGCTCACTGCTACGGCTTCTTCGCCGGGAACGACGCTTGGCTGGCGATGCACGACGACGAGCCCGCGACGTTCTATCTCACAGACTTCCTTGCGCGGCACTTCGACTCGCTCGTTGTGAAGAGCCTCAAGCTCGACCTTCACCCCGAGCTCAAGCCGCAGATCTTCGGGAACTACAAGCGTCTCGTCTATCTCGCGCAGACCGACGATCCTGCTCTCGCCGAGCGCGCGCGCAAGGCTGCCGACTACCTCGGCGTCGCCTTCGAGCAGCGCCGCACGGGCTACGGCGAGCTCCTGCCCTCGCTCCAGCGGTTCGTCGATGGGTGAGCTCACGGTCATCTGGTGGCGTGAGATTCCGGCCCAGGTGACGGCGAAGGCGGGACGCACGTCGGCGCGGGCGCAGTTGGGTGAACGCTTCCAGGAGGCGATCGACGCCGCGGCAATGAGCGCCGGCCTCTTCGACTCGGAGGGCTATCTCGAGGAGTGGCGGCGGGAGACTCGCGCGTGCGGAGACGACCTGGAGGCCGAGGTCGCCGGGGAGGCGGCAAAGCTCGAGCAGGCCTTCGGCGACGACCAACTGGCAACGCTTGCCCGGCAGGGCGGTCTTGCGGACGGAAAGGAGACGGAGTGACGGAGACGGTGCTGAGCTCGTCCACGCGCGAGGTCGTGATCGGATTCGAGCGGCCGTTCGTGATCATCGGTGAGCGCATCAACCCCACGGGGCGCGCGAAGCTCGCGGAGGAGATGCGAAACGGCAACTTCGACACCGTCGTCTCGGACGCGATCGCGCAGGTCGAGGCCGGCGCGCACATGCTCGACGTCAACGCGGGGATCCCGCTCGCCGACGAGCCGGCGATCCTCGCCGAGGCGATTCAGCTCGTCCAGTCCGTCACCGACGTCCCCCTCTGCATCGACTCGTCGATCGTCGATGCGCTCGAGGCCGGGCTCGGCGTGTACGAGGGCAAGGCGCTCGTGAACTCCGTCACAGGTGAGGAGGAGCGGCTCGAGAGCGTGCTCCCGCTGGTCGCCCGCCACGGCGCGGCTGTCGTCGCCATCACGAACGACGAGAACGGCATCTCCGAGGACCCGGACGAGCGCTTCGAGATCGCGCGCAAGATCGTCGAGCGAGCCGCCGAGCACGGGATCCCGAAGGAGGACATCCTTATCGACCCGCTCGTGATGCCGATCGGCGCGATCGGGAGCGCGGGTCGGCAGGTCTTCCGGCTGGTCCGCCGGCTCCGCGAGGAGCTCGGCGTGAACTCGACATGCGGCGCTTCCAACATCAGCTTCGGCCTTCCGAACCGACACGGGTTGAACGCGGCCTTCCTGCCGATGGCCATCGCCTCCGGTCTCACCTCCGCGATCACGAGCCCCCTGCACGAGGAAGTACGCAGCGCGATCAAGGCGGCCGACGTGATGATGGGAAACGACGCGCATTGCGCCACGTGGATCGCCGGGCAGGGGGACACTCCGGGCGCCGCCCAACGAGGCCGACGCGGCGGTCGCGAGGGCAGGAGGAGAGCGCCGGCGTGAGCGAGCCCGAATCTCTCGTCGTCTTCGCTCCATCGGGCCGCCGCGGCCAGTTCGAGCACGGGACGACGGTGCTCGAAGCAGCGCGACGTTTGGGCGTCGACCTCGACTCGGTTTGCGGAGGGCGCGGCATCTGCGGCCGCTGCCAGGTCGCCGTCGACGAGGGTGAGCATGCGAAGCACGGCATCACTTCCGCTGCCTCGCATCTCTCCGGCGTGAACGACGTCGAGCGGGCTTACGCCGCGGACCGCGGCCTGGCAGCGGACCGTCGCCTCGGGTGCGTCGCTCGAGTCGAGGGCGACCTCGTCGTCGACGTGCCGCCCGAGAGTCAGGTGTACAAGCAGGTCGTGCGCAAAGAGGCCGACGCGCACCCGATCGAGGTCGACCCGGTCGTGCGGCTCTACTACGTGGAGGTCGAGGAGCCCCGGCTCGAGAGCCCGTCCTCCGATGCGCGCCGCGTGCGCGAGGCGCTCGCACGCGAGTGGCAGCTCGATGACCTCGAGCTCGACGAGGGCGTGCTCGAAGGTCTCCAGGCCGCCCTTCGCGCGGGCGACTGGCAAGTCACCGTGGCCGTACACGACGGAGCGACGATCACCGCGATCTGGCCCGGCCTGCAGGACCGGGCCTACGGCATCGCCTTCGACGTCGGCTCGACGACGGTCGCCGGGCACCTCTGCGACCTGACGAGCGGCGAGGTGCTCGCCTCCGTCGGCGAGATGAATCCTCAGATTCGCTTCGGGGAGGACCTGATGAGCCGCGTCTCGTACGTGATGCTGAACCCGGAGGCGCGGAAGGAGCTGACCCGCGTCGTCCGCGGCTGTCTCTCCAAGCTCACCGCCGAGCTTGCGACGAAGGCCGGTATCGACCGGAACGAGGTGCTCGAAGTGACGGTCGTCGGCAATCCGATCATGCATCACCTCCTGCTCGGGCTCGACCCGACCGAGCTCGGAGGCGCGCCCTTCGCGCTCGCGGTCGACGACGCGCTCCGCCTGCCCGCCTCCCACCTCGGGCTTCCGATCCATCCAGGGGCGCGCGTCTACGTCCTCCCCTGCATCGCAGGCCACGTTGGGGCGGACACCGCCGGGATGATCCTCTCCGAGGCTCCGTACCTCGGCGACGAGGTGAACCTGCTCGTCGACGTGGGCACCAACGCGGAGATCGTGCTCGGCAACAAGGAGCGGTTGCTCGCAGCCTCGAGTCCGACGGGCCCCGCCTTCGAGGGCGCCCAGATCACGTTCGGCCAGCGGGCGGCGCCGGGCGCCATCGAGCGGGTGCGGATCGACCCCGAGACGCTCGAGCCGCGGGTCCGCGTTATCGGCTGCGAGGCGTGGTCGGACGAGCCGGGTTTCGCGGGGGTACGAGTGACCGGAATCTGCGGCTCGGGGATCATCGAGGCGATCGCGGAGCTTCATCTGGCCGGCATCGTGACCACGGACGGAACGATCGACGGTGCTCTTGCCACGCGCACGTCACGACTCGTCCCGGACGGCCGCACCTTCTCGTACGTGCTGCACGAGGACGAAACCCAGCTCCTCGTCACCCAGGACGACGTGCGCCAGATCCAGCTCGCGAAGGGCGCCCTGTACGCGGGGTGCCGGCTGCTGATGGATCACTACGGCCTCGAGCGCGTCGACCGGATCCGCCTCGCCGGCGCTTTCGGAAGCCAGATCGACCCCGTGCACGCGCTCGTCCTCGGGCTGATTCCGGACTGCGATCCCGAGCGCGTCACCGCCGCGGGGAACGCCGCGGGCACAGGCGCCCGCATCGCGCTCTTGAACGCAGCGGCTCGGCGCGAGATCGAGGACGTGGTCCGCCGTGTGGAGAAGGTCGAGACCGCGGTAGAGCCGCGCTTCCAGGAGCACTTCGTGTCCGCGATGGCGATCCCACACGACATCGATCCCTACGAGCGGCTTGGCGCCGTCGTTCCCCTCCCACGCCGGCGGAAGATCTCGCCGGCGGGCAAGGAAGGCCGGACGAGACGGCGAGCGGCATCGGCGAATAGAGGAAGGAGAAGCGAATGAGCACCCACACCGGCCGACGCGGAGGAGGGCGTGCCGCCCGGCAGGCGGCGCGCTTGCACGCCGTCGTCGACAAGGTTCCCTTCATCACGCGCACGATGACGCCGGTCGAGGTCCTGTCCGAGGAGGGCCTCGAGTTGATCGAGTCGAATGCGGAGACGATCCTCGAGCAGGTCGGGATCGACTTCCGAGACGCGCCGGACGCGCGCGACCTGCTCCGCGAGGCAGGAGCAGAGGTCGAAGACGAGCGCGTTCGCTTTCCGCGCGGCCTCGCCCGGCAGCTCGTGCAGGCCACTGCGCCAAAGACTTTCACCCAAGTGGCGCGGAACCCCGCGAACTCGGTCGAGATCGGCGGCATGAACACCGTCTTCGCCCCCGCGTACGGGTCGCCGTTCGTCCGCGATCTCGAGGGCGGCCGCCGCTACGGGACGATCGAGGACTTCCGAAACTTCGTGAAGCTCGCCTACGCGTCACCGTATCTCCACCATTCGGGTGGAACCGTGTGCGAGCCGGTTGACCTACCGGTCAACAAGCGGCACCTGGACATGGTGTACGCGCACCTGCGCTACTCGGACAAACCCTTCATGGGCTCGGTCACGCACCCGGAGCGGGCGCGGGACACGGTCGAGCTCGCGCGCATCGTCTTCGGCGCGGACTTCCTCGAGGAGAACACGGTGATCCTGAGCCTCTGCAACGCGAACTCGCCGCTCGTCTGGGACGCGACGATGCTCGGCGCGGCGAAGGCCTACGCGGAGGCGAAGCAGGCGGTGCTGCTGACGCCATTCATCCTCGCGGGCGCGATGAGCCCGGTGACCATCGCAGGCGCTGCCACGCAGACGCTCGCGGAAGCGCTCGCAGGGATGGCCTACGTCCAGCTCGTGCGACCCGGCACGCCCGTCGTGCTCGGATCGTTCGCATCGTCGCTGTCGATGCAGTCGGGGGCACCGACATTCGGGACGCCGGAGCCGGCGCTCGTCCTCTACGTGATGGCAGCGCTTGCCCGGCGGCTCGGCGTTCCATTCCGCTCGGGCGGCGCCTTCACGGCGTCGAAGATCCCCGACGCACAGGCCGCGTACGAGTCGACGAACACGATGCAGCCGACGTTCCTCGGCGGCGTCAACTTCGTGCTCCATGCGGCGGGCTGGCTCGAGGGCGGGCTCACCATGGGCTACGAAAAGTTCGTCCTCGACGCCGATCAGTGCGGGATGTGGCACGAGTTCGCGAAGGGCGTCGACCTGAGCGAGAACGGCCAGGCGCTGGATGCTTTGCTGACGAACGGGCCGGGACAGCACTACCTCGGCCACGCGCACACGCTCGCGAACTTCGAGACGGCGTTCTACCGCTCACCGGTCTCCGACAACTCGAGCTTCGAACAGTGGGAGGAAGAGGGTGCGACCGAGGCGGCGCAGCGCGCCACGCCGATCTGGAAGCGGATGCTCGAGGAGTACGAGCCACCTCCGATCGACGGCGCCGTCGACGAGGAGTTGCGTGAGTGGATCGATCGCAAGAAGGCCTCCTTTCCGGACTCGGACTACTGATGGAACCTCGAGCTCGAGGACGCTGCCTGTGCGGCGCGGTCGCCTACGAGGTACGCGGGCCGCTGCGCGACATCCTTCTCTGCCATTGCGAGGAGTGCCGTCGCTGGCTCGGCAACGTGGGGGCGTTCACTGCAACTCGGGAAGACCACCTCACGTTCGTCGAGGACCGTGGCCTTCGCTGGGTCGACAGCCCGAAGAGCGACCGGCATGCCCGGCGTGGGTTCTGCGGAGAGTGCGGATCGAGCCTCTTCTGGCGGCCGGTGGACGGAGAGCGAATCCACGTCGCCGCCGGCACGCTCGACCCACCGACCGGGCTCGAGGTCGCCGGCCACTGGTACGCGCATTACGCGGACAACTGGGACGCGCCCAGGGACGATGGTCTCCCGAAGGACGCCGAGCTCTCTGCGATCGAGGTCGCGTGGCGATGAAGCCGACAGGCGTGCTCGCGGAGCTGCTCACACGTCCTCGCTACGAGGTGATCCCGCTCGCAGGAGCCGAGGAGGCCGTGCTGGAGCACGTGCCCACCGAGGTGAAGGTGACGGTCACGACCTCGCCGAGAAAGGGGCTCGAGCCGACGCTCGACCTGGTCGAGAAGGTCGCCGCGCACGGCTACACCGTCGTCCCGCACCTCGCCGCGCGTCACGTCCGGGACACGGTCCACCTCGCCGAGCTCGTCGAGCGCCTTCGAGCGACCGGAGCCACTGACGTGCTCGTGCTTGCGGGCGATGCCGAGGAGCCGGCGGGCGAGTTCGACGGCTCGCTGCCGCTCCTGCGGGCGCTGGCGGAACTCGGGCAGCAGTTTCACGACGTCGGCATCACCGGCTACCCGGAGAGCCACGCCTTCATCTCGGACGACGCGACGATCAACTCGATGTTCGCCAAGGAGGAGTTCGCGACGTACATCGTCAGCCAGATCTGCTTCGACCCGAAGGTGACCGCGGCCTGGATGGCAGCCGTGTGGGAGCGAGGAACGAAGCTGCCCATCCACATCGGCCTTCCCGGCCCGGTGCCGCTCACGAAACTCGTCCGCGTGTCGGCACGGATCGGCGTGGGTGACTCGCTGCGCTTTCTGCGCACGCACAAGGGCTGGCTCGGGCGCGCCTTCAGCGGAGCCTTCGACCCCACCCCGCTCGTCGAAGGGCTCGACGCGAGCCTCGCTGACGCACGACCGAACCTCGCCGGCTTCCACGTCTTCACGTTCAACGATCTCGAAGGGACGGAGCATTGGCGTCAACGGCACCTCGAAGTGCTCGGAACGATGCGTCAGACGGGCTCGGACAGCGCCAGCGAAACGGCGTCGTCGAGCGTGAGGTCGCGCCCCTCGGCGTAACCGCGGTCGAAGTCGGGCCCTGAGACTCGCCGAATCCCCGCTTCACACGCCTCACGGTGTCGTCGCCAGCCACCGAGTGGAGCGACCGCATCCTCGTCCTCGACCGCCGCCCACAGCCGGCCCGCCCGCTTACTCTGGCCTCGTTCCGCCGCAATCCGCGCCAGGATGCCGACCCCGAAGATCCGACCGGGGCGGTCGCCGAGCTGAACGGCGATCTCGAGTGATTCGCGCACGCACGCGTCGCCCTCCTCGAGCAGCCCGGCATTCAAGGACAAGCAAGCGAGCTCCGCCAGCGCTCCGCTCTCCCACCATGGAACACCGGCTTCCCGCGCAAGCGAGGCGCTCTCGCGAACGAGCTCGAGCGCGCCGTCCTCGTCACCCTCGTCGCGCGCGATCGCCCCGAGCGTTCCCGTCGTCTGCGCCAGACCGAACACGTCACCGCTGCGTCGGTGGATCGAATCACTCAGCTCGACGAGCTCACGGGCGCGCTCCAGGTCACCTCGCCACATCGCGCTGATCCCGAGGCGATGGAGCAGGACTGCCCGACCATGCTCGTCCTCGAGTCGCTCGAAGTTCGCGAGACTCTGCACCCACATTTCCTCGGCAGCCTGAAAGTGACCCGCGATTCCCAAGCAGCTCCCGTACGCGCGCAGCGCATGGGCGCGCAAGCTCGGCGCCACGGACTCGGCTTCCGGACGCTCGAGCAGCCGCTCGAACCAACGGATGCCCTCGTTGGGATCCTCGAGAGTCCAAAGCTGCTCGAGGGCGGTCGCGATCTCCAGCCCGAGCCCGATCGAGCCGTTCCGCACCGCCCAGGCGACTGCACTGCGGAAGTTGTCCCGCTCCGCCAGCCCAATGTCGAGCCGCTGCCCGCCGGGGCGGCTCGTGCCGGCGTTGAGGTTCGCCTCCTCCGCGACGGAGAGGTAGTGCTCGGCATGCCGGCGATGCACGTCGTTGGTGTCGTGTGCTGCGTCGAGGAGCTCGACGGCGTACTCCCGGATCGTGTCGAGCAACCCCAGGCGCCCGGTGGCCCAGCGGCGGAGGAGGCACTTGACCACCAGCGACTCGAGGTCTTCGAGATCGGCGTCGCAGACCGCCTCTGCCGCCTCAATCGTGAAGCTTCCACCGAAGACCGCCAGCTTTCGGAAGAGCTCTTGCTCGTCCGGCGCGAGCAGCTCGTAGCTCCACTCGATCGTGGCGCGGAGCGTTTGCTGCCTCGCGGGCGCGTCGCGCGAGCGCGACGCGAGCAGCGGGAGCCGCCGGTCGAGCCGAGCGAGGAGCTCGTCCGGATCCAGAAGCGCGACGCGTGCCGCAGCGAGCTCGATCGCAAGCGGGAGCCCGTCGAGGCGTCGGCAGATCTGACCCACGGCCGCGGCCGGTCGGAATCCGGGCGCCACAGCCTGCGCGCGCTCGACGAAGAGGAGCCCCGCGTCCTCTTCTGGCAAGGGCTCGACCGGGTACCGCTGCTCGGCCTCGACGTGCAGCGGCTCGCGACTCGTGACGAGCACCTTCGCGTTCGGGGTGCCGGCGAGCAGCGACGAGACGATGGGAGCGGCTTCGACGACCTGCTCGAAGTTGTCGAGCAGGACGAGCAGCCGCTTGTCGGCGACGTGGTCGATCAGGTCGTCGTCGGCGCCGAGCGAGGCTCGGATCGCATGTTCGACGAGGGCGGGATCCCGGAGCGCCTGCAACGGAACCCAGAACACACCGTCGGGAAACTGCTCGACCGCTTCGGCCGCAAGCTGAAGCGCCAGGCGCGTCTTGCCGCTGCCACCGGGCCCGGTGAGCGTGACCAGGCGATGCGAGCGAAGGAGCACTCCAGCCTCGTCGAGCTCGCGCTCCCGCCCGACGAGCGGGTTCGGCTGGATCGGCAGGTTCGTCCGGTAGAGCGTCCGGAGCGGCGGGAAGTCTTCGTCGCCGAGCTGGTAAAGGCGCTGCGAAGCGGTCAGGTCTTTGAGGCGATGCTCGCCCAGGTCACGCAGCTCCGGCCCAGAATCGAGCAGCTGGCGTGTCGCCTCGGAGAGGAGAACCTGTCCGCCGTGGCCGGCGCCCATGATTCGCGCCGCCCGGTGGACGTCGGCGCCCACGTACCCCTCGTCTGTGACGACCGGCTCACCGGTATGGATACCGATCCGCACACGCACGGGTCCGCCAGCGAGCGCATCCTGGGCGTCTCGAGCGGCGGCCACCGCGTCGGTGGCGCGCGCGAAGGCAACAAAGAACGCGTCCCCCTGCGTGTCCACCTCGACCCCACCGTGGCGCGAGAAGGCCTCGCGCAGCAGCCGACGGTGCTCCGCGAGCACTTCGGCGTAGCGCTCGCCGAGCTCGTGTAGGAGGCGGGTCGAGCCCTCGATGTCGGTGAAAAGCAGCGTGACCGTCCCGCTGGGAAGAGTCCGCACCCGGGAATCATCCCGCAGGCGCGGTGCCAGGCCAAGGAGCACGATACGGGACGGTTGTCTGCTCCCTCGGCAGCGGACGCTCTACGATGAACCCCACCAACAACGCACCGGAGGTAGGCATGTCCGAGAAGATGTGGGGCTCCGAGCCATTCTGGGGGCTCGGGTACGAATGGGACCCGGACTGGTTCCTGACCGACCGCCAGAAGGAGCTACGTGCGCTCCTGATTGAGCTCTGCGAGAAGGAGATGCGCGCGAACGCGAAGCGCTCGGACGACGAGCTGCTCTACCCGCGCCGGAACCTCGAGCTGCTCGGGGAGCACGGCTTCCTCGCGCTGACCGTTCCCGAGGAGTACGGCGGCCTCGGGGACAATCACGTCGCCTACGGGATGGTCTGCGAGACGATCGCGCGCTACGGGTGTGCCTCGACCGCCATGTGTTACGTGATGCACATCGGCGCGGTGAACACGATCATGCTCCGCCCCACGCCGGAGCTGATCGACAAGTACATCCGCCCCCTCGGGAGCGGCAAGATCGGAACGCTTTCCTACTCCGATCCCGAGACGGGATCGCACTTCTGGTACCCGATCTCGTCCGGCGCCGAGCGCTCGAACGGCGGTTACAACGTGCGCAAGAAGGCGTCCTGGACGACTTCCGCTGGCTTTGCCGACTTCTACGTCGTACAAACGACGAGTCCCGATTTCTCCGGCTACGACGATCTCTCCGTTTTCGTCATCGACGGCGACGACGTCGAGTCGCAACCGTCCCTCTGGGATGCGCTCGGCCTGCGTGGCAACCAGTCGGGGCCGCTCGAGGTGCCGAACGTCGAGGTGCCTTTGGAGCAGATCGTCGGCCCTGAGGGAGACGGGGCCGCGTCGAACGACGAGTCCGTCGACCCCTGGTTCCTGATCGGCTC
>Ga0136614_10002384_pt1 | contig 11681 bp, 16 predicted proteins | sample AntDrymUQ2792106_2_FD_106643 | JGI IMG/M metagenome (GOLD analysis project Ga0136614, IMG submission 106643) | Polar desert sand microbial communities from Dry Valleys, Antarctica - metaG UQ279 (21.06) | ecosystem: Environmental > Terrestrial > Soil > Desert | place: Antarctica: Dry Valley...
CGATCAGCAGGGCAGCCGCCGCTCGGAATGCTTCACTTCCCGTCATGCGAGTAACCTGCGGGCGATTTCCATTTTCTCGAGGAGGTAGGAGGAGAAGAAGCCGCCGTAACGCTGCTGGAGGTCCGGCCGTTGCCAGTCTTTTCCCGTGATTGATCCACGGCAGGCAGGCGCTCCACAACGGCAGTCCGTGGAGCTATCGTCGTCGTCTGTCATCGCCCAATCGTGGGTCAGCTCTTCATTGGCGTTAATGTCGCGCATGGCCACGAATACGATTTGACCACGCAACCCCAGGTTTGGTTCACAGGAATGATTGCTGAAGATCATCGAACCCTCGCGTTCTGCCGGGGTCACGGGACAAATGAACAGATCATCCGCAATCTGGATTTCGGCCGAACCGAGCGTGGGCTGAAGCGAAGCAAGGACCTGGCGCGTAATGATATGGCCGCCCTTCACTGCCACGATCTCGCCTTTCGAGATGTCAGCGCTCGCGAAAAGCCCGCGCATGTGGATTGAACTCTCCTTCACAATGGTCTTAGGCGAGAGGTAAGAAAGCGCGTGCACGGTCGTGCTTCGGAAGTCAGAACGGAGAATGCAGAAACGGAGCGAGCGCGAGAAAGACGGCGATCAGACGGAGAATCGCGACGGCAGTCGTCGCAGTTCCGAGTCGCCGTGAGCGAATCGAGCCGCCGAGTCCAAAACTGGCGAGCAGAAACAGAACGCCGATCAAGAAGAGCATCGAGAGCGGAGAAAGATGCGCCGCCAGTTCGACTGGAAGCTCGCTGCCTTGCGGCAGTCTGGAAGCCCGCGCGGCCGAGAACGTCGTGCTCAGTGTCACGACGAAGACGCAGACGGTCGCCGAGACGGTGAGGAATGCTCCCCAGCTCGCGGCGCGTTTCTCGCGCGGGAGGGCGAGGAGCGCCCCGTAAAGAGTGAAAGCAAATTCTGCGGGGACGGACCTGACGAACGCGAAGTGGCGGTAATATTCGGTCATCGTTTGGTGCTTACTTGATTACGCCGCGACACTGCGGCGACCCGCACGTGCAACGTCTATCCGGATGTTGCGAAGGCGTGTAATCGAGCGTGAGCTCTTCCCCCGACGCAATTTCGCGCAAAGCGAAGAAGAGCATATGGCCTTGGCTCACGCGGCTAAAGCAATTCGGCTCGCACGAGTGATTGATGAAAGCGGTCGCATCGCCACAGCGGCTGGCATCAATGCTCCAGCGTTCGTCGAGTTCGCAAATCCGCACCTTTCCGCCTCGCGCGAGGCGGCGGGCGGCTTCGCGGTTGCTGATCCGCTCGCCCTTGAGTTCACCCACCTTTTTTCGAGCCGGCAACGCGACCGCCGCGAAACAGCCCTTTCCATTGATGCCCGATTTCTTCGCCACCAGTTTTGCCCCGGACATGCGTGTCTACTTTGCCGCCGGATAATACCAGGCGCGTGTGATAAGCCCGTCGTGCACCTCGTAGACCGCAAGGGAACTCTGCGAACGCTCGCCCTTTGCGGAAGTCCAGAAGGCACGCTCGCGAAACGAGACGAAAGGCCCCGTCTGCATCATGCCTTCCGTTTCCGAGCGCACCGAAGGAGTGGACTTGAAATAACTCGTTAGGCTTGCGCGCAACGCATCGCGCCCCTTCACTTCGACGCCGGTGGCATCTGACTCCACATTATACCAAACGAAATCAACCGACACGCGCTCCACCAGGGCATCGACGTCGTGGCGATTAAAGGCCTCGACGTGCGCGCGGACAGCGGCGATCGCGTCCGCCTGAGCGGGCGCGGGAGTTGGGGTGGGAGACTGCGCGGCGGCAGGCAGAAGTACGGTGAGGAAGAGCGCAAAGGGAAGGAAGTTTTTCGTGGGGCAGATGGTTGTGATCAGATCAATCCGGGCTCGGGAGAGCGAGAAAGAAAACGACGAACGAACGTGCGCGCGCCCGAGTCCTCGCGCGCGCGACCAGACGTGTCATCCCGGCGAAGGGAGGGATCCCTACGGTTTGTTTCGATCAAGCTACCTGACCACACTTCGAGACGCCCCGGCCCATTGCACTTCAGTTCCGGCGCAATTCACGAATGGGCTGCCCCTTCTCTGAGTCAGCAATCAGGATGTCCAAACGCTCCTGCCGCGTCTGCGGTCTCTTCGCGCTCACCACGCGCCAGATGGCTGTCTTGCGATACCAAGCCGGCTGCGCCTGGAAAAATTCCCATGCCTTTGGATTCGCGCGGAACTGCCGCTCGCCAGCCTCGTCCAACATCGCGGCCTTCCGCTGCTCGTAAGCATAGATGCCGGACTTCGCTTCCTTCCGCTCCGCGAACGCCCTCAGCCCAGCCGGTCGCATTCGACCGAGCCGCGTAAGCTCCGCCACACGCCCAATATTCACCTCACTCCAAGTGCTGGTCCGCTTCCGAGGCGTGAAACGAATCATATAGCTGATCTCATCGATGCCCTTTCGAATGCCGTCGATCCACCCAACGCAAAGCGCTTCGTCTACAGACTCCGGCCATGTGATGCTCGGCCGGCCCGAGCCCTTCCGGTGGAAGCCAACCCACAGCTCGGATGCGATCTCATGATTTGTCCTAAGCCAGTAACGGAAGTCTGCGGGCGTGGCGAAAAAAAGCGGGGGAATAGTGGCTGGCTTAGTCATCGTCGTAAGTCAGGGGCGCTTGCTACATGGCGCTTCACTCACTTGTTGGTAGCAAAGGGAGGCGGAAGCATTTGTTCCACGCAAGCGACGTCTAGATCCCTTGCGTCTCCCTTGGACAAAAAATCCAACATCAAATTATCCAGGCACCTTATGTTGGTCAGCCCCTCCGGCATGTGAGCGTGGTTGGAAACGATGACATGCCTGCTGTTCGGTAAATATCGCGCGACTTCTTCACCCCACTCAGGCGGCGTGACCGGATCCATCCTGCCCGAAACAATGAGAACGGAAACATCTGAGCGCACAGGGTCATGATAATCGCCCGGGATTTTGCCTTGCGGCCACAGACTGCAAGCGCGGCTTTGTTGAAAGACCCGGTAGTTCCCGAAGGGATTGTCCGTGTTGAACTTCGCAACCTCTGCTTGATCGATGAAAGGAACGTCTTCGGCGCAGGTCACGGAAAGATACATTCCGTCCGCCAGGAAGTCCGGTGCCGACCGGTCCTGGGGAATAATCATTTCGAGAAAAGGTCCAAAATCGCCTTGCGCCGCCTGGTGGATGACAAGAGGAACCCGCCGGGCTCCTTCAGGCGAATACATGCGAGTGCGTAGCTTCTCCGCAAAGACCTCAGCGAGAAGTTCCACCATCACTTCGCCGCTTTTGTCGGGCGCGGCATAGGCAACGCGCGCCGGTTCGCTCTGCAAACGGGCCAGCACGTCATCCCACTCGCGCCGGAGCTGCGGAAACGCTTGCTTGCAGCCGGCATCACGGGCGCACTCTTCCAACAGTAGATCCATCGCCCGTTGCGCCGCCCGCGCATGATGCGAGGGCATTTTAAGATAAGTCGGGGCCGCTCCCATCAAGACAACACTCCGCACGTGCGCAGGATGCTGCCGCAAATAAACCAGGGCCGCGCGCGTTCCATATGAAAGGCCGAAAAGATCGATACGCTCGTATCCGAGCCAGGCGCGCACGTCGTCGAGATCGTCCATCGCGATCGACGTCGTGTATTGGGTCAGGTCGGCCTTTTGTTCCAGCGCCTGTCGCAGAGTCTCGACGTAAGCAACCGGATACATCTCGGTGAGATAATCCTGCGGGCTTTTCTGCCTCGGAGCTGCGGTGAGGGGATTCGACTTCCCGGTGCCTCGTTGATCGACGAGCACGACGTCGCGCCGGCGACGGTACTCTTTGCCTTCATGGGCGTAAAAGTTTGCTCCTCCAGTCGCCGCAACCCCCGGGCCGCCAGCCAGGTCGAACATCGGCGCCTCGTTCGCGCCGGGATCGAGCGTAGGTACGACAACGACGTTTAAGTCGATCGTGCGCCCGACCCGCGTCTGACGATTCTCAGGAACGGTCAGCTTCCCGCACCACAGCTTCTCCTCGATCCCCGGTAGTTGACACGGCTGGAGTGGGCCGCGGTGAACAGACTTGTTCGACTTATGACAACCACCGGCAATGAGCACGCAAAAGATTGCTGCAACGATGAGAGGCAGCGCTGCTGCGCTCTTACTCTTCGCCGTCGTAGTAATCGAGCGCATCGGACCGCATCAGCCTGCGCTCGGGTGAGCGCACAAGCCATTTTCCGCTGTCGGGATAATGGCAGGACTCGCCCATGGGGTTATCGGCCACGACGTAAAGGATCAAATCCTCCGTGCCGTCGTTAAAGAAACCGTGTGGCTGGTCCGGTTGAAAAAGAAAAGCGTCTCCCGCTTTGATCGGCGTGGTTCCATCTTCGTCTCGGACAATCCCGCGACCGGAGATGACATGATAAAATTCCCACTGCGCACTGTGCGAGTGATAGGGGTAGGGGGCTTTCCCCGGCGGGATGCGGGTGATTTCGACATCAAAAGGATGCCGCTGCCGGGAATCCGTCGAGGAGGGATCACGCCCCAGCGCTTCCGAGATTCCTTTGCCCGCGCCCACAAATTTGCCACCGGGCGAAGACCAGTTGTCTTCGTGGATTTCGTTCGTGTTGATCTTACGCATCACAATCCTGTCTACCCGGACAGCGCCGCAGGCGCACGAAATCTTAAACGGCTCTCGATTCTGAGCCTGCGGCCTTGGACCCGCGGTCGAGGAGAAGGCTGGAAAGGAAGAGTCCCCAAAAGGCGGCCGCTCCCACGTAAGCCTGCGGTTCCGGCACCGCAATGACGGCGACGATGGCGAAGCCCGCCATGAGTGCATTCGCAAGGTGCGCGAGCGAACGCTGGAGTTTGGACGCAGATGCTTCGTGCCAAACGGCGATGTTGAAAAGAGCCATGACAATTGCGGCCAGGCCGGTGCCAGCAAAGTAGAGCGCGCGCTGAGTCAGGTGGTCGAAGATGAAGAAGGTGACGGCGGTGTGGACGACGCCGAGCAATCCGCAGATCGCCACCCCGGCCCAGAAGATCACACGCACGCCTTTCTTCATCGCGCTCCGCCGGAACGCGGAATCCTCCCTTCGTCGACGTCGTGGTAATCGACCCAGGTCTGCACGTCGGCGCGACCACCGAAGCCAGCAGCCCGCTTTACCTCCTCCAGTTCCTCGCTGCTCTCGTCCCGCCATCCCCGCTTCGCGAGAAACGAATTCCAAAAGACGATCGTCTCATCGTCTGGTCGTCCAAATTTCTCGAAGCACCACTCGAGAATTTCGTCGTCTGAACCGCCCGCCAAAGTCCGTTCGATCAACTGAGTTTCGTCGAGTTCAAAAAACCGGCAGAAGCGGGCGTCGAAGCAATCCCACACCCCGCAGCCGATGACGTTGTAACCGGGAGGAAGTTTGCCTTGCTCGCGCAAGCGCAGCTTGTCCAGCATGCGGGCAAAGAAAATGACGCCCTTTGTCGGCTGATAATCGCTGCAAGGCGTTTTCATTCAATCATCGGAAGCTGGCGCTTACCCAAGCGCTTCGGCGCCCGTTTGCGCCAGGCAAGAGCCAGAGCGCTATATAGTGTTTGGTTCTTCACGGAGGGTAGTCGAACCTGAGTCGCGCCTCGTGCACCCCACCCGCCGGTCACGGGCGCGAAAGCCGTCGGATCCGTCGCGACGAATCTCGATTGTTCCTCCAGGGGAAGAATAACGACCCCGTGTTCCCCGTCGGGATATCCAAGGGTGGCAAAGATCTTGCCGTTCACGCGAAAGTCCGGATGCCCCATATGCGCGCTCTCCGAGGCTTCGGGAAACCTCAGCGCCAGATCGCGAAACTCCGCGGCTGTCATGCTTGCAGCGTATCGAAGGCAGTTCACAAGCGCGAAGATAATTTGGTCGTGTCGCAGTTTCGTCTGACCACGCCTGGTCATCGTGTCTGGGCTGCGGAGTAGACGAGGATTTTCTGACCGTTCCCCTGGCCATCTATGGCCTTGCCTGCAAACCGGGCGGTGCGAGGATTTCGCATCATGAAAATCACGGGCCTGCTACTCACGGCGTTCCTTTCCGCAACAACTTCTCTCTCCGCGGTTGCGCTTCCCAGCGGCCGGATTGTTGAGGTGCATGCGGTTGAGGTTTACACCGGCGGTTGCACCGCCTCGGCACAGGCGACGATGGGCGGTCGTTCCATGCTGCGGGTCTGGAGTTTCGAAGAGGGTGCGCAAAACGGCGTTGCGTTGCGTGGGTTGCAGGTGGCGGCCTTGCAGGTGGCCGATAAAAATCTCGCGTCGGCCGACACGCAGCCGACTTCGGCGGTGGTTTATCTGCCGCGGAACGCGACGGATGCGCAGCGCGCCGCGCTTCTGAGCTGGTTGAAGACAGAAAATCCGGAGATGGTCGATGCGCCCCTCGTCCAGCAGGTGGCCGACATCAAATACGCGCAAAACGACGCTCGGATCTTGTTGCACATCGGGGCGCAGATCGCGATGAAGACGCGCGAGATCCAGAAGTGCGATGCGGGCGCTTGCGGCGAGTCGCTTTGGTACAAGCCCCGCACGAAGACTGGCGATTACACCGTGCTCGTGAACGAGAGTTCGTCGGTCAACGAGCCGGCGCTCTCACTCGTCTGGAAGGACAATAGCGCCAAGAGCGTCTTCTTCGGCCGGTTCGGGACCGACGCAAAACCGGAGTTTCGTCTCGCCTCGGTTGAATAGCCCTTTACGCGTCGCGCTGCTCTTGAGATAACCGCATCCGTCGATGAGCGAATCGAGCGACGCACCACCCAAGGGCGGCCTTTCACGCCGCAATTTTCTCAAAGCGATCGGGACCACCGCGGTCGCAACGGCCGCAGCGCAGGCCACGAGCGTCGCGCAGGAACTGCAGAAGCGTAATGACGAGAAGGTGCACGGGCCGGGAGCAGTGCCGATCTCGCTCAAGATCAACGGCGAGACGAAGCTGTTTGAAGTCGAGCCGCGCGTGACCTTGCTCGACTTGCTGCGCAACCGTACCGACCTTACCGGTACGAAAGAAGTCTGCGATCGCGGGACCTGCGGCGCGTGCACGGTCTGGCTCGATGGCACGCCTGTGTATTCCTGCATGACACTGGCGATCGAAGCGCAGCGATGGGAGATCACCACGATCGAAGGTCTCGCCAAAGGCGGCGAGCTCACGTCCGTGCAGAAGGCGTTCATCAGCTGCGATGGGCTGCAATGCGGGTTCTGCACGCCGGGATTCGTCATGAGCGTGAGCGCGTTGCTGAAGACGAATCCGAAGCCAACGGAAGAAGATGTCCGCAAAGCGTGTTCGGGAAATCTCTGCCGGTGCGGTACCTATCCACGCGTTTTCGCTGCGGCACTTGAAGCCGCTGGCGTGAAGACGGCGAGCCGTGCCGAAGTCGTTCGGATTAGTTGAAACAATGTCTCAGACGAATAATTCCCGACAGACCCGCAGCGTGTCCGAACGCGCGATCGGAGCACGGCCGTCTCGGCTGTGCGGCGAGCGGGCGTCCCGCTTGCTCGATCTGGCCCGCGAACTTCACCCATTCACCTCAGCCACCAGGCGAGGCGCCCGGTGGCCGCACAGCCGAGACGGCCGTGCTCCGATTGATGTCCGACTGGCCTAAAGAAACCAAGTATCTCGGGAAGTCCGCGCCGCGCCTCGACGGCCCCGCGAAGGTGACTGGCGCCGCAAAGTACGCTTACGACATGCAGCCGACCGGCTGGCTTTGGGGCGCGATTCTGCGTTCGAAATGGGCAGCGGCGAAAATCACGTCGATCAATTTGGACAAAGCGAAAGCGGCGCCCGGAATCAAGGCCGCGGTACTGGCGCGCGAAGGTGAGCGTCAGGTGCGTTACTACGGCGAGGAGCTGGCGGCGCTTGCCGGCACCAGCAAGGAAGCTGTCGAGGACGCGCTCCGCTTGATCGAAGTGCAGGCGAGCCCGCTACCCTTCGTGGTGAAGGAAATGGATGCGACGAAGCCTGACGCGCCGAAGATTTTCGCCGATGGCCAGAACGTGGGCGAAGCGCAGGTGCGCGAGAATGGCAACGTGGCGGAAGGGTTCGCGAACTCGGCGGCGATCGTCGAGAACACGTTCGAGACGCAGGTGCAGCTGCATCATCCCCTCGAGACGCATGGCAACACGGTCGCGTTTACACCCGAGGAGATCACGGTCTGGGCTTCGACGCAGGGCGTCTTCAGCGTCCGCGACGGGATTGCGGATAACATGGGCGTGCCGCAGAGCCAGGTGCGCGTGATTTGCGATTACATGGGCGGCGGCTTCGGATCAAAGCTGGGGCCTGGTCTGGAAGGCGCGATCGCAACGCGCTTGTCGCAGGCGGCCGGTGCGCCGGTGAAGTTGATGCTGACGCGGCTGGATGAAGCTCTCGCCGTCGGCAACCGGCCTTCGACTTTTCAGAAGGTAAAACTCGGCGCCGCGGCGGATGGGACATTGCTCGCCTACGAGATGGATTCCTTCGGCTGCCCGGGATTCGCGGCGGGAGGAGCGACGGCCGCGGGTGGCAGCGGGGCAACGTTCCCCGCGCCATACATTTACAAAGTTCCAAATACGCGCGTAAAGCAGGCGAGCGTGGCGATCAACGCCGGCTCGTCGCGCGCTTTCCGAGCGCCGGGACATCCGACCGCGTCCTTCGGCATGGAAGCGATGATGGACGATCTCGCGGTCAAGCTAGGCATCGATCCGGTGGAGTTGCGAATCAAGAACGATCCGCTCGAGATCCGCCGGAAAGAGTACGAGATCGGGCGCGAGAAATTTGGTTGGAAGGAAAAATACAAGAAGCCGGGCTCCAGCGCGGGCGTGGTGAAGACGGGTGTCGGCTGCGGAGGCGCGACCTGGGGCGGCGGCGGACGCGGCACGCAGGCTGAGGTGCAGATCAACCGGGATGGAAATGTGGAAGTGCGTTGCGGCACGCAGGATATCGGCACCGGCGCGCGCACGGTCGTGGCGCTGGTGGCGGCGGAGGTGCTCGGTCTCGCACCCGACAAGATCACGGTGCGGATCGGGGACACACGTTTTCCGCCATCGGGCGGGAGCGGTGGCAGCACGACGACGGCTTCGGTTTCACCCGCGATCTTCGATGCGTGCACGAATGCGCTCACCGAATTGCAGAAGGTGAGCGCGATGCCCGACGCGCGCGGCGCGAACTGGAGTGAAGCCTGCAAGAAAATCGGGATGAATCCGCTCGTGGTGCAGGGCAAATGGCGGGAAGGACTGTCCGCCAGCGGGGCGGGCGGTGTGCAGTTTGCGGAGGTTGATGTGGATACCGAAACCGGTTTCGTCACGATCCGCAGAATCGTCGCGATCCACGACTGCGGGCTGATCGTGAACAAGCTGGCCTGCGAGAGTCAGATCAACGGCGGCGTGATTCAAGGAATAGGCTACGCGCTTTACGAAGCGCGCGTGATGGATCGTGCGACGGGGGTGGTGCTCAATCCGAACTTCGAAACCTATAAGCTGCCCAACGGGGCGGACGTCCCGCCCATCGAGATCGTGTTGCTGGATATGCCCGAGCGCGGCGTGATTGGCATCGGAGAGCCGTGTCACATCCCGACCGCGGCCGCGATCGCGAACGCCGTCGCCAATGCGCTCGGTGTGCGGATCACCAGCCTGCCGATTACGCCCGACAAAGTGCTGGCGGTGCTCGGCAAAGTGCCGCCCGCAGCCAGAAGCCTCTCTGACTCTCAGGTATTGCATGAAGCCTTTGCGCTCGTGCGGTCGCTACCGGCGACAACAGTCGAGGAATTCATGGCATGAAGGCGTTCGAGTACGTCAGCGCCCAAACTCCGCAGAGTGCGACCGATCTCGCAGGGGCCAATGGCCGCTTCATCGCGGGCGGCATTGATATTCTGGGCGAACTCAAGGACGCGATCCTCGAACCGAAGCGGCTTGTGAATGTGAAGTCGCTCCCGAATTCGCGCGATATCAAGCCCAGCGATCAGGCCTGGACCATCGGCACGAACGTCACCGTTGCCGAACTCACGTGGCATGCTGAACTGCGGAAGATTTTTCCCGGTTTGGCGGAAGCGGCAGCAGAGGTCGGCTCGCCGCAGATTCGCAATGTCGCCACGGTCGGTGGGAATCTCGCGCAGCATTCGCGCTGCTGGTATTACCGTCATCGGGATGTGCGCTGCCTGAAGGAAGGCGGCTCAACCTGTTATGCGCGGGAAGGAGAGAACAAGTATCACGCGCTCTTCTCCGGCAACCCGTGCATCAGCCCGACGCCGTCAAACCTGGCGATCGCCCTCACGGCATTGGACGCGACCGCGCACGTGCAGCGCGGCGCCAAGGTCGTGAAGATGTCTATGCCGGAGCTTTACGAAAAGGCGTGGTCAAACCCGCTCGCGCATCATTCACTCGAGACGTCGGATTTGATTCTGCACGTCGAGATCCCGGTTCGCCAAAGGCGCAGCGCCTACTTGCAAATGGCTGAGAAGCACGACTTCGATTGGGCGCTTGTGAGTTGTTCCGCGGCCGCGCGGGTGGAGGGCCAAAAGCTGTTCGGTGCGCGCATCGTCCTCGGCCAGGTTGCGCCGGTTCCATATCGCTCCGACGAAGCGGACAGATTTCTTGAGGGCAAGATTCTCGATAACGCTGTCGCGGCGAAGGCTGCAGAACTACTGCTCGCCGCGGCGACGCCATTCCAGCACAACGCCTGCAAAGTTCCGCTCGCGCACGCCTTGATCCGCCGGACGCTGCTAAAGCTTGCGAGCTGACCCGATGGAACAGCCGACGCCCTGTCGCTACCTGCGGACGAAAAAGATGTACGTGCCGATGCAGGAGAATGCCGCGTTCTCGGAGAAATTTGATCCGAACTCGTTCTCGCACTGCTGGTGCAACCGCACCATGACCGAAATCGGCGAGGACGACCGGCTGGTCAGCTTCCGCGGCTGCTTATCCGCGGAGCGGCGTTGTTACAAGGCCCTGTAGCCGCAACTTTTTTGCGGCCTCCTACTTCTTCACGATCTCGCCGCACTCCGGCATCTCTTTGCCTTTATAGGGATTGCCGATTTTCGGCGTCGTCTGCACCCAAATGCCGTCCTTCATCATCGGGCAATTCATGACGAAGAATCCGGGCTGCCCTTCGACGAGCTTTGCCAGTTCTTTGCTGATGACCTGAAACGCCGCGCGGGCGTCGTCGAGCGATTCGCTGGCGGCGAGCTTCTGCGACGCCTCGATCATCGGCTTTGACCCTGCAAACTCCTCTCCCACCGAGACGACCAGATTCGTCGCTCCGTTCTTGGCCGAGGCGAGTTCGTCCGCCGCCAGGCCCGAGCGCACCATTTCATATTGCTCCAGCGTCTTGGGATATTTCATGTCGGTGCCGAGGACCGAGCCGATGAACGAGAAGACTATGAGGAGAGCGACCCTGGCAACTCGCTTAATGGAGCACATGACAAAGCATGCCTTCCCCGGCGCAATATTCCAGAGGTTGTTCAAACGTTTTGTGTTCGTGTTCCACTTCGTCCCAGCAGTTCGAAGCCCTCGGAGCGGGCGACGTAGGTCGCGGCGGTGAGGTCGCCGCTCACGTTCAGGACGGTGCGGCACATGTCGAGGATGCGATCGACGCCGAGAATGATCGCGATAAGAGCCGGGTTGATCCCGTAGGTGGCGAGCATGACGATGATGAAGGGGATGGAAGCGCTCGGGACACCGGCCGTGCCGAACCCGCCGAGGATGGCGAAGTAG
>Ga0136614_10002386_pt1 | contig 11678 bp, 10 predicted proteins | sample AntDrymUQ2792106_2_FD_106643 | JGI IMG/M metagenome (GOLD analysis project Ga0136614, IMG submission 106643) | Polar desert sand microbial communities from Dry Valleys, Antarctica - metaG UQ279 (21.06) | ecosystem: Environmental > Terrestrial > Soil > Desert | place: Antarctica: Dry Valley...
GTACGAAGGCCGCGTCGAGAAACGGCCGCAGCGCTCCCACCGTCCCCAGCCACGCGATCACCAGCGCCGGAGGCACCGCGACCCCGCCCCAGAACCCGAGCGCGTGCCTGGCCACGGCGGGCCGATCCTCAGCTCCGCGCAATGAATAGAGAGTGGCGAGCGCGAACCCCGGGAAGAGCAGGACGGCTTTTTGCGTGAGCATCACCGCCGTGCCGAGGGCGATGCCACCCCACGCGCACCGGGCCAGGGCGCGGGGGGGACGCCATTCCGCCCACGAGCACGCGGCGGCGAGGAGGAGGAGCAGGGCCGGCACGTCCGGCCTCACCTCGAGCGATTTCGTCTGGAACATCACCACGTGCGTGACCAGCGCGGCGGCGAGGGCGCCGACCAGCGGCCCGCCGCACAGCGCACCCAGCCGGAACGTGAGGGCCAGGATTCCCGCCGTGCAGATCCACATCAGGGCCCGCGCGCCGAAGACCGCGGCGAGGGCGCGATCGTACGTCAGCTCCGGCCGAAGCACGGCGAGCAGCGGCGCCAGCGCGGCGTAGAACAAAGGCGGGTGGTGCTGGAAGAAGTCGCGGTAGGGGACCTGGCCCTGGGCGATCGCCCATGCCGCGTGGAGGTGCTCGAACTCGTCGGGGTTGAAGCGCCGCACGAACAGGAGGGGGATGCGCGCCAGCGCCCACCCGGCCACGAGCACGGTGGCCAGGCGCAGGACGAGTGCCGCGTGGATCGGCACCCCGTTCGAGATCAGGTGCCGAACAATCTGTCGCCGAAGTCGCCCAGGCCGGGGAGGATGTACTTCCGGTCGTTCAACTGGCGGTCCAGGGCCGCCGTATAGATGATGGCGTCCGGCACCACGGCCTCGAGGTGCGCGACGCCTTCGGGCGCGGCCACGATCGAGAGCAGCCGCACCTGCTTCGCGCCCAGGCCGGCGAGGCCGTCGACCGCCATGGCCGCCGACCCGCCGGTGGCGAGCATCGGATCGAGCAGGAACACGGTCGCCGTGCCCAGGTCCTTCGGCACCTTCTCGTAGTACCGGCGCGCGGCCGCCGTCTCCTCGTTGCGCTCCAGCCCGAAGTAGCCGACCTGGGCCTGGGGCACCAGCTCCAGAAAGGCCTCCAGCATGCCGATGCCGGCCCGCAGCACGGGCACCGCCACCACCCGCGAGGACATGCAGTGGGCGACGGTCTTTTCGAGCGGGGTCTGGATTGCGACGTCGGAGAGAGTGAGATCCCGGGTGGCCTCGACGGCGAGCAGCAGGCTCACGCGCCGCGCGAGGCGCCGGAACTCGTCGCAAGGAGTTGCTTGGTCGCGCAGCCGCCCCAGCGCGTCCTCGATGAGGGGATGGCGCACGACGTGCAGCGGCATGGGCGGCGACGATAGCACACCGGGGCCGCGATATACTCCGCCTCATCCATGCGCCTAAACGCCGACGAGATCGAGTTCATCGCGCGCAAGATCGTCAAGACGCTGGTCTCCGCGGGCAAGCTCGAGGTGGACTCCGAGCCGCGCATCGTCGAGCTCATCACCCACGTCATCACCGAGGAGCTGGCGGTCGAGGACCGCCTGAACGAAGAGGTCCGCGAGGTCCTGATGCAGCACTCCGCGGAGATCGAGCGCTCGAACATGTCCTACTCCGACATGTTCAAGATGGCGAAGAAGAAGCTGGCGAAGGAGAAGGGCATCATCCTGTGAAGCTGTCCCGCGAGAAGACCCTTCGCCTGTCCCACTTGATCCTGCACGCGCTCAACAACGACGACGGCGTCGAGTTCTTCGCCGACGTCCAGCAGATCCGCGGCGAGATCCACCAGATCATCGAAGGCGAGATGCGCACCGACGAGGCTATCGACGCCCTGGTGCGGCGGAAGATCGAGAGCCAGAAGCGCCCGATCCTCGAGGGCTCGAACGAGTGGGAAGTGATGTACCGGAAATACTACGAGGACGAGGTTTCCCGGCACCGAAAGGTGATGCCGTGACCGCTCCCGCAACGTAGCTCTCGAGGTCGGCCGACACCGAGCCGACCGCCACCCGGGTCCGCGCCCGCACCGGGATCCTCCGCGCGTCGTCGGTCACCCACACCGTGAGCTCGCCCTCCTGCGCGAACAGCCCGGCGCCCGGCGGCACCATCGGTTGCACGATCGACGTGCGCACGCGGCCGAGCGGGACCGGGAGATCGAGGGTCTCCTGGCCGACCACGCGGAACACGAGGTCGTAGACCCGGCCCGAATCGTAGACGGGCACGGAGAGCTGCTCATCCGCCGACACTCCCCGGGCGCGCGCCACGTAGAACGCGGACAGGACGTCGAGCACGCACGTCGGCACGTTGAAGGCGGTGATCGGCGCGCCCCCGTCCTCGATCTCGACGCGGCCGACGGGGTCGATCCGCACCCGCTGGTCCCGCACGAAGCGGCCCTGGCGCAGCTTCTTCTCGAGACCGCGCGAGCAGCCGGTGGCAGGATCCCATCGCGCGACCAGCCGGTTGTCGACGCGATAACGGAAGAGCCACGCGAAGACGCCCTCGCTCTTGACCTCCTGCACAAAGGCCAGGACAGGCCGGCCTTCGAGGTCTTCCCCCTGCACTCTCATCGTTGCCCGCCCGGCCAGGATGCGCGCGTACGTGACGCGCATGGTGATCCGCTCGCCGGGTCCGAAGGGAAGGACCTCGCCCGCGGCAAGGGCGGCAGCACCGGTCGCGCAGGCGGCGCCAAGCGCCAGCCCCGCCGTGACCAGCCGCCTCAACGCACCGCCAGTTCGAGCGCGTGCCGCGTCCAGTCCGTCTTCACGACGGCGTAACGGTCCTCCCCCACCACGCGCACCACCGGCAGCCGGCGGGGGCGCCCGTCGATCCGTAGCGCGACGGGCGTCGTCCCCGGCGGGAGCAGGATCTCGAGGCGGCCGAGTCCGGGGGCAGAACTCTCGAACGACAGCGCCAGGGTGCGCGCCGTCACGTCGTAGGTCTGCTGGTAGGCAACGGTGTCGCCCGAAGCGGGCTCGCGCGCGCGCACTTCTCCGGATTGCGCGCCGAGGCGAACGTGAAGGACCAGACCGTCCCTTCCGAGATCCAGGCCGAACAGGCCCTGCAGCACGGCGGCGCCGAGCGCAGCGGCGCTTCCCGCGTACCGTGGGCTGCCTCGTCCCTTGCCGTCGCGGGTGCTCCACTCGTGGAGCCCGCCGGCGGCCACGGCGCGGGCGGCGAGCGCGCGCAAGTGCTCCATCGCCCGGACGGCATGGCCGCGCTCGAACTCGGCGAGCACGAAGCGGCCCGCCCACCAATCCCACTGCCCCCCGTTCTGGTACGTGAACGGCTCGCGCAGGATGGGATGGCGGAAGAACCCGGCGGGATAGGGAGGCAACACCACCCCCCCGATGGTGGACAGCCCGTGCTCGCGCCGCCGGCGCTCCGCGACCTCCATGAGCCGGGCCGCCCGCGTATCACTCGCGATGCCGTACAGGGCGGCGAGCGTGTTGCCTCCCAGCGCGAACACGTCGGCGTCCGCGGGCGGCGTCCAGCCGCGCGGCGACGCGACCGGAAGATGCAGGCGGTAGAACCCGCGGCGCGGCTGCCACAACCGGCGGTTGATGGCGGCGGATGCGGCTTCCGACCGGGCGTCCCAGGTGCGCGCCCGGGCGCCGGCTCCGGACGCGCGATGCATTTCCGCGAGGCTCCGTGCCGCGCGCGCGTACAGCGCGCTCGCGTAAAGGCCGGCGACCACCGGGGTCGCCGCGTCGAGATAGATGGCGCGCTGGTCCCCGTGCACGGGGCTCACGTCGCCCCAGTCGGCGGTGAACGCGGCGGTGACGAGGCCTCCCGACATCCGCCGCGCGGCGACGAACGACAGCGCGTCGTCCAGGCGCTCGAGCACGCTCCGTCCGGCGATCGGCTTGCGCAGCCAGTCCGCGTCGCGCGTCGCGTGGAAGACGACACGCGCGGCTTCGACCGCGCTCGACTCCTGGTCCGTCTCCGTGGTGTTGCGGTCGCCCGTGAGCACCATGCCGCCCGCCCGGTGCACCTCTCGCGCGCGGGGCGCGTCGGCCTTGAAGCGCGTCACCTCTCCGGCCGCGACCCAGTCGTTCAAGGAGCCGTCGGCGTTCTGGTGCGCGAGGTGTTCCTCGAGCCATGACAGGAGGTGGGCGCGGTCGTAGTGCCAGCGCGTCAGCGGCAGGAGCGTCGCGCTGTCGCGGATCCAGATCTGCGGATAGGCGGTGCCGGCGCCGAATCCCTGCACCGTACCCGTGCGTCCGATGAAGCTCTTCCGGTTCGCGGCCAGCGTCTGTGCGAGCAGCGGCTGCAGTCCGTCGACGCCGGGATCGCCCGTGCGATACGACGTGTCCCCGAACCCCCACGCGACGACCGGCGTCATCGCGAAAACGAGCGCCGCCGCGCACCGCCGACTCAATCGATCTCCACCGGGATCCGGCGCTGCAGCGTGCTCCCCTGCGGCGTGACGCGGCAGGTGTAGGCGAGCAGGCGCACTCCGCAACGATGCGCGTCGCGCAACGCCCGCGCGAAATCAGGGTCGACAGCGGCCCAGGGCGCGATGCTGTCGGCATCGTCGCGCTGCACCACGAAGACGAGGGCCGCGGGGTGGCCGCGCCGGCGGGCGGCGATCAGCTCCCGCACGTGACGAGTGCCCCTCACGGTCGGACAGTCCGGAAACAGGGCGCGGCGGCCCTCGACGCACACCGCCGCCTTGACCTCGACGAGGAGCGGCTGCCCGCGATGGCGCATCAGGAGGTCGATCCGGCTTCCTCCCGAGGCCACTTCCCTCCGGATGACTTCTGCGCCTTTCAACCCCTCGATGCCCCCCCTCTGGGCGGCAATATGTACAATTCGAGTAGCCAGGGCCGGGACCAGGCAGACCCACGAGTCGGCCTGCCGGGCCAGGATCAGCGTGAAAGCGGTGCGTCGGCCGGGGGTCGCGGACGAAGCCAGCAAGAGCCGCGCACCCGGAACCAGGATCCCGTCGAGCCGCCCAGGGTCACGAGAAGCAACCGCTACCGGCCGGGAACCGATGTCGGCCCAGAGGAGGAACCGGTTGGGACGGGAGACGAACGAGGCGGGCACGAGGGTGCTAAATCGCACGTCCGTAAAAGATGAGCACGGGTCTTGCATAGCCGAGGCGTTCAGGTCGAGCCTATAGAATGAACTGTCCCAACGCAGAGTGCCGCCGGTGAGTCGATTGCTTGCGCTGATCGTTTTGATCGGCCTCGTGGTCGCCGGCCTATATTACTGGCGGCGCACCGATGAGGGCGCGCGTACGGCGGCCACCGACGGGATCGGAAACGTCGGCGACCGCATCGGTCAGGTGGGCCAGTCCGTCGGCAACCGGCTGCGCGACACGAAGGTCACCGGCCAGGTCAAGACCGCGCTGGAGCTCAGCCGCACCCTGAAGCCCTACACCTTTGACGTCTCCACCGATAACGAGGTCGTAGTCCTCCGCGGCGACGTCCCGACCGAGGAATTGCGCCAGGCCGCCGAACGCGTGGCGGCGGGCGTCCCGGACGTGAAGCAGGTGCGCAACGAGATCCGGATCGGCGGCACCGCCGCGGCCCCGGAAGGCGCGGGCCGATCGGTAGGCGAAAGCTTCGACGACCGCGCGCTCGAGGCCAAGGTCAACGCCGCGTTTTCCCTGAACCGCCAGATGGCCGGCAGCGACATCAAGGTTTCCGCGTTCAAGCGCGAGGTCACCCTGTCCGGAACGGTGACCGGCGAGCCGCAGAAGCAGCTCGCCCTCGCCCTCGCGCAGGACACCGCGGGCGTGGCCAGCGTCAAGGACCAGATCGCGGGGGCCCCGTCTGTCGCCGGCGCCTCGGCGCCTGCCGCACCAGCCGCCGCATCGTTGTCGGACCGTGCTCGGGCCGCCCAGGCGGCCCTGGCCGCGAACCAGAGTCTTGCCGGTTACGGGCTGGCCGTGCGAGAAGAACGTGGACGCCTGCTGCTGGCCGGACGGGTCCGGACGGCGGCCGAGAAGGACCTTGCCGCGCTCGTGGCAAGGGATGCCGCCGGGGTACCCGTCGATAACTTAGTGACTATTCAGCCTTAAGGACATATACTTGAAGAATTACCTTAGGTTTCGTGCAGAGGCCAGTAAAAAGGAGGACGTTCCAATGAGACGAACTTTGACGCCTTGGCTGATGGGGGGACTCCTCGCCCTTTCCGCCCCGGCAGCGTGGGCACAGAGCGTGCCCCCGGCCGGCGAAGAGGGAACGAGGACACAGGGGACCACCGGCACCACGGCGGTCACCATGGACGACGACGGCGACGTGCACATGCACACCGTCGAGAAGGGTGACGTCAAGACGTGGACGATGGAGATCGACGGCAGGGAGTGGGAAGCTCATCCGGCGACCCCGTCGTACGAGGGAACCACCGGCCTGTTCCACATGCCGACGGCCTATACGCTGCCCCAGGGACGCTTCTCCTTCAGCTTGTTCCGCGACAACCTCGACCGCGACCCCAAGGACGAGGACATCTCGATCCACGGAGTGTCCCTCGGCTACGGGCTCTCCAGCCGCTTCGAGATCTACGGCAACTTCGGCCTCCAGAACCGCCTCGATGCCGACGCGCTGTTCCAGCCCGGGTACGTGAACGACTATCCGTTCGTTTCCACTCCCTGGGAGACCGGCCGCGGCGACGTCAAGCTGGGCTTCAAGTTCGGCTTCCTGAATGACTACAAGGGCGACGGCCTGGGCCTGGCCCTGCGCGGCTTCGTCAAGATCCCGACCGCGGACGAAGACCTGGGCCTCGGCACCGGTAAGGTGTCGTGGGGTGGCGACCTGATCCTCTCCAAGCACCTGGGCATGAAGGCGGACATTCACGGTTCCGTCGGCTACCAGGTGAACGGCGACCCGGACGACGTCGACCTCGACAACGCCCTGAAGCTGGCCGCCGGAATCAACATCCCGGCCTGCACGTGGCTGCAGCTCCAGGCCGAGATCATGAACACGCGCTACAGCGACAACGGCGACTTCGATCAGACCGACCCCCTCGACCTCGTGGTCGGGCCCGTGCTCTGGATCAAGCCCGGCTTCTTCATCCGTCCCGCGATCTCCTGGAATCTCAACTTCGACGACCGCGGGCTGGACCAGAGCAGCAAGAGCTGGACGGGCCGCCACATCTCGATCGGCTATCACCCCGGGTGGGGCTGCCGCGAGATTGCCGTGCCCATGCCGCCGCCGCCGCCGCCGCCGTCCAACCGCGAGCCGACGGTGAGCTGCGAGATCGAGCGCACGACCCTCATGCCGGGTGAGAGCAGCCGCGTTCGCGCCATCGCGTCCGACGCGGACGGCGACGCGCTCACCTACACCTGGAGCGCCACCGCCGGCCGCATCTCCGGCACCGGCGCCACCGTCAACTTCGAGTCCACCGGCATGACCCCGCCCGCGTCCGCGACCGTTCGCGTGCGCGTGTCCGACGGTCGTGGCGGCGATGCCGAGGCGACCTGCCCCGTGCGGATGAATGCGCCTGATCGGCGCGCCGCGGAAGCGATCTCGTGCACCGCCGGCGGGTTCCCGCGGAACCTGGCTCGCCTGAACAACGTCGACAAGGCCTGCCTGGACGACGTCGCCACCCGCCTGAAGGGCGACCCGCGCAGCCGCGTCATCGTCGTCGGCCATGCCGACGCCGGCGAGCGGATGCCCGAGGTGCTGGCCCGCAGGCGCGCCGAGGCGGTCCGTAACTATCTCGTGAAAGAGCGTGGCGTCGAAGAGTCGCGCATCACGGTTCGCAGCGCCGCCGCCACGAAGCCCCTCGACACCGGCACTGATGCCGCATCACGAGCTCGCAACCGCCGTGTCGAGATCTGGTTCGTCCCCGAGGGAGCATCCGCTCCCGAGATGGACTGACTAAAGCCGTAATCACCTAGAGGCCGTGGGCCGCGGGGACAACCCCGCGGCCTTTTCATTTTTGCAGAAACCCCTTTGAATCTGGTGACTTGCCCTTTAAACTGATCACAGACCCATGGTGCCCATGACTCGTCGCTGCGTGTCCATCGCCGTCGCCGTATTCGCCTTCTCTTCCCTGGCCGGCGACGCCGTATCCCAGACCTGGGTGCCCGTCGGGCCGCCCGGCGGCGATGTCCGGTCGCTGGCTGCCGATCCCCGGGATCCCCGCCGCATCTACCTCGGCACTGCCAACGGCCTCCTGTACCGGTCCGACGACGCCGGCGCGCGCTGGCGGCGTATGAGCCCGGGATTTCCGAAGCGCGGATTCAGCCTCGACGACATCGTCGTGGATTCCCGTGGGACGGTCCTCGTCGGCTTCTGGGAAGTGGGCGGTAGCGCGGGCGGAGTCGCGCAGAGCGCCGACGGCGGGAAGACGTTCACGATGCTGCCCGGGATCGAGGGCCACTCCGTGCGCGGGCTCGCCATCGCTCCATCGAACCCGGACATGATCGTCGCGGGCACGATCGCCGGCGTCTTCCGGTCCCTCGATCGCGGCCGCACGTGGGACCGCCTCACGCCCCAGGGCCATCCCGATCTCCGCAATGTCGGCTCCGTAGCCGTCGATCCCAGGAATCCGATGGTCATCTACGCCGGCACCTGGCACCTGCCGTGGAAGTCGACGGACGGCGGCCGCTCGTGGGTCAACATCAAGACGGGGATGATCGACGACTCCGACGTGATGACCTTGACCGTCGACCGGTGGAACACGCAGAACGTGTTCGCCACTGCGTGCAGCGGCATCTACCGCTCGACGGACGCTGCTGCGCGGTGGACGAAGGTCCGCGGCATCCCCTCCAGCAGCCGTCGCACCCGCGCCTTTGCGCAAAGCCCCGACAACCAGAGCCTGGTGTTCGCGGGCACAGTCGAAGGTTTGTGGATGAGCGAGGACGCGGGGATCACGTGGCGCCTCGGCACGCAGAAGGAACTCGTCATCAACTCGATCGTCACCTTGCCGGGTGGGATCGTGCTGCTCGGGACCGACGGCGCGGGCGTGGTGCGCAGCATCGACGGGGGCCGCTCCTGGGTGGCATCGAACGCCGGGTTCTCTGAGCGCTTCGTCTCCCGCATGCTCTTCGACCGGGTCGGCCGGCGCGTGCTGGCGGGCATCTGGGGCGACCGGCGGCACGGCGGCGTGTTCGCCGCTTCCAGCGCGCGCGGCCCGTGGTACCGCTTCGGCACCGGCCTCGAGGGACGCGAGGTGCTCTCGCTCGGCCTCATCGGCAACGAGGTCATCGCGGGCACCGACGACGGCCTGTTCCTCTCCACCGGCGCGACCGGTGCCTGGGCGCGGCTGACGACCATAGTGGATGGCGCGGACTTACACCCGCGCGTCACCGACGTGGTGGCAATTCCCCCGCGCAAGGTCCTGGCCGCGACGTCCAAGGGCCTCCTGCGCACGAGCGACGGTGGCCGCACCTGGCAGCGCATGCCGCTCGGTATCTCCGAGCAGATCTCGACCCTGACCGTCTCCCCCAGAGACGTCAACCTCGTGGTCGCGACGACTCCCCTCGGATTCTTCCGCAGCACGGACGGCGGCGAAACCTGGGCCCAGATCTCCGCGGGGCTCGGCGACGTCCTGGTGCACACCCTGGCCTTTGTCCCGTCGGACGACCGGTTCCTCTACGCAGCGACGCCGCAGGGCCTCTTCCACTCGAGCGACCAGGGCGTCACATGGGGGCGCGCCACCGGCGGCATCCCGTGGGCCGACATCACCGGCCTCGCCATCCACCCCGACGGCCGCACGATGTACGCGAGCGATTTCGCCCGGGGAGGGATCTTCCGCAGCATCGACGGCGGGGGGACATGGGAGCGCATGGCGAGTGAAGGACTCGCGTCGGAGCGGATCTGGACGCTGGCCGTGGACCCCGCTTCGCCCGAACGGCTCCTGGCCGCCTCCCCGACCGGCGGCCTGCACCTCTTGCTTCCACCCGCGCCTCCCCCGGCGGCCGCGGGCGGCCAACCCTGACGGCTCTGTGCGGGGGCGCACTCCGGCCCGGCGGAGACCGGGAGTAACATCCGCGAAAAGGAGGGAACCCCATGATCGCCAGCCTGCTTCTCGTGACCGCGTTGTCGATGCCCGCCCAGGAGGCCGTTCAGGAGCCCGCCCAGGAACAGATGGCCGCTCCGGCGTCCTCGCCTTCCTCGATGTCCGCAGACGAGCACATCGCGATGGGCAAGGCCGCTTTCAAGAGGAAGCGGTTCGCCGCCGCACGCAAGCACTTCCAGCAGGCGGTGGACGCGAGCCCGGACAGCGCCGCGGCCCACTTCTACCTGGGCTACACGATCTACAAAATCGCCGAGCCCAAGCGTGCGAACAACCCCGGCAAGCAGGAAGCCGCCCAGCACTTCGCCAAGGCCTACGAGCTCGATCCCGGCTTCAAGCCCGCCTGGCACGGCCGCAGCTAAAGCATCCGCGTCCGGCTAGGGGAGGATCCCCTCGAGCATTCGGGTCCGGCTGAGGTCGGAGTAGAGCGCGACCACGATGAGCAGCAGCACGACGCCGAAGCCGGCCATCCCGATCCTTTCCTTGACCGCGGGGCTGAGGTCGCGCCGGATCACGCTTTCGACGGCGAGCACGGCCAGATGGCCTCCGTCCAGCGGGAAGAGCGGGAACAGGTTGAACACCCCGATCTGCACGCTGATGGCGGCGACCCAGAAGAACAGGTAGCTGTAGCCGAGCCGGACCGCGTCGCCCGAGGCCTGGGCGATCCCCAGCGGTCCCATCATCGACTTCGGGGATAGCTGCGCCGTGACCAGCCCCTTCAATGCGCGGAACGTGAGCTGGATGTTGTCACCCGTCCAGCGGACGGCCTCCTTCACCGCGCCCACGAATCCGAACCGCTTCAGCACGCGCTTGGGCCCGATGCCGATCCTGGCCTCGCCCTTGTCGTTCCTGGGCGTCACGGGCACGTCGATCGCGGACCCGCCGCGCAGGATGCGCAAGGTCAGGGTGCGGCCCGCGGTGCCTTTGAGGAGCACGGGGATCTCGTTGAAGGTCCGGATGGCCTTGCCGTCGATGCTCATGACCCCGTCGTCGGTGCGCAGGCCGGCCGCCTCCGCCGCGCCGCCGGGCACGACTTCCCCGACGCGCACCAGCGGATGGACCCCGATGGTGCCGAGCTTGACCTTCTCCGTGGACCCCGAGCGCAGGGCGAATTCCTGGTCCTGGCCGCCGCGGCGCACGCGCAGCTGGAGCGCCTGCTCGGGGCGCAGCATCACCGAGGTCTGCGCATCCTCCCAGCTCTCCTGCGGCCTGCCGTCGATGGCCAGGATCTCGTCCCCGGGCAAGAGTCCGGCCGCGGCCGCGGGAGACCCCGGCTCCACGGCCCCCACCACCGGCTTGTCGTGGAGGCTGGCGTCGACCTGGAAGCCCATCATGTAGAGCACGGTGAGCACGCTCACCGTCAGCACGCCGTTCATGATCGGGCCCGCGAGATACACGATGAAGCGCTGCCAGCGCGGCCGCGCGGTGAAATCGCGCCCGTCGCCGCCCGGCGGCCGGTCGCCGCTCGCGTTCACGTCCGGGCTGATCACGTCGTCGGGCTCGCCCTCCAGCTTCACGTAGCCGCCGAGCGGGATCGCGGAGACGCGGCAGTCCGTGTCGCCCCACTTGAAGCCGAGCAATCGCTTGCCGAAGCCGAAGGAGAACACGAACACCCGCATCCCGAAGGCCTTGGCGGTGATGAAGTGGCCGAACTCGTGGAAGAACATCATGAGGCCGAGCACGACGA
>Ga0136614_10002389_pt1 | contig 11673 bp, 10 predicted proteins | sample AntDrymUQ2792106_2_FD_106643 | JGI IMG/M metagenome (GOLD analysis project Ga0136614, IMG submission 106643) | Polar desert sand microbial communities from Dry Valleys, Antarctica - metaG UQ279 (21.06) | ecosystem: Environmental > Terrestrial > Soil > Desert | place: Antarctica: Dry Valley...
AAGGCTCGGTCGATCTGCGGCAACCACGTCGTCGTCTCGTTCGATCCCGTCGGCCCGTTCTACTGCCCCGCCGACCGGAAGATCTTCCTGCCGCTCCAGCTGATCGACAAGCTGATCTATAAGAAGTACGGCGACTTCGCGGTCGCCTACGCGGTCAGCCACGAGTGGGCCCACCGGATCCAGGACCTGCTCGGCTCCCTCGACGCGAGGAACCAGGGCAAGCTGCTGACGATCCAGATCGAGACGCAGGCCGACTGCTTCGCCGGCGTCTGGGCCAGGACCGCCTACCGTCGCGGGCTGCTCGAGAAAGGCGACATCCAGGAGGCGATCAAGGTCGAGGATCTGATCGGCGACGCCGACGGGACGCCCGAGACCGACCCGAACGCCCATGGCCGCTCGGGACTGCGTGCCGCCTGGTTCCTCACGGGCTACGAGACCGGTAAGGCCAGCGACTGCAAGACGTTCGGCTAACCGCAACGGAGAGGGAGGTCGGGTAGATGGAACCTGGGAGCTTCTGGACGGCTTTGATCTGGGCGATCGTGCCGATGCTCCTTCTGCTCGCGGCGATCTGGTGGGTCGATCGCTACGAGAAGGAGCCGCTCCGACTGCTCGGACTCGCGCTCGTATTCGGCGGCGTGCTGGCTCCGGCCATCACGTACGCGCTCGATCGTGCTTTCGACATCGCGACGAGCCTCTCGTCGCAGCAAATCGTGCCCGAGCCGTCCCTCGGGGTCGGGACACCGCTCGTCGAGGAGGTGGTTCGAGGGCTGGCGATCCTGGCCGTGTTCTTGCTGGTGAGGTTCGAGATCGACGATCTGCTCGACGGCCTCGTCTACGGTGGCATCGTCGGGCTCGGGTTCGGCGCCGCGGCGAACTTCGTCGGGATCTGGAACACGCCCTCGCTCGGCTCCGACACGGACTCGTCGCTCTACACGTCGCTGATCAGCCAGCTGAACCATGTCTTCTACGGGGCCGTGATCGGCCTCGCGCTCGCGGCCGTCAGGAGGAGGGAGTTCCCCATCCTGCTCGGGGCGCTCGCGGCCGGCATCGCCGTGGCCTTCGCCTTCCACGTGCTCCACGACTACATCCCGTCGTGGACTGCGACCGACGCCACGAACCTCGAGAGCGGCTGGGCGAGCAAGGTGCTCTCCCACGTGCCGAACTACCTCGGGCTCGTCGCGCTCGGCCTGATCGCGGTCTGGACGCTCGGCAGGCAGAAGCTGATCGTCGGGCGGAATCTGCAGGACGAGGTCAAGTCCGGCGTCGTCACCTCCTCCGACTACGCGACCGTGACGAACTCGTTCCGCCGGAGCTACGCGCAGTGGAACGCGCTTCTGCGCGGTGGCGACCGGGAGTACGGCCTGCGGCGGAAGCTCTACTCGACCGAGGTGGAGCTTGCCTTCCGCAAGTTCCACCGCGCCGAGGACAAGGGCGACTCTCGCCTGTACCTGGACGAGGGCGACTACCGCGAGCAGATCCGGGAGACCCGCAAGAAGCTGAACGAGGTCAGCCCGGCCTACGCCTCCGAGGGAACAACCGGAGCCCCGAAGCCTCCAAGCAACACGCTCGTCGCCGGCCTCGGCGGGTTGACCGTCTTCGCGGCTCTCGTGCTCGCGGGCGTGCTGGTCTGGCTGCTCGCGCTCCGACCCGACCGGCAGCCGACGGCCGGCGGCGGCCAGACCCTCTCGGCGACGGCGTTCGAGGCGGTTCCCGGCCCCTCGACGCCGGCCGCGGGCCAGGCGAACTCGCTCGCCACCTACCGGCTGGCGGCGACTCAGGCGGGGGCGAGCGTGGGCGTGAAGCTCTGCAGCGACTTCACAGCCCAGGTGCAGTGCGTCGGCTCGTACCCGCTGTCGAAAGCCGGCTTCGTCGTCCCGCGCGCACGTCCGTCAGCCGCCGTGGTGGTGGAGTTCAAGGGCATCCCGAAAGGGGCCACGTTCGACATTCAGTTCTTCAACCTCGGCACGAAGCAGCCCGTCTCGAACGTCTTCCGCTACAACGTCACCTTCCCGACCGGGCGGGTCGGGATCCGACTGCGCGGCCCCTTTCCGAAGGCGAAGTTCTTCATCAGCTTCAAGTTCAACGGGCGCAACGTGAACTTCACGCCCCCGCTCGTGATCAACTTCGTCTAGGCCTGCCGTCCCTCCAGGCACGCCGGCGGGCGTGCCTGGAGGTCTCCGCTACCCTCCCCCGATGCCGCGGCCCCGACTCTTCCTCGCCTGCGCGGGCGCCTGCGCCGTCCTCTCGGCTCTGGCGGGCTCGTCGAGCGCGGGCCGGGCGACGCCGATCGCCAAGGCCAGGTGGCTCGATCGCGTGCTGATCACCGAGTACTACCCGGTGCCGGAGCGCTGGTTTCGCGGCAAGTTGATCTCCGCCCCCGGCCTCACCGGCAAGCACCGCGCCGATTGGCTCTACGGTGGCGGCGGGGTGTCGATGGAGGGCGACGGCATCGGCCTGGACGGCGGCCGGTACCACATCTACCGAACCGGCGACCAGGGCTGGGTCGACGAGCACGGCAAGCCGACGGTGCCCGGCGTCCAGGGCTGGTCGCGCGGCTTCCCGTTCTGGCGCGGCGTCGGCTGGCGGAACAGGCGGGGTCAGGTGACATTTCCCCTCGCCGGCGGAGGCTGGTTCCGCGGCGCCCCGAAGCGCTACATCGGGCCTGCGGGAATCGAGTTCGGCACGGGGCCATCGCGGCCGCTCGACTTCTGGCGGTCGATCGCGGTCGACCCGTCGCTGATCCCGATGGGGAGCCGCGTCTTCGTCCCCGAGCTGTGCGGGACCCCCGGCCGCGGCTGGACGATCGCCGAGGACATCGGCGGCGCAATCATCGGCCGCCACATCGACGTCTACCGCCCGGCGCCCGCGGGGCCACACGTGAAGTCGGACGTGTGGCGGGACGCGCGAATCTTCGCGATCCCGCCCGAGGCGAAGCCGCCGAAGCGGCTGCCGAGGTGCGGCGACTCGGGTCTCCGGGGGGCGCCGTAGAGCGAGCTCCTCAGAGCGAGCTCCGGGACAACTTCTCGGGGGACACCTCGGAGGAGTGTCGGGGACACCTCGGAGGTACCTCGGAGGAGTGTCAGAGGTGGTGCGCGATCCGGGCTCCGCGCAGCCGCGGGCCGGGGCTAGTAGTTCCGCCAGTGCGCGTTCGTCGGCGTCCCGACCGCCGCCAGGGCCGGCAGGCTCACCAGCCTGTAGCCCCGCGCCTGCAGGCGCGTGATGGTCGACGGGAGCGCAGAGGCGGTCTGCCAGACGGTGTGCAGCAGGACGATGCTGCCCGGACGGGTCCGTCCCACGACGCGCTCCTCGATCGCCCCCGCGCCGGGGCCGTGCCAGTCGAGCGGATCGACGTCCCAGAGGATCAGGGCCGAGTAGCCCGCCGCGCCCGCGGCGGCGGCGGTAGTCGCGGTGTAGGCCCCGTAGGGCGGGCGGAAGAGCGGAAGCGGCGAGACCTTCGCGAGGCGCCACCAAACCTCGCGGTCGTCCACCAGCCGCTGGAGCTGAGACCCGTAGGAGAGTTTCGAAAAATTGGCGTGATCCCAGCCGTGCGCGCCGATCGAGTGCCCTTCGCGCACGGTCCTGAGCGCAAGCGCCTGATTCGCCAGCACCCTCTGGCCGGGGCAGAAGAAGGTCGCCTTGACGTGGTAGCGCTTCAGCGTGTCGAGGATGCTGGCCCAGGGGCCCGCGTCGAGGCAGTCGTCGAAGGTGAGCGCCGCGCGCAGGCCGGCCCCGTCGAAGCGGGCCCACACGCTCGCGTCGACGGCGTGCACGACGAGGAACGGCTTCCGGGACGCCTCGGCGGCGTTGCCGGCCGAGTCGATGACGGTGACACCGACCTCGTAAGCCCCTGGGGCCAGGGCCGTCTCGGCCGCGCCCGGCTGCACGACGAGCTCGAATGAGCCCGGCCGCCGCAGACTCGTGGGAAAGACGCCCAGGCGCTTGCCGCGAGCGTCGTAGAGCGCCGGCGTAACCCGCACGAGGTCGGCCGCATCCGAGACGTTGAGCCCGATCCGCACGGGCCCGGACTCGATCCGTTCGGGCGAGAGCGAGCGGAGGCTCACGAGTGGAGCTCGGGTATCGAGTAGGAGCTCAGAGGCCTGCGAGCCGCGGTTCCCGACCGCGTCGACCGCCAGGGCTCGGATCGAGTAGAGCCCGTCCCCGCCCCTGCGAAAGCCTCCGTAGAGCAGACCGTCCCAGACGAACTGCCGGAGTCTGCGCGACGTGACATAGAGATCTCGCGCCGCCGTGTGGACGACCCGGCCGCCCGGCCCCAGGACCTGGAGGGTGACGGTGACGGCCTCGTCTGCCGAGAAGCGGAGCTCCGCGACGTCGCGCAGGCCGTCGCCGTTCGGGCTGAAGGTCGGCTGCATCGAGCGCAGGTGCAGCACCGGCAGCTCGTTGTCGACGCGCACGCGGACGTGAGTCTGGCCACCGAGGGAGTCGGTGGCGCGGATCACAGCCCTGCCCGTATAGGAGCCGGTCGCCCACCGCGTCCCCCAGCCGTCGCCGAGGTCGGTGTCGCGCGCGATCCGGATCCACGTCCTGCCGCCGTCCGTCGAGGCGTCGAAAAGCACGTACTCGACGAGGGGGTCGGCGTCCGCCCTGACCGAGACCGTGCCGCGCAGGGCGGCACCGTGCGCCGGCTCGAGCAGCCGGGGCGCGGCGGCAGGCCCGGCACCCGGGCCGAGCCCGAGCCCGAGCGGCACGAGAACCGCGGCGGCGGCCGCACCCGCGACCAGGCCGGTGGGAGAGCGGGAGTCGAGCCTCATGACATCGGTCGGCGAACCCCGGCCGCATTCCGACGATCGCCCTGATCAAGATACGGGTCGGATGAGACGGTTCCTCTCCTGCACCGCCGCCGCCCTGGCCGCGGCCGCGCCGTCGGCGTCCGGCGGGGGCGAGGCGCTTCGCGCGATCGTCGAGGAGCGCGTGCCGCTGGTCGAGGCGGCTGGGCGAGCGGCCCGCGGCGGGGCGCGCCCCGAAGCTGTCCAGGCCCAGTACGACGCGGCACGAGACCTGCAGGAGGCCCTCCGGCGCTCCGAGCCGGTCGACACCTCCTGCCGGCCCCTGCTCGGCGCAGCACGCGCGCTCGCGGCCGCGCACGTGCTGCAGGTCGAGGGGTACGACCGGCCGTGGCCGCCGCTCGCGAAGGTCGGTGTCCAGCGGGCCCGGGCCGCCCTCACGACGCTCGCGCCCGCCCGGTCGCGGTGTCGCCCGCGCCCGGCCCACACGCCGGTTCGCCTGCCCGAGCCGCTCGCGCCCCGCTCCGGGGAGGCGTTCTTCGGCCATGTCTCGGCGGTTGTCCCGCCCGGGACCTCAGTCGCGACGGTGCGCCTCGGCGAGCGGCGGTTCGACCTCCAAGCGCCAGGCCGGCGGCTGACCTGGGCCGTGCCGCCTTCCGTCGAGCCCGGCCGGTACGACCTCGAGCTCGAATTCCGCTCCGGCGGCGCACGTGGGAGCCTCGTCGGGCGGGCAAGGTCCGCCGGCGTGTGGCTGCTGCCTCCCTCTGCGAGGAGGGCGGTGCCGGCGAACTCGCCCGACCGGCCTGCGGCCGCGCGGCTCGAGGCTCTGGCCCGTCAGTTCGGCGGCTACGCGGGGATCTGGACGCTCGACCTCGGGAGCGGGCGCACGGCCGGGGCCGGCGCCGACGCGCGCTTCCCGGCCGCCTCGACGGTGAAGCTAGCGGTGCTCGTTGCGGCGCTGCGGCGGCTCGGCTCCCGGCCGGAGCGCTCGCCGGCGGCCTACGATCTAGCTGCGCTCGCAGGCTGGTCGTCGAACGCGGCCACGAACCGCCTGCTCGTGCGGCTCGGGGGATCCGAGACCGCGGGCGCGGTGATCGCACAGGGCGTCCTCGATCGCGCCGGCGCGGCGCGCAGCACCTTCACCGGCGGCTACCGGCTCGGGACGGCGCTGGCGCGACGCGGGACCGAGCCGCCGCTCGTCTCCTCGCGCGTCACGACCGCGCGCGACCTCGGCCGGATGCTCCTGTTGCTCCACACCGCGGCGACCGGCGACGCCGACTCGCTGCGGACGCTCGGGCTGAGCCCGCACCAGGCCAGGGTCGGGCTCGCGCTCCTGCTCTCCTGGCGGGCCCCGCCGCCCGGAGACAACGCGGGGAACTTCGCGCAGGCGCTGCCTCGCTCGATTCCCGCGGCGCAGAAGTGCGGCTGGATCTCGTCGGCGCGCCACACGGCAGCGATCGTCTACGGACCCGGGGGGCCGAGGATCGTCGTGCTGCTGACCTACCGCCCGAGCATCGACCTCGCCGAGGCCCAGACGCTCGGCCGCAGGGTCCTCGAGGCGCTCGGATGAGAGCGAGCCGGGCGACGGTCAGGCGCAGGCGCCTCGTCGCCGCGCTCGTCGCCGCGGCCCTGGTGGCGGGCGCAGCCATCGACCTGGCGAGGGTCGGGCGAGGCGAGGATCCGGGGCGACCCGCCGAGACGGCCCGACCACCGGCCTTCCGCGGCGGCAAGATGCCCCCGTCGGTACACCCTCAGCGCTCCCCCGACGCGCTGCCGCTCGGAAACCACAGCTGGAGCCATCCGTATCTGCCCGGTCTCCGGCGGCGGCGGCTGAGGCCGGTGAGCGTGGCGGAGCTGCTGGCGCTCGATCCCCCCTCCGCGGCGCAGGTGCGCTCGGGCGAGTGTTAGAACCCGGTCGACAGGGGTGAGCACCGACCAGCAGACGAGGCGGCGGGAGGCCCGGCGCAGGGCGATCCGGCGCCGGCGCCGACTGGCCGCGGTCGTCCTGCTCGCACTCGTGATCGTCCCGATCGCGGCCTACGCAGCCTTCGGCCGCGGCGGCTCAGAGCCGCGTATCGTCGCAGGCAAGGCCGGCGGCTGGCGGGCCGGGAAGGTTCGGCCGGCGCCGGGCCCAGCGCTGCCGAGCCCCGCCCAGCAGGCGCGCGCCGTGGCGCGGATTATCCGCCTCGGCCTGCCGGTCTACTGCGCGGGGAACCAGGGCCGCTACGTCGCGCTCACGCTCGACGACGGGCCGAGCAACCTGACACCGCAGTTCAACGAGCTGCTCCGGGCGGAGAAGATCCGGGTGACCTACTTCCTCGTCGGCGCCAACATGAGCTCCGACGAGCTCTCCGCGTCGGCCCGCGAGAGCGCAAGCCTGGGCGCGGTGGCGAATCACACGTGGACGCACGCGCGGCTCACGGAGCTCAGCGAGGCGGACGTCGACTCGCAGGTGCGGCGGACGAGCCAGGCGGTGCGGGCGAAGACCCGCGCGCCCGTACTCGTCTTCCGGCCACCCTTCGGCGCCTACACGTCCTCGATCACCCGGATCGTCGGCTCGTACGGGCTGGTCAACGTGATGTGGAACACGGACAGCCGAGACTGGGCGGGCCTCGGCTGGAAGGACGTCGCCAAGAACGTGCTCGCCGGGCTCGAGCCGGGCTCGATCGTGCTGATGCACGACACGCGCGAGGAGACGCTGAAGGCGCTGCGCAACGTGATCATTCCCGAGCTCCGCCGGCGCAAGCTGAAGGCGGTGACCCTGCCGGAGCTCCTTGCGCTCAACCCGCCGTCGGCCGAGCAGCTGGAGGCCGACGCGCAGAGCGGCGCGTGCCTGCGCGGCCAGCACGACGGGTGACGGAGCTACCGCAGGCCCCGCCAGGCCTTCGCGGGACTGAACGCGCGCTCGCCGAGGAGCCGATAGCCCTCGATGGACGGGTGGTCGCCCTCCGCCGTCCAGCCCTCGTGCATGCGGCCCGGACGCTCCGGGTCCTCGAGCGTCTGGTGAAAGGGTAGGACTCGAATTCCCTCGGCGCGGGCGAGCTCCTCGATCAGCTCGTTGAGGCGCCGGATCGCCGCCGCTGCGCCGGGAGAGCCGTTGTTCCAGGGCAGCACGTTCGCGATCGCAGTGGGGAGGCCCAGCTCCTTGCCGCGGCTGACGAGCTCGCGGAGGTTTCCGGCGGCGGTCTCCACGGAGCGCCGCTGCGCGATGTCGTTGATCCCGCCCTGCACGATCAGGGCTCGGGCACCCGCGGCGCAGGCGTCAAGCCTCAGGGCGATCTCGTCGGTGCGCTCTCCGTAGACACCGCAGTTTCGGAAGGTCACCCCAGGATGCGCGCGCTCGGCCCAGTGCTCCCACTGACTCCGCTCGTCGAGGGCGGCGCCGATCCTGGCGCGCACCTCCGGGTCGGGATCCCACCCGGGCGAGCCGGCGACGATCGAGTCGCCGACGGCACAGACCAGGAGCTCACCCGGGGGCAAGACTCTCGTTCGTGCCGCTGACGAAGAGGCCCGGCTCGGCCCCGCCGGCGATCGCGTAGACCCTCCCACGGAAGCCGGTCAGGCCGAGCCCGTGCCGGGGGCTCGGAAGGTCGGCGAGCCGCCGCCAGCTCCGCCGACCGAGGTGCAGCGCGTAGACCTCCTCGATCGTGCCACCCTGCTCCTCGCCGCCGGCCGAGACGAGCAGGCCGGGCAGGGCGGCGAGGCCGGTCCCGCCCCGCCGGCCCGGGACGGGGGGCAGGCGGCGCCAGCCGCGGCCGGGTGCCAGCTCCTCGACGAGGTCGAGGTTCGTGTCGAGGCCGGCCAGCCGACCCCCGACCGCGTAGACCCGGCCCGCGAGCGAGGCGACGCCGAGATGCTCGCGCGGGGTCGGGCCCGGGAGGGCAGACCAACGCTCGGAGCGCAGGTCGAGCGAGAACGCCTCGCGCGCGAGCGTCCTGCCGCCGACCGGTTGCAGCGCGACCCCGCCAACGACGTAGAGCCGGTCGCCAGCGACCGCGGCCCCTCCCGCTGCACGCGCCTCGGGCAGCGGCGGCAGGCGCCGCCAGCGACCGCGGTCGAGCACGAAGGCATCCCGCCGGGCCTGCCCGGCACCGTCGTACCCGCCGGCGACGTAGAGCCGGCCGCGCCAGGCGGCGGCCTGCGCATGGTTGACCGCAAGGGGCAGGCTCGGCAGCCGCCGCCAGCGGTTGCGTGCCGGCGAGTAGGCGTCCACGCGGGCGGACGTCCCGCCGGCGGCGAGGTAGCCGCCGGCGATCGCGATCTCCTCGCCCACGAGTGCGGCCGCCACCTCCGAGCGCGGCAGCGGCAGGGCGGCGTGCTGCCGCCAGGGACCGGCCGCCCCTGCCGTCGCCGCCAGGACGAGCGCCAGCGCGGCGGGCGCACACGCCCTGCTCAACCTCAGAAAAAGAACTGCTGCCAAGCGGCCCACCAGTCGTCCCCGCGCGAGACGATCCGGCGCGAGTCGATCACCTCGACACCGGCACGGCGCCGGTAACGCTCGAGGGCTCCCGCCGAGTTGAAGTCGACGGCGATCTCGCAGGGCCTCCCGGGGTCGTACGGCCGGACGGCCGAGAGATCCGAGAGCGCCTTCCTCGCGCCGTCCTCGATCAGCTCACGTGCCCGGAGCGGCGCCACGTTCCGCGCGCTCGTCCGGCCCGTGCCGCGCTTAACCGCCACCGTCGTGACCCCGGGCCCGAGCAGGTCTCGCGCCTCGGCGCAGGTCGCCGCGTCGCCGGTGACGAGCAGCACCGGACAGCCCCAGGTGCCGCAGAGGGCGGCGTTGATGCCGGTCTCGCCGACCTCCTGACCGTTGAAGGTGAGCCGCCACCAGTCCTGTCCGGAGACCGTGTGGCTGAGTACGCCTTCCGCCGTGCCCGCCCTCGCGTGCATGCCGACGAAGAGCGCCGCGTCGCACCCCTGCTCCAGGAACTCCGTGTACTCGGTCCATTCCTTCTGAATCACGTACTCGCAGGCGGGATCGAGCAGGTCCGGCACGAGCGAATTGAAGTCCCAGCCCTTGCCGGCTCCATGGCAGTCCATCACGACGATCTCGGTCGCACCGGCGGCTCTCGCCCCGCGCACGGCAGCGTTGATCTCCTCCGTGTAGAGCCGGCGACCCTCTTCGTAGAGCGGCTCGCCACCGCCGACCTGCTGCCAGCGGACGATTCCGGCGACGCCCTCCATGTCGCTGATGACGTGAACCTTCACGGAAGCCTCACTCGGCCAACTCGATCGTGCCCACGGCCTCGCCGCGGCTGTTGCGGCGCTCGACCTGACGGAACGAGTCGACCGGCCTGCCGAGCTCGGCGAGCAGGAGCGCCACGGCCGGCCGCACGGCGCGGTTGCCGCCGTCCTGCGCCTTGACCGCGATCGCGAGCCCGCCGGGCTCGACCGCGCAGAAGAGCCCCTCGGCGCCGCGCTTCGCGACCCACCCGGGTCGCGCCTCCATCAGGGCCGTGTCGTCGGCTCCGGCGCCGCCGACGAGCCCGGGCCGCGCGCGCATGGCCGCCGCGACGCGCGCTCCCTCGGGGGTCGACTCGAGCCGCGAGAAGGCATAGGCCATCCGCTCGAGCGGGAGGGCGTACGTCGGCGCCGCGCACCCGTCGACCGCTAGATCGATCTCCTCCTCGGGCGCGCCCGTAAGCGCTGCGATGTCCCGCAGGATCGCGCGCTGGAGTGGGTGGCCGGCCAGTCGGTAGTCCTCGGTGGGCCAACCCCGCGCGACGCACGCCGCCAGCATGCCGGCGTGCTTGCCCGAGCAGTTGTGCAGGAGCGGCTCGGGCGCCCGGCCCGCTTGCGGCCCGTTCTCGAGCTGCCCCGGGATCGCGCCCGCGCGCTCGAGCAGAAGGCCAACGGTGGCGAGCTGCGGCTGCTCGGCCTGGTGCGAGGCGCACGCGATCGCCAGCTCCTCCTCGGACAGGTCTGGGCAGGCGCGCACGAGCTCGAGGGCCTGGAACGGCTTCGCCGAGGAGCGGAAGTGACACACGAGGTGCGCGTCGCCGTGCTCGGCGACGACCGCCCCGCCCTCGACCGCGACGGCGTGCACGAGGTGAGTCGCCTCGACGACATTGCCACGGGTGACGCGAACGCAGATCGGATCCACCGCGCGAGCCTAGCGACTGGTCGAGCATCTAGATTCAGGTGAGGAAGCCATGCCCGAGCTGCCCGAGATGGAGGCACTGCGGCGCGCGCTCGACGATCCGGTGCGCGTGTTCCCGATCGAGCGGGCGGGCCCGGCGCATGTCGCGACGCTGAAGACGTTCGACCCCCCGCTGGCCGCGCTCGAGGGCCAGCGCCTGACGGGGGCCGGCCGGCGCGGCAAGCGCCTGCTCTTCCCGACCGGCGACGGCGAGCTCGTGCTCGTGGTGCACCTGATGACCGCGGGCCGGCTCCGCTACCTGCGAACGGGGGAGGCAGGGCCGAAGAAGCCCGCGTTCCGCCTACGCTTCGAGGGCGGGGCCGAGCTCGTCCTGACCGAGGCGGGCGCACGCAAGCGGGCCGGAGTCTGGTTGCTCCGACCCGAGGCCGCCGAGGCGGAGCTCGAGCACCTGGGACCGGAAGCGCTCGGGGCGGGCAGGGATCAGCTTCTGGCGGTGCTCGAGTCCGACTCGCGACGGCTCCACTCGCTGCTCCGCGACCAGCGCGGACTCGCCGGCATCGGCCGCGCCTGGGCGAACGAGATCCTCCACCATGCGGGTCTGTCGCCCTTCGCGCTCTCGACGCAGCTCGAGCCGGGCGAGGTCGACCGATTGTCGGAGGCGATCGACTCCGAGCTCGCGCGCGGCCTCGAGCTCCGCGAGCGGGGCGCGTCCGACAAGCGCACCTACCGGATCCACGGCCGGCTCGGCGAGCCCTGCCACGTCTGCGGCGAGCCGATCGCACGCGTGGACTACGAGGAGCACACGGTCTTCTACTGCCCGCGCTGCCAGAC
>Ga0136614_10002391_pt1 | contig 11668 bp, 11 predicted proteins | sample AntDrymUQ2792106_2_FD_106643 | JGI IMG/M metagenome (GOLD analysis project Ga0136614, IMG submission 106643) | Polar desert sand microbial communities from Dry Valleys, Antarctica - metaG UQ279 (21.06) | ecosystem: Environmental > Terrestrial > Soil > Desert | place: Antarctica: Dry Valley...
CCTCGAGAGCTGGCGCACCGGATCGTTGGCCCGGGCGGAGAGGCCAACGGCGGCCAACACCTCGTCCACGCGCGCGGGCGCGACCCCGTGAAGGCGCGCGTGGAAGAGGAGGTTCTCCCGTCCCGACAGATCGCGGTAGAGAAGCGGCTCGTGACCGAGGTAGCCGATTCGGCCACGCACCCGATGGGCCTCGGCCGGGCGGGTCGCGCCGAGCAGGGAGACCGTGCCCGTGTGCGGGCGAAGCAGGGTCGCGAGCACGCGCAGGAGCGTGCTCTTGCCGGCGCCGTTCGAGCCGAGCACGGCCAGGGTCTGGCCCGCCTCGAGCCGGACCGAGACGTCGGTGAGGGCCGGGCGCTCGCCGTAGTCGCGGCCGAGGCCGCGCAGCTCGACGGCGGCCGCCGGCCGGGGCTCGGGCGCCCCGGCCTGTCGCGCCACGAGCGCCCCGGCGGGCTCAGGCACGCTCGAGGGTCTCGGCCGCGTGGCGCAGGGTGGGCTCGACGACCGGCCACGACTCGCGAACGCCCTTGGGGGAGCCCGGGAAGTTCACGATCAGAGTCCGCCCGCGAACGCCGGACACTCCGCGGGTGAGGATGCCGAGGGGCGTGTGGCGGCGGGACTCCTGGCGGATCGTCTCGGCGAAGCCGGGAGCCTCGCGCTCGATCACGTCGCGGGTGGCCTCGGGGGTCACGTCGTCGGCCGTCATGCCGGTGCCCCCGGTGGTGAACACGAAACGGGCGTCCTCTTCGTCGGCCAGGCGGCGGAGGGCATTCGCCACGGCGGCACGGTCGTCGGCCACGGTCTCGTGCACGGTCTCGAGGCCGGCGGCCGCGCACAGCTCGAGCAGCGCGGGCCCGGAGAGATCCTCTCCTCCCGTGCCGGCGGCTCGGGAGGTGGAGATGGTGAGCACGGCGGCGCGCACAGTGATCGGCCTCGCCGGCTCAGGCCCCGTCTCGGTGCCAGTCCTGCTTGCCGCCGGTCTTCTCGAGGAGCTGGACTGAGGCGATCTCCACACCCCGCTCGAGCCCCTTGACCATGTCGTAGACCGTCAGGGCCGCAACCGAGCAGGCGGTCATGGCCTCCATCTCGACACCCGTCGGCCCGGTGGTTCGGGCCTCGGCGTCGAGCGTGACCTCGCCGGCGGAGGCGTCGACCGACACTCGCACGTCGACCAGGGTGAGGGGCAGGGGATGGCAGAGGGGCACGAGCTCGGCGGTGCGCTTGGCGCCCTGGATGCCCGCGATCCGCGCCGTGGACACGACGTCGCCCTTCGGGGCGTCCCCGGCCGCCACGGCGCTCGCGGTCGCGGGCGCCATGCGCACCACCGCGCGGGCGCGGGCGCGGCGCTCGGTGGGCGGCTTCGCGCTCACGTCGACCATGCGCGCCCGCCCCTCGCGGTCGAGGTGCGTGAGCTCGCCCACCGGGCGTTCCTACGCCGGGACGGCGGCGCTGCGCTGCGCTGCGGCGATGAGGTCGCGCACGGCGAGCTCGTCGCCCTGGCGAAGCAGCTCGACCGGGTCGGGCTCGCCGTTGACGATGGACTCGAAGAAGGCCTTGCGGTCCTGGTAGGTGGGGAGGCTGCCCTTGGCCCACCCCCGCACCTCGTTCAGCAGCTCGGCGAGCTTCGCGTAGGGCTCGCCGTACTCCTCGGCGATCTGTCGCTTGATCCGCTTGGCGAGCGCCGGGCTGGCGCCGGCGGTGGAGATGGCCACCGCAAGCGGGCCGGAGCGGAAGACGGCGGGGAGGATGAAGTTGCAGAGCGGCGGCACGTCGACCACGTTGACGAGCATGGCCCGCTCCTCGGCGTCCTCGTACACGCGCACGTTGATGTCGGTGTCCCCGGTGGCGGCCACGGCCATGAACGCGCCGTCGAGGTCCTCGGCGCGGTAGGCGCGGCGCTCCCAGGCGATGGAGCCCTCGGTGGCGAGGTCCTCGAGCTCGGGAATGGCCGAGGGTGACACGAGCGTGACCTGCCCGTCGCAGGCCATCAGCCCCTCGATCTTCTCGAGTCCCACCGCGCCGCCCCCCACCACGAGGCACTTGCGCCCGGTGAGCTTGAGGCACGCCATGTAGAAGGGCGTGTCGAGCATTCCCTGCACGCAGCTCTGGTCGCACAGCCCGCGCCGGAGCTGGCAGACGCATTCCTTCCCGGCGTACGCTTGAGCGGGCATGACCTAAGGGAGTCTACGAACCGTAGAAGCCTTCGGATGGACGGCTACTTCACCGACGACTCCATGCTCCGGCGCCTTCACCGTGAGCGGGCGCTGATCCTCTCCGGCCCCCGCGCGCTGCTCATGCAGGCCGCCCATCCGCTCGCCGTGTCCGGCCTGCTGGCTCACTCCAGCGGCCTTGACGAGCCCTACGAGCGCCTAGAGCGCACGGCGATGGTCATGAACACCATCGCCTTCGGCTCGCGGGAGGACGCCGACCGGGTGACCGCGCACGTGCGGGCCATGCACAAGCGGGTGAGCGGACGCCTGGCCCAGCCCGCGGGCCGCTTCCCCAAGGGCACCCCCTACCGCGCCGACGACCCCGAGCTGCTGCTGTGGATCCTCTTCACGCTGGTGGACAGCGCCGTGCTCGTGTACGAGAAGTACGTGGGCGCCCTCTCGCTCGAGGAGCGGGCCGCCTACTGGGAGGACTACAAGGTCATCGGGCGGCTCTTCGGGCTGCGCGACCGGGACATGCCGGACAGCTATGAGGATCTGATGGACTACCGCGAGGAGATGCTCGAGGGCGACGATCTCACGGTCACCCCGTGGGCTCGACAGCGAGCACGGCAAATCGTCATGGAGCCGCCGCTTCCCCTCGTGGCCCGACCGCTGCTCGACACCGTGAACTTCATCACCATCGCCCTGCTGCCGGACCGCATCCGGCGCGAGTACGGCTTCTCGCGCATCACGCCCACCCCGGTCCGCAAGCTGGCGGTGGCCGGAGGCGCGGAGTACCTCAAGCGCGCGGTGATCCCCCTGCTCCCCGGACGGCTCCGCTACGTGCCCGGCGCGCGGGCGGCGTAGGCGCTACTCGTCCCCGGGCGAGCTGCGCGTGGCCCCTGCGCGCCGCGCCCGCAGCTCCTCCAGCCTACGCCCGAGCAGGGCCTCCTCACCGTGGTCGGTCAGCTCGAGGAAGCGGCAACCCGCCGCAGCGTCCGGCATCAGTCGCTGGTCGGAGACGGCATCGGGGAGATCGTGCGGGTACTCGTAGCCCAGGCCCCGCCCGAGGGCGGCCGCTCCGGCGTATGCGGCACTCCGCATCGGGGCCGGTGGCTCGGGGGCGCCGTGCTCGCGCACCCAGCGCCGGGCGGCGCCGAGCGCGGCGTAGGAGGCGTTGGACTTGGGCGCGAGCGAGAGGTAGACGGTGGCCTGCGCGAGGTTGTGGGCGCACTCGGGAAGCCCGACGTGCTCGACGGCGTGGGCGGCGGCGACGGCCACGGAGAGGGCGCGGGGATCGGCGTTGCCCACGTCCTCGCTGGCGAGGATGACCATCCGGCGGGCGATGAAGCGGGGATCCTCCCCACCTTCGAGCATCACGGCCAGGTAGAGCAACGAGGCGTCGGGGTCGGAACCGCGAGTGGCCTTGATCCAGGCGGAGATCGTGTCGTAGTGGTGATCGCCGGCGCGGTCGTAGAGGATGGCCCGCCGTTGCATGGCGTCCTCGGCGACGCCCAGGGTCACGCGGCCCTCGTCCGGTGACTCGCAGGCAAGCTCGAGGCCGGCGAGCGCGGAGCGCGCGTCCCCGCCGGCGCGGGCGGCCAGGAAGTCGAGCGCCTCCTCGTCCACCGCGGGCGGATCGGCGATGCCCCGCGGATCGTCGAGCGCCCGCCGCAGCAGAGTGAGCACGTCGGCGTCCTCGAGGGCGTGCAGCTCGTAGACCCGGCACCGCGAGAGCAGCGCCGAGTTCACCTCGAAATAGGGGTTCTCGGTCGTGGCGCCCACGAGCCTCACGAGACCCTCCTCGACGGCCGGAAGAAGCGCGTCCTGCTGGGCCTTGTTGAAGCGGTGGATCTCGTCGAGGAAGAACACCGTGGGCTCCTGGCTCGTGCGCCGCCGGTGGTCTGCTCTCTCGAGCACGCCTCGCACTTCGGCGCGACCCGCCTGCACGGCGGACAGCTCCTCGAAGGCGGCGTGGGCCGTGCGCGCGATCAGCCGCGCGAGGGACGTCTTGCCCGTACCCGGGGGCCCGTAGAGCACGAGCGAGTGCGGCCGGCCCTCCTCGATGGACGAACGCAGAGCCGAGCCCGGAGCCAGGAGATGCCCCTGACCCACCACCTCGTCGAGCGACGTGGGGCGAAGGCGCACCGCGAGCGGCTGCTCGCTTGGGGGCACCGGCGTGCGGGTGCCAGTGCCCCCGCCGCCCTCGGGCGTGTGCCCGGTGTCGAAGAGCTGCTCCACGGCGAGGATTCTCGCATCGGCGAGCGCGGGCGTAGGATGGGTCTCCCGTGCCCGACTCCGAGGCCCTCGAGCGTCGCACCACCGAGCTGCTCGGCGCGCTCATCCGCTTCAACACGGTCAACCCGCCGGGCAACGAGCAGGCCGCGCAGGAGCACCTCAAGGGACTCCTCGAGCAGGCCGGCTTCTCGTGCGAGCTCCTCGCCTCCGTCGACGGCCGGCCCAATCTCGTGGCCCGCCTGGCCGGCCGCTCCGACGGTCCGCGCCTGTGCTTTCTCTCGCACGTGGACACGGTGCTGGCCGACGCCGAAGCGTGGAGCATCGATCCCTGGTCGGGAGAGGAGAAGGGCGGGGAGGTGTGGGGTCGCGGCGCGCTCGACATGAAGAGCCAGGTGGCCGCCGAGGTGGCCGCCGCCTGCGCCCTCGCCGAGGAGGGCTGGCGGCCGGAGTCGGGTGAGCTGCTGGTGGTGGTCACCGCCGACGAGGAGGCGGGCGCCACGCACGGGGCGAAGTGGCTCTGCGAGGAGCACCCCGAGAAGGTCCGGTGCGACCTCGTGGTCAACGAGGGCGGGGGGATGGCCTTCGACTTCGACGGGCGTCGCCTCTACACGGTGTGCGTGGCCGAGAAGGGCGTGTTTCGCTTCGACCTGACCACCGACGGAGTGGCCGGTCACGCCTCCATGCCCCGCATCGGGGACAACGCGCTGTTCAAGCTCGGCCCGCTGCTCGAGGCCATGAGCCAGCGCCAGCCCGCGCTCGAGCTCACACCCGAGGCCGAGGCCTTCGTCGGCGCGCTCGGCGTGTCCCAGGACGGCGACGATCTCGAGGTGGCCATGCGGGCCGCGGAGGCCAAGGACCCACGGGTGGCCGTCCTGCTGTCGGCCGTTCTCGGTGTGACCCTGTCTCCGACCATGGTGCGCGCATCGGAGAAGATCAACGTGATCCCCTCCCACGCCGAGCTGAAGGTGGACTGCCGTGTTCCCCCGGGCCTCGGAGAGGAGCACGCCCGCCGGCGCATCGAGGAGGTGATCGGCACCGAGGGCTACCGACTGAGCTTCGCGGAGACGGTGATCGGAAACCGCTCCGCCATCGAGACGCCGCTCATGGAGCACATCCGGGCGTTCGTGGAGCAGGAGGACCCCGGGGCGCGCGTGGCCCCCATGGTGCTGCCCGGCTTCACGGACTCCCGCTGGTTCCGCGAGGCCTTCCCCGAGTGCGTGGCTTACGGCTTCTTTCCCCAGCGCTCCATGGACATGTTCGAGGCCATGCCGCTCATCCACGGGGCCGACGAGCGGATCCCGGTGGCCGACCTCGGGTTGGCGTCGCGCTTCTTCGCCGAGCTGGCCCCGAAGGTGCTCGGCTAGCGCCGTGGAGCACGGTTACGCGCCGCTTGGGCGGAGGGCGCTCGCCGGGGTTCTCGACGATGAACAGGGTCGCGACGGAGAGGAGCTTGCCGAAGTGGCGGCCGGTGGCCCGGAGGAAAGAGAGCCGTCGCCCCTCGAGGTCGGTGACCCGCAGGCCGAGCAGGCGCTTACCCAAGCTTGCTCCAGGCGCGAGCTCTCGAGCGGGGCGAAGTACAGCCAGGCCACGACGAGCCCCATCAGCGTGCCCGCGGGGCCATCCAGGACGCGGTTCAGGCCGTAGAGGGCGCCGTCGCCGGACAGGGCGAAGGCGAGGAGCCCGGCAATCACCCCGAGCACGAAGGAGAGGACGCCGAGCACCGCGCCGTCCACCACGGCCGCGGCCACGCGCCGCCAGAAGGCGGCGTAGCCGGAGCCGAAGGAGATTGGCCCTTCGGCTTCGTGGAGAAGAACCCGAAGTGGGAGAAGGAGCCGCCCAACGGACCGCCCTCATCCCCGGGGCACTCAAGCCGCCTCCTGTAATGCCGAAGAAGGGGAGATGGACCTTCTGCCGCGGGCGGCCGAGCGCGATCTCCGAGGCAACACTTGAGAGCGGACAGGCCCGTCGACGAGAGCGCGCGGCTCGAAGCACTACGCGGCTACGGGATCCTCGACACGCCGCCGGAGGCGCTATACGAGGAGATCACCAAGCTCGCGGCGCATGTGTGCGGGGTGCCCGCATCGGCGATAAGCCTGATCGACGAGGACCGCCAGTGGTTCAAGGCGATCTTCGGCATGGACGCCGAGGAGTCTCCGCGGGACGTTGCCTTCTGCGCGCACACCATCCTCGAGGACGACGTGATGGTGGTCGAGGACGCGACGACCGACCGGCGGTTCGCGGACAACCCGTTCGTGCTCTCCGACCCCCAGATCCGCTTCTACGCGGGGGCGCCCCTCGTGACTTCGGAGGGACACGCGCTCGGAGCCCTCTGCGTGATCGATACGCAGCCGCGCCAGCTCTCGCCCGAGCAGGTGGACGCGTTGCGGATGCTCGGGCGTCAGGTGATGACCCAGCTCGGGCTGCGGATCAAGCTCGAGCAGCTGGCTGCCGCGAACGCCGGGCGCGAGCAGGCCGCCGCCGAGCTCCAACGGACCTACCGCTCCCTTCGGAGCGCCGTGGCAGGGGCACCCCTGATGCTCTCCGTTCTCGACCGTGACGGTGTCTTCGAGCTGTCGGAGGGCGGAGGCCTCGGCCTACTCGGGCTCGAAGCCGGGGAGGTTGTCGGCCGGTCGGTCTTCGACCACTACGCCGATTCACCTCAGGTGCTCAGCCTGATCCGCCGAGCGATGGCCGGCGAGGCCTCGAGCGAAGACGTCGAGGTGGGCGATCTGGTGTTCGAGTCGAGCCACACCCCGCTCTTCGACGAAGCCGGAGAAGTCACGGGCATCGTCGTGCTCTCCCTCGACGTCACCGAGCGGACGCGCGCGCGGATCGAGCTGCTGGACACGAACGCTGAGCTCGAGCGCTCACGCGAGGAGGCCCGCGAGGCCTTTCGTCTGAAGTCCGCCTTCCTCGCCAACATGAGTCACGAAATCCGCACCCCGCTGAACGGGGTGGTGGGCATGACCGAGTTACTGCTCGAGACGGCGCTCGACCAGGAGCAGCAGGAGTACGCGAGGGTCGCCGTCTCCTCCACCGAGGCGCTCCTCGGAGTCATCGACGACATCCTCGACTTCTCGAAGATCGAGGCCGGGAAGCTTTCGCTTCACAGCGTCGAGTTCTCGCCCCGGGAGACGGTCGCGGACGTGTGCAAGATGCTGGCCGTCACGGCTCAGGCCAAGGGTCTCGAGATGTCGAGCTCCGTGCGCGGTGAAGTTCCTTCCACCATGCTCGGCGATGAGACTCGCTTGCGCCAGGTGCTCACGAATCTCATGTCGAACGCGGTCAAGTTCACCCCCTCCGGGAAGGTGGCGGTAGAGGTCTCGGCGGACAGCTCGGCCGGTCAGGAGGCGGTGTTGCGAGTCGAGGTGACCGACACCGGCATGGGGATCGGGGCCTCACGGATCGAGGCGCTCTTCGACCCCTTTCACCAGGCCGACGTCTCGACCACGCGCAGCTTCGGGGGTACGGGCCTCGGTCTTGCCATCTCGAAGGAGCTGGTCGAGCTGATGGGTGGGCGGATCGGGGCCGTCAGCGAGCCAGGGCGCGGGAGCACCTTCTGGTTCACGGCACGGCTCCATACCTCGCCTGGTTCCACGGCCGAGGTACCCATACCCGCCGACGTGCCGCCGAGCCGCAAGCCGGACCTTCCACTCGTTCTCGTCGTCGAGGACAACGAGGTCAACCAGATCGTCGCGCAGGCCATGCTCGCCGAGCTCGGCTACGAGAGCGAGGTGGCGGTGAACGGGTTCGAGGCCCTCGAGAGCCTCGAGCGGGGAAGCTTCGTCGCCATCCTCATGGACTGCCAGATGCCCGTGCTCGACGGCTACGAGGCGACAGCCGAGATTCGGAGGCGCGAGGGCGACACCCGGCACACGCCGATCATCGCCACGACGGCGCACGCGAGGGAGGGTGACCGCGAGCGCTGCCTGGCGGCGGGAATGGACGACTACGTGGCGAAGCCGGTGCGCCGGGTGCCACTCGGGGAAGCGCTCAACAAGCTGCGCTCGCGGGAGCCGACGGCCCCAGGCAGTCCGTAGCTCCCGCCGAGCCCGCTGGAGCACCAGGTCGGTCCGGGCCTGCTAGCGGAAGAGCGCTCCGTCCATGCTTCAGACCGCCGGCTCCGCGGCCCCGGCGCTCAGGAAGCGGTCCGCCTCGTCGGCACGGGTCTCGATCACCGTGCGTGCCCGGCGGGCGCCCGCGAAGCGCCGGGGCGGCACCTCCCGAGCCACTCGCACCACCCGGTCCTCTCGATCGAGGAAGACCACATCGATCGGAAAGCGCATGCCGAAGGTGTGCACGGAGCCGCAGCGCGGGATGCGCAGGGCGTGCTGGGCCGGCAGATCGTCGAGACCCGCGAGGCCGCGCATCCGAGCTCGTGTTCCGCGGGCCTCGGCCAGTCGCAAGCCGCCGGGGAGCTCCCTCGCGGGAAGGCGCCCGAGGCGCGGCGGGGGCGACGCCGCTCCCTCCCCTGGAGCGCGGCTCACCGACAGGCCGCGGCGGCGCTCATCGCGCCCGGGGGAGCCGTTCGAGCTAGCCCTTCAGCTCCTGAAGTCGCTGGTTGCGCTGGGGCTCGGTCTGGTCGTCCACACGCTGCTGGACGACGCGGACGCGGTCCGTGAGCGCCTTGATGGCGTCCCTTCGCTCGGTCTTCCCGGCGATGCCCGCATTCGTGGACTCCTCCTGCATCGACAAGGGCGTCTGCTTCGATGCCGAATGCGAAGAGCGATGTCGTCCGTGCCATGCGGCGACCCTCTATAGCAGGGGTGCAGCGCAGTTTGGTGACCACCGCGTGTCTCCGTCGCCCGGCCGCGCGACGGCCACGGGACGAAAAGCTCGCGGGCGCGCCCCTTGTGGCTCAGGGCAGGATCTGCACCGACTGCTCGACCGCGCCGTTGAACTCGCGCGCGAAGCGCCGGCGCGCGACCACCCTCCACGAGAAGGAGAGCACGTCGCCGTCGTACGAGTAGGAACCCGAGGTCGGCACGGGGAGGTCCACGATCTGCTCGACCGCGCCCGGTTCGACCGTTACCCAGCGCTCTTGGGCCACCGCGCTCGCCAGCCTCGTGTCCTCACTGGCCTCGCCGAGCTGCTCGTCGTCCAAGCTGCGAACGCAAGACACGAGGCCCACTTCGGTGGGCTCGCCGTCCTCGACCTCGAGACGCGCCCGGACCGTGCCACCGCGGTGAGGCTCCCCCGAGAGGACCTCGAGCCGAAGGGCCGCCGTACCCAAGGACGTCGGCGCGCGCTGTTGGGGTAGTGACGCCACGGCGTGAAGCATCTCGGCCGAAGGCTCCGGGGACCAGGGCCGGGCGGCCCATCTTGAGCCCCTGGGCCGGCCCAACTTCCCTGGGCCCCCCGGTCGTCGCGGGGCCGGGCGGGCCGCGCTGCCGGAGGCGTTACCGTCCCCGGGCAGTGCGCCGCACGAAGATCGTCGTCACCATCGGCCCGGCGTCGCGGGAGCCCGAGGTGCTGGTCGAGCTGGTGAGGGCAGGCATGGACGTGGCGCGGCTGAACTTCGCGCACGGGAGCTACGAGCAGCACGCCGAGACCGTCGAACGCATCCACGCGGCCGCCGATCTGGGAGGGCGCCAGGTGGCCATCCTGCAGGATCTGCCCGGCCCCAAGCTCCGCATCGGTCCTCTGGTGGACGACCTGGCCGAGCTCCACGCGGGCGACCACCTCACGCTCGTGGCCGTCGACGGCGACGACGCCATGGGCACCCGCGAGCGCATGACCGTCTCATGGGCCGGCCTGGCGGAGGCCATGGAGCCCCAGGAGGTGATGTACCTCGCCGACGGCTCGGTGCGGCTGCGGGCCGAGTCGGTCCGCGACAACGAGATCGACACGGTGGTGGAGATCGGGGGAACGGTGGCCTCGCGCCAGGGCCTCAACGTGCCCGGCGAGCTCGCGGAGCTCCCCGCCCTCCCCGAGGAAGATCTCGAGGCGCTGCGCTTCGGGGAGAAGATCGGCGTGGACCTCGTGGGCATCTCCTTCGTGCGCCGGCCCGAGGACATCACCGAGGTGCGCCAGCACACCCGCACGCCGCTCATCGCCAAGATCGAGAAGCCCCAGGCCGTCGAAGCCGCCGAGGAGATCGTCCAGGCCTCCGACTGCGTGATGGTGGCCCGCGGTGACCTCGGCATCGAGCTCCCGATCGAGGAGGTGCCGATCGTGCAGAAGCAGGTGATCGCCCTGGCGGGAGCGCTGGCCCGCCCGGTCATCACCGCAACCCAGATGCTCGACTCCATGGTCACCTCCGCCCGGCCCACCCGAGCCGAGGTGACCGACGTGGCCAACGCCATCCTCGACGGGACGGACGCGGTGATGCTCTCGCAGGAGACGGCGGTCGGCCAGTACCCGGTCGAGGCGGTTCGCACCATGGCCCGCATCGCCGAGCGCACCGAGGAGATCGCCCCCTACGCGCAGTGGAACGAGGGCCGCGTGCGGCGCGACGCGCGCGACCCGGCCTACACCGTGGCCTACGGCGCCTGCTCGAGCACGCGCCAGCTCGGCCTCGCGGCCATCGTGTGCCCCACCCTCTCGGGCCGCTCGGCGCGCCTCATCTCCGCCCACCGCCCCCAGGTGCCGATCTACGCCCTCTCGCCCGGGAGGGAGACCGTGCGCCGATGTGGCCTCATGTGGGGAGTGCAGGCCGCTTCGATGCAGCGCTGGGAGACCACCGAGGAGCTGATCGCCGACTGCGCCCGCCGGGTGCTCCAGCTCGGGTGGGCCAAGCGCGGAGACCGCGTGGGCATCACGGCCGGGCTCCCGAGCGGCACGCCGGGCACCACAAGCCTCTTCCAGGTCCAGCAGCTGTGAGCGCGGGACAGGAGAACCCGGAGGAGAAGCTCCGCCTCGGCGGCATGGCCCTGCGCAACGGCCTGCTCGTGCACGGCCCGACTCACTGGGCAGCGGCCGTGCGCACCCGGGGCGGCGAGGTCAAGGTGGCCTCGGGTCGCAAGCCCTCGCTCGGTGGGAAGGTCACCGGACGCTTCCCCGGCCTGCGGGGGGTCACGCGCCTCGCCGAGGCCTTCGCGGTCATCCCGCTGGTCAAGCGGGCGCTGCCCGAGGCGAAGCTCCCCATGCAGGACCCGAAGACGCTCGGCACCATGGCGGCGGCGGCCCTCGGCGGGCAGGCCATCCGTACCTCCGGCCCGCGCACCGTTGCTCGCGAGGCGGCGGTGGCCGGGATCTCCGTGCTACCCGCCCTTCTCACCCTTCGCGGGGGCGACCTCGCCTCCTACCACGGGGTCGAGCACAAGGCCATCGGCGCCTACGAG
>Ga0136614_10002392_pt1 | contig 11664 bp, 10 predicted proteins | sample AntDrymUQ2792106_2_FD_106643 | JGI IMG/M metagenome (GOLD analysis project Ga0136614, IMG submission 106643) | Polar desert sand microbial communities from Dry Valleys, Antarctica - metaG UQ279 (21.06) | ecosystem: Environmental > Terrestrial > Soil > Desert | place: Antarctica: Dry Valley...
CAGACGGTGTGCAGGCCCTCGCGTCGGACGAGGCCCTTGAGCTCGGTGTACGCCGGGCCCATCCGCGCCCGGGTGCGGATCCACGGCGGCTTGCGCTCGATCGGGGTCTCGCTGTTGCGAGCCTCCAGCCGCAGCAGCTTGCGTCCCTCCGGTGCGGGATTCACGCCCCGGACCCTACGCCGGATCGGGGGTCACGCCGGTCAGCTCCGCGGTCCGCTCCCAGAGCCTGGCTGCGGTCTCCGGATCGCGCGCGGCGCCGCTGCACCACGCCCGTGCCGGGGCACCGCGGGTCTCCGCGAGCCACGCCGGGCCGAGGTACTCGCCACCGCTGACGTCGGGCGCGGTCGAGGCGTAGAGCTGCGGCAGCGCCCCGGACCGCACGCCCTGGGTGATGAGCTTGTTGCCCAGCTTGGCGAGGGGGCCGAGCAGCGGCAGCCGTGAGCGCGCGGAGTTCGGCACCAGCTCGGTGTCGGTGAGGCCCGGGTGCGCCGCCACGCTCACCAGTTCTCGACCGGCGGCGCGAGCGCGGCGGTCCAGCTCGAGGGCGAACAGCAGGTTCGCCAGCTTGGACTGGCTGTAGGCGGTGACGGCGTTGTAGGGCCGGCGATCGAAGTTGAGGTCGTCGACCGCGAGGCCGCCGCCGCGGTGCGCGAGGCTCGACAGCGTCACCACCCGGGCACCCGGGCGCAGCGCAGGGGCGAGCAGCCAGGTCAGCGCTGCGTGGCCGAGGTGGTTGATGCCGATCTGGAGCTCGAACCCGTCCGCGGTGCGCCGACGTGGGGTGGCCATGACACCCGCGTTGTTGACCAGCACGTCGAGGACGTCCCCGGTCCGCTCGCGGATCTCGGCGGCGGCGCGGCGCACCGACGTGAGATCCGCGAGGTCGAGGGTGACGAGAAACGCGGAGCCCGCCACCCGCTCGAGCGCGCACCGGCCCCGCTCCGGGTCGCGGTACGCCATGAACACCGTCGCACCCCGTCCGGCGAGCACCCGCGCGGTCTCGAGGCCGAGGCCCGAGTTCGCGCCGGTGACGAGCACCGTGCGGCCGCGCTGGTCCGGGACATCGGCTCCGCTCCACCGGGTCACGGACGCAGTCCTACCCGGTTCCTGCCGATGCTGCACCCGGGCGCCACGTACTGAGAACACGGGGAGTTAACGGGCTGGCCTGGGGACTGTGGGTAGCGCCGGGAGAGGGGGTGTGTGGACTTCGTTGATGACGAATCCGGCATCAAAGAGCGCGTGTGATGACTCTTTCGTCATCACCGCTCAACACTCACATGCCCCCGGGGCCGGGGGTAACGTGTCGGTGAGCCGGCCGTCGAGCGCGTCGAGCACCGCGGCGGACGTCGCGGCCAGCACGTCGTCGACCGGAACCGTGCGGCCGAGCTCGACGGACAGCGAGCTGACACCCGCGTCCGCGATCCCGCACGGGACGATGCGGTCGAACGCCGCCAGGTCCGGGTCGCAGTTCAGGGCGAAGCCGTGCATGGTCACGCCGCGCGCCACCCGCACGCCGACGGCCGCGACCTTGCGCTCCGGCCGGTCCGCGGCAGCCGGCAGCCACACCCCGGAGCGGCCTTCCACCCGGCCGCACGCGAGCCCGACGCCGCTGCACACCGCGATGAGGGCCTCCTCGAGCCGCCGCACGTAGTCGACGACGTCGACCGGGTCCGCGAGCGCCACCAGCGGATACCCGACGAGCTGGCCGGGCCCGTGCCAGGTGATCTTGCCGCCGCGGTCGACGTCGACGACCGGGGTGCCGTCGGTCGGCCGCTCGGCGGGCAGCGTGCGCCGGCCCGCCGTGTACACCGAGGGGTGGCTGAGCAACAGCAGCACGTCCGGACCGGTGCCGTCCGCCCGTGCGCAGGCGAGCTCCCGCTGCAGGTCCCAGGCTTGCCGGTAGTCGAGCGTACCGGGGGTACGGACGTCCACGGGGGAGTCCGAGGCCCGGCAGGAGCCGCGGATCCTCACGCCTCGGACAGTACGCCGAGTGGTGACAGCCGCAGCTCGCGCAGCACCGCCCGGGCGGCCCGGCGACCGCTGACCAGCGCCCCCTGGATCGACGGTGTGTCGCGGTGGTCGCCCGCCACGAACAGCCCGTCGCCGAGCGCGGTGCCGCGCCGGAGCCGGTCGGGGGCCGCCGGGGGGTAGGAGCACAGCGCCTGCGGTACCGCGCTCGTGGCGAGGTGCTCCCATCCCGTCGTGGCGGTGCCGTAGATCCGGCCCGCGAGCCGGCGCACCGCGGGCGCGTCCGGGGCGCCCGACCCCGGCACGCCCAGCACGGTCGACGCGACGAGGTGGCGGTGGTCGGGGGAGTAGGACGGCGCCGCGGTGGTGAGTACGACGGTGTTGACGACCGGGCCACCGCTGCCGTCGAGATGGATCAGCGGCAGGCGCGTCGGCGGCTCCTCGGTCACGTGGTAGTAGGTGGTCAGGCCGCGCATCAGCGGCACGTCCAGTCCCGGCAGCAGCGCCCGTGCGGCGGGTGGATCCGTGGCGACCACGACCGCACGGGCGGCCAGCTCGCCGTCCGCGGTGCGCACCCGGCCGGGAGCGACGCCGAGCACCGTCTGCCCGCACCGCACGGTGCCGGCGGGCAGCCGTGCGGCGAGCTGGACGGGCAGCGTCGCCATGCCCCGCGACGGCAGCGCCGAGTCCCCGCGCGCGAAGCTGCGCCACACCAGCAGGAAGAACCGGGCGGACGTCGTGAGCTCGCGCTCGCCGAACACCCCGGCGAGGAACGGGCGCAGGAACTGCTCGGTCGCCGGGCCCTCGAGGCCACTGGCCGCCAGCTCCGCCGCCGTGGTGCGCGACGGGCCGTCGATCAGGCGGCGGACGTCGCCCAGCGCTGCCCGGGTGGACAGCCGCAGCAGGGCGAGCTTCGCCGCGGGGGACAGCAACCCGTCGACAGCGGTCCGCCAGGCCTGGGCCGGGGCCCGCCGCGGGTCGACGAGCCGGTGCAGCGCCCCGTCGGTGCCCCGCACGGCGGCGCCCGGGTCGAAGGACCGCAGGTCGAGCGCCGGAACGTCCAGCTCGCGGCGCAGCGCGGGGTAGCTGGTGTTGAGGATCTGGAAGCCACGGTCCAGCAGGAAGCCGTCCACCACGTCCGTCGCGACCCGTCCGCCGACCGTTGCCGCGGCCTCCAGCACGGTCACGTCCAGCCCGGCTCGCTGCAGGTACCGCGCCGCGGTGAGCCCGGCGAGTCCGGCGCCCACCACGACGGCGTCGGTCATCAGCTTTCCACCGCGGCCCTCAGCGCCGCTCCGATCGTCGGGTGCGCGAACGGGTAGCCGTGTTTCTCCAGCACCGTCGGGTGGACCCGGGGCCCGGTCAGCACGAGCTCCTCGGCAAGCTCCGTGCCCCGCGCGGCCTTCAGCGCGAGCTCGGGCACGACGAGCACGGCCGGACGGTGCAGGGCGTCCCCCAGCGCGCGGGTGAACTCGGCGTTCGTGGCCGCGACCGGGCCGACGGCGTTGACCGGCCCGCGAATCGACTCCTGCTCCAGCGCGAACCGGATCACGCCGACCGCGTCCTCCAGCGAGATCCACGGCATGTACTGGCGGCCGCTGCCGAGCCGCCCGCCGAGACCGAGCGCGAAGATCGGCCGCAGCCGGCCCATCAAGCCGCCGGACGGGGAGATCACGACGCCGTTGCGGGCGATCACGACCCGTGCGCCGCCGTCCTGCGCCGCGGCGGTGGCCGCCTCCCAGTCGCGGCACACCTCGGAGAGGAAACCGTCGCCGGGCGGATCGTTCTCGTCGACGGTGCGGTCACCGGTGTCGCCGTAGTAGTTGGCGCCGGAGGCGTTCAGCAGCACCGGCACGCCCCGCTCCGCGACCGCCGTGGCGAGCACCTCGGTGGGCACGACGCGGCTGTCGCGCAGCTGCTGCTTGTACTCCCCGGACCAGCGCTTGTCACCGATCCCGACCCCGCACAGGTTGACGACGGCGTCGGCGCCCTCCAGCGCGTCGTCGTCGAGCCGGCCCGAGGGTGGATCCCAACCGCGCTCGTCCGGGGCGGTCGGCCTGCGGCGGACGAGGCGGATCACGTCGTGGCCACCCTGGCGCAGCAGCGGGACGAGGGCCGTGCCGACGAGGCCGGAGGAACCGGCGATCACCACGCGCATGGGGGGATCATCCCGCATCCGGGTAGCGGCCGCAGCGAGCGGGCCGAACTCCCACGGCTACAGCCCGAGGTCCGCCTCGAACGCGCCCTCCTCCAGCCGCTCTTTCACCGTGCTGAGGAACCGGGCCGCGTCCGCTCCGTCCACCAGGCGGTGGTCGTAGGACAGGGCCAGATACATCATCGAGCGGATCGCGAGGGTCTCGCCGTCCTCACCCGAGAGCACGACCGGGCGCTTGACCACGGTCCCCGTGCCGAGGATGCCGACCTGCGGCTGGTTGATGATCGGCGTGTCGAACAACGCGCCGCGCGACCCGGTGTTGGTGAGCGTGAACGTGCCGCCGCCCAGCTCGTCCGGGGTGATCTTGTTGGCTCGGGTACGGTCCGCCACGTCCACGATCCGGCGCGCGAGGCCCGCGATGCTGAGGTCCCCGGCGTCATGGATGACGGGGACGAGCAGGCCGCGCACGGTGTCCACCGCGATGCCGAGGTGCTCGGCACCGTGGTAGGTGATCTCCCCGGCCGCCACGTCGATCGAGGCGTTGACGTTCGCATGGCGCTTGAGCGCCTCGACCGTGGCCTTCGCGAAGAACGGCAGGAACGACAGCTTCACGCCCTCGCGGGCCTCGAAGTCACCCTTCGCGCGGTCCCGCAGGCGGGCGATGTGCGTGACATCGACCTCCGCGACCGTCGTGAGCTGGGCGGAGACCTGCAGCGACTCCACCATTCGCTTCGCGATGACCCGGCGCAGCCGCGACATCTTCTCCGTGCGGCCGCGCAGCATCGACGGGGAGGGAGCCGTCGGGGAGGGGGCCGCCGCCGTGGGCTGCACCGCCGGAGCCTCGGCCGCGGGGACCTTCCGCTCCTCGACGGCGGCCATCACGTCCTGCTTGCGGATACGGCCGCCGACACCGGTGCCCTGCACCGACGACAGGTCCACCCCGTGCTCGGTCGCGAGCTTGCGGACCAGCGGAGTGACGTACGGGGACGAGGGCTGCCCGTTCCCGCCCGACACCTCCCGCTCCGCACCCTTGTCCGCGGCGGGCTGCTGGGCCTCGCCGCTCTCGGAGCTGGGGGCTTCGGGCTCGAGCGTCTCCGACTCGGCCGGTGGGGGCTCCCGGCGCGCCGGGCCGTGCTGCGCGCCCTCGGCGCCGGAGCCGGAGCTGGCGCCCACCACCGCCAGCTGCGCGCCGACCTCGGCGGTCTCGTCCTCGGCGACGCTGATCTGCAGGACGGTGCCCGCGACGGGCGACGGGATCTCGGTGTCGACCTTGTCGGTGGACACCTCCAGCAGCGGCTCGTCCACCTCGACCGAGTCGCCGACCTCCTTGAGCCACCGGGTGACCGTGCCCTCGGTGACGCTCTCCCCGAGCGCGGGCATGGTCACCGGGGTGCCCTCCCCGTCCCCGGAGGTCTCCCGTGCCTCTGGCTCTGGCTCCGGCTCCGGTTCCGGCTGAGCCTCCGGCTCCGTGGCCTCGCCGCTGTCCTCGTCCGACGGCTCGGTGTCGTCGCCGCCGGACTCTGCCTCGTCGCCGATCAGCGCCAGCTGTGAGCCGACCTCGACGGTCTCGTCCTCGGGGACCACGATTTTCTGCAGGACGCCGGCGGCGGGCGACGGGATCTCGGTGTCGACCTTGTCGGTGGACACCTCCAGCAGCGGCTCGTCGACCGCGACGGTGTCGCCCTCCTGCTTGAGCCACCGGGTGACGGTTCCCTCGGTCACGCTCTCCCCGAGCGCCGGCATCTCCACGGAGTGCGCCATGTGTCGCTCCGACTCCCTACGTCTCGCGTGCGGGTGCGTTGTTCAGCCGTGCGTGTGCAGCGGCTTGCCTGCCAGTGCGAGGTGGGCCTCGCCGAGCGCCTCGGTCTGCGTGGGATGCGCGTGGATCAGTGCAGCGACATCGTCCGCGTACGCCTCCCAGTTGAAGATCAGCTGAGCCTCCCCGATCAGCTCGCCGACGCGGGCGCCGACCATGTGTACCCCGACGACCGGGCCGTCCTTCGCGCGGACCAGCTTCACTCCGCCCGACGTCCTGAGGATCTGGCTCTTGCCGTTGCCGCCGAGGTCGTAGACCACAGTGTCCACCTCCCCGTATCGCTCCTTGGCCGCCACCTCGGTGAGCCCGACCGACGCCACCTCGGGGTCGCAGTAGGTGACGCGGGGGATGCCGTCCTCGTCGACCGGCGCGGGCGCCAGCCCGGCGATGTCCTCGGCCAGAAAGATTCCTTGCGCGAAGCCGCGGTGCGCCAGCTGCAGCCCGGGAACGATATCGCCGACCGCGTACACGCCCTCGAGGTTGGTCCGCAGCCGCTCGTCGGTGAGGACGAAGCCGCGCTCCATCGTCACGCCGGCTTCCTCGAACCCGGCGGTCGCGGTGTTCGGTCCGCGGCCGACCGCGACGAGCAGCAGGTCGGCCTCGAACTGCTCGCCGGACTCCAGCGTCACGGTCACGCCATCACCGGTCTGCTCCGCCCCGGTGAACTTGACGCCGGTCTTGGCGGTGATACCGCGGCGGCGGAAGGCGCGCTCGAGCTGCTTGGAGCACCAGTCGTCCTCGTTCGGCACGAGCCGCGGCAGCGCTTCCACCACGGTCACCTCGGCGCCGAACGACCGCCAGACGCTCGCGAGTTCCACACCGATGACGCCACCGCCGAGCACCACGACGCGGCCGGGCACGGAGTCGAGCGCGATCGCCTGGTCGCTGGTGATCACCCGACCGCCGATCTCGAGGCCGGGCAGCGAACGTGCGTACGAGCCGGTGGCCAGCACCACCGCGCCGCCGGTATAGCGCGTGCCGTCCACCTCGACGGTGCGGTCGCCGACGAACTTCCCGTCGCCCTCCACGTAGTTGATCTTGCGGGACTTCACCAGGCCCTGCATGCCTTTGTACAGCCGCCCGACCACGTCGTCCTTGTACGAGTTGACGCCGCCCATGTCGATGCCCTCGAGGGCGGTCTTGACGCCGAACTGGTCGCCGTCGCGGGCGGAGTCGGCGATCTCCGCGGCGTGCAGCAGCGCCTTGGTGGGGATGCAGCCGCGGTGCAGGCAGGTTCCCCCGAGCTTGTCCTTCTCGATCAGCACGACGGACAGGCCGAGCTCGGCGGCGCGCAGCGCGCAGGCGTATCCACCGGAGCCGCCACCGAGGATCACCAGGTCGGCGGAGGTATCGGTCACGGAATCTCCTCGAGCAGACGTCGGTGGTGTGGCACCCGCGGTGGTGGGCCGGGGGGCACGCTGCCATCTTGGCACTCCGGGCGGTACCGCGCCGCCGCGGTCCGGGAGCACGAGAGACGTCTCGCTCGTTGGGCTGGCAGAATTGTCGGGCGACGCGATGGCGAAGCGACGCGGTGACGAAGGAGGTGGATCGGCGATGGGTGTCTTCGACCGGCTACGCAGGCGTGGGCGTCCCGGCTTGCGGCGTGGCGCGTCCGACGCCGACACCGACCACTTGGCGCAGTGGGCCGCGAGCAGGCGGGGGGTCGAGGCGTTCGTGGAACCGAGGACCGCGGTCACCGAGACCACGGTGGTCCTCGTCGCGCACGATGGGGAATGGACCCGCCGCCGCGTGGATGGGGCCGACGGCGCACGCAAGGTCGGTAAGCAGCTCAAGATCCCGATCTACGATGCCGGGAAGGTCGGCTACCCGCAACGGATGCGTGACCACGACGCACGCCAGCGAGCCCTGCGCGACCGGCAGCGCCGCTCGGGCCTGGACGGCTGACCGCGTCGCGCCGCCAATGCCGCGTTGGGGGCGCTCAGCCTCGCTCGGCGATATCGGTGAGCACCGCGGCGAGGGTGCGTACGGGCACGCCGGTGCCGCCCTTGCCGGTGTACCCCCACGGTGCGGAGGTGTTGAACGCCGGCCCCGCGATGTCGATGTGTGCCCACGGCAGGTCGTCGGTGACGAACTCGCGGAGGAAGATCGCGGCGGTGAGCATCCCGCCCCAGCGGTTGCCTGCGACGTTCGCGATGTCCGCGAGGCGCGAGTCGAGCTCCCCACGCAGGTGGTCGGGCAGCGGCATGGCCCACCCGTTCTCGCCGATCCCCTGCGACAGTGCGGCGACGCGGTCGCGGAACTCGGGTGTACCCATCACCCCCGGAGTCCTGGTACCCAGCGCGACGACCTGCGCGCCGGTGAGCGTCGCGGTGTCGAGCAGGTAGTCCGGGGAGTCCGCGCACGCGCGCACCAGTGCGTCGGCGAGGACCAGCCGGCCCTCGGCGTCGGTGTTGAGCACCTCGACGGTCGTGCCGCCGTACAGCGACAGCACGTCGCCGGGCCGGTACGCGGTACCCGAGGGCATGTTCTCCGCCATCGGCACCGTGGCGATCACCTCGATGGGCAGGTCGAGCCGCGCGGCCAGCACCGCCGTCGCGACCATCGCGGCCGCACCGGCCATGTCGGACGTCATGTGGTCCATGTTCGCGGCGGGCTTGATCGAGATGCCGCCGGTGTCGAAGGTGATCCCCTTCCCGACGAGCGCGACCCGAGCCCGGGGCTCCGCGGGTGCGTGGGTCAGCCGCACGAGGCGCGGTGGGCGGGACGAGCCGCCGCCGACGCCGAGGATGCCGCCGTACCCGTTCGCGCGCAGCGCCTGCTCGTCGAGCACCTCGGTCCGCAGCCCCGCCGCCTCGGCGAGCGCGACGGCCCGGTCGGCGAACGACGCGGGGAAGAGGTCGTTGGGTGGGGTGTTGACCAGGTCGCGGGCGGTGTGTACGGCTTCCGCGACGGCGACCGCCCGGGCCAGGGCCCGCTTCGCCTCCGCCGCGCGGGCCGACGGCACCACCAGGTCCACCCGCGCGAGCGGGCCGTCGTCGTTCCGCGAGCGATACACCCCGAACGCGTAGGCGCCGATCGCAGCGCCCTCGGCGGCGGCCACCAGGTCGAGGCGCGACAGGGTGGTGACCGCCCGGCCGGTTCCCGAGAGCGCGCGGGCGGCAGCACCGGCGGCGCGACGGATCTGCTCGCCGGTGGGCGCCCCGTCGACCTCGCCGAGCCCGACGGCCACGAGCAGCGGCGCCGCGACCGCACCGCGGGTGGGGACCTTCACGACCTCCTCGGCCTTGCCGCGCGCGCCGAGCACACCGAGCAGGGCGACGAGCCCGCCGTCGAATGCTGTGGCCACGTCGTCGGTGCCCGGTGCGAGGCGCAGCCCGTCACCGCCCTGCACCGTGCCCACGATGAGGGCGTCGACGGCGGCGTCGGTGACCGCGGCGTCGGTGAGGGTCAGCTTCGGGCTCGGCACGGTGGGGTCCTCCGGATCGAATGCGCTCGCGCCGCATGCTACGTCCGTGCCGGCAGGGTCGCGGGGTAGCGTCTCCGACTCGTGAGCACACCACTGCGCCACGGCCCCCTGCACGGCGCCCACGTCGAGCTCGGCGCCACTCTCGGGGCGTTCGGCGGGTGGGACATGCCCGTCTCCTACTCCGGCGTCGTCAACGAGCACACCGCGGTCCGTGAGGCCGTCGGCGTCTTCGACGTCTCCCACCTCGGCAAGGCCACCGTCACCGGGCCCGGTGCGGCGGCGTTCGTCAACCGCTGTCTGAGCAATGATCTCGACCGCATCGCCCCCGGCCGGGCGCAGTACACGCTGTGCTGCACCGAGGAGGGCGGTGTCGCGGACGACCTCATCGCCTACCTCGTGTCCCCGGACGACGTCTTCTGCGTGCCGAACGCCGCGAACACCGCGGTCGTCGCCGACCGGCTCGCGGCCGCGGCGCCCGACGGCATCACCGTCACCGACCGGCACGGGGAGTTCGCGGTGCTCGCCGTGCAGGGACCCCGCTCGCCGGAGGTCCTCGACGCCCTCGGGCTGCCCTCCGAGCTCGACTACATGTCGTTCGCCGACGCCGGCGCGGTGCGGGTGTGCCGCACCGGCTACACCGGCGAGCACGGCTACGAACTGGTCCCGTCGTGGGACGAGGCGCAGGCGCTGTGGCGGGCACTGCTCGACGCGGCCGCGCCGCTGGGGGGCCTTCCCTGCGGGCTCGGCGCCAGGGACACGCTGCGGACCGAGGCGGGCTATCCGCTGCACGGCCAGGACCTCTCGCCGGGGATCAGCCCGCTCGAAGGCGGCGCATCCTGGGCGGTCGGCTGGCGCAAGCCCGCGTTCTGGGGGCGCGACGCGCTACTCGCCGAGCGGGAGCGCGGCCCGGCGCGGCGGCTGCGGGGCCTGCGGGCGACGGGACGCGGGGTGCCGCGGCCGCACATGGTCGTGCGGGTGGGGGAGCGCGCCGTGGGGGAGACGACCTCGGGCACGTTCTCGCCGAGCCTGAAGACCGGCATCGCGCTCGCGCTGCTCGACGCCCACGTGGAGCCGGGGGACACCGTCGAGGTCGACGTCCGGGGCCGGGCACTGCCGTGCGACGTCGTGAAACCCCCGTTCGTGCCGTCCCACGTCCGCCCGTGAGTGGCGTTGCGAGCTATAGCTCGCAACGCCACTCACGGGGGGTGGGGTAGGCGGCGCGGGCGAACGCTGTGCGGACTGCGGCACCTACAGCGGCGGCGGTGCCGGGGCGCACCAGGGCGATCGCGGAGCCGCCGAACCCGCCGCCGGTCAGCCGCGCACCGAGCGCACCGGCCCGCCGCGCGGCGTCGACCGCGGTGTCGAGTTCCGGGCAGGACACCGCCAGGTCATCGCGCAGTGAGGCGTGCGACGCGTCGAGCAGCGGGCCGATCTCGGGCACTCGGCCGGCGCGCAGCAGGCCGACGACCGCACGCACCCGCTCGATCTCGGTGACCACGTGGCGGGCGCAGCGCCGCAGCGGCTCGGGCAGCCGTGCCGTGTCCGCCATCGATGCATCGCGCAACGGTCCGATCAGCGCCGCGGCCCGCTCCATGCAGTCGCGGCGGTCCCGGTACGCGCCGTCCACCAGTCGGTGCGTTACGCGGGTGTCGATGACGAGCAGCGTGAGACCGCGCACCGGGACGTGCTCCACGGTGCCGTCGCGGCAGTCGAGCAGGATGGCGTGCCCTAGCCGAGACTGCAGCGCCGCCGCCTGGTCCATGCCGCCCGTCGGCGCTCCCACCACCTCGTTCTCCGCCCGGCGTGCCGCGGCCGCGAGCGAGGCCCGGCCGGCGTCGGAACCCGCGAGACCGAGCCCGGAGAGCGCGTCGACGGCCAGCGCCACGGCGCACCCCAGCGCGGCCGAGGATGCCAACCCCGCGCCCGGCGGCACCGTCGGCCCGACGAGCAGGTCCATCCCGCGCACGTCGTGCCCCGCCTCGCGCAGCGCCCACGTGACCCCCGCCGCGTAACCAGGCCACCCCGCGGGCGTGCCGGGGCAGACGTCGTCGAGCGCACCGTCCCACCCGCCGGGCATATACAGCGACCGCAACCGCAGCCGCCCGTCGTCCCGGGGCGCGGCGCCGACCCGGGTGCGCAACCGCAGCGCGAGCGGCAGACACAGCCCACCCGCGCGATCGACGTGCTCGCCGATGAGGTTCACCCGTCCCGGCGCCGCCCACGTCCCCGCCGGGGAGCGGCCGAACGTCTCCCGGAAGCCGCGCACCGCACAGCACCCGCCTCTCCCGGTTCGTAGGA
>Ga0136614_10002393_pt1 | contig 11662 bp, 9 predicted proteins | sample AntDrymUQ2792106_2_FD_106643 | JGI IMG/M metagenome (GOLD analysis project Ga0136614, IMG submission 106643) | Polar desert sand microbial communities from Dry Valleys, Antarctica - metaG UQ279 (21.06) | ecosystem: Environmental > Terrestrial > Soil > Desert | place: Antarctica: Dry Valley...
AAAGCATCACGCAGGGACGGCACTTTCTGAGTGTTCATACGTTCCTCCGGAGAAGTTTTGGTTTGGCAACCTCATTCTATCGGAGGAACGTGTCCCGCTTGCGGAGAATGAATAGACCCTGAGTTATCGCCGTGGATGTTTCATCAGGGTGCCGGCGGTGTGGTAGGGTTGAGGCAAACTTAATGCGACGCACACTTGCCGAAAGGTTACGGAGAACGCGATGACGCCATTCATCGACTGGCGCGAGCACGCGGGCGTGCGCGCCGAGAAGTTTTATAAGACGACGCTGTGGCAGGGCGCGCACGTGACCGTCGGCCTTAACTGCCTCGAACCGGGGCAGACGCAGGCGACGCACGCCCACGAAGGCGCGGACAAGTTCTACCACGTGCTTGAAGGCCGTGGGCGCTTCATCGTCGGCGACGAAGAACGCGAAGCCGAGACCGGCGCCCTTGTCGTCGCGCCCGCCGGCATCCCGCACGGCGTCATTAATACCGGAAACCTACGACTCTCGCTGCTTGTCGCCATCGCGCCGAACATTAAATGAGCGGGTGTGCGAAAGCCGAGTGACGATTGTCGAATGCTGTATGATGAATGCTGTGTGATGAATGGGCTTATGCAAACAGCGGATGAGCCGGTGATCGGCGGAGTTTACGAGCGCGAATTGCGTGTCGCGCGTGAGTTGGGGCGGGCGGCGGGCGCGGCGGCGCTTGAGTTCTATGGCCGGCCGCTCGTCGTCGAGCACAAGGGCGACCTTGACGAGCCGGTGACGCAGGCCGACCGGGTGGCGAACGAACTGATCGTGCGCCGCCTGCGCCAGGAATTTCCGGGCGACGGGATTCTTGCCGAAGAGTCAATCGACACCGTGCGGCGTCTACAGTGCGAACGGGTCTGGATGGTCGACCCGGTTGACGGGACGAAAGGTTTCATCGCCGGCAGCGGCGATTTCGCCGTGCAGATCGGCCTCGCCGACCAAGGCGCAAGCATCCTCGGCGTTGTCTATCAGCCGGTCGCCGACGTACTGCACTGGGCGGCGCGCGGGCACGGCGCGTGGATCGCACGCCACGGATTCGAGCCGGAACGCTTGAGAGTCTCGACCGAAACGAATTTATCGCGGATGCGGCTGGCGGCTAGTCGCTCGCATCGCAGCCAGCGGATGGACACGGTCGTGCGCGCGCTCGGCATCACCGAAGAAGTACGGCGCAACTCAGTCGGCGTCAAGATCGGCCTCATCGTCGAGCAACAGTGCGACCTCTACATACACCTCTCGTTGGGGACGAAGCAGTGGGACACGTGCGCGCCGGAAGCCGTCTTGCGCGAGGCCGGCGGAACGATGACCGATCTGTGGGGCGAACCGCTGCGCTACAATACGCCCGACGTGATGAATCTGAACGGCCTGGTTGCCACCAACGGGGCCACGCACCGAGAAGTGATCGAGCGGCTGGCCCCTCTGCTCACACAGTTCGGGCGCACGCGCGTCGACGGCTGAACAGTGTCGGCGAAACGCGAAGCTGCTTGAGCGACTCACGAACCACAACGTGATTCACGCGCCGCTTGCTCGATCTCTGACACCACTTCCCGCGCAGCAAAACTCTTTCAATTGTCCGCCCGACGTGTCCGCGTCAAGCTCCACTCCGCGCCAATCTCTTCCTAACACCCGGCGTTTCGATGAGTAAATAAAAGGCACACGTGTTGCAATCACGAGGTGAGGCCATCGCTTTTTGTGAGGAGTCGTGTCTGATCGCCAGATGAGTATCTCAAGACAACAGTTCGCCGGGGCGAGCAAAGCCGGTTCGTCGCTGATCTCGCCATTTGAGCAACGCATAGAAGGCACCGTGGTGCCGAAAATTCCGCCGTGGCTGGAGACGCATCACTTAACCATGCTGACAGTGGTGTGGTGTGCGCTGATCCTCGCGTTCAGCTACCTGGCGCGCGGCGAACGGCGCTGGCTGTGGGGCGTGTCGATGATGATCGTGTGCCAGTATGTCACCGATTTTTTAGACGGCAAGGTAGGCAAGTACCGCAACACCGGACTGGTCAAGTGGGGATTCTACATGGACCACTTGCTGGACTACGTCTTCCTCTGCTCGGTGGTGATCGGTTACGCGTTGATTCTGCCGGAGAGTTCGGGCTACCACCTGCTGTTAATCCTCGCCATCTACGGCGGCTACATGGTCAACTCCTTCCTCGCGTTCGCGGCCACCGAGAAATTCCACATCAGCCATTTGAAACTGGGGCCGACGGAATTCAGAGTCGCGCTCGTCATCATCAACACGCTGCTGATCCTCTACGGCACCGCCCGGATGGTCAAAGTGCTTCCCTTCGTCGCCGCCGGCTCGCTGCTCGGACTCGTCGTTCTGGTCTACCGCACACAGAAAGAGATTTGGAAGATCGACACAGAGCGGCGCGACAACTCTCAATAACCGCGTTGTCAGTGGTCGTCGCAAGTAGCTATTGACACCGCCGACCGCGAGAGCATATCTTGCCCGCGCCCGATGCTCCCCAACTTACCCTAACCAAACCGCTTTCTAATTCACTCAAAAGTGACAAGTGACAGGCGACGGGTGACAAGAAAGAGTTAACGCACGTAAGCTTTCTCCGGGCGGAGCCGATGTGGTGTGGCAAATGATTCTGGCTCACAGGACGATCCTGTGCCGCACCGCATCAATGAATGACGGGGCGCGCCAGTGCTGAAGAGTGGCGACGGCGCCCCGTTTCTTATTCCTCCGTTTAACTTTCGTGAGTATCCGATCAAAATTGCTGCTGATACTCTTCGCGGCCGGCATCGTGCCGATGCTGCTGCTGAGCGTCGCCAATTATTTTAGCGGCGTGCGGGCCGTCGAGCAGGTGCTGCGCGAAGACGCCGATAGCGCCGCCGCGCGAATCGCGCACAATGTTGAAGAGTTGTTGCGAGCGCGCGAATCGAACCTCGTCGGACTGGCGCGGACCGGCGCGCTCGCCGAATACGTGCGCGCCTCCGTCCCGCCGCCCGCCGCCCCTTCGCCAAGCGCCTCTCTGACGAGAGAAGGCCGGCCCCTGCCGGACGGCGTGCGCGCCGAAGTCAAAGCCTTCTTCGGCGGCTATCAAAACTATTACGAGTCGGTGATGTGCCTGGACAGAGACGGGCGGCCTCTGTTCCGCGTCACGCGCGAGCGGGCGGCGGACGGCGGTAGTGGTAGCGCCAGCAGCGCGGGCGAAGTGGTTTTTCAAACAACCGACTTTGTGATGAGCAGCGTGCGCTTCGACGAGCGCGTGTGGGGCGCGTCGACGCCGGTCGCGCTCCGCTCGGGCATCACGCCGGAGCCTTACGGCGCGGCGGTGCGCGCGACGGTCCCGGTCTTCGGCGAGGGTGAGGCCGCCGCGCACGGCGTGCTCGTTGCAGAGATCAACCTGGAAGAGTTGTGCAGCGAGGTGAGCCGGGGCTACGTATCGCCCGACGCGCCGGGTGCGGGTGCGGCGGCGCGCCAGGTGTTCGTGCTTGACCGCACGGGCCGCTACGTCTTCCACACCAGCGATGCGCTGAAGCATCAGTTCGTGACCGTCCAGACGCCGACCCTGGTGCCAATCGCGCAGCGCATGACGGCGGGCGAGGGCGGCCTCGACTTTTATGAAACGCGAAACGGCGAGAGGTGGTTGGCGGCGTACCGCCCGGCGGCGCGGGGCGAACTGTCGGTTGCCGTCACAAGAGACTACGGCAGCGCAGTGGCTGAGGTGAAAGGCGCTGGATTGTTCGGCATCATTCTCTCGTTCGTCGCGGCGCTGACGGTGACAGTACTGCTGACGCTGGTTGCGCGGCGCGCGGCGCGACGCATTGAGCGGGTTGCCGCCGGCGCGGCGGCGATTGCTAAAGGCGACCTTGATCAACGCATCAGCATCCGCTCCGGCGACGAGATTCGGGGACTGGCCGAAAGCTTTAACCTGATGACCGACCGCCTGCGCGAGCACATCGCGCGCGAAGCCGAGACGCGCCAGTTCGAGTCATTCACGCGGCTCTCGGCGATGCTGACACACGACCTCAAGAACGCGATCACCGGCCTCTCGATGCTCGTCCAAAACCTGGACCGTCACTTCAACGACGAGCGATTCCGGGCCGACGCGATCCTCAGCCTCCGCGAGGCGACCGACAAACTGCGCCGTATCGTTTCGCGCCTGACCGAGCCGGCGAAGAGTCTGAGCGGCGAGTACAAGCGTGACATCAAGCCGACCGACTTAATCCCGATCATCAAACGCGTGCTCGCGACCACTGCCGAACCGGCGCGCCCGCTCTACGAGATCGAGACCACGCTGCCTGAATCCCTTGTGGCGACCGTCGAGCCGGAGCGGATGACGAACGTGATTGAGAATTTGGTGCTCAACGGGATGGAGGCGATGGGCGCGCGCGGCGGGCGCTTGACGGTCGAAGCCGGCCACGACGAGGAGGGGAGAATCTTCTTCAGCGTCGTCGATACGGGCGTCGGAATGAGCGACGATTTTCTACGGATGCGCTTGTTCCGCGCCTTCAGCACGACGAAGGCGCGGGGCATCGGCCTCGGCCTCTACACCTGCCGCGAGATTGTCGAGGCGCACGGCGGGCGACTCGATGTGGAGTCAAAGCTAAACGTTGGCACGCGCTTTTGCGTCGTGCTACCATCCCTCCCGTTCACGTCATCACGCGGCAGTCGGAGCGGCGGCCACAGAGAACAGACGCGGCAGACGCCGGCCATGACCGGCGAGCGCGGGGCATGACGCCAAAACAGCCTTTCACAATTTCCTAATCAACTTAGCGTTGCGTTCGTCGGGCATGATACTTCGCCGGAAGCGCACCACACGGGCGACGCTTTCCGGCGGCATGATCCGCCCGCGAACGTCTACGTCAATCGGGGAAATTCCCATTTTGAAGAACGAGCCAGCAGACGAAAAGGCGACGGTTCTGGTGGTTGACGACGACCGCCTGCTGCGCCGTCAACTCTACTGGGCACTCGCTGAGGGCCACCGCGTGCTCGAAGCCGAGACCCGTGCCGAAGCGATTGAGCATCTGAAGCGTGAGCCAATCGACGTGGTGCTCTGCGACCTGCACCTGCCGCCCGACCTCGACGGAATCAGCGAGGGCCTGGCGGTGATTGAGGCCGCACGCGCCGCGCGCCCCGCAGTGCCGGTCGTCGTCATCACCGGCAGCGACTCGAAACAGGTGGCGCTCGAGGCAATCCGGCGCGGGGCCTACGGGTTCTTTGAAAAGCCGTTCGACGAAGAAGAAGTGGTGCATATCATTTGGCAGGCAGCGCGCGTCCGGCGGCTTGAGCAGGAGGTTCAGCGCCTGCGTTCGGAGCTCGGCGGGCGGCGCGGCTTCGGCAGTCTGATCGGCTCCAGCCCGTCGCTTGAGCACGTCATTAAACAGGCGCGCGCCGTTTCTGACACGACCGCCACCGTGCTGATTACCGGCGAGAACGGCACCGGCAAAGAAGTGCTCGCGCACGCGATTCACGAAGAGAGTTCGCGCGCCGCTGGACCGTTCATCGCCGTCAGTTGCGCGGCGCTTCCCGAATCGCTGATCGAGTCGGAGTTATTCGGCCACGAGAAGGGGGCGTTTACCGGCGCGGTGCATGCGCGCAAGGGGCGCTTCGAATTGGCTGACGGCGGGACGCTGTTCCTCGACGAGATCGGCGAGTTGACCGCCGCCGTTCAGGTCAAACTGCTGCGCGTGCTGCAAGAGCGAACCTTCGAGCGGGTCGGCGGAGCGAAGACCTTCGGCGTCGACATCCGCCTGATTGCCGCCAGCAACCGCGACCTCGAACAGGAGGTCACGGTCGGAACATTCCGCCGCGACCTGTTCTATCGCCTCAACGTCGTGCCGCTCACGCTCCCGCCGCTGCGCGAGCGGCGCGAAGATCTCCCGGTGCTGGCCGCGCACTTCGCTCATAAGGCCGCCGAAAAACATGGGCGCGTGGTCAGCGAGTTGGACCCCGGACTGCTCGAAGCCCTCCAGGAGTATGAGTGGCCGGGCAACGTCCGCGAGTTAGAGAATTTGATCGAGCGGCTCGTCGTGCTGACGAGCGGGACGCGCCTCGGCACAGAGTTTCTACCGGAGAAAATGCTTCGCGTGCTGCCGGAGACAACCGGCCCGGCAAACGACGAGACGACGTTCGAAGGCGCGGTGATGGCTCTCAAGCGCCGTCTCATCGTCAACGCCCTCCACAGCGAAGGCGGCAACAAGGCCGCCGCCGCCAAGCGCCTCGGCATCAGTCGCTCATACCTTCACCGTTTAGTCAGCGAACTCAACATCCAGCCGGCCTGACGAGACGGCTGCTCCGCACGCAGCCGGCGGCAGAGTCCGGGCGCCGCATCATCAAAGAAGAGCTGGCCTGCTGACTGCCACTTGACCAGCACCGCCCTCACACATCCTCTTTCAAATAAGCATCTGCCCAAAAGTTTTTCAGGATGAGCGTCGAATAAAAGCGCCGTCGTGAGTGGCTTTCACTTTTGCCTTTTACCTTTTTACTTTTGCCTTACTGCGTACATCCGAACACACACGACATCTCTTCGGAAACGTCCACAGATGTGCACACGCCGGGCGCGTCCGTGTCCACTGTGGTTCACACACGTTAGCCGCCGGCTTGCGGCAAACTGCTTAGCAACCGGCATGATCACTGAGCGAAACGCAGGATTTCGGTGGATGGCATCATTGGCATGCGTGTTGCCAATGTATAGGTTGGATTGAAAATGTGTAGGCCGGATTGAAAAGGTCGGGCGCGTTACAGAAGCGAAAAAAAAAGATGTGCGCGACGCTGACCAGGGAAGTCGCAAGCAGAACCATCGAGGCGCTTTCAAAGTCAGCGGGCGAATTTAACCAAAAGATGAAACCGAAAATTTTAATTGTTGATGACGATGTGGCCATCACACAGCAACTATTTTGGACTTTGTGCGACGAGTATGAAGTGGTGACGGCTAACGATATGTCGACAGCGATCCGGCGCGTTGTCATCTACGAGCCGCCCGTCATCGTGCTTGATTTACATCTGCCCCCGACGCTTGATGCGCCGGATTCGGGGATGCGCGTTCTCCAATACATCAGGGATAATTTTTCAGCGTCGAAGGTTTTTGTGACCAGCTCAGCGGCGACCGCCGAGATGCAGCGGGCCTGCCTCGAAGGCGGTGCGGAAGGATTCTTCAGCAAGCCGCTTGATATTGAGAATCTACTCGCGTCCGTGCGTCGAACGGTCCTGGCACGCTGCGTCGAGGCGGCCTAACGGAATAACCTGACGGATCGGCGGCCCTTCGCGGCGAATAAAGCAGGTCGCCAGAGAGTGATTTGAGTTCGGGACGAGGAACATCCGCGCGCTTTACCCACCCGTCCCGTTGATCTTTTAAAACTTACGAATTCGGCCCTCGCCCCCCCTTTCGAGAGGCCGTGTCACGCCCCGCGCGTTACGGTACCCCTTCAACCGTGTGCGGTGCGCCAAAGCCCCCGCTTCCAAAATTGACTCCCGCCCAGAGTCGCGGGGGCTTTACTTTCTTTTAACTCAAAAGTGACAGGTAAATCGTGACAGGGGACAGGAAAGTTTAGATTCTGTGCCGCACGCGGTCGTTCTGTGAGCCAGCAGCCTGAGCGAAAAGTTATCCCCGCTCGGAAGAACTTACGTGCAGTAACTCTTTCTTGTCACCTGTCACTCGTCACCTGTCACTTTTGAGTTTTACCGACGCTTGCCATCCGCTCTCCGAGCATCTGCTTTCGTGCCTTCCCGCCTCAGTATCGTATAATGCCCGCATGCGGTGATAACATGAGCAGGGACGAACTCGTCCGTCCGCCGCTTTCTACACTTTACCCAAACATGAATGATGATTAAGTTTCTTCACATCGCCGACATCCATCTCGGCTGCCGCCGCTACAATTTGGAAGAGCGCCCACAGGATTTTTTCCGCGCGTGGAACGACGTGATCGAGCGTTACGTGCTGCCGAACAGTCTCGACTTTGTGTTGATCGCCGGCGACTTTTTCAACGCGCGCAAGGTCGATCCGCAGACCATGAACCACGCCATGATCGGCCTGCGAACGCTCAAAGATGCGCGCGTTCCGGTGCTCGCCATCGAAGGCAACCACGACATGCATGAAGCGACGACGAGCTTTAGTTGGATGCGCTCGCTGTCGCAGTGGGGATTCATCAAACTCCTCGAACCGACGCGCGATGCGGAGGGGCGCATTGTGATGACGCCGTGGGACGAAGAGAGTCGTTCCGGTTCGTACATCGATGTCGCGGGTGCGCGCGTCTTCGGCTCGCACTGGTACGGCACCAGCGCGAACGCCGCGATGGGCATCCTGGCGGATGCGATTCGGCGCGCCGCGACGCCGGGACTCTTCAACATCCTGATGCTTCACACGGACGTCGAGGGACAGATCAACCGCCCGATCCCGGCGCTCTCCGTCGAGCGTTTGAAAGAACTGCGCTCGCTTGTCCATTACGTCGCGCTCGGCCACACGCATAAGCGCTTCGAGGTTGACGGCTGGGCGTTCAACCCCGGCTCGCTCGAAGCCTGCACGATTGATGAGTATCGCGAGGAGCGCGGCCTCTACCTCGTCACCATCGACGACCAGCATCACGTCACGGCGCAGCATATTCGAGATTACATCCAGCGTCCCTTTCAGCGACTGACGTTCGACGTGTCGGGCGCGCTCGACGCCGAGGCCGTGCATCAGGGGGCGATGGAGGTCGTCGAACGCGAAGCGCGGCGTCACGACGAAGACGCCGGCGGCCCCGCCCCAATCATTGAGATCACGCTCCGCGGCCACCTCGGATTTAAGAACTCGCTGCTCGACCTCAGTCGGCTGCGCGAAGCTGCGCGCGCGTTGACCGGCGCGCTGCACGTGATGGTTCGCAACCAGAGCGTGCCCGTCGAGTATGCCGTCGCCGCCGGGCTGGACGTGGACGCTTCGCGCGAACTGCGCGAGCGACGCATCATCGAAGATTTAATCGCCCGCGACACCCGCTTCCGCGACCGCGCATCAGACATGGCAGCGCTTGTCCTCGACGCGAAGCGGATGGCGCTCAGCGATGAACCGGCGGCGGAGATTCTCAGTCTGATCCAACAGAGGCTCGAAACCGGCGTGCGCAAAACGGCGGAGGCGACTCAACCGCTCGAAGCGGAAGTCGCCGCCCCGGCAAGCGCCGTGCGGGCCATCGAGCGTAGCGCCGGGCGCGTCGTCGAAGCCGTCGGCAGCCAACTCTCGGCAGTCGGTGAAAATTAACCAAAGCCGGTTGACGAATGCGGCGCCCGTTGTCATCGGCTCCTTTCGTTGAGGGTTGGCCGCCGCCGAACCATTTTATGAGCGAAGTCTTAGAGAGGGTGCGCGGAGTGCGTGAGTTGCCGCTGTTCCCGCTGCCGCTGGTGCTGTTTCCGGGCGTCCCGTTGCCGCTCCATGTCTTTGAGCCGCGCTACCGCCGGATGCTCGCCGATGTGCGCGCGGGCAACAATCTGTTCGGCGTCTCATACTTCGACGCGAGCACAGCGCCGGGGCGTGACCGCCCGCCGGTCGGTCAGGTCGGGTGTGCCGCCGAGGTCGTTGAAGTTCAGCCGCTGTCCGACGGACGCTCGAACGTCCTCACCGTCGGAGTCGTGCGTTACCGCGTCGATTCGTACCTCATGCGGAGCGATTCGTACCTCGTCGGCGAGGTCAGTTTTTTCGCGGATGAGGCGGAGGATGAAGGCCAGCTACGGCAAAGCGCTGGCGAAGTGAAAGAGTTGTTTATGCGGATCGCACGCGCGGTGCGGACGATCAGCGGCGAGCGTGAGGCACTTCCCGAACTGCCGGACACGGAGCCAGAGCGCTTTTCGTTCCTCGTCGCGGCGGCGATGGAGTTGGACGCGGAAGTGAAACAGGAATTGCTCGAACTCGAATCCTGCGGCGAGCGTCTGCGGCGCCTGCGCGATCTGCTGGCGCTGGCCGTCGACAACTACGAGGAGCGTGCGCGGGTCCACGCCGTCGCCAAGCGCAACGGCCACGGGGGCAAGAAACTCGACTTCGACGAATGACTTCGACGAATAACTGTGCAATCAACTGAGCGAATCGAAGGCGGTCAGGAAACTTCGCGCGTCACCGTGCGCGTGCTCTTCTTCGGCGCGGCGCGCGACGCCGCCGGGTGCGACGAGACGGCGGTCGAGGTGGGCACTCCGGCAACCGCTGGAACGGCCTTCGCGACGGTGCTTGAGACGTACCCGGAACTCCGCCGCTTCGGGCGCGCACTGTTGGTCGCCGTCAACCAGGAATACGCCGTGTTGGAAGCTGAGGTGCGCGACGGCGACGAGATGGCCGTCTTCCCGCCGGTCAGCGGTGGCAGCGGTGCGGGCGGCACAGGCGCGGAGTTGGAACTGCCGGCAGCGGACGCGCAAGATTTCTTCGAACTGACGACCGCGCCGATTGATGTCGGCGCAATCGCGCGGCGCGTCGTCCCGCACCGCTGCGGAGCGACGGTCACGCTCGACGGCTACGCGCGCGAGTGGACACGCGGACGGCAAACGCTCTACCTGGTCTACGAAGCATATGCGCCGATGGCTCTCGGCGAGATGCAACGCCTCGGTCATGAAGCGCGCGCTCGTTTCGACATCGCGCACATCGGCATCGTGCATCGCACCGGCCGCACTGAGATTGGCGAGACGAGCGTCGTCATCAGCGTCAGCGCGCCGCACCGCCGCGCTGCGTTCGAGGCGTGCGAATGGGCGATTCGCGAGTTGAAGCGCACCGTCCCGATCTGGAAGAAAGAGTTCTACGAAGGCGGCGAAGTGTGGGTCGAAGGCGAAGGTGCCGCGAACGCCGGTGCTCCGGGGACTGCCGCGCGATAAAAGTTTGACTGACTAAAAAGTGTGACTGACTAGAGCGATTTCCGTTTGTGTGTACGGATTGTTTAGAGGCGGGCTATGCCCACCGGTACAACGTCGAGAAGGCGGGCAGAGCCCGCCTCTAAACGGTCGGTGACACGGAAAGGGTTACCCTCGATTGCAAATGGCTATAATCAAAGCGCCCCGCGCGGATTGAATCCGCGCGGGGCGCTTTGCGTCTTGTGCGGACAAAGCTCTTCCTACTCAATCAGCACGCTTTACCACTCTCCCATCATTCGATTGAGATGGTCACTTCTTCCTCTGCGGCAGCATCGACGAGCGACGCGCTGGTGACCTTATCGCCGCCCTCAGTCTTAATCAGTCGGACGCCCTGTGCGCTGCGCCCTGTCTTGCGTATCTCGTTCGCTTCAAGGCGGATCAGCTTGCCGTGCTGCGTGATGATCATCATTTCCGAATCGTCTTCGACGGGGAAGACGGCGACGACCTTCCCGGTCTTGTCGGTTGTCTTCATGTTGATGACGCCGCGCCCGCCGCGCGATTGCAAGCGATAGTCGCCGATCTTGGTCTGTTTGCCGTAACCCTGTTCTGAGACGGACAGCATTCGCTCCGTGTCGTCGGCGGAGACCGGACAGACCGAGACGACGTAATCGTCCGAGCGTAGTTCGATGCCGCGCACGCCGCGCGCCGAGCGCCCCATTGGGCGCACGCCCGCCTCGTCGAAGCGAATCGCCAGGCCATCGTGCGTCGCGATGAAAATTCGCTTCGTGCCATCGGTCAGTACCACGTCGAGCAGTTCATCACCATCATCCACGTTGACGGCGTTGATGCCGTTGGTGCGGATGTTCTGGAAATCCGCGAGG
>Ga0136614_10002394_pt1 | contig 11658 bp, 12 predicted proteins | sample AntDrymUQ2792106_2_FD_106643 | JGI IMG/M metagenome (GOLD analysis project Ga0136614, IMG submission 106643) | Polar desert sand microbial communities from Dry Valleys, Antarctica - metaG UQ279 (21.06) | ecosystem: Environmental > Terrestrial > Soil > Desert | place: Antarctica: Dry Valley...
AGCAAGACCGAAGCCATCAGGGCCCTCAAGCGTCACATCTCGAGGGTGGTGTTCAAGACCATGACATCGATGAACCAGCCGACCGCCGGCTTGACCCCGGCTGCGGCTTGACATAGGAGCAACGCATGGCGCGCGGGGCGGCGGTGGCGGCGACGCTCGCGACCGCCCGTGGACCGCTCCCCGCGAGAGGCGTCGCCGCCACCGCCGCGGTGATCTCGCCCGGCGGCGTCGCGTGGGACGAGGACGGCACCATCGTGTTCGTCGGGCCGGCGGACGACCTTCCCTGGGAGCCGGTCTCCGTCGGTAGGGTCGACGAGGGCACGATCGTCCCCGGGTTCGTGGACTGCCACGTCCATCTGCCGTTCGTCGGCTGGCGGGCTGATGAGTTCGAAGCCCGCCTGGCCGGGGTGTCCTACCGAGACATCCACGGAAACGCGGGCGGCATCTTCCGCTCGGCCCGGATGTTCGCCGAAGCGGATGACGAAGACGTCCTCTCGTTCTCGAAGGCACTTGCCGTGGAGATGGCGGCCCACGGCACCACCGCGATGGAGCTGAAGAGCGGGTACGGCCTCTCGGTCGAAGGCGAGCTGCGGCAGCTCCGACTCGCGCGGCGGCTGTCCGAGGCGGTGCCGCAGATATGCGCGGTGACGCTACTCGCGTGCCACGCGATCCCCGACGCGTGGTCGCGCGAGGACTGGGTCACGACCGCGTGCGACGAGCTGATCCCCGCGAGCGCGAAGGAGGGGTTGGTGGATGCGGTCGACATCTACGTCGAGGACATCGCGTTCTCGCTCGCAGACCTCGAGCGCGTCGCGGCGGCGGCCTCGGCCGCCGGGCTGCCGCTCCGGGTACACGCCGACCAGCTCGGGCCGAGCGGAGCGGCCGAGGCCGCCACCGCGCTGGGAGCTCGGAGCGCCGACCACCTGAACCACATCGGTCCCGAGGGCATCGCCGCGCTCGGCGAGGGGCAGACAGCGGCCGTCCTCCTACCGGCCTCGACCTTCACCCTCCGGGCGGCGCCGACGCCCGTCGCTGCGCTCCGGGACGCCGGCGCCGCCCTCGCGATCGCCACCGACCTGAACCCGGGAACCTCCCCGGTGAGCTCGATGCCCGAGACGATCGCGATGGCGTGCTCGCTCTACGGGATGACGCCGCTCGCCGCCCTCACGGCTGCCACGGCCAATCCCGCCTGGGTGCTCGGCATGAGCGATCGGGTCGGCACCCTCGAGCCGGGAAAGCGCGCCGACCTCGTGGTGCTGGACGGAGCGTCGTTCGCCCACGTGCCGTACCGGTCGGGTCACAACCCCGTCGTCGCCACGGTGATCGGCGGCGAACCGATCGACTCTTGACGGGATCCGGCGGATGGAATGCTGCACCTATGAGTGCGGAGCGGTCAGCATCGATCGGAACTGTGCAGATTTTTCGAGCAGCGACGTACTTCGTCGCGCTTCTCGTCGTCTCAACGGCTGCGCTACTGGCGTACGTCTCTTCCGTCCTGGTCTATGCATCGTTCGGCATGTTCATCGCCGCGGTGTTGGTGCTGTTGGTGCACCAACGGGTCAGCCTTGCGACCGTGTCATCCATGATCCTGCTGGCCCTGGCGTTCATCGTTCCCGCGACCTTGGTCCGGACGACCTTCGATAGCGGAGGCTGCACTCCTGGGATCCCTTGCGACCCTGTGCCCAACAGCCACCCAGGACTTCGTCTCGGGCTTGCCGCCGTACTCCTCTTCGCGGCGCTGATCACGGCCGCGGTCGGAGCCATCCGCTCCTCGCGCCTCACGAACGCGCCGCACCTTCGACGCCACGAGCTCGCGTAAGCTCGCCTGCCGCCACATCCCTCGGCCTAGCTCGTCCGGGAGATGGGTCGATCGAGAGGCCCGCTCACATCTTCAGCCGCCGAGACGAGCCGGCCGGATCGCACGAGCTCGACCGCGGCCGCGATGTCGGGGCCGAACTCGCGATCCGCCTCGAAGAAGGGCACTTCGTCGCGGAGCGCCTCCTTCACGGAAGCGGTCGCCGGACCGGGCTCGAGCGGAGCGCGGAGATCGAGCGCCTGCGCGGCGCCCAGCGCCTCGAGCGCTAGCACCATCTCCGCGTTGGTGACGACGTCCCGGGCGTGCCGGGCGGCGGTCATCCCCATCGACACGTGGTCTTCCTGCCCTGCTGAGGACGGGATCGAATCGACCGAGGCCGGATGGGCGAGCGACTTCGACTCCGAGACGAGCGAGGCCGCCGTGTACTGCACGAGCATGAACCCGCTGTTCAGACCGCTCTCGGGAACCAGGAACGGAGGAAGCCCGTTCGAAAGCGCCGGGTCGAGCAACCGGTAGAGGCGGCGCTCGCTGATGCTCGCCATCCCCACCGTGGCGGCCGCGAGCAGGTCCATCGCGACCGCGACCGGCTGGCCGTGGAAGTTGCCTCCAGAAGCGATGTCCCCATCGTCGGAGAGCACGATCGGGTTGTCGGAAACGGCGTTCAGCTCGATCTCGAGGACACCCCGCGCGAAGCCCAGCGCGTCGCGTGTGGCGCCGTGCACCTGCGGCGCGCATCGGAGCGAGTACGCGTCCTGCACGAGATGCTCGCTCTCCCGGTGCGAGGCCAGGATCGGCGACCCCTCCAGCAGGCGGCGGAGGTTCGAGGCGCTCGCGGCCTGGCCAGGATGGGGCCGGAGGCGCTGCAACCTGTCGTCGAACGGCGCGTCCGTGCCGAGGGCGGCTTCGATCGTCATCGCCGCGACCACGTCGGCGGTGCGAGCCAGCGTCGACAGCCGCTCGGCCGCGAGCACCCCGATCGCCAACATCCCCTGGGTCCCGTTCACGAGTGCGAGTCCTTCCTTCGCCTCCAACGTGAGCGGTGCCAGCCCGGCGCGCTGCATCGCTTCCCCCGCGGGGGCAGTGCCGACGTCCGTCAGCACCTCGCCCGCGCCGATCATCGGCAGCGCGAGATTCGCGAGCGGCGCCAGGTCCCCGGATGCGCCGAGCGATCCCTGCTCCGGCACCGCGGGGATCACGTCTGCGTTCAGCATCTGCACCATCAGGTCGATGAGCGCCGGCCGTACGCCCGAGTGGCCGAGGGCGAGGACGTGGGCGCGGAGGAGCAGCATCGCGCGCGCTTCGGGGCGGGACAGTGGACGACCGACCGCGGTCGCGTGCGACCGGACGATCCCGTGCTGCAGGTCCGCTGCCTGCGTCGGATCGATCCGCACGTTCGCGAGCGCTCCGAAGCCGGTGGTGACCCCGTAGACGACCTCGCCGGATGCGACCGCGTCCTCGACCACGCGACGTGCGGCGGCGACGCGTTCACGAGGAGCCGGCGAGAAGGACACGTCGGCGCCCGCCGCGACCGCAGCCACGTCGGCCAGAGCGAGCGCCTCTCCGATCGCGACCGTCACGGCTGCGAAGGCTACTACCGAACGCGAAGCGGTTGTCAGCCTTCGCGGCCGACGACGAACCAGATCCCTTTGACGGGCACGTCACCGATGTTCCACAGTCGATGGGGCTGCGTCGAGTCGAACGCGATCGAGTCACCGGGACCGAGGGCGTACTCGTCGAAGCCGAGCTGCACGCCGAGCTGTCCTTCCAACACCACGCCGTACTCCCGTCCCGGATGGCGCATCATCTTCTCGTCGGAAGCCGAAGAACCCCCCACGTCGTAGACGACGTGGAGGAAGTCCACGTGCTCGTGCTGGTGGCTCGTGAGGCGCTCCCACTGCACGCCGGAATCGAGGTCGATCACGTGTCGATCCTCCAGCCGCACCATCGGACCGCGATGGATGACTTCGCCGGGGTCGGCGCCGTCCTCGGTTCCGGGCGTGTCCGCCGAACCGTTCCCGCCGCCGAAGATGTCGTCGACCGAGACGCCGAGCTCGGTGACGATGTCATAGAGGGTGCTCACCGACGGCTTGGATTGACCCGACTCGATCTGGGAGATCATGCTGGCCGAGAGGCCGATCCGGCGGGCCAGCTCGCGCTGACTGATCCCCACGCGATCTCGCTCCTCTCGGAGCCTCGTCCCGATGTCTTCCAGCTCGCCGGCCACCAGCACCTCGAAAGCTCTCGCGCAGAGAGCGCTCAGTCGCACTGACAGTACTCGATGAAGAATCAGCGTGTGTGTAGCACCGCTGATCACTCGCGATCTCAGGGAGGATCAGCTACTGTCCACGGAGCCTGCACCCACCTTGTCTAGCCAACGCGCGGCGAGGTATGTAGTGTGCCTGAACAGCCAGAGACGGTCGTTCAAAGTGGCAGTGATCGCTCGTGCGGGCGATCGGGGGGCACCGGATGGTGAGTCGGTCGGGCGAGCCCGGGAGTGGCAGGTGATGTCGAAGATCCTGCTCAGCGGCGGCTGCGTCCTCACGCTGGGCGCCAAGACACCGAACTTCACCCGGGCGGACGTCCTCCTCTCTCCCCCAGCGAGGTCCTCGCCTGTGCCACGATCGAGGGGGCCCGCGCGAACGGCCTCGACGCGATGGTCGGGTCCCTCACGCCGGGGAAGAAGGCGGACTTCATCCTGCTGCGCACGGATCGGATGAACGTGACGCCGTTGAACGACCCAGCGACCGCGGTGGTCGCCGGCATGGACACCGGCAACGTGGACACCGTCTTGATCGGCGGCCGGGTGATGAAAGAGCATGGCGAGCTCCTGCACGTCGACTGGCCGGCCGTGCGGCGTATGGCCGCCGAGTCCAGGGACTTCGTTGTTGCCAAGTCGGGCTTCAAGCTGCCGAGCATCTGAGGAAGAGGAGACGAGTGATATGACGATGACGACGGACGGGTTCCCGGTTGCGACGACCCCGGCACCAGGTATCACCGGCGTCGACTGGGAGGTCCGCGTTGACTTCGAGCGACTCCGCACGTACCGCCTGGAACGGACCCGGGAAGCCCTCGAGCGATCGGACCTGGGCGCCTTGCTCCTGTTCGACACCAGCAACATCCGGTACGTCACGGCGACGCAGATCGGCTATTGGGCGTTCAACAAGGGCGAGCGCTATGCCCTGCTCACGCGAACCGGTCGGCCGCGGATCTTCGACTTCGGCTCGGCGGCCAAGGCCCACCGCCTCCAGCTGCCCCACCTCTACGACGAAACGAACTCGGTCGGCGGCAACACCGGGCTTCAAGGCGCGATCCATCCGCGCGTCGGTCTACAAGCACGCGCGGTGCAGGAGATCCGCTCGATCATGGCCGAGGAAGGGGTAGGTGACATGCCACTCGGCGTGGATGTCGCCGAGACCTCGATCTTCCTCGAGCTCACGAACGCGGGGATCGAGGTACGAGACGGCCAGCAGGTCATGGCCGACGCCCGCGAGATCAAGAGCGCCGACGAGATCATGCTGCTCACGCAGGCCTGCGCGATGGTGGACGGTGTCTACCAGGACATCTTCGAGGCGCTGAAGCCAGGGGTTCGAGAGAGCGACATCGTCGCTCTCGCGCACGCCAGGCTCTTCGAGATGGGCTCGGAGTTCGTCGAGGCGATCAACTCGATCGCCGGCGAGCGGTGCAGCCCCCACCCCCACGTCTTCTCCGACCGCTTGATCCGGCCGGGCGACCAGGCGTACTTCGACATCATCCATGTCTTCAACGGCTACCGGACCTGCTACTACCGCACCTTCGTCGTCGGCCGAGCGACGCAGGCGCAACGCGACGCCTTCAAGCGCTCCCGAGAGTGGATGGACGCCGCGATCGATCTGGTGAAGCCCGGGGTCTCCACCGACCAGCTCGCGGCGGTATGGCCGAAGGCCGAGGAGTTCGGGTTCTCGGACGAGATGGACGCGTTCGGGCTGCAGTTCGGCCACGGGGTGGGTGTGGGCCTGCACGAGCGGCCGATCGTCTCCAGGCTGAACTCCTTCGAGGACCCGGTGGAGATCAAGGAGGGGATGCTCTTCGCGCTCGAGACGTATTGTCCCGCCGGTGACGGGAGGTCGGCGGCGCGGATCGAGGAGGAGGTCGTCGTCACCGCCGACGGCTGTCGAGTGATCACGCTGTTCCCGTGCGACGAGCTCATGGTCGCGAACGAGTACTGAGGCAGACGCACAGGAAGAGGGATGGTGGAAGAGATGGTGGACACGGCCCAAGGCGCGGATCTGGACACGAGGCTCTCGATCTATCGGATGATGCAGGAGGGCCGCATGTTCGAGGAGCGCGCCCGCGACCTGTTCCTCGAGGGGCTCGTGAAGGGCACCTCGCACCTCGGCATCGGGCAGGAGGCGATCGCCGCCGGCTTCGCCGCTTCCCTCGACCCGGATGACCTCGTGTTCTGTACGTACCGCGGCCATGTGCACACATTGCTGCGCGGGGCGCCGATGGCCGCGCTGATGGCGGAGCTCCTCGGACGCGCCACCGGGATCTGCGGTGGCAAGGGCGGCTCGATGCACCTCACAGATGTCGCACACGGCGCGATGGGCTCCTACGCGATCGTCGGAGCCCACATGCCGATCGCGGCAGGGGCCGCTTGGGCAGCGCAGACACGAGGGACGGGTCAAGTGACTGTGTGCTTCTTCGGCGACGGCACGACGAACATCGGAACGTTCCACGAGGCGCTCAACCTGGCAGCGGTCTGGAAGCTCCCGGTCGTGTTCGTCTGCGAGAACAACCTCTACATGGAGTACACGGCGATAGGCGATGTCACCGCGGTCGAACACCCTGCCGCGGATCGCGCCGCCGCGTACGGTCTGGAATCGATCCTCATCGACGGGAACGACGCCGATGCGGTGCACGCCGTGGCGGTCCGGACGGTCGCGCAGGCCCGGGACGGCGAGGGCCCGTCCCTCGTCGAGGCGGTGACGTACCGCCACGGCGGGCACTCGCGCGCCGATCCGGGGAAGTACCGACCCGCCGAGGAGGTCGAGGAGTGGCTGAGCCGCGATCCGATCCCGATGTACCGCGAGCGATTGCTCGCGGCAGGCGCCGAGGAGGCAGCGCTGAACGACATCGATCGCGACGTCCTGGAGGCTGTCGACCGCGCGACCCAGGAAGCACGGGAGGCACCGTTCCCCGATCCGGAGACCCTCGAGAACGAGCTCTGGGCCGACGGAGGCTCTGCATGGCGGAACTGACCTATCGCGAGGCCGTGGCCCGTGCCATCGCCCAGGAGATGGAGCGCGATCCGTCGGTGTACTTCCTCGGGGAGGACGTGGCCGCCGCAGGCGGGGTCTTCAAGACGACCGAGGGGCTGCTGGAACGCTTCGGACCGGAACGGGTCCGCGACACGCCGATCAGCGAGCAGGCGATCATCGGCGCAGCGATGGGTGCGGCGATGAACGGCCTGCGACCGATCGCGGAGCTGATGTTCAGCGACTTCTTCGCGGTCTGCTGGGACATCGTCGCGAACCAGATCGCGAAGGCCCGCTACATGACGAACGGACAGGTCGAGCTGCCGATCGTGATCCGAACGGCGAGCGGTGGGGGCCTGCGGTTCGGCGCGCAGCACTCCCAGAGCGTCGAGACGTGGATGATGGGGATCCCCGGCCTGAAGGTCGTCGTCCCCTCCACCCCTTCCGACATGATCGGACTCTTCGCCGCGGCCGTGCGCGACCCCGACCCAGTGATCGTGGTCGAGCCGAAGGTGCTGTACGCCTCGAAGGGCGAGGTGCCGGACGGAGAGATCGTCGACCGGCTCGGCGTCGCACGCACCGTGCGGGAGGGCGGCGACGTCACGATCTGCGCGCTCGGCGCGATGGTCCCCAAAGCGCTCGAGGCGGCGGGACGTCTCGCCGACGACGGGGTGGCTGCCGACGTGGTCGATGTCCGCTCGCTGGTGCCTCTGGACGTCCGCACGATCACGGACTCGGTGGAACGGACGGGGCATCTCGTGACCGTGGAGGAGAACCCTCGGCTCTGCGGCTGGGGGGCCGAGATCGCGTCGATCGTGGCCGACGAGGCGTTCTACGCCCTGGACGGTCCGATCGTTCGCGTGACGACGCCGCACTTGCCGCTGCCGTCGGCCGACGTGCTGGAGGATGCCGCGATCCCCTCGGTCGATCGCATCATCGACGGCGTGCGGCGTTCGCTGGCGTGAGGTGCGCCCCGTGACCTCTCGTCACCTGGTCCGTCGCGGGAGCGAGCTCGAGCTCACCGCTCCGTCGGGATCGGCCGCCGAGGGCCTCCGGCGCTGGTCGGTGGTCGACGAGGACGTCCCGAACGCGGTGCACACCGGGTTCGCGATCGTCGAGCTGGCAGGCGGCGGCCGGATCCCGTGGCACGTCCACAGCTACGAGGACAGCCTCTACGTGCTGGAGGGCGAGGTCGTCGTGGACACCGGCGAGGGAGCGCACCTCCTCCGCCCGGGCGACTACGGCGTGACGCCGGTCGGGGCGCCGCACGCGCTCCGCAACGTTGGGGAGGTACCAGCGCGGTGGGCGACCATGTGGGCGCCCCAGCCTCGATCACGCGTCCAGGGCGACACGTACATGGTCCCGGAGCTGTCCGAACGCGAGCCGACGGCGATCGACGTGCGCGATCCGCGGACGCGCTCGTTCGGCCACATCGATCCCGCGAACATGGAGGTCGACAAGCAGACGCAGGACATGCTCGCGGTCTCCGCCAGCATGCGAACGGCGCTCCTCGTCTACAGCGGCATCACCGTGAAGATGATGATCGACGCGGACCTGGGGGCGCAGCTCCTCACGATGTTCATGGTGCAGTACGAGCCGCGTGGACTTGCCGGTCGCCACGACCATCCGTACGAGGAGACCTATCTGGTCCTCGAAGGAGAGGTCGATGCAGAGTTCGATGGTGAGCGTTACCGCCTCGTCCCCGGCGATGTCGCCTGGGCGGGGGTGGGCTGCATCCACGCGTTCACGAATCCCGGTCCGGGGGTCGTGCGGTGGCTCGAGACGCAGGCCCCGCAGCCTCCCGCGCGCCATTCCTACCGCTTCGCGCGGGACTGGGAGTACCTGACCGAAGCAACCACTACCGACGAAGGGACGAGCGCGGATGGATGAGCACAGGGTCGTGGTGGTGGGCGGTACCCAGGGCCTCGGGCGGGACCTGGCGCGGCACTACGCCGAGGCCGGCCGACGCGTCGTGGTGACGGGCCGAGACGCCGACCGAGCCGAGGCTGCCGCCTCCGAGCTGGGCGCCTCCGTGGAGGGCATCGCGTTCGACCTCTCTGAGCCGACGACGATCGCGCCCGCCCTCGCGGGACTCAGCTCCATCGACCGACTCGCCCTGGCGGCGCTCGACCGCGATCTGAACACCGTGAAGGACTACGACATCGAGGCGGCGATCCGGCTCGTCACCCTGAAGCTCGTCGGTTACACCGAGGTCGTCCACGCGCTGCTCAACCGGCTCACCCCCGAAGCATCGATCCTCCTGTACGGAGGTCTCGCGAAGCTGCGGCCGTATCCCGGCTCCACGACGATCACGACGATCAACCATGGCGTCGACGGATTGGTGCGAACGATGGCGGCGGAGCTCCCGCCGATCCGCGTGAACGCCCTTCATCCCGGGATCGTGGGCGACAGCCCCTTCTGGGCACCCAAGACCGAGGCGCTCGAGGCGACGAAGACCAAGACCCCCACCGATCGCCTGGTCGAGATGCGCGACGTGACCGATGCGGCGGTGTTCCTGCTGGAGAACCCGTCGATGCACGGGACGGAGCTCCGGATCGACGGCGGCTGGTCGCTCACCTGATGCCCCGCGTCGCCGTGCTCGGCGCCGGGAACATGGCGGGCGCGATGGTGGGGACACTCCGCCGTGCGGGGTTCGACGTCGTCGTCTGGAACCGCACGCAAGCGCGCGCCGAGGCCGTCGCTGAGACGCACCGGGCATCGACGTCGCCAACCATCGCCTCCGCCGTCGGCGATTCCGACGTCGTGTTGAGCAGCTTGGCCGACGACGAGGCCGTCCTTTCCACGTACCTCGGGGAAGGAGGCGCCGCGAGCGCAACCGGCCCCGACCACGTCGTCCTCGAGATGAGCACGATCGCGCCGGATACCGCCCGTCGCGTCGGCGAGGTCGTGGCCGCAACCGGCGCCGCCTTCCTCGACGCGCCGGTGTCGGGCAGCGTGCCCACCGTCGAGAAGGGCGAGCTCACGATCATGGTGGGTGGGGACGCGGCGGCGCTCGAGCGAGCCCGACCGGTCCTCGACGTGCTCGCCGCCAAGGTCTTCCACGTCGGTGCAATCGGCGCCGGCGCGACGGTCAAGCTGGCCGTGAACGCCTTGGTCCACGCGATCGACGTCGGCCTGTCGGAGGCACTGGTCCTCGCGGAGAAGGCCGGCGTCGTCCGGAGCGCGGCCTACGACGTCTTCGCCGGAGGTGCGGCTGCCGCGCCCTTCGTGCTGTACAAGCGCGCGGCGTTCGAGGACCCGGAGAACGCGACACTCACATTCACCCTTGATCTGATGGCGAAGGACCTGGACCTGATCCTGTCGCTCGCGCGCGAGGTGGGTGCCCCGATGGGACAGGCCGAGCGCAACCGCGAGCTCGTCGAGCGAGCGCTCGCCGCAGGGTTCTCGGGGCGCGACCTGAGCGCGGTCGCCGAATATCTCCGTCGCCCCGGCTAGGTTCCCCAGCCCGCGAACGGTTCGAGCCTGCCTGAGGCGAAGTTCCAGTATTCGCGGAGGTCGCTGCATCGCCGCTCCGCCTCGAACCGGAGGAGCAGGCACCCGGGCAGGGAGACCTCCTCTCCCTCGGAGACCATCGTCGTCCACCACTCGACGGCGACGCGGTCGCCGTCGACGAACGGACGGCCCATGCTGACGTGGGCATCGCGTTGCTGGCTGGTGACGCCGTCCCAATAGGCGCGGATCCCTTCGTGACCGAGGTGAGGCTCCTCGAACGGGTTCGAGCGGTAGCTCGCATCCTCGGTGGAGAGCGTGAGGACGAGGTCCGTGTCGGCCGTCTCCCACGCCCGTCGATATCCCTCGATCCAGTCGGTCAGATCCATGGCCTCAGCGTATCCGGCACCGAGGATCTTGATCCGAGTTGCTCTTCCAGCGTCCTCCCGGCACGATGCTCTTCATGCGGAAGCGCTCCGCGACCGATGTAGTCGCCGCAGGCCCGGGTGTCGGTCCCCTCAGGCTGCACGAAGAGAGACGTGCGACCTGGGTTCGGTGAGGGATCAAGGGTTGGATCGGCGTCAGAGCTGGTGAGCCCGACGACGGCTCCCCCGATCAGCGCCGCCAGGATCGACGGCACGGGATGATGGCTCCGACCCGTAGGGCTAGTACGGATCGGAGCCATCGATGTTGCGAACGTAGGCGATCAGCCGACGTTGTGGGAGTCGTTGTTGGCCCCGGGCAGTGACCGCTGTTCGCGGCTACGGCGACCGAGGTGTCGAGGAGACCCGCGCGACCTCGGGGTCCACTACTCGGCGATCCCCATCAAGGGCAAATCGAACGCGGCGCGTCGTCACATCGAGCAAACGACGAGCGTTCCGCAAGCTCGTCCGCTGTCGCACTGGCAGCGAGGGACGGATCAACCGCGCCAAACGCGACTTCGGGCTCAACCGCACCCGCTACACCATCCACGGCGCCCGAACCTGGTGCGGGCACGGCGTGTTCAACCACAACCCGATGAAGATCGCAGCCCTCACCGACACCAACTGACCGAGCCGAGCAGACCGACCACCGCCGTCCGCCACGAACCGCCGCCAGACGACGAGAGCCATCGACCGCGGCCCCACATCCACCTACTTCTTCAGGGCGAAAGTAGCT
>Ga0136614_10002395_pt1 | contig 11658 bp, 10 predicted proteins | sample AntDrymUQ2792106_2_FD_106643 | JGI IMG/M metagenome (GOLD analysis project Ga0136614, IMG submission 106643) | Polar desert sand microbial communities from Dry Valleys, Antarctica - metaG UQ279 (21.06) | ecosystem: Environmental > Terrestrial > Soil > Desert | place: Antarctica: Dry Valley...
CACGGGCCGTGTTGCCCGTGGAGGCGAGGACCCTTCCAGCGCCTCCTCATCCGGCGCCGCCCGATATGGAGCAGGTCTGGTCCGATGCGCTAGCCCAGGATACCTCGCCCGACCTGGCTATCCACGGCAGAACAGGGACCTCGGGGGGCAGGGTCGCCGTGACCTTCGACGACGGTCCTGACCGGCGCACGACCCCGCTGATACTCGATTCGTTGCGGGAGCATGACCTGAAGGCGACCTTCTTCGTACTCGGACGCCAGGTCAAGAAGAACCCTGGCCTCCTACGGAGGATCGTGCAGGAAGGCCACACCATCGGAAACCACACCTACGACCACGCCGACATGTCCGCCCTGAGCCCGAGGCAAATGCGGCTTGAGCTGCGGAGCACCCAGGAAGCCGTGGACGATGCCATTGGGTACCATTACCCAATGGTGCTTATGCGGCCGCCTTACGGGAGCCCATATTTCGACGGATCGGACGCGCTGCCGGTGTTCCAGAGGGTCGTCCGCGAGCAGAGGCTATTCCCCGTAATCTGGACAGTCGACCCGAGCGACTACCTGTTCGACGGCCGGCCCGGGGGTGTGGTGAGGAGCGTCGTGCGCGCGGACGAGAAAGGACGAAAGAGGGAGAAGGACCAGGTGCTGCTATTGCACGACACCCACAGACAAACGGCGGAGGTGTTGCCGGAGATCATCGACCACTACGAGGAATCCGGCCGGCAATTCGCTGGCGTGGACGAGTTGCTGACCGAAAAGTACACCAAGCCGTAGATCACGCACCCCTGCGCATGAAAGAGACCCAAAGCTAGCCTATCTGGGTGATGCGCCAGTAGCCTGCAAACAACATACTGCCGGTGAGGAAATGCGAAGCCCGCCGAGCTCTGCGCGGGGCCAGAGCAGCTCCTCTCGTTCGTCGCGCATAAGAGCAGGCCCCGGCGGGAGGTGCTCGGTGACGGTCTCTGTGAACGCGCAGCACACCCCGACGGCGGGCAGGCAGGCCATCTTCGAGGCGCTTCGGCGCGCTTACGAGATCGCGTGCGCCGCCGGTGTACGCGGGGAGTCTCGAGCTTGAGTAGGAGTAACAGGTCTTGGCACTATTGATCCGGCAAGGATCCAGAATCACGCTCTCTTGGGGATGCACCATCGCCCGCGCACATGCTATGCTACTCTCGTTGGTCTATACGGGGCGGGGAACTGACGCTGTTCTCTCTACCGTCTCGCCGAGGAGGGGTGTTTGGCATGAGAAGGACCGTCCTGTTGTCGGTCACGGTGGCCTTAGCCGTACTGCTCCTGTCGAGTGTTTGGGGCAGCAGCGCTCGAGAGGCCCGGGCGCTCACCACGAAACCCAACATAGTCTTCATCCTGGCCGATGACATGCGCAAAGACGACCTGAAGTACATGCCCAAGACACGCTCCTTGCTGAAGGACAAGGGCATGAGTTTTGAGAACGCCTTCGTCTCCAACCCCCTGTGCTGCCCTTCTCGGGCCACCATCATGAGGGGTCAGTACTCCCACAACAGCGGGGTGTGGACCAACGCGAACGGCGGCGGCTCGGATGGTGGCTGGCAGGCCTACAGGAATAAAGGCCTCGAGGAGGACAACGTGGCGACGCGCCTGGACGCTGCGGGCTACAGGACCGCCCTCATAGGCAAGTACCTGAACCCCTACCACGAGACTTACATTCCCCGAGGGTGGGATCGCTGGTTCGCCACCTGGGGTGAGTATTACCGCTACGACGCCAACGACCAGGGCACCATAAGGCACTTCGCCACGGACGCCAGCGACTACAAGACGGACGTGCTCAGGAGAAAGACCGAGGCCTTCATCGGAGCGAGCGTGACGGCTGGCAAACCATTCTTTGCTTACGTAGCGCCCAAGGCTCCTCACGGTCCGGCCACGCCAGCACCGCGTGACCAGCACGCCTACGATGGTTTGAGGGTCCCGCGCCCGCCGTCCTTCAACGAGCAAAACGTCTCCGACAAGCCCCCCTGGATACGACAGCTGCAGAGACTCAGCGATGCCAAGAAGGCGAAGATAGATTCCCTGCACGAACGTCGGGCTGAATCTTTACAAGCAGTAGACGACCTGGTGGCGGGGGTGGTTGGCAGGCTCCAGGACAAAGGCGTACTCTCAAACACCTACGTCTTCTTCACCTCCGACAATGGCTTTCACCACGGCGAGCATCGCATACCGGGAGGGAAGGCGCGCCCCTACGAGGAGAGCGTCCGCGTGCCGCTCTTGGTGCGCGGCCCCGGCGTCGCGGCGGGCCGCGACGCCCGGCAGCTCGCCCTCAACACCGACTTCCTGCCGACCTTCACGGCCCTTGGAGGCGCGCAGACGCCTGCCTACGTGGACGGACGCTCACTTAGGCCCGTGCTCGAGGAGAACGCCACCACCTGGAGGAGCACCGTACTGCTCGAAGGGCGCCACACCCTGGAGGGAGGGGATACCCCTGCTTCTTCTGGCATCCGCACGATCGGCGGCACGAAGTACGTAGAGTACGAAGGCGGCGAGAGGGAACTTTACCATCTCGGGAGCGACCCCTACGAGCTCAACAACAGGTATCCCGCTACCACGCCCTCTGCGGAGCTCGTCACGCGTCTGAACGCGCTGAAGACCTGTGCCCGGGATAGTTGCAGAGCGGCCGAGAACGGACGATAGTTCTGGTAGTCGCAGCAGTCTACCTGCCCTCCGCTGTCTTGCATGAAGTGGCCGACGTATCTGCGCGCGCGGGCCTCGAGGGTGCCCAGCCTGGAGGAGCGACTGGAGATTAGTCTCCCTCCCGGGCGTGTACCATTTGTTGATGGGGCCGTCTTGGCTTCACCCATCGGTTAAGATAGCCTCTCTTATGGATCGTGAGACGCCCAGGAAGTTCGCCACCACATCGGGTACGCGCGACGTGCTGCCGCCCGAGTCCACGCGGTTGCTCGGGGTGCAGGGCAGGATCAGGGAGCGGTTCAGACTGTTCGGGTTCAGGGAGGTACTCACGCCAGCTCTCGAATACTCCGAGGTGATCGAAGAGCACGGCCTCAGGGACGTCTCCTACAAGCTCTTCGATCAGGACAACCAGATGCTCCTCCTCAGGCCGGAGATGACCACCCCGATAGCGCGCCTTATCTCCCAGCGCCTGGCAGGCAGCCCGCCGCCGCACAAGCTCTCCTACGTCCTCCCCGCATACCGCCGCGCGAGCGTGGGCCGCGGGCAGAGCGCTGAGCTCTACCAGGCCGGCGTCGAGGTCGTAGGTTCTTCGAGCCCCAGGGAAGACGCCTCCACCATCGCGCTACTCGTCGACGTACTGCAGAGTCTCGGCCTAAGATCTCCTACGGACTTCGCCGTCGTACTCGGCCAGTCGGCCTTCTACGCGGGCTATCTGCGCCACGCAGCCCCCGACGCCGCGACCGCCGTAACCGGTGCCCTGGCCGCGAAGGACCTCGTTGCCGTCGATGCCATAGCCAGGGAGCTGCCGGCCGGCGTCGCCTCAGGCGTACGCGGTATCCCGCGTATCGTCGGTCCAGCGACGGATGAATCCATTATCGAGGAGGCCGGGCGTTTCGCGGTGGGGGAGGAGGCGAAGGGAGCCCTCGAGAACCTGCGGGAGATATTGCGCCACCTCGAGGCGCACGGGGCGCTCGGGGCGATTATCCTCGATCTCGGTCTCTCAGGTCGTCACGACTACTACACGGGAGCGGTCTACGAGGCCTACGCCTCGGGTCTCGGATTCACCGTCGCCAACGGCGGGCGCTACGACAATCTCCTCAGGCGTTTCGGGAAGGAGCTGCCGGCTACCGGGTTCGCCATCTACCTGGAGAGGCTGCTCTCCGTGCTACCCGAGGAGGGTCAGCAGCCCCTCCTAGTCCTCGTCGGCGGAGACGTTGGCGGCATCGGGGCCGTGGCCGGTCTGCGGAGGCTCGGCGTGCCCGTGTTGCATCTCTCAGAGGACCTCCCGCCTGAGGCCGCCCTTGAGTACGCCAGGAGCGTCGATGCGGCCTGGATCTCCTACCCGGCACCAGGAGGCGTCAAGCTTGCTACCGTCGACCCTGCAGGGGAGTTCGTTTTCATGAGCCCCGAGTCTGCCGCCAGGACGGTGCTCCCGTGAGCGGACTGCGCGTCGCCGTGCCGAAGGGTGCCATCTTCGTCGACGCTCTCGTGGCGCTCGAGAGTGCCGGGTTACCGGCGGCCGTCGTCCGCGAGAACGGGCGGAGGCTCGTCTACAGGATAGAAGGCACCGAGTTTATCGTCAGCAGACCCTCCGACGTGCCCGTCTTCGTCGAGTACGGGGCCGCGGATATCGGCATCGTCGGCAAGGACGTGCTCGATGAGCAGAAGCCGAACGTCGTCGAGCTAAAGGACCTTGGGACGGGGAGTTGCCGTATGATCCTGGCCGCCCCGGAAGGCAGGGCCGAAGACGTGCGGAAGGCCATCCGCCACGCCGAGGTCGTAAGGGTTGCGACCAAGTTCCCCGACACCGCGAGGCGCTACTTCGAGCGCATGGGCCGCCAGGCCGAGGTAATAGAGTTGCACGGCTCCATAGAGCTCGCGCCCCTCGTCGGCCTCGCGGAGTGCATCGTAGACCTCACCGCGACGGGCACGACGTTGCGCGAGAACCACCTCGTGGTGCTCGATGAGATCTCCACCTCGACGGCGCGTCTGATCTCCAACCGCGGCGCGTACCGCCTGCGCCACCGTGAAGTTGTGGCCCTGGCCGACGCGATGCAAGGAAGCGACGAGTCCCTTGGTTAGAGAGCTAGACGCGAGGAAGAGGAACCCACGCGAGGTTATCGGCGAACTGCGCCGTCCCGGCGGCTTTCTCTCCGAGGAAGTCCGCGACGCCGCACGCCGGATCGTCGAGGACGTACGCGAGCGGGGCGATGAAGCCGTCCTGGAGTACACCAAACGCTTCAGCGGCGTCCGCCCCGAGCCGATGCGGGTCCCGCCGGAAGAGATCGAGCGGGCGCGAGAGGCGCTCCCGGCGGAGATCGAGGAAAGCTTCAGGGTAGCCATCGAGAACGTGCGTTTCTTCCACAAACGGGAGATGGGCCGCTCGTGGGAGACGAGCCGGGGAGGGGCGACGCTGGGGCAGAGGGTACGGCCTCTGAGGCGGGTCGGAATCTACGTACCGGGCGGGCATGGAGCGTATCCGAGCTCACTGTTCATGTCGGCCGTACCGGCTCAGGTCGCGGGTGTTCGGGAGATCTGCGTCTGCGTCCCTCCGGGCCTCGACGGGAAGGTGAACAAATGGGTGCTCGCCGTGGCGGGGCTTCTCGGGCTGGAGGAGGTCCATGCCGCCGGTGGAACACAGGCGATGGGCGCGATGGCCTTCGGCACCGAGAGCATCGCTCCGGTCAACAAGATCGTCGGCCCCGGCAACGACTACGTCATAGCGGCCAAACTAGAGGTCTTCGGGGTCGTGGGCATTGATGCCCCGCAGGGGCCGAGCGACGTGGTCGTCATCGCGGACTCGAGCGCCTTCCCCGAGCGAGTCGCCCGCGACCTCATGGCACAGGCCGAGCACCTCTCCGGAGCTTCTTCCGTCCTACTTTCCCCTAGCGCGGAGCTGGTCGAGGCTGTGGAGCCGCTCCTGTCAGGTGAGCCTGCGGAGCACATTTCTCTGGTACGTGTACGAGACCTGGCGCAGGCTGCCGAGATCTCCAACCACTATGCTCCGGAGCACGCGCACGTCATCTCCGAGGACTGGGAAGCGGTGATGAACGACCTTCGGGAGGTCGGTATGGTCGGCGTCGGTGACTTCAGCCCCATCGCGCTCAGCGACTACGCCGCCGGACCTTCCCATGTCCTGCCTACCGACGGAACGGCGGCCTGGGCCTCGCCCCGCAGCGTCAACGACTTCATAACGCACACCAACTACATGCACTTCACCCAGGAAGCCCTCGAAAACCTCGCCCCCCATGTCGAACGGCTTGCCCGTCTGGAGGGGCTCGAAAACCACGCCGAAAGCGTCGCGGTGCGGCGAAAGTACTGATGGAGGACGGGATGGCACGGAATGGCAAGGCGGAGCGAAAGACAGGCGAGACATCAGTGCGGGTGCGTCTTGACCTCGACGGCGAGGGCGCGGCCGACGTCTCTACGGGTGTCGGGTTCTTCGACCATGTCCTGCACCTGCTAGCCCACCACTCCGGCATGGACCTTGCTGTGGAGGCGAAGGGTGATACGTGGGTGGATGACCACCACACGGTCGAAGACACGGGACTCGTGCTCGGGCGCGCCTTCGATGAGGCAATCGGAGACCGCTCAGGTATCACGCGCTTCGCCGACGCGAGCACGCCGCTCATCGAGGCTCTCAGTACGGTCGTTGTCGACCTTGGCGGGCGTTCGCACCTGACTTGCAACCTCGGACCGATGCCAGAGAAGATCGGGACCTTCGATGTAGAGCTTTTCCCGGAATTCCTGCGTGCCTTCACCCAGTACGGGCGCTTCACGCTCCACCTCAACTGCCACTACGGCGAGAACGCGCACCACAAGATAGAGTCAGGCGTCAAGGCACTGGCCGTTGCAATGAGGGAGGGCATCGCGGTCCGCGCAAGCGGGAGCGCCTCGACGAAGGGGGTAATCGATTGAGCATTTCAGCACACCGCCTCCCTTCGGTCTGCGGCTTGTCAGCCAGTCAGCAAGGGCTTGCGCACGCGGAAGCTGAAATGCTGACAAGGCGGCGCAGCCGCCGTGCTGACAAGCGGAGGCGTCAGCCGTAGCGTGCTGACTAGCTTGAACGTAGCAGTCGTCGACTACGATGCGGGGAACACATTGTCCGTCACGCGGGCGCTGGAGAGAGTCGGTGCCGGTGTGGAGCTTACGCAAGATCCTGGCCAGATAGCGTACGCTGATGCGGTCGTGCTTCCTGGTGTGGGGGCTTTCGGCGACTGCATGAGAAAGCTGCGGGAGCGCGGTATGGACGAGGCTTGCGGTGAGGCGTTCGTGTCGGGTAAGCCCTTCCTTGGGGTCTGCGTCGCCCTGCAGGTCGTCTTCGAGGCCTCCGAGGAGTCGCCTGGGGTGGAGGGGCTCGGGCTCATGCCAGGGGGAGTAGTGCGCTTTATGGCCCGTGACCTCAAGGTACCGCACATCGGGTGGAACGAGCTCTCTGTGGTGCGAGATCACCCCGTCCTCCAGGGCCTCGACGGTGAGGCGTTCTACTTCGTCCACTCCTACTACCCAGTGCCGGAGGATTCGGGGGACCTCATTGGCGAGACGGATTACGGGACGCGCTTCTGTTCGGCGGCAGGAAGGGAGAACCTCGTCGCCGTCCAGTTCCATCCGGAGAAGAGCAGCAGGGCAGGCCTGAAGTTGTACGAGAACTTCCTGGCGTGGGCGAAGTCTGCTTGAGTGCCTTCACCGTCTATCCCGCTATCGACCTGCGCGGCGGGCGATGCGTGCGTCTGAAGCAGGGGGACTTCGGGCGTGCCAAAGAGTACGATGCCGACCCCGTCGAGCGCGCCCGCGAGTGGGAACGCCAGGGGGCTCAGGCGATCCACGTCGTCGACCTCGACGGCGCCGAGGAGGGTAGGCCCGTCCAACTCGGGCTCATCCGCCGTATCGCGGGATCGGTCGGCGTCCCGCTCCAGGTTGGGGGGGGCGTCCGCTCCATCGAAGACCTGCGCGCCGTGCGGGGTGCCGGCGCCCTGCGGATCGTAATGGGGACAGCGGCGGTCAAAGACAGAGACCTGCGGCTGAGGGCGGTCGGGGAGGCCGGCGCTTCGCTCGTCGTGGCCGTCGATGCCCGCGAGGGGGTCGTCGCGACGCACGGCTGGCTGAGGTCGAGCGGGGTCTCCGTCCTCGACCTCTCGAAAGAGCTGGTCGCCGATGGAGTCGCCTCCGTCCTCTACACCGATGTCGCCCGCGACGGCATGGACGCGGGGGCTGCCCTCGAAGGGACCGCGGCGGTCGCGAAGATAATCCCCACCCTCGCCAGCGGCGGAGTCCGGGGGACCTGGGACGTAGCCGCGCTGTCGAGGACTCCAGGCGTTGCCGGCGTCGTGGTCGGCACCGCGCTCTACGAAGGCAAGGTCACCCTCCGAGAGTTGCTCGCAACAGTCCTGGCCTCCGACAGCGCCGAGCAAGAGGCTTGAACCGCCCCCACGTTCAATAATCGATGCTTGACGTTCTGGGTTCGCCTTGTTCGTATTTGGCGGATTGGATCGCACGCCACGAGAATTTGGAGAGGGCTTCCTCTGTGGGCCCCCTCAGGTCTGGGTCAGCCTCGGCGATGGCTTCCCTGGCCACCTCCACCGCGGCGTTGATCGCGGCGTTTATCTCGTAGGCCCGCGCGGCCTGGTACTTGATCCGCAACCCGCGCGGGGTCGCCTGCCCTACCGCGTAGGCGATCTCATACTCCTCCGTACGGCTCTCGTGGTCGCCGACGCGCCTGACCGTGCAACTCAACTCCGGCATGCACGCATCCTACCATCTGCGTGAGCGCGCGCTTTGCGGTCTGGCTCGCATCGACCGGCCCGACCCGATTGGGGTAGACTAAGATTGGAGGGCCGTGAACAACTTCTTCGAAACCAGCAAAAAGAAGTCGAAGGGGCGCCGGCTCGGGCGCCCGCTACGGAGAGGACTACGCGCCCTCTTCAACCTCGCCCTGATCCTCGGTGTGTCCACCGCGGTGATTATCGCCTGCCTCTATCTGTTCGTCCTCAGGGAGTACGAGGACGACCTCGACAGGACCTACCCGGCGCTTGCCGAGAACTCCTACGTCTACGACGTGGATGGGAACACGATAGGCGAGATCCCCGTCCCCGAGAGCCGCGAGACCGTTGGTTTCGAGGGTCTCGGCGAGCATCTCCCCGAGGCCGTAGTCGCCGTCGAGGACCGGCGCTTTTACGGCCACTTCGGTGTCGACTTCGAGGGGCTCGCGCGTGCGGCCTGGACGGACCTGAGATCCTGGGAGGTGCAGGAGGGCGGCTCGACGATCACGGAGCAACTCATGAAGAACCTCTACGTTCCCGAGGACGAGCGCCTCGACATCACGTTTCGCAGACGCTTCGTCCAGTCCGCGCTCGCGTTCACCTACGAGCAAAAGCACACCAAGAACGAGGTCCTGACCGCCTACTTGAACACCGTGTACCTCGGGGACGGCGCCTACGGCGCTGAGGAGGCGGCGCAACGCTATTTCGGAAAGAGCGCCCGGGATCTCGACCTCCCGGAGGCGGCGACGCTCGCCGGTCTTCTCCACGCCCCTTCGGCTTACACGACCCTGGAAGGCGAGGTTTACGTGGAGCCGGTCCGCGAGCGCCGCGACAGGGTACTGATGCTTATGCAGGAACAGGGCATGATCTCTGCGCAGGAGCGCGAGGAAGCCGAGGCGGCGCCACTGGAGTTCGCGCCTGACCCGCCGCCAGAAGACCCGGCGTACACGCCTTTCCTCGAGAAGGTCAGGCGGGAGGTCGAGGAGAAGCTCGGGCCACGGGCCCTACAAGTCGGGGGCTTGAGGATTCACACGACCATGGACCCGGACTTCCAGCACGCGGCCGTCGAGACCTCAGATGAAGTGCTGTTCGAGTCGACCGACCCTTCTGCCGCCGTCGTGACGATAGAGCCTCAGAGTGGCGCCATACGCGCCCTTGCGGGACAGGAGGGGGACTTCAACCTTGCGCTCGACGCCAGACGTCAGCCTGGCAGCTCCTTCAAGCCTATCGTGCTCGCAGCTGCCCTCGAGCAAGACATCTCCCCCGAGAGCACCTACATATCCCAGGATCTGGCCTTCGACTTCGAGGACGAGCACTACGAGATACACAACTACGACTACATAGAGCGGGGAGAGATCTCCGTGTCCGACGCCATGGCGGAGTCGGACAACACGGTCTTCGTACAGCTCGCCGACGACGTTGGATTGGACAACGTCGTCGAGACCGCCGAAGACCTCGGCATCACCACGCCCGTCGACCCTTACCCTTCGACCGCGATAGGCGGCCTGGGTTCGGGTGTCAGTCCGCTCGACATGGCCTCTGCCTACTCGACTTTCGCCGGTGGCGGCATCCACCGCGAGCCTTACTCCATCGAGAGTATCGATAGGAACAGCTACGGCGAGGTCGAGACCGTCTACGACCACCAGATCGTCGGGCGGCGCGTGCTTACGGGCAACGAGGCGGCGGTCGCGACCCAGGTCCTCAGGGGCGTTGTTGAGGACGGGACGGCGTCGATGTTCCACGACCTGGACGAGGAGATAGGACATCCCTCAGCGGGCAAGACGGGCACCACGGATAACTTCGCCGATGCCTGGTACGTCGGCTACACGCCCCAACTTTGCACCTCCGTGTGGGTCGGCTATGCTGACGGCCGGCGCTCCCTCGTCGGCGTCCACGGCATGCAGGAGCCTAACGGAGAGACGCTGCCCATGGACATCTGGTCCGCTTATATGGCCACGGCTACGGCCGGGGACCTAGCGCTCGATTTCCCCGAGGCCGACACGGGCGGTCTGTACCTCCTCGAAGCCGGCTCTCCGAGCGGCTACTGAAAGCGGGTTTTGGAATGGTTGCCTTTCCAAAACCCGCTCTAGTCTAGAATAGCTCTATGGACTTGCAGAGGTTATATGCTGGATCTTTCATAGACTGGGAGGTGGTCGCCGCCTCCTGGAACAAGCGCACCGTACCCTCGCGGCTGCTGCTCTTCGCCGCCCGCCGCTATCTGGAAGAACGGGCTGGTAGCGTCGATTCTGGGCGCGTCGAGATGCTGGCGTACGCTCCGCTTCCGGAGGAGATCAAAGACGCCTTCGCCTCACCGCCTGAACCCGAATCACCCGCATCGCGCCTCTGGGGCGAGTTCGTCGATGCCGCCGTCGCCACCGAGCTGGAGATGGTCTCATACGGCGAACGACCGCCGCTGTTGCACGAGCTGCGGGCCGGCCTCGAACAGGCCGCAGGGGAGGCTGGACCCCTCACCGAGATGGGAAGATGGTTCCTCGCCAGGCGCGACGCCCTTCCGGGAACCGATCTTCCCGACGATCCTCGATATCTGCCGATTTGAGGCTTCAGGCTACTGGCATCGGGTCCATCCTGCGCGTCTGATCTCGATGGCCACAACCAGCTCTGCAGCCGCGGAGTGGGGCCCGTGAGCTGGTGAGGTCCTCGGTCCCAGAGCTTCGCGTGGAACTTTCTAGCTGAAACCTGATGCCTGAAGCCTGTTGCTTGATATACAATCATCGTCATCGGGCTCCGTGTGGGGCGGGCCAACTAGGGAGAGGGGTTAGGAAGATGGAATCGATACCCAGTGCGAGTTACAGCCTCACCTTGAGGGTCGAGTTTCCGCACGAGGCGGGAGCGCTTGGCAAGATCCTGACGACCATAGGTGACGCTGACGGCATGGTCGGCGCTGTCGATATCGTGCGGATGCGCGAGGACAGGACCGTCCGCGACATCACCGTCAACGCCCGTGACTCGGAGCATGGCCACCAGGTGGTCAAGGTCGTCGAGGACCTGCCCCAGGTCAAGGTCATCAACGTCTCCGACAGGACGTTCCTCATGCACCTTGGGGGCAAGATCGAGGTCCGCTCCAAGCTTCAGATCCGCACCCGCGACGATCTGTCTATGGTCTATACGCCGGGTGTGGCGCGTGTCTGCAGGGCGATAGCCAGTGACCCTGAGAGGGCCTTCAACCTTACCATCAAGCGCAATACGGTCGCTGTCGTCTCTGACGGCACGGCCGTCCTCGG
>Ga0136614_10002396_pt1 | contig 11658 bp, 11 predicted proteins | sample AntDrymUQ2792106_2_FD_106643 | JGI IMG/M metagenome (GOLD analysis project Ga0136614, IMG submission 106643) | Polar desert sand microbial communities from Dry Valleys, Antarctica - metaG UQ279 (21.06) | ecosystem: Environmental > Terrestrial > Soil > Desert | place: Antarctica: Dry Valley...
GCTGGCCTACGCTGATGCCTACAGCGCTTCGGACGTGCTGTCACACGAACTATGCCGGTCAAGCATGGCGGAGGCCAATGAGGATGCCTTGGCCGCCATCGTGCTCGACGGAGAGTGGCTGGGTCGCAGTTCGAACCGGCGTGCGACGACATCGATGGCATTGCTGACGACCCGGCCAGATCTGTGCGATCGCCCGAGCACAGCTTTATGACAATGTGGTGTCCCAGGACATCGGCGTATGCGCTGGGGTCGAGTTCGACGGAGGCGGAGGCAGTGGCGCCGTCGAGCACGATGGCGGCGTTGGCCGTGATGAACACGCGGTCTTTACTGCGGTGCGGTCCCGGCTGCGCGGTGTAAATCTTCATGCATTTCGCCAGCGGTGGGGACCCAGGAAGAGGGCGCTGCTTGTGGTCAACTGCGCTTGAGTCAGGCATTCTCCCGCAGGGCCTGTGCACCCCGCGCCCCGATGTACGCAGTGCTCATGGTGCTCTTCCCACGGATGGAGTAGTGTTGCGACACAGGGGGAAAGCAGCGGTCACTTCAGTTGGCATCGTCCCAGCCGTTAGCCAGGTCGGCCATCGCACGGGTCACCAACGCTCTGGCTTCGGCTCCGTACACAGCTGACTGCTGGAGCTGCTCAAACATCTTGGCGTAGAGTTGGACTTCGCGAGGCTGGGTGACCTCCAGACCAGCGGTGGGTGTTTCGACGCCGACCAGCACGTCGTCGTAGATCCAGAAACCAACGGACGTGAATGCCTTGCGTGGTGCCGTCTCTGGGACGATGCCGAGGCTGACCCGTGGCAGTGACATCATGCCGAGTACGCGATCGAGCTGACCGGACATGGTATCGAGATTCCCCACTCGTGTCCGGATCGCTTGCTCTTCGAGCACCACCACGAAGCGGCGATTGCCGGAGTAGACGATGCGCTGCCGCTCCATGCGGGCCTCGACGGCAGCGTCAAGGTCGTTCGGGGCATCCAGGAAATCGATAAAGTACAACAGCATCGCCGCTGAGTACTCGGCCGTCTGGAAGAGCCCGGGGATGATGTTGTGCTCATAGATCCGGAACAGCTTGGTACGTTCGTAGAGCGGCACCGACGACAACATGAGACGCCTCATACCGGAACGCGTCTGCCGCCGCCACTCCACATACATCGACTCGATGGTACGGGCGGTGGCGATCAGGTCAGGGATCTGGTCTTCGGCGCGGCAGGCGCGGCACCAGGCATTGATGTTCCCCTCGGAGGGCGCCTGGCTGCCGTTTTCAATACGGCTGATCTTTGTGTAATGGCACCCGATGTCGACCGCTAATGCTCGTGCCGTGATACCCGCTTCTTTGCGGATCTCACGAAGACGGACGCCAAGAGCCTCACGGGCCTGCTTGGCCGGGTTAGGTCGGCCGGTACTCACTGTTGGGGATGGATAGCTTCCACACCTCCTCGAAAGACGTCCGACACAACTCGATCGTACTGCGATCCGTAGTCGAGTAGCGGTCCACCACGAGTCCGCTGGCAGCGAAGATCAGGAAGACCACGACCTCGTCGTCGAACAACCAGAAGTCGTTGCCCGGTAGCGCCACCGTGGACACACGGCTTCGCGGAGCCCAACGGATGTCCTCGCCGGCTTCAACGAACAGTGGGGTGTCCTTCAACACCCACTTCTGGTAGTCGGAGATTGGCTCCGACACGATACGTGCCCGCCGGAACACTTTGCCGGCCTGCGTTCCGGCATTTACCAGGTCAAACCACGGTTGGAGCCAGTCGGCGTCGTCCGGCTCGCCAGCCTCCCACTTGCGAAGGTGCGGTATCTCGTCAGCCGTGCCGTAGGAGTCTCGCATCTCCAAATGGAGCGCTTCCCGCTTGAACGATGTGAAGAGCGCATCAAACTTTTCATACGTAATGCTGTCCATCTAGCCTCCAACGAGCGCTATGATCGCGGACCGCGCTACTTCGACGCAGGTTTCATGATCGGGAATGTCCATCTGCCCGAGCGCCTCAGGGTCTGTCACGCGCGATCCCTTGATGATGTAGTTGCCGTTCTCTGCGATGTGCACGATGGGCGGGACAAGGTTCACCACATCGCCGCTGAGCCCGTCCTTGGCGAGGTGGGCCATGAGCGCCGCCGGTACTTCAACGATCGTCTCGTCGTCGCGTACCACGATCATGGCCAGGATCTCCGAGTCGGTGACGATCCACCCCTGCACCACGTATGAGTCCCGGTCAGTGGAGAACAGGGTCGGTGACTGGTTCGGGTGGGATTCCTTACCGAGGAATGTCAGGAGCATCGCTGCCCTCCTACCAGAGCAAGGTGCTGACTGTTGCAGACAATCTAGCATCGCCCCGGCCGTTGCGCCTGTCAAGGGCTCGCGCTCAGACCCTCCAACGTGCAAGAACCGGCGCACCGACCCCCATCTGTGGTGAGTGGATCAGACCCGGCATCCCAGCAGTTGGCGACTATGGATGGGCATCAGAACCTGCAACTTTCTGCAACATCGTTGGTTCAGTACCGGCGACTCTCTAGGCTCACGGCATGAGACGGGCCGGTCGCAGGATGACGGCCGAGACTCTGAGGAGGGCAGGTCCCCACGGTCGTCATCGGACACGTCGTAGCGGGAGGCGTCCAACGAGTCCGCTTGCCGTCGTGGAGCAGCTCCGGACGGTCGTGGGGATCGGTCCCGCCTCACCAGACAGCCTGCTTGTCACTGCCCGGCGTGCCTGCACACACAGAGGGAAAGCGCGGTGGAACTGCACAGCAATATCGAGTTCTACCGGAACGTTCTCGCGTTCCGAACATCAGACGGCCAGGCCGCCACCGTGATCGTCATGCGGAGGCGATCCGCCGTATGGCCGATCTCCGACGTCTCCGACGTCCCGTGACCTCGGCCGGTCGTCGGTCTGAGGCGCCTCCCGGCGACCGGCGGGTCCTCACCCGTGAAGAGAACTCTGCTCGATATGACACTTGGCTTGGGTGCAGGCGGCCCGCATCACCCGCACGAGACTACCAATGACGGAGTAACCACGTGACCGCATTCCGGACAACGAACCTCGATTCCACCCGGGAGACCACGCAGGCTGACGCACTACGCGAAGCGATGATCGCCGAACTCCGCGAGCTGGGGGTGATCCGTAGCGACGGGGTCGCCGACGCCGTCGCTACGGTGCCGCGGCACCTGTTCGCGCCGGGGGAGCCGCTGGAGAGGGCCTACGCGGCCAAGACCATCCTGCAAACCAAGCGGGACGAGCGCGGCGTGGCCATCAGCATGGTGTCCGCGCCGGACATTCAAGCGATGATGCTGGAGCAGGCCCAGCTCGGACCCGGTATGCGGGTTCTGGAGATTGGATCGGGCGGCTACAACGCGGCGTTGATCGCCGAGCTGGTCGGCGAGACCGGGGAGGTCACCACGGTCGACATCGACCAGGACGTGGTCGACCGTGCCCAGCGCTGCCTGACGGCAGCGGGATACAAGAAGGTGAACGTGGTGTTGGCGGACGCTGACGGCGGTGTGCCAGACCACGCGCCTTACGACCGCGTGATCGCCACCACCAGCGCGTGGGACATCCCGCCTGCCTGGACTGATCAACTTGCCGAGGGCGGGCGGATGGTCGTCCCGCTCCGGATGCGCGGCCTGACCCGCTCGGTAGTGTTCGAGCGCGACGGGGATCGCTTGGTGAGCCAGGGATACGAGCTGTGCAGTTTCGTGCCGATGCAGGGCGTCGGCACCCCCACCGAGCGCCTGGTTTCACTCGACGGGGACGAGGTCAGCCTTCGGGTCGACGGGGACCAACCGATTGACGCCGATCGCCTGCGTGCGGCCCTGTCCCAGCCGAGGATGCAGGCATGGTCCGGGGTCACGTCCGGTGGGGACGGGCGGTTCGATGGCCTTCACCTGTGGCTGGCCATGGTTCTGCCGACCTTCGGTGTCCTGACGGCGCGCAAAGAGGCCGTCGCTCGTGGCGTCGTCGCCCATGCTTGGGCTTTGGGTATGCCGACCGCAGTTAACGAGGGAAGTTTCGCCTACCTCGGCCTGCGCCCAGTCACCCCGGACAGGAAGACCTGTGAGTTCGGGGTTTACGGACACGGACCGGATGCCGAGGAACTCGCGCACCAGGTCGTCCGGCACATCCAGTCCTGGGACGGCAGCAGCCTCAATGCGCGTATCGAGGCGTATCCGGTAGGTACGCCGGATGATCAGCTTCCCGAGGGGGCTCTTGTCCTCGACAAGAAGCACACGCGAGTCGTCATTTCCTGGCCCTGACAGCGGGCGCCTTTGGCCGAGTGCACGAGCTCTCGGAAGTAGCACAATCGCGAAGGAGGAATCTGTGACAATTCAGATGGATCAGATGGCGGCGGTGTCGGTCACGCCGATCGTGGACTCGGAGTTCGACCTCGATGTCAGCATCGTCGAATCCGGTCCGGTGGTCACCGAGCTGATGCGGCTCACCGACGACAACTGCGGAAGTACCTGCGAAAGTGCCTGCAACAGCTGCTAGATTGTCTGATCTCGACAACCTGTCGGATCGGTGCCCGGGGCTGTTCCGCCAGTCCTGGGCACCGATCCGGCCTTCCCGGTGCTGGGGGTGGTGCGGTTTGTACAGGTTCGTCGATGCGGCCGTCGTGCGGGTAGCCACCCTGTCGTCCGGGGTGGGCGTTCCGCCTTGGCCGGACCTGACTACCACGACGAGTGATCATGTGGCGCAGTGGCGATGCTGGCTGCAGCAGGTCTGGGCGCAGGACGTGGTCGCGGCGGCGGTCGAGGTGGCCAGCCCGGTGCTGGCCCGCCGGGTCGGTGAGGTGTGTGCCGGACACGAGCGGCGGGTGCGTCAGGTCCGGCGCGCGGTGGTGTCGGTCATGCGGTACGTGCTGCGGATGACGAGCCGGGCGACGCCGTTCGGTCTGTTCGCTGGGGTGGCGCCGGCCCGGTTTGGTCCCGAACTCCAGTGGCGCAACGGCGAGGAGCACCACGCCGTTGCGCGGGTCGATACCGAATGGCTGGTTGGCGTGATTACGAGCCTGGAACGGTGCCCCGAGCTGCGGTGTCGGCTGCCGGTCGTACTGAACGATCTGGCGTTCGTCCGCGACCAGAGGCTCGTGGTGGGCTGCCAGCAGCAGCCCGCCGGGGCGGGCCGAACGGATCCTGCGGAGGTGTCGGTGCGGCACACTAAGGCCGTCGAGACCGTCTTCCACGCCGCGCGCTCGCCGATCCGGGTCGGTGAGCTGGCCGGCAAGCTTACGGCCGAGTTCCCCGGGACACCGGAGTCGGTGATCGGGGGCATGCTGGCCGAGCTGGTGGCGCAGCGGATCCTGGTGACCAGCCTGCGCCCGTCCATGACGGCCACCGATCCCCTGGGCCATGTTGTCGAGGAGTTGGCGGCGGTGGGCGCCGACGCGGTGCCGCAGGTAGCAGAACTGGTCCGCGACCTGCGTGATATCCACCTCGACCTTTCCCGGCACAACCGCGCGTCCTCGCCCACCGAGAGACGTGAGCGCAGATCCGCCGCGTCGGCGAGGATGGCTGCGATCTTCACCACTGAGCAGCCGGTCATGGTTGACCTCCGGGTCGACTGCACGTTGGTGCTACCGCAAGCGGTCGCGCGGGAGGTGGGGGCTGCGGCGGCGGCGCTGGCCCGCCTGAGCCCGTATCCGGTCGGCGTGCCGGCCTGGCAGGACTACCACGCCAGGTTCTTTCTGGAACGGTATGGAATCGGCGCCGTCGTCCCCGTGTCGGAGATCCTGCACGCCGACGCCGGGCTGGGGTTTCCCGCCGGGTACCGGGATGCGCACCTGAAGCCGCCACCCGCGCCAGGTCTGTCCGAGCGCGACACGACGCTGCTGGCTCTGGCGCAGAACGCCGCGCTGGACCACAGCGTCGAAGTCGTTCTGGACGAGGAGGCGATCGCGGACCTGGCGGTGCCCGACGTCGTCCCGGCGGTGGTGCAGCCGCACACCGAACTGCGCTTCCGTGTCCATGCGCCGACACCGGGCGCGCTGGAGCAGGGTGAGTTCACCCTCGCCGTCGCTGGCGTCTCCCGCGCGGCCGGAACCACGACCGGCCGGTTCCTGGACCTGTTCGACCCTGGGGACCGCGAGCGGATGGTCGACGCGTACGCGGGGCTGCCCACGGTGGGCCAGGACGCGTTGCCGGTGCAGGTGTCGTGTCCGCCGCTGTCCCCACGGGCCGAGAACGTCGCCCGCAGCCCCGCGGTGCTGCCGCACCTGGTGTCTGTGGCCGAACACCACACGCCCGGCGCTGGCGTGATCCCGCTGGACGATCTCGCCGTGAGCGGCGACGCCCAGCGGCTGTACCTGGTGTCGCTTTCCCGGCAGCGCCCGGTGGAACCGGTGGTCTTCAGCGCCGTGGAGCTCACCAACACGGCCCATCCGTTGCTGCGGTTTCTCTGCGAGATCAGCACAGCGCGCTCCGCCGCGTGCGCCCCGTTCTCGTGGGGTGCTGCAGCGCGGTTGCCGTTTATGCCCAGGGTCCGGTACCGGCGCACGATTCTGTCCTCGGCCCGCTGGATTCTGGCCGCGACCGACCTGCCCGGCGCCGCGGCCCCGTGGCCGGAATGGGTGGCGAGCCTGGCGGCCTGGCGGCGTCGGTTCCGCGTCCCGGATGCGGTGTATCTCGGGGAGGGCGATCGCCGTCTTCGGTTGGATCTGGACGAACCCGCCCACCTGCACCTGCTGCGGTCCGACCTGGACCGCACCGGGCATGCCACCGTGCGCGAAGCCCCCGATGTCAGCGCGTTCGGATGGCTCGATGGGCGGGCACACGAGATCGTCGTCCCCTTGGCGGCCACCAGCCAGCCGGAGCGACCCCACAGTCCGCGGCGGGCGTGGCCCACCCGCACGATCGGACCCGAGCATGGGCACCTGCCCGGTGCCAGCGAATGGCTGTACGTGAAGCTCTACGGGCACCCGGACCGGCACACCGCCCTCCTCACCACCCACCTACCCGTCCTGCTGGCGGTCTGGGACAGTCCGCCGGAGTGGTGGTTTATCCGGTATCAGGATCCCGAGCCGCAGCTGCGCCTGCGGATCCGGCTCCGCAGCGTGGATGCCTTCGGCGAGGCCGCGCAGCGTGTCGGCGCCTGGGCGGCCGGGCTGCGACGTCTGGGCCTGATCGGGCAGGTGCAGCTGGACACCTACTATCCGGAGACCGGACGCTTCGGCGACGGCGCGGCGATGGCCGCGGCGGAGTCGGTGTTCGCCGCCGACTCGGTCGCGGTGATCGCCCAGCTGAGGTATGCCGGTCGCGGCGGCGGCGGGCACCAGCACGCCCTCATCGCCGCGAGCCTGGTCGACCTGGCCATCTCCTCCACCGGTGGTATCGGCGAGGGTATGCGCTGGCTGATCGAGCATGTCAGCAAGACCCCGATCCCGGCCCCCGCCCGGAGGGTTCACGACCAAGCGATCCGCCTCGCTGATCCGCACGATCGGTGGGCCGTGCTGCGCGCGATACCCGGTGGCGAGGACATCGTGACCGCGTGGGCCAGGCGGCGCACGGCGCTGGGCGCCTACCGCGACACGCTGGTCGCCTCCGGACAGATCGCCCCGGAGGGGGTGTTGCCCGATCTCCTGCACCTGCACCAGGTCCGCATGGCCGGCATCTGCCCGGACACCGAGCGGGCCTGTGCCCGCCTGGCCCGCGCCGCCGCCCTGAGCTGGACCACCCGAACCCACACAGCCACATGAGCCATCCGGACCCGCACGCGCTCGCCGCGGCCGCGGCCATAGCCGACCGCCTGGCCGACCCGCACGCCCTCCGCAGCGCAGGCAATGCTGGAGGCGGTGGCCGGTTCCGGCCGCAGTCGCTGGCCGGCGGGGCTGCGGGCATCGCCCTGCTCCACATCGAACGCGCTCGCGCCGGCCACGGGGACTGGACCACCGCGCACACCTGGCTGTCCGCCGCCGTGCGCGACGATCTCAGTGCCGGCCCCAACGCCAGCCTGTTCTTCGGCGCCCCGACCCTGGCCTTCCTCACTCACGCGGCGGCCGACCAGCCGGGAAAACTCACCCGGGCGCTCGCCAATCTCGACACGAGCACCGCCGCCGTGACACGCCGCCGCCTCGACGAGGCCCACGCGCGCCTCGACCGCGGGGACCGTCCCGCGCTGGCCGAATTCGACCTCATCCGTGGGCTGGCTGGCCTCGGCACCTACCACCTGCAGCGCAACCCGCACCACGACATCACCGCCGCCGTCTTGTCCTACCTTGTCCGGCTGACCGAACCCCTGGCTGACCGTACCGATGGGCTGCCCGGCTGGTGGACCGACCTTGCCCCCACAGGTCACCCATCACCGGCCTGGCCTGGAGGTCACGGGAACTTCGGCATGTCCCACGGCATCGCCGGCCCCCTGGCATTGCTGTCCCTGGCACTGCGGCGCGGTGTTGTCGTGGACGGGCACACCGACGCCATCACACGCATCTGCACCTGGCTAGACGCCTGGCAACAGCAGCACCCCTGTGGCCCATGGTGGCCGGGGATCATCACCCTGGACGATGTCCACAAAGGACACCTCCGACAACCCACCCCGCAACGGCCGTCGTGGTGCTACGGCACCCCCGGTCTGGCTCGCGCCCAGCAACTCGCGGGCCTGGCCACCGGCGACACCGTGCGGCAACGCACAGCCCAGACCGCGATGCTCGGCTGCCTGCGCGATCCCGCCCAGCTCGCCCGGATCGTCGACAGCGGTCTGTGCCACGGCATGGCCGGAGTGCTCCAGGCCGCGTGGCGCATGGCCGCCGACACCCCAACCCCGGACATCGCCGCCGAGCTGCCGCGCCTGTCCGCGAGGCTGCTCACCCAGCTCCGCTGCGCCCCCGGGGACACCGAGTTCCTCGACGGACCCGCGGGCATTGCACTCGCTCTGCACACCGCCGCAACCGGCACCGCCCCGCTCGCCCACTGGGACGCGTGCCTGCTGCTCACCTGACCCGAAACCAGATGAAGGAACCCGAGCATGAGCCACGGCACCGATCCGCAACCGACGGGACCGTCATGGCGCCAGGTGTTCCTCCAGTTCGACGACTACTCCACCGCCGAACACACCGGCGTCGCCCACATCGGCCCGGACATGACCAGCGCCGAAGCAACCGGGCTGATCGCATCGTGGTTCTTCATCCGAAAAGCCCCCTGCTGGCGGCTGCGTTTCCTCCCGTCCCACGACAGTTCCGAACAGGACGCGACGACGTTCATCCACCAGCGACTCACGACCCACCAGGACGCCGGGCGCATCGCGAGCTGGGTCGAGACCATCTACGAACCCGAGATGTACGCCTTCGGCGGAGCCATGGACCTCGCCCACCACCTGTTCCACTCCGACAGCCGCCACATCCTCGCCTACCTCGGCAGCGACCGCGCCACCACCTCCGTAGCCCGCGGCGACCGGCGGCGCGAGCTGTCGATCCTGCTGTGCAGCATCCTGATGTGCAGCGCTGGACAGGACTGGTACGAACAAGGAGACATCTGGGCACGCGTCGCCGAGAACCGAACCCTTCCTCCCGATACACCGCTCGACCGGCTGCGCACCATGGAATCGGACCTACGACAACTCATGACCGTGGACGCGAGCCCCACCAGCCCCCTGATGCAGGAGAACGGGCCGCTCACATCCCTCTCCGACTGGGCCGCCGTCTTTGAGGAAGCAGGCCAGGACCTGGGCCACCTCGCCCGCAACGGAGCGCTCAGTCATGGTACGCGAGCCGTCCTCGCCCACCACATCATCTTCCACTGGAACCGACTCGGCCTGCCCCACACGACACAAAGCCTCCTCGCCAACGTCGCTAAAGCAGTCGTCCTGGGACAGTGAGAGGCGATGACCCCGATGATCAAAGTCGCTATTGAGCAGCAGCTGAAGCGAAGGATTCAACGGGCACACCACCGACTCAAAAAGCACGATTATAAGGGGAAAAGGTGCCGAGAACCGGCCACGACCAGGACCCACAACACGCACTCCTTCGCAGCAAGGCAGCGGACTGGTTTCCGCTCCTGCCGCGCACGAGGCCACCCTGCCTGGCCCTGCACCTCCGCGTCGACGAGCTCCGCGAACTGGTGCGCTCAGCATCCCAAGGACCCGACCAGATCCGACTATCGTCGGCGGCCGAGACACTCAACAAGGCAGCCCTCATCACGAGCGATTGCGGCCTCGTCGATCTCGCACAGCAGCTGTGCTGGTGCCAGTTCAACGTCTTCCACGCCGCCACACCTCTCACCGCGAAGACGGCGAAATTGGCACTTCAACCGATCGTCAACCTCGGCCGCCTGGCCACCCGCGGCGGCGACGGCTCCCGCGCGTACCGGATATTCGAGAATGCCTATGACGCGGTGAGCACCCAGGCGGCCACGGAGATCGACGGCAGGGACATCGACTTCCGGCGATTCGTGAACCAGACCGATGAGCGCCAGGAACTCCGGAAATTCCTGTGGACCATCCTGCTGGCCGATGGCACCCGAGCACTGACACAAGCCGGCAGATGGGGCGATGCGCTCAGACACATCGACCAGTACAAGGGCATCGGAAAGCGGATGCTGGACGGTCGGCAGGTCGCGATTCTCGCGCGATGCACCACCGGCGACCACGACGCGGCCATCGACATGCTGGAGGCCAGCTCCACGCCCGATCCTTGGGAGCATGCCGTCGCGACCTGCTTGCGAACGCTCTGCCTGCGCCTCGGGAACCAGCCGGCCGACACCTCCGCCGCTGCGATGGTGCGGGCGTACCTGCGGCTCGAACCCTCACGTGAGCACCGCGTCTTCCGCACCCGCCTGGGACTGTGCCTGATCGACCTCGCCACCGACGCACACCGAGCAGGCACGCCGCCGGTCATCGCCAGGGTCATTCGTGAGGCGGTGACCGGCGCCGATGCTTACAGCGCTTCAGACGTTCTCTCACACGAGCTATGCCGGTCAACCATGGCGCAGGCCGATGAGGATGCCTTGACCTCCATCGTCAAGTCTTCGGGACTCAGGCGCGGGACGATGCCCGCTGACCTGCTGGACGACCTCATGACTTCGGCGAGGACGAGCCAGGCACAGCTGGCGCAGGTACTCGTTCGACGTACTCACCACCCGTCGACAGCCTGAGCTACCAGCCAGTCGGTTCGCGACGGCAGCCGTGCCCGCATGACGACCGGGACGAACGGTGGCTGGGAGACCTGCCTGCTGCTCAACTGATCAACGACAAGCGCGGATGGACACGCTGATGAGCAGCCAGAACGCCGGCGGCCACGACGAGATGGCCACCGCGTTTCTGGAACTAATGATGGGAGCACTGACGGGACATGGCGCGATCCGTCGCTGGGTCGCGGGCACGCCGAGCACGATTGTGTTGCCGACCCTCGTGGCACGGTGAGTTCTTTACTGTCACGGATCATCAACTGGCAAGCGGGTGGTGTAGGCCGTGCTGGCGGACCCTCAAGACGCTGGCGAGGGCTCATGCCGGGGTTTGGTGCTGACTGGGCTCACCCCAGAGTGCGGCGATCGGCACCGCGGTGACTCGCTCTCCGAGCGGGAAGACCCACCGCCCGGTGTTCAGTACGGCCCCCGCTACGAAGCGGTCGCCGAGCTGGTCGCGTAGCCACATGAGGTGACGGGCGTCGTCTCGGGTGGGCGCTGCTGTTGCCTTGATCTCCAGGCCGACGATCCGGCCGTCGGCCGCC
>Ga0136614_10002398_pt1 | contig 11651 bp, 11 predicted proteins | sample AntDrymUQ2792106_2_FD_106643 | JGI IMG/M metagenome (GOLD analysis project Ga0136614, IMG submission 106643) | Polar desert sand microbial communities from Dry Valleys, Antarctica - metaG UQ279 (21.06) | ecosystem: Environmental > Terrestrial > Soil > Desert | place: Antarctica: Dry Valley...
CATTACGACGGCGCCGTGCCACTGGACATGCTCAAAGCCGAGATGACCCGCCTCACCCGAGACAAGGCCGACGCCGAGCGGGAACTGGCCACCGCCAGCGCCACCCTCACCGACCTGACCGGTCAACTCGAGCGCGCCCTGAGTGTGGCAAGCAGCTGCAACCGGCACTATGCGACAGCCCCACCACGCATCCGCCGCCAGATCAACCAAGGCTTCTTCCAGGCCCTCTACCTCCACCGTGACGGCGACATCGAACACGTCGAGCTCACCGAACCCTTCGCCCAACTGCTCGCCGACGACCTGCTCTCCACCGTCAGCGCTAGGGCGGCCCTGACCCGGCAACCAGCCGACGACCAACAGAACGACACACCGGCGGACACGGATGACCGTGTCCACCCGTCCACCGTCCTGCGCACCCTCATCCGGGATGGCCAGGCACGCAACACGCCCCAGCAGGAACTGCCGGGGCGCGGTTTGCACAACGTCCGTTTGGTGCCCCCGGTGGGGGTCGAACCCACACTGTGATCCTTTTAAGTGGACTGGCTTGCAAGATGGGGCACCTACCGTGACCTGCGACGAAGCAGCAAGTGGTGTCCCAAGCGCCACGCCCGGGGCACGTATAGGGCACAGGGGATGCCGCGTAGTAGCCCTTGGGAGGGGGTCCGCGGGGGATGCCACACCTGTCGGTCGGCCCACCCGAAGGCCTCTGCCTCGACGCAGTCGACTTCACCGACGCCACCCGCCTAGTCGAGGTTGCCGCTGGCATCCTTGCGAGGCTCAACGGGTGGGCGACGCTCGACGACGCCGGGTACCGGCCAGTGAAGCTGCGCAACCGGTTCCACCGAAGCCGTGAAGCCACCGATACACACATCGTGCTCGCTGACGAAGTACGCGGACGCGATGAGGTCTGTCGTTGTAGGCACCGCGGAGGCACGGCTTGGCGGTCTTGCCGCGACTGTCACTGCCACCACATCGAGCGGCGGCGTTTCCGGAAATCCGCGCCAGCCAGGGGGACCACGTCAGCTCGCCCGTGCCGCCACGCACCCCGACGCCGACGATCTCCTTGCACTGATCGGCACGGCTGGCGCTCCTGGCTGGGATCCACTCTGGAAGGCGCTAGAGATCATCAAGGTGGCAGTGGGCGGCAAGGCTGCGCTGCTCGCCACCGGGTGGATCACTGCCGACGATCACGATGTGTTCGGGTACTCGGCCAACCATCCCGACGCCAGCGGGACGGACGCACGGCACGCCCGACGCCCGCCGACGACACCTCCGGGCCGGGTCATGTCGATCGAGGATGGGCAGCAGTTCATCCGCGACCTCGCCCGGCGGTGGCTCGATTCGCTGTCCTGATCGGGCTTCGCGTGCCACGCGGACCTCTGCAGTGTGAACGCGGACGCGACGGCATGTCGAGGATCAGGCCGAGACAGACCATGCCGCCTGAGCTACTGCTTCATGTCACCCCAGATTGCCGCGTGACGGCGGGAACTGCGGCGTTCGCTCCGGGTTTGCTCCGACCCCTGACACGGCTCTCGCTGTGCCATCCCGTCGACCTGGCGTAGCCCGATCAGCTCGGTTCCGAGGGGCAACCTGTGATGATCGCGGGACCGTACGTTGCCACGCTTGCCTCTCGGAACCGAGCTGATAGCCCTTCGGGAGGTCGTCGGGATGGCACCCTGGACGCCGCCACCTTCCGGAGCGCCACCGCACTCCCCCCGGCCATCCCGGAGACCTGTCCGCCCGGCGAGGGCACGTCTTGTTGTTGGACCGCCGCCCGGAACCAAGGTCGGATTATGCCGTGCTGTGTCCTTTGATCTACGGACTTGTGCGCAGGTGTCACCGGCCGGGCCGGAGCGCCCGTTTCCCCCCATTCGCGCTCGCGCCGCGCGCGGTCTGCATGGGTTACCATCCTGGAGACGTGCCCACCGGTCGATCAGCTTCGGGGTAAGCTCACCGATATGCCGACATCGTCGATCTTTACAAATAACGTCTTATGATGGTCCGGGAAATAGAGCACGTGGAAATTGCCGTAGTCGCCGAGCCATTGAGCGGAGAACTCGTTCCGGGCGGGGCCTGCAGGGATGCCCATAGAAGGGCCGGGTGTAAGTCCTGGAGGTGCAGGGGCCGCGCCCGGAGGCGGCTCCTCTCCGAAAATGGGGCCAGAAGATGATGCGGCATCGCCTGTGTCAGGCGATAACGAGGAATTTCCTGGTGGTGGCCATTCGCCAGACAGGCTTACGGGAACCTTGTCGATCGTCGGCCATGAGACCTCGACTCTAGTCGGCAGAAGAGCAAGCCCCAACCATGGAAGGACGGAGGCGTTTGCGGCTTTCTCAATCAGTCTATCCGGTAGCGCCGAATTAGGAGTGAGTGTAAGTGGGTCGATCTCACGTGCAAAGTTGTAACCAACCCGCTCCGATGTTCTTAGGAGAAGCTGGGTTGAGAGCAAGACACCCGCGAGGGCTAACATGGCAAACCCAACTCGAAAGAAACGCCATGAGGTCATGTTATGGAAAATCGGAAGAAACACCTCATCGGCGTCAGGATCCCCCCTTTCGTGTTTCCGCAAGTGCCAAGATGTAAAAATGAAGACCCCGATGGACGGAGGAATGACTAACAAAGCAGACAAAATCCAAATATCCGACAAGCGAAACGCCGCATTCGTTGGTGTGATACCTACGACTGACACATTCAATCCGTAAGCGCTATAAAACTTGTTAGCAACAGAATAGGCGATAAGTTGTGCGATCACACCTGCGGCCACAACCACGCTGATGACCTCAGCTAGGATTCCCGACCGCTTGTCTTCCGCCAGGCCGGACGCGCTTGCACCAGAACGTGTTAGGGCAGCTGTAGTCACGGTGTTGGCACCTCGTCGAGATAAATTGAGCTGGTTTTTTCCCGTGATCGGCGCAGGCAAGCTGCTCCTCCCCTTAGCTTAGTCACCGCCTCCAGGTTGACAGCTGCCAACTGTACCGACAGGTCCAAGATCATGACAGGGTATCACCTCGTGGTTGAACCGGCACTACCCGAGCGGCCTGGGCGCCGCCCGCTCAATACCCTCGTCGTCATTGCCGCGACGAGGATATCCGTGTCTACTCGGGCGTCCGATCACGTGGGGCGATCTGGTCCCGGCGCAGCCGCGCGCCGCGCGGGGACCGGCCGGAGGCCGCATGCCCCGTGCGAGCGCTCGCGGCTGCGCTCCGTATTGGGGGGCCCACGCGCGCCCACGCGCGGCGCCGCAGGCGCCGCCTTGAACAAGTATGGAAAGTCTAATCACGCCACGAGGCTGCGCACATGCGTAGATTGCAATATGCGGCCGAATATGGCCGAGATGGCGTCACTGCCAGAGTCACCTATCCGGGATAGGTTAATCGCCTTCGGCCGCCGTCAGGCCAGCGCCGGAAGCACTGTCTCCGGGAGGCCAGCCGCACTGATGATCTGCGACCGGCCGATGAATCTCCGGGCGATGAGCAGGCCGGCATTGTGGGGCTCCGGTCCGGCGTGGCTGGCGCAGGCGTCCTCGATGATCCACGGAGTGAGGTTCCGTTCGAAGGCGTCGACCGCGGTCTTGAGTACGCAGCTGTCGGTGTCGATGCCGCAGATGTAGAGGTCGGTCCAGCGATGCTCGTCGACGAGTTGGGTGCCCTCTGGGGTGAACAGCGAGTAGATGCGCTTGTCGACCACGAGACTCTGCCCGACGTGGGGTGCGAGTTCCCGGACGAGATCGGTGGCCGGGGCGTGGGTCATCTCGGTCCAGCCGATGAGCCGCTCGTAGGGGCTGCCCACGTAGTTGAGGTAGCGGGTGAACACCACGTCGCCACCGGTGGCCTTCCAGCGACGTACCAGCTCGACGATGACGGGCAAGACGGGCGCCGAATCCTCGGTGATGAACCCGTTTTGCACGTCAACCACGACGAGGACCGGTCTGCGCTCGCTCATCTCACGTCCCTCTCGCACTCTCGGAGGATCTCGACCGCCTGGGTGAGGTGCCGGGCGAGGCCGCTGGTCTCGACGACAGCCTCTCGCATCGACCGGTGCTGCGAGGTCTCCTGGGGTCGCTCCGTGGTGAGCCGTGAGCGGATGCCGCGCAGGAAGCGCCATCCGAACTCGCCCGGCACCACCGGGTCACTCCCCCGTTCGACCTGCTGACGTAGGTGGTCGCAGTACGCCCACACGGCTTGCACGGACAGCTCGCAGGTCACGAGCTCGTGCTCGAGCAGGGCGCGGTCGCGGGCAATCGGGTAGTAGACGACGCCGGACCAGGAGGCCCACGCAAGCGAAATTCCCTTCATCCCGAAGTCCACGAGTTCGGGATGATCGAAGCCGTCCTGCAGTAGCGACCGCTCGACGAGCGCAGCCGGAGCGAGCGATGATTCGTCGAGCTCGTCCGCTCGCTGCACGAGCACGCGCGGAATGCACATCAACCGCAGGGCCGTGTCGAGCTCCCGTCCACGCCAAGCCGGCTCCTCGACCCAGTACATGCTCAGCACGTACTGCTGGCCAGCACAGGCCTCCCTAGTGAGCGCCTCGAGCTGCTCCCGGGCCCACTGCATGTTCTTCTCATAGGTCATCCGCCGCCACACGGCGAGCTCCGCGACGGACTTTAGATTCAGCTCATCGACCAAGTGGAACACCGCGACGCCGAACGGCCAGACGTACAGGTCGCACCGGCCGGAAGGATGCTCGACAGCGCGCCGGCGGCACTCGGTCCACTGGTCGTCGACCTCGACCCACTCCCCCGACGCTACGAGCTCCGCCGCAGCGGTCGCGTCGAGGAACATCGGCACAAACTTGTGACTGCGCACCGCCGAGGTCGGGCCCGCCGGCAGAATGGTCAGCTCTTGGCAGGTGTCGATGATGATGGGCCGCTCGTTGGGGCGGAAAAATGGAGATCATTGGAGCAGTCGACGACACCAGTGTAGCCACCCGAGAACACGTCAAAGACAGGGGCATTGTTCAGGTTGATCGAACCGAGGGTGCCGCCGAAGCAGCGCACACCGTCTTCCCCATCGATCCCCAGAAAGATCACGATCTGGCGGGGAACCTCTCCGACGTTGCATTGCCTGCGGGTACGCCCGGTGGGGCCTGCGGAGGTGATGAAGCCGACCAGTGCCTCGGTCTCGCCGGTGTCGACCTCGGCGCCGAACATCACTCGGCGGTGTCCTCGGCGTAGGACCACAGCGCCAGCGCGGCCCGTAGGTGCGGCTCGTCGATCACCGCGGCCCCGTCGGCGAGGGCGTAGACGAGGGACAACCTGAGGACCTGGGGAACGCCTCATACCGGCGCCGCATCTCGGTGACGCCCCACTCCAGCATGGCGGGGTGGCCGCGGCGTCCTCGTCGGCGCTGCCCTCGATCAGCGTCGCCGCGCGAGGGGCGAACATCGACCAGTCGTCGGCGTCCTGCACCAGATCTACGCCAAGTGCCTGGCAGGGCAAGGAGGAGATAGCCCGGAAGCGCATCGAGGCGACCCTGCGAGGTACGTAGACCAGACCGTGCACTTGGGCGTGGATGGGGCGTAGATACCCGGAGAACACCGGACACGGCCGGACGGCACCGGACATCACACGATCGGCACCGGGGAACGTTTGCGCACGTCAGAGGCCGGTTCTCAGTGGTCAGGACTGGGTGCCCCCGGTGGGGGTCGAACCCACACTGGGATCCTTTTAAGGGACCTGCCTCTGCCGATTGGGCTACGGGGGCGCTCGGGCAGCCTAGCCAGCCGACGCGTGGGCCCGCGGCCTACGTCGACGACGTGGCGCGCGCGAACTCCGCCTTCGGGTCGTTGACCTGCCCCAGCGCGACGACCTCGCGACGGAACAGCAGCGCGCCGGTCCAGTCAGCGAGGATCCGCACCTTGCGGTTGAACGTCGGCATCCGGCTGACGTGGTACGTGCGGTGCATGAACCACGCGAGCACGCCCTTGAGCTTGATGCCGTAGATCTCCGCCACCCCGCGGTACAGCCCGAGGCTCGCCACCGAGCCTGCGTAGGAGTGCTTGTACCGGCGCAGCGGGCGGCCTTGCAGGTGCGCGATCACGTTGTCCGCGAGGACCTTCGCCTGCCGCACGGCGTGCTGCGCGGATGGGCTGCACGTCGCCGCGGGGTCGTCCTTGGAGAGGTCGGGCACGGCCGCGCAGTCACCGGCGGAGAACACGTCCGGGCAGTCCACCACCTGCAGCGTGGCCTCACACCGCACGCGCTTGCGGTCGTCGAGCGGCAGGTCCGTCTGCTGCAGCACGGGGTTCGCCTTGACCCCCGCGGTCCAGACGACGGTGTCGGCGTCGAACTCCGTGCCGTCGTCCAGGACGACGTGGCCGCCCTCCATCGTGGTGACGCGGGTGTCCAGATACACCTCGATGCCCCGCTTGGTGAGCCGCTCGACGGTGTAGACACCCATCGTGGGGCTCACCTCGGGCATGATCCGGCTGGTAGCCTCGACGAGCACCCAGCGCATGTCCTGCGGCGCGATCGTCTCGTAGTAGCGCGATGCGTAGCGCGCCATGTCCTCCAGCTCGGCGAGCGCCTCGATGCCCGCATACCCCCCGCCGACCACCAGAAACGTGAGCAGCTTGCGGCGCAGGTCAGGGTTGATCGTGCTCCCGGCGGCGTCCAGCCGGGACAGCACGTGGTTACGCAGGTAGATGGCCTCCCCGATGGTCTTGAGCGCGATCCCCTGCTCCGCGAGCCCCGGGATCGGCAGGGTTCGGGCGATCGATCCGGGCGCCATCACCAGCACGTCGTAGCCGAGGTCCTCGACGTGCCCGTCCGCCGCTTCCACGGTGGCGGTGCGACGGTTGTGCTCGACCCCCGTCACCCGGCCGGTGATGATGTGGCAGCGGCGCAGCACCTTGCGCAGCGGCACCACCACGTGGCGCGGCTCCACCGAGCCCGCCGCCGCCTCCGGCAGGAACGGCTGGTAGGTCATGTGCGGCTGCGGGTCGACCACCGTGATCGACGCCCGGCGCCTGCCGAGCTTGCGCTGCAGCCGCAGCGCCGTGTACATCCCCACGTAGCCGCCGCCGACGACGAGGATGCGGGTCGGGAGGGACTGGGTACCGGCCATGGCCCCATCGTCCCACTCTGCGGACCGGATCGCGCCGCTGTCGGTGGTCACGGCGCCGTGACACCCGCCACGCGCGCCGCCCGTGCGAGCACGTCGGTGAGCATCGACGGTGTGAGCCGCCCGGTGAACGTGTTCTGCTGGCTGACGTGATAGCAGCCGAACAGGTGCAGCCCGGCCAGCTCGACGTGCACGCCGTGGGAGAACCGCGGCCGGGGTGAGGGCACGGACCAGCCCGTCGCGGTCAGCGCGGGCAGCAGCGCCTGCCACCCGAACCCGCCGAGCACCACCACCGCACGGAGCGTCGGACGCAGCAGCTCGAGCTCCCGCACCAGCCATGGGCGGCAGGTGTCACGCTCGGCGGGCGTGGGCTTGTTTCCGGGCGGCGCGCACTTGACGGGCTGCACGATGCGGGTGCGGTGCAGCGCCAGGCCGTCGCCGCGGTGCGTACTCACGGGCCGGCTGGCGAGGCCGACGGCGTGCAGTGCGGCGTACAGGACGTCGCCCGAACGGTCCCCGGTGAACGTGCGGCCGGTGCGGTTCCCGCCGTGCGCCGCCGGCGCCAGCCCGACCAGTGCGAGCGCGGCGTCCTGCGGCCCGAACCCGGGGACGGGCCTGCCCCAGTACTCCTCGTCGCGGAACGCCGCCCGCTTCTCGCGCGCCACGTGCTCACGCCACGCGACGAGCCGCGGGCACGCGCGGCAGCCCGTCACGACCTGGTCCAACGTGGGCAGGTCGGGAATCGACGAGAGGGGCAGCGGCTCGGGCATGTCACCATCCTCGTCGCCGGACCGTCCGCGGCTGAAAGTTCGGTGTAGCGTACTCATATGTCCGGCGCACCGAAGTGGCGATCGCCCCAGGTGGAGGACTACCTGAAGGGCGTCTACTCGCTCGCCGAGCGCACTGACTCCCCCGTCACGACGACCGCGCTGGCCGCCCGGCTCGGGGTCTCGACCTCGTCGTGCTCGGGAATGATCCGCAAGCTCGCCGACCTCGACCTCGTGGCGCATGCCCGCTACGGCGCCATCGAGCTCACCGCTGACGGCCTCCGGGTCGCGCTGGAGATGGTGCGCCGCCACCGCCTGGTGGAGCTGTACCTGGTGCGGGCGCTGGGCTACTCGTGGGACGAGGTGCACGACGAGGCGGAGGTGCTGGAGCACGCCGTCTCACCCCGTCTCCTCGACCGCATCGCCGAGCGGCTCGGCGACCCGGTGCTCGACCCCCACGGCGACCCCATCCCCACCCGCGACGGGCGGGTCGACGTGCGCGCGAGCCAGCCGCTGTCCAGCGTGGGACCCGGTGCGTCGGGCGAGATCGTCCGCGTCGCCGACACCGACCCCGATCTGCTGCGTTACCTCGCCGACCAGCACGTCGGGCTCGGCGACCGGATCACCGTCGTGGAGCGGGAGCCGTTCGGCGGCCCGATCGTGGTCCGCATCGGCAGGCCGCCGGACGAGCAGGTGCGCCGGTTCGGCAGCGCCGTCGCCGACGCGGTGTCGGTCGCGGTGGAACCCACGCAGGCGGGGACGTGACACCCGCGGAGCGGCGGGCGTCACGACGCCGGACCGTACGGTTCACGACGGCCGGGGTCATCGCCTGGGCGCTGGTGGTCGCGTGCCTGGTGGGGTGGGTGGTGTGGCCGCGCACCACGTCGTCGGCGTCCCCCGACGACCGGCTCCGGGTGGTGACCACCACGAACTTCCTGACCGACACGGTGCGCCAGGTGGGCGGCGCGGACGTCGAGGTGGTGGGGCTCATGGGTCCCGGCGTCGACCCGCACCTGTACCGCCCGAAGGCGAGCGACCTGGCGCTGCTGCGCTCGGCCGACCTCGTCGTCGCCGTCGGCCTCTACCTCGAGGGGAACATGCAGACCGTGCTGGACGACCTGGCGCGCACCCAGCCGGTGCTGCTGGCCGGCGAGCGGATCCCCGACGACCGGCTCCTCGCGCCACCCGCCGGAGCTGCCCCCGAAGAGGAGCACGACCCGCACATCTGGTTCGACGTGTCGCTGTGGTCGGCGGTGGTGGAGGCCGTGCGGGCGGGCCTCGTCGAGCACGATCCGGCCGGTGCCGACGGCTACCGCGACCGCGCGGCGCGCTACACCGGCGAGCTCGAGGCGCTGGACCGCGAGGTGCGCCGTCGGATCGCGACGATCCCCGCGCAGCGCCGCGTCCTGGTCACCTCGCACGACGCGTTCCGGTACTTCGGGCGGGCCTACGACATCGACGTCGTGGGGATCCAGGGCATCTCCACCGCCGATGAGGCCACGACGGGCGACGTCGAGCGCGTCGCGGCGACCGTCGCCCAGCGGGGCGTGCGGTCGGTGTTCGTGGAGTCCAGCGTGTCCGGGCAGACCCTGCAGGCGGTGATCGCGGCCGCCCGGAGCCTCGGCAGCGACAGCGACATTGGCGTCGGCGTCGGCGGGGAGCTGTTCTCCGACGCGGCCGGAGCTGCGGGCACGCGAGAGGGCACCTACGCCGGGATGCTGCGCGCCAACACCGACCGGATCGTGGCGGGTCTACGGTGAGCGCGCTGTCGCTGGACGGCGTGGACGTCGCCTACGGGGGTCGCCCTGTGCTGCGGGACGTCACCTTCGACGTGCCGCGCGGGGTGCTCAGCTCGATCGTGGGCCCCAACGGGGCGGGCAAGTCGACGGCGGTGAAGGTGGCGCTCGGGCTCGTGACGCCGTCCCGGGGCACGGTGCGGGTGCTCGGCGAGCCGCTGCGCCGGGTGCGCGCCAGGGTGGCCTACGTGCCGCAGTCCGACGCCGTCACCGAGGACTTCCCGATCACCGCCGAGCAGGTCGTCGAGATGGGCCGCTACCCGCACCGGGGGTGGTTCCGGCGGCTCACCGCCGCGGACGAGGCCGCGGTCGACGAGGCGATGGAGCGCACCGGCGTCACCGACCTCGCGGAGGCGCCGCTCGACGAGCTGTCCGGCGGGCAGCGGCAGCGGGTGTTCCTCGCGAGGGCGCTCGCGCAGCAGGCGGACCTGTTGGTGCTCGACGAGCCGTTCACCGCCGTCGACGCGCGGACCGAGGCGGCGATGCTGGACCTGCTGACCGACGCTTGCGCGCACTCGGGGCTGTCGGTGATTGCCGTGCACCACGACCTGCGCACCGTGCGGACGCGGTTCCATCACGCCGTGCTGCTCGCCGGGACGGTGGTGGCGGCCGGTGCTGTCTCTGACGTCCTCACCGGCCCGCTGCTGGAACGCGCCTACGGGGCGGCGCCGCTCGCCGTCCAGGCGGGTGCCTCGCCGTGGACCGGCTGATCGGGCTCGTGCCGCTGCCCTACCCGCTCGCCGTCGTGGCCGTGGGGACGGCGGTGCTGGGGTTCGTCGCGGGGACGCTCGGGCCGTTCGCGGTGCTGCGCGGCCGGAGCATGTTCGGGGATGCGATGAGCCACGGCACGCTGCCCGGCGTCGTCGTGGCGTTCATGGTGTCCGGGGTGAAGGACCCGGTGGCCTCGCTGGTCGGCGCGGCGGTGTTCGCCGGGCTGGCGGCGCTGCTGATGATCGGCCTGGAGCGCGCGGGGCGCACACCCCCCGACGCCGCGATCGGGATCGTGCTGTCGGCGTCGTTCACGGTGGGGATCGTGCTGCTGACCAGGGTGTCCCAAGGCGGCGACGCCGACCAGTCCGGGCTCGACGCGTACCTGTTCGGCCAGGCCGCGGGCCTCGTGGTGCGCGACGTGGAGCTGGCCCTGTGGCTGGGCGGGCTCGCGGTGCTGGCGGCCGTCGCGGCGCTGCGACTGCTGCGCTCGGCGACGTTCGACCCGCAGTTCGCCGCCGTCGCCGGGGTGCCCACCTGGGCGGTGGACGTGGCGAGCACGGTGCTGCTCGCGGTGGCCGTGGTGCTCGGCGTGCGGACCGTCGGAGTGATCCTCATGGTCGCGATGCTGGTGGCCCCCGCGGTGGCGGCTCGGCAGCTGACCACGCGGCTGTCCGGGATGGTGGCGCTGTCCGGGGTGATCGGCGCGGTGAGCGGGGTCGCAGGTGCGCTCCTCGCGGGCCGCACGGAGCTGCCCACCGGTCCCGTGATCGTGCTGCTGGCCACCGCGGCGGCATTGGCGTCGATCCTGTTCGCGCCACGGCGCGGAGTGGTGGCGCGGCTGCTGCGGCGGCGTGCGGCGGCGGCGCTATGAATACCGACGCGCTGGTCGTCGTCCTCACGGCCGGGCTGCTCGCGACGGCGTGCGGGCTGCTGGGCGGGTTCCTCGTGCTGCGGCGCCAGTCGTTGATGTCCGACGCGGTGAGCCACGCGGTGCTGCCCGGCATCGTGCTCGTGTTCCTGCTGACCGGATCCCGGGCGGCGCTGCCGACGATCCTCGGCGCGACCGCGGTCGGGGTGGCATGCGTCCTCGGCTTCGAGGCGCTGCGCCGCACGGGGCTCGTGCGGTCCGACGCCGCGATCGCGCTGACGTTCCCCGCGCTGTTCTCCCTCGGGGTGATCGGGGTCAGCCGGTTCGCGTCCGGGGCGCACCTGGACCTGGACACGGCCATCTACGGGGAGATCACGTTCGCGCCGCTGCGCACCGTCGCGATGGGCGGGCTCGACGTGCCGCGCTCGCTGCTCGTCACCGGCCC
>Ga0136614_10002402_pt1 | contig 11643 bp, 12 predicted proteins | sample AntDrymUQ2792106_2_FD_106643 | JGI IMG/M metagenome (GOLD analysis project Ga0136614, IMG submission 106643) | Polar desert sand microbial communities from Dry Valleys, Antarctica - metaG UQ279 (21.06) | ecosystem: Environmental > Terrestrial > Soil > Desert | place: Antarctica: Dry Valley...
GGGAGCGGTAGCGACCGCACTCAACTAACGAATTGATTATTCGCTACCACAATCACATAGGCAAAAACTGTGGCAAAGAGATGTTCTATCCAACCTAATGATTCAAATTCGTGTCGCAGCGTGATCTCGTTGGTTGAGTGCGGTCGCTACCGCTCCCGGTTCTGATGTAATTGAGTTTTGACACAGCCTCTATGGCTTTCTGTGCGCACCATTCTTGATGTTCGAGACTTGTTCAGAGCTTCCTTCGGACAACCTAGAACTTGAGCTTCGCTCTGAACTGCATGACTCTTGGGCCGCCAACCGTGCTGGTGATCTGCCCGAAGTCTGGACTACCCAACTCAAAGTCGGGTGAAGCGAAGTTGGCCCGGTTGAATACGTTGAAGACGTCCCAACCAAGTTCGACGGCCACGTTTTCCGTAAGCTTAGTGGTCTTCACGATCCCAAGGTCAAACCTGGACTGTGATGGGGCTCGCAGAACGTTGCGGCCCAGGCTTCCGTTTTGCCCTAAAGGAGAGCAAAGAGCCGAACGATTGAATGCCTCTTCGGTAATGTCTGAGCCTTGCTGGTCCAAGTCGCCGCAAAGCGCCGGCCGGCCGAAGCCAAGTCGATAAAGGCCGCCGGATCCCCGCACCAGATCAGCGTACTGCGGGGCGGTTTGGATTTCAGGTTCCGGCGAGAAGATAGTGTAAGGGGTCCCGGTCTGCGCCTGGAAGAAGCCCGAGAGCTGCCAGCCCGTAAAGAACTTTCCGCCGGATCCGAACGTCGGGATGTCATAAACGAAGTTGAGACTAAACCTATGTGTACGATCATAATCGGAGACGGCTCGGTTCGCCTCGAGATTACGCAGGTCGCCTTGTACCACGAAGCCTGTGTTAGGCACGTCTGGCTTACCGGAACCGGCAGTACTTCCCGGGTCCGTTGAGCTCGTATCAATCGACCGGGACCAGGTATAGGCCGCGTTGAAGTGCAGGCCGCGACTCAGACGTTGGCTCAGGCTGAATTGTGCGCCGTGATAACTCGATTCCCCGTTTGACTGCAGCAGCAATGCTTCGGGCACGTTAAAGCCAAGGATTGGCACCCGAGCCTCGAAGTTGATTACCTGACCGCCGGCAAGTGTACTGCCGGTACACGTAAGCGGGTTTGCCAAATTCAGATCCAAGGGCGTTCCGCCGGGTAGACCTAGTACGCCCCCGGCGCAGGTGGCTGATGCCCCTAGGCGATATGGGTTCGCAAAGCCGAAGGCCCTGCCGAGACCGCGGTCGCGAGCAGTCGTTCCAGCGTTGAGTGGACCATTGGGTGAATTGGCGGCCGCGTAGGCCAGATTGAAGCGTTCATAGATGTGGTCCGGCGTATTAGGGTCGTTGAGATCGAATCCCTGGTTGAAGGCGACGGCTTGCAACAGATTCCTGCCTCGCGTGCCCACGTAGCGCGCCTCGAACAGCATGCTCTTTGTGATCTCGTACTGAAACCCGAGGTTCCACTGCTGCACGTAGGGAGTCTTCAGATTGCGATCCACGGCGCGAAACTCAAAGGTCTCCGCGATGTTTCCCGGCGGAGTGGTGTTGCCTCGTGCGTCCCGAGTAATCCCGGTGGCATCTCGGATGACGTAAGTGCCGCCAGTTCCTGCAGCTCTCATGATAGTAAAAGGCAGCCAGTTGCTAAGCGGCAGGGTGGTATTCTGCGCTGAGAATGCAGACGTGATGGGCACATTGCCAGAAGGCACGGTGATTTCGATTTCCCGCAGAAACGGGTAGTTGCTGAAGACCGTGTTGATGAAAGCTGCGCTCGGCCGGTCGTAGAAGAACCCAAAGCCACCGCGAACAACCATCCGGTTCGAGTCAAGTGGTGAATAGGCAAATCCGATTCGCGGGGCGAAATTGTTTCTATCCTGCCCGTTGAGTGTGTGTTGGTTGCCGGCACGAGCCGTCACAGCAATCGCCGCGTCCACATTGCCGAGCCCGGTCGGCTGCACATTGTCCGGCACAATGAAGCCCGGCGAAGGACTGTCACAAAGCGCCAGGGTTCCGCCGGTCTGCGAGAAGCACGGCTGGAAGCTGGAAAAATCGAAGTTGCCGATCCGGCCCTGCTTCTCAGTTGGCCACATGAAAAGCTCGTAGCGCAGGCCGAGGTTCAGGTTCAACTTGCGGGAGACTTTCCAGTCGTCCGCTATATAGCCGCTGAAATCCTGAAAGCGGAAACTCTTCTCGGTAAGTCCGAACTGCGTGTCGGCCTCGGTGGCGTTGCCAGTCAGGAGCTGCGTGATGCTGTCAAACTTCTCGAATTCCGTAGCCTGTTCTTCCGGCAAACTCGAGTCGTACTGGTGACGTTTGTAGTCACCACCGAAGCGGAATGTGTGATTATTTTTGATCCAGGTGACATTGTCGGCGAAGCTGTAAGTTTGCTGCTTGCGACGGTTGAATGAATCGTTTGGTCCGCCAAAGGAAAACTGCGACAAATTAGTTCCGGGTCTGCCGATGAAGTGTCCCAGGCGTCGTGTACCGGGGCTGTCATCAAATAGAAGCGCCGGGTTGCCGATGCCTAACGCCTCGCTGGTCAGTTCCTCCGACAGGAACGGATCGTCGAGAGTACGCGTGTTGTTCAGCAGGAAGAAGCCGAAGCGTGCCTCGTTAATGAGAGTCGGACCAATGACGTGTTGGTCGGAGATAGCAAGCGTACGGTTGCGATCGGCGCGACGCAGCACAAAGGGCGAGATCAGGCTGGACGGATCCGGGAACGAGTCAAGTGCCGGAAAGTTACTGAAGAAGAAGGTGCCGCTAAGCGTATTGCTCTTAGTTAGCCTCCCGTCAAGACGAGTGGTGAACTGGTGCTGCTCGAACTCCGAGGGGCGCACGTTGAGTTGCTGAACCAGCGGATTGTTCTCTCGCAATGTGCGGCTAACAACACCCGGTGCGTTGCCGAACTGGAACGCTCGCGCGCCTGCGCGATCAACGCCGATAAGGCGCGCACCGGAACGCGGCGACGGGATGACGAACGCTCCCGTCGCGGGGTTCATCAGGTTAAATAGCCGTAGCCCCACAGGCGAGATGTCAGCTGCTGATAGGCAGTTCACGCCGACGGTGCATCCATTCTCCGCATTGAAGGCGTCGGCGAGATTCTGCGCCGTTCGAGCGCCGCTAATCCGTCCCAAAGCCAGTGGAAGTACTGATTTGCTGCGCGCCGTCGGCACGAAGCCGGTGATCGCCTTGGTGTACTGGTAGCCGCCGAAGAAAAAGAACCTTTCTTTGACGATGGGGCCGCCGATTGTGAAGCCCCCCTCGTTGCGCCGCGCCTTCGGCCGGTCAATGCCTTCCTTGTTGAAGAAGAAATCGTTGGCGTTGAACTTTTCGTTCTGGATGTAGTAGTAGGCAGTCCCGTTGAACTTATTACCGCCAGTCTTGGTAACGAGCTGGAAGTTGCCGCCGCCTGACCGCCCAGTCGAAGCGTCGTAGAGGCTGGTCTGCAACTTCACCTCTTGGAGGGTCTCCGGAGCCGGTGCGATATTGTCATTCAAGGAACCTTCGTTTGAGGTGATATTGGTGGCGTCCACTCCGTTAAAGAAAAGGCTTGTGCTGGTGGTACGCGTGCCGTTGACGGAGGGCGACTGATTGCCATTACCATTGGTGAGCACGGGTGACAATTCGGTGTTCACTCCCGCCTCTGTGGAAAGCAATTGCGTAAAACTTCGCGTCGAGGTGGGAACCGATACCAAATCCTCCGCTGATAGCTGTCGAAACGTGGTAGCCGTCTCGGGTGTGACCAGCGCGGCTCCTTCCACGATGTTGATAGTTGCCCCCACTTCACCGACTTCAAGCTTGTCTTCAAGCGTGCGTGGCACGCTCGCCTCGACCTCAACCTGTTCTCTGACTCGCTTCTTAAAGCCGGCAAGCTCGTAGGTAATCTCGTATGTTCCCACCGGAAGCGCGGGCATGGTCCACCGCCCCTCTTCGTTAGTGCTAACGGTGCGTGTGGCGCCGGTGCCAACATTCTTTAATACGATGGCCACCCCAGGTAAACTCGCGCCATTTGGATCCTGTACGACGCCAGTCAGTGTTCCAGTCGAGCCTGACTGGCCCAGAACCGCGGCGCCTGACAATTGGAACAAAACCAATGCCCCGAGGGCGAACAATATTAGAGAAAAGCGAGGATGCGGCTGGGAGTATCTGTTGTCCATAACCAAGTCTCCTGTCATTGTGAATGATTAGAAGTGATCTTGATCGGCTCGGTTCCTCACGGACACAGCGAGCCTCTCAATAATTGCTTGAAATTAGCTTTGGAGTTTCAAACGCCGACTCTAATGGCAGGAGGTTAAGGTGCTGTGAATTGCACCTTAAATCTTTGTTACTGCGGTTGAATTGGATCGGGTTGAGAGTGGCCGGGAGTGGCCGGGTTATTTAACACGATGTTAACATGTCCGTAACAGAGGGTGTGTAGGATGCCAGCTCCCTTTAGGCTATCATTTCAATGTTCAGCTTGCGCCATTTGGTCCAAGTAACTCTATGGCAATTTCACATGAGCTCAGCGGCGAGATTGCAACCGCATTATTTGCGGCCAAGGAGAGGTCTCCTCGCGAGCTGAATGATCTAAAGGAGATGGTTTTTGCCATCCATGCCACCCTCGAGCGGTTGGGCCATGATGACCGAGCTGATCGAGGCAAGTCCCAATCAGTGACGAAGCAAGCCGCACGGCACACCTGGTCCGATGCCCACTAAGGGTGCGAGCGGTGCAAATCGCCGTACCCACATAAATTTTATTTTTGGAAGGAATTTAGGCGTAATGAAAGAGTTATCGCAGAACCGCAATTTTCTTGCCTTCGGTAATGCCGCCGACTAGGTTCGCATCCCAGACCAGCAAGTAACGTTTCTTCTTTCTACTGGGGGCCTCTTCCTGCTCAAAGGAAAGCTGAACCAACCGAGTTATGAAAGCAGAGTCCACCGTAAGCGGCGAATACGTATAGAAGTACTGTGCTCGTTGGGGAAGACCACACTCATGTCTCATCTCATTTATATGAGCTTCACATTCGCCGGGCTCACCCGGGCAAGTGGCGTCCAACGAGTTGTTGACGACATGATCGAGCTCATGCAGTAAGCCCCAACCGGCGTCGAAGGCTTGCAGCGCAGGCGCGTCACCCATTACATTCTCGAAATCTGCAAAGTCAATTCGCACCACGAACGCCGGGTAACTGTCCGGAACATTCGCCTTCCACTTACCCGGAAGCACCTGACAAAAGGCCACGTCGGCACGCTTGCTGGCATCCTCCAGTACGACAGCCGTACCACCCGTTACCACTCGTGACAACAGCTCTCTGGCCTTTTTCGAGCCGTTGACAGGATTCGTACCCAACCGCAACGCCCCCGTAAGGTCAAATTTCAGATCGCTCCACCCTGTGATCTTGCGCAGCTTGCCGGCCAGCTCCTCGCGCCGCTCGACTGCAAGGCCGTTCCGGCAAACAACATTGCTCGCGTTTGTCTCAGCTAACAGATCTGCAGGCAAGAAAAGCAGGGCGGCTGCGAGCCATGCTACTCGGAGAATTCGAGAGATGAGTATCCAGCGTGGTCTGGGTAGCAAATCAGCTCCTTCCCAGATTGGACCGTCGAAGACTTCTGCAAGCGCCAGTTCAGGGCTATCGCGACGCCGATGTTGCGGCGCGGTTAAATCCATGTTACCAGAATGTTAACCGCGCAGGTAGGACTTTTTCTTGCGAGTGCCCCGAGTGTGAACTACGCATGAACCGGCTCTGAACTGGGTTGAGTTAGAACCTTCCAAGAGACAAGATTTTCTTAACGACCATTTAATTCGCGCGCCACGTGCTCTTAACCCTCGCAATATATGGTTGGTAGCAAGAAGAAGTAGACGAGGAGCCGCTATGATTACCGAACCAGCTCAAACTAAGAACGATTTTGAGGTTCTTTGCGCGTGGTGTGGAGTAAAGATTCGCAGCGCCAAAACCGAAGAGTCTTACAGGACATGCTTGGAGTGTTTTTACCGGATCGTGAATGAACAACTTAATTCACAAAGACAAACAAACACAGGTCTCATTGCCAGTGACCGCTGAAGAGGTTGCCACCTCAGTTCTTATTTAATTTTGGGTTACCAACCCGTCGAGGCTACTTTGTCGGTGGCCCCCTCACGTCGTAGAGTAAACGGGCGTAGTATACTTCCCTGATTAACGTCGACAGCCTTCCCTGAGTCCTCCGGCCCATCCCGAATGGGTGGATAGGGCCGACCTTCAGATGTCGGAGCATTTGGGCGAGACTTACTTTTACACGGCGCCCGACCGGCGGCGAATACCACTGCCGCGTGACCGCGGCGAGCAGCGGCCGCGTGTTGCCACGGGGAGGCGCTGGCGCTGGGTGTCAAGCTTACCTTAAGATAGTGATGCGGGATGAGACGCTCGGAAAATTGCCGTGCCAAACTCTTTTTGTTCAAATTCCCTTAGCACCTCAGGAGTCTCAAACCGAAGCCCTACGATCCTCGCTTGACCACAGTCGCCATGGCAGCCTACGCAGAACTTGAATACCCCGCTTGTCCGTTGTGTCGAACCGATCAGCGAGAAGTCCGCTATGCTGAATTCGGCGCCCATAAGATAGTGCGATGCCGCAACTGCGAAGTGCATTACCTGTACCCGCGCCTGACTGAGGACGCGATGCGTCGCACCTACGCGGAGGATGATTACTTTGAGGGGGGCACCTCAGGTTACTCGGACACCAGCTATGCGCTGCAAGAGCGAGCGCTGCGCTCTACTTTCAAGCGCCTGATGCGCAATATGCAAGAGCGCAATCTGACTGGCGGCGCGTTGCTCGAAGTTGGATGCGGCTACGGCTATCTTTTGGAAGAGGCCAAAGAATTTTTCAGCCTACGCATCGGCACAGAATTCTCGCGTCAGGGAGTGCAGCTTGCGTCGACCAGGGCCGATAAAGTTTACGAAGGGGGCGTAGAACAGCTTCCTGCCAGTCTGAAATTCGATTGTGTGCTAGCCACCCACGTCATCGAGCACGTTTACGAGCCGCTTGAATTTGTCAGACGTTTAGCCGATCACACCAAGCCGTGCGGCAAGATTGTGCTAGCGGCTCCCGACATGGGCGGCTTATTAAGAAAATTGATGGGACGTCGATGGCCTTCGTTTAAGATTCCCGAACATGTTCTCTATTTCGATGCCACCACGCTTTCGACATTGATGCGACAGGGAGGGTTAATAGACATGCGGTCGCTGCCCTACCCCCACGCTTTCCCTCTGGCGTTGATCGCCTCGAAGCTGCACCTCCCATTCCCCTCCGCATTAGGCGGCGCAAACGTCTGGGTGCCCGCGACCACGGTAGCGATTTACGGGACGGTGCCTCACGAATAACACTCGCTCCCGCATCGGAAAAGTTGAGTCCGCGATTGGCCCCGAACGCCTGACCTGAATCTCCGCACGCGGTTCGCCGTGCCCTCGCCCAAATAGGCGACTTCGTCGTGAGCAAGGCGCTACACAATCAATCATTGCACCGCCCGTTCTCATTCAAGCACGCGCGGAGATGCCGCACTCTGCGCCGCCGCTCAACAAACTGATCGCAGCACACTCAAAACTCACTGCAGTTCCGCCTCGCCGCACCGCGATCTTTATCTGCCCCCGACTAAAGGCCAAACTTCTTGCCTCACCACTCGCCTGCGACCTCGCATTCTTCCGAGCAGGGCATCAGGCCACATCACTGGTCCATTCAATCCCCATAGACCCGCCGCGGTTTCGTCCAACTGAATTCCTTCCGAAGTGCTCGCCGCATCGATCCCACACTCCTTCGACAACTCGACCGTTACCTACCTTGACCCCCGGCGAGACTTCGGAAAGAATCCTATTCGTTCGGCGTCTGCGTCTTTGGTACGACAAGACGAGTTGCGATAGTTAAAATGTTTCGTCTGTAAGCTGAGCCGAAGCACAAAGGAGGCTCATGGTTATAAGGGGTGAATATATCTCGAAGTGGAAAATGCATCTTTTGTTTGGCGGTGGATTCCTCGCTGCCATCGCTTTCAGCGTCGTGGTGAATATGGTTGCAGGCGAGCATTTCTCTGAAGCGGCTTGGAGTGCTGTCCGAGAGATCAGGCCGATCGAAGTCGTAATGTTAGTTGCGTTCTGGTATTACTGCGCGTTCTACCAACCGAAGGATGAATGGAGTAGCTCGTTTACCAGTTTGAATTTAGGAAGCAAGGACGAAGAACATACTTGACGCGATCGTAAGTGTGGAGAAAGGCAAGGAGAGCAGGACGCAAGTTGATGCTTATTTCCAAGCGCCGCCGAACGAGGGGATGCAGCCGACCTATAATGGCTCTCATCATTTCCTCTCGCGGCGAAAGTTGAGTACTTCTTGCGCGGGCGGCAGAATTCGGGCGTTGGGTGGCTAAGCGAAATGGGGAGCCATCACATCACATAGTTTGCTAGTCTTCGGGAACGTACTTGTGATTAAGATGTGTCTTCACTGTCCCCGCTATCTCATATTCAAACCGTAGCGTTAAGGAAGGAGTTGGCTCATGAAAGAAATGGTCGAGAACTTAAAGGCTATAAGCCTGTTGTTCTGCTTCATAGTGGCGTTCGGTGCAATCGCGTTGGCCCCGCAAGTAGTACCTGCTCGCGACGGCGGGCAGATATCGCCCGCAGAAGCCTTGAGCAGATACGAAAAGCTGTTACAAGCGACGAGTGAACCGCACCCGAGATTCTATTTGACGACGAAGGCCGCTCCGACAGCGTTGGCAGCTGGGGAAACCAAAAGGGCGAAGACCTACGCTCTCACTCTGCTGCAACAGGCCGCGACGCTGCAGGACAATTGGAATTACGGCAATGCTATCCACGTTGGGAATCTAGTTCTCGGTCTGATTGCGTTAGCAGCCGCTGACGTTCCAGAAGCTAAACGTCTTTTGCTTGAGGCTGGTAAGTCGCCAGGCTCGCCACAGCTAGACAGCTTCGGCCCAGACATGTTGCTGGCGAAAGAGTTGCTTGCCAAGGGCGAGCAGGAAGTTGTCATTCAGTATTTTGACCTCTGCGCCAAGTTCTGGAGGCTTCAGGAAGGTCAGTTAGACGCGTGGAAGGCCGTCGTGATCAAAGGTGGTATTCCTGATTTCCGGGCCAACTTGGATTATCAGCTAAATCCCTGGCGCTTTGAGAATTGGGCAAACCTACAGTCGTAGAACTCCCGCCGCCGAACGGCATGCACCCGACCGCGAATAGCGCGGCTGTCATCCGCGACACGCCGTGCCTGTTCCGTTGAATGCGCGGCTGGTGATGCCGGGCGTTAGGTGGCCAGAAAATGAGGTACGATGCTAATTGAGATCTCGATAACTGAGCCGGACATCTATTCCACCGAGCCGGCCTCCCTATTTGAGGAGGAAGGTTCTCTCTGGCTCTGGGCCCTTCCGAAATTGCTTCTTTGGGATCGCCCTGGACGGTGGCTCTTCTCTTTCGTCTCTAGTGAAAAACGCGAAGGGGACCTCTGGGGACTTGATGAGGCAGGCAATCTCCTAATTGTGGAAGCGAAGAGGATTCCCGGTGAACGAAATCCTTTCAGGAAGCTACTCCACTTCGAATCGAACCCGAAGAGAAAGTCCAATAGCGGCCAAACTGCTCGAAGGTGGGTCTCTACGGCAACTTTGGGTGGCCGGTTTGAAGAAAGAGCTTGACTTCATACGTGAGCAGTTCCCGCTTCTTGAGCAGGGCATAAGACCAGAGCGTGAGTTTCCGGGAGTAGTCCCCTACTCTAGCCGGCGATTTGCCACCCAGCGCTGGCCCACTCTCTATCGCAAGCACATAGCTCCTCTATTACCGCCGATACTGAGGGGACAGCGAGCGGGCGCCGACTGTAGAGCTGGCTCTGTAGGCGAAGCGTCAGGAGCCGAGTCGAGGGCATTGGTAGTAGTCGAGGTGCTCAGCAGCGTGCGGGCGTGCTCGAGTTGCTCCCAACAGGTGGAACTCCAAATGCCGTAACAGCGAAACCTTGGCGCAACCGCGTGGCAGCACGTGCTGCCGGAAGCGGCGAATGAACACCGCACCTTTGACCGTCTCGCGGCGCAGTTGCTGGCTGCGGTTGTCACGATAGCGAAAAGTGACCTCGCCATCCTCAATGCGCTCCAGTCGGCTGTTGCTAATGGCCACGCGAAAGATGTAGCGGGCGAGATAGTTGAGCACCTGCCGGCCCTGCCCTGCCGGCTGGCAATGGACCACCCAGTTTTTGCGCCACACCTGATTCGCGCTCGCCGCAATGTACTGTGCCGAGGCTGATTACCGAAATACAGGCTTCGTCGAAGATGCCATGTTTGAGTTCATCAATTCGACATCACTAGAGTACCGGCTCGAAAGTTCCTCCCGTAGTTCGTCGCTTCGGAGTTCGTACTCTTTCCCGTCCGGCGTACAAACGTGCGTTGGGAGTAGCTCGGCAGTGTTGCTGTCGAGCCCGAATGGTTTATAGAGGAGCAACTCCGGTAATTTGGGAAAGAACCTGCTTGAGGATGTTTATTTGTTCCAACCATGCGTCGTGTTGAGTCTGTTCGATAGCGAACCCGCCACTGCCAATGACGAGGTGGCCAAGAATCTCGGCAGGCGAGGTTTCGATGAAATTCGCGATTGAGTCTGCGTAGTACTCGCGTCTCATGAGGTCGCTTGCTGACTTACGGCCGTGGGAGTCGGGGTAGAACGCTCACATCCTACTTGGCATCCGCGAGTGTAATCAAGGTTCGCGCGGCTTCAGTCAATTCATTTGCTTACCACATGTGGAGACATCGTTGGCTGCGGCGCGTACTGGCCACGCTAGCCAAATAGAGACCACCCGCCCGAGGCGTGATGTGGCGGGCGTTATCTCGGAGGGGGTGGAAGCTGGCGGGCGGAACGTTACGCAGTTTAAACCGGGCGACGAGGTGTTCGCGTGCCCTGGAGCGTTTGCCGAGTGCGCGTGCACCCGTGAGTCAGACTTGGCGATGAAGCCGCATAACGTCTCGTTTGAGGGAGCGGCTTCTGTGCCTGCGGCGGGACTCATCCTCATTGCCGATTGCCGATTGGCGTGTATACGATCGATCAATTGGAAATCGGCAATTGGCAATCGGCAATGTCAGGTACGTTCGGTGTGCAGATCGCTAAATCGTTTGGCGCCGAGGTCACCGGAGTTTGCAGTACGAGGAACACGGAAATGGTCCACTCGATCGGCGCAGACAAAGTGATTGATTACACCCGAGAGGATTTCACCAGCAGTGGTCAACATTGCGACGTCATCTTCGACCTCGTGGCGAACCCTTCGTTCTCCGAGAGTAGGCGCGTGTTAACTCCCAAGGAAATATAACATCGGGGCCGGTATCATGGGGCGGACCGTGTCGATAATCGGGCTTCTGACGAGTGGGATCACAGAGTCTATATTGGCACTCTTCGTAAGCCAGTTCGGCAGTTTTATGGCGAAACTGAACCAGAAGGACCTGACCGTCATGGGAGCGCTGACGAAGGAGGGAAAGGTAACGCCAGTGATCGACAGGCGTTACAGCCTGAGTGAAGCAGCCGAGGCTGTAAGTTATGTGGAAGAGGGGCACGCACGCGGAAAGGTAATAATCGATTTCGCTCCGCCGCGCGAGCGGTCCACCGCTGCGCGCTAGTCGTTTCGTGTTACTTCGTGGATCGATCTTAATGCCTGAGCGATA
>Ga0136614_10002403_pt1 | contig 11640 bp, 11 predicted proteins | sample AntDrymUQ2792106_2_FD_106643 | JGI IMG/M metagenome (GOLD analysis project Ga0136614, IMG submission 106643) | Polar desert sand microbial communities from Dry Valleys, Antarctica - metaG UQ279 (21.06) | ecosystem: Environmental > Terrestrial > Soil > Desert | place: Antarctica: Dry Valley...
GCACGGAGGTTCAGGCCTTGGGGCCCGGCGAGCTCGCGCTCGAGCATCGCGGCCTGCTCGGCCATCGCGGCGCGGAGATCGCGCTCGCGGGCCAGGGCGGAGGAGAGCTCGGAGCGGAACGCCTCGACGTCGGACGACGACCCGTTCTCGCTGGACCCGACCGGGAGGTCGGCGAGGATCTCCTCGGCGACGACGTGCGGCAGCGGCTCGCGCGGTGCCTCTGCGGCCTCTTCGCCGTCCCGGCGTCGCTCGAGTTGGCGGCGGAGCCCGGTGCCGAATCCCTTGTCGGTGTCTTGGGTCGAGTCGTCCACGAAGTCCTCCTAGAAGATCTCGCGAATCGTCAGCATGGCGGGGCCGAGGATGACGAGGAACATGGCCGGGAAGATGAAGATGACGGTTGGAAAGAGCATCTTGATCGGGGCCTTCATCGCCTTCTCTTCGGCGGCGGCCTGACGGCGCTCGCGGGTGTCCGCGGCCTGCACCTTCAGGATGCGCCCGAGCGAGATCCCGAGCACGTCGGCCTGGATGATCGCGCGGGTGAAGTGGCCGACCTCGGGTGCTGCGGCGCGCTCTGAGAGCTTCTTGAGAGCGTCGTGGCGGCTTTCGCCGATCCGCATCTCGTTGAGCGTGAGCGTGAACTCCTCGACGATGGGGCCGTCGAGATGCTCCGTCAGCTTCGCGATCGCACCGTCGAAGCCGAGCCCGGCCTCGACGCTGACCGCGAGGAGGTCGAGCGCGTCGGGGAGCTGCATTCGAAGCGCTTCACGCCGGGCCCGGACCTTCATGGTCAGGACGATGCCGGGTAGCGCGAAGCCGATGAACGTGCAGAGGAATGCGAACGGAAGCGCGGCGAGCTTGCCGCCGAGGGTGCCACCGACGATGACGCCGAAAGCGAGACCGCCGAGTGCCAGCGCCGCCTTGGTCGCGAGGAACGCGGTGGGGGTCACCTTGCGGGCGAGACCGGCGCTGAGCAGCTTGCCTTCGACCGTCTCGACCGTCATCCGCGGATTGAGCTTCAGCGCGATGCGAGCAAGCCGGCTGACACCTGGGGCGAGCACGCGCTCGCGAAACCTCAGCTGCTCGACGCCGACGCGACCCGACTCGCCGTAGCGCGTCGCACGCGTGATCGCAGTCGAGCGCTGACGCGCCGTTGCGGTTGCCGCCTCGGCGAAGACGTAGATCGAAACAGCGAACATCATGAGACCGAACAGAAGAATCAGCATCAGTTACCCCCTGAAGGAAGCGATCTTGCGAAGCATGTAGGCGCCGATGGCCATCATCACGAGGCCGACGATGATCATCTTGTGTCCGGTCGAGGTGTGGTAGAGCGGACTCATGTACTCGGCGTTGATCGCCGTGATGATGAGCGCGAGCGCGAACGGCATTCCGACCAGCGTGTACGCGGACGCGCGGCCCATCGCCGTCAACCCCTTGATCTTGCGTCCGAACGCCTGCCGCTGACGGACGGCGTCGGCGACCATGTCGAAGATCCCCGCGAGACTGCCGCCGACCTGCCGCTGGACGGTCACGGCGGTCATGACGAAGGACAGATTCTTCGATTGGACGCGGTCAGCCATCTCGGCAAGCGCGTCGTCGATCGGTCGGCCGAGCTGCGCCTCCGTGAGGACGCGCTTGAACTCGTCGCTGATCGGCGGCTGACCCTCGTTGACGACGGCCTGCATCGCCTGGCGGAAGCTGTGCCCTGCCTTGAGCGAGGCGGCCATCGTGATCAGGAGGTCCGGCAGCTGCTCGTCGATCGCGTTGACACGCTTCTTCGCCTTGAAGGCGAGAAAGCCGAGCGGGAAGAGCCCGCCGATCACCATCGCGAGCAAGATCAGGAGGGTCGAGAGAGCCATCGCGGCTGCGATCAGCCCGAAGAAGAAGGCCGGGACGACCATGCAGTAGAAGAACTCGGCCGTGCGAAGCGGCACGTCCGCACGCTCGAGCATCGCGTGGAGCTTGCGCCAGAACGAGAAGCGGACGAACGCCTGCTCGGTCGCCTTGAGGACCCCGGAAGCCCCTTCGAAGCGCTCGCGGACCGACGCCTTCTTCGCCCGGCGGCGCGGGCCGCCCACGTGCGGGCTCAACCTCCGGCGCAGGCGCGTGCTCGCGGGCGTTGCCATCACGAGCCCAACCGCCATCAGAATCGCGGTGCCGACGGCGAGACTCAGCAGGAGCGCGGCGAAGCCCGACGTGAAGACGAGGTCGGGGAGGAACGAGGTCACGCCCTCACCCCGTGGGGCGGGTGTGCTCCCAGGGACCTTGGTCTGGGTCGTGACCGAGCCCTGGCCGGCGACGGAGGCGGTTAGCTTCAAGGTTTGGCCCGGTCGTGCAGCCGTCAGATACGAGAGGCGCCAGGTGCGCGCAAGATCCTTTGCGACTGCGTCGTAGGCCTGCGCGAGCGCGGCCGACGAGCTGGCCCCGTAGTACGCTCCGCCGGTCGCCGCCGCGATCTGCTCGAGCGGACCGCGCTCGAAGTCGCCGCTCTCGATCCCGATCGCGTACACGGCTGCACCGGATCGCTTGGCTGCGGCGATTGCCTTCTCCAGCGAAACACCTTTTGCGACGTTCGCCCCGTCGGTCATGACCACGATCACTCGACCCGGGTTCACTTCCGTTCCGAGCGCGAGTGCGGCAAGGTGAATCGCGTCGTACAGCGCGGTCCCCTGACGCTGGTCGAGCGCGAGGGTGCGGAGCGCGCTGTCGGTGTCGATCGTTGCGGAGGAGAATCGCGTCGTTTGGAGCGCGCTCTCCCCGAAGGCGAAGACGGCGAGCCGGTCGGCATCCTTCTTCGCCGCCACGAACGCGCGGGCGGCGGCGACTGCATCCACGAGCGGCTGGCCCTTCATTGACCGCGAATGGTCGATCAGAAGGCCGACGCTCTTCGACCGACCGAGGTTCTGCGCCTTGAGCCCCGAGACGGCATGGCCGTTCTCCAGAAGGCTGGGAGCAGTGTTCGATGGGTGGTCGGTGACGACGGAGAGCTGCACGGTCGGGTGGCGGCTCGCGTCCACTCCGGCAAACTCCACCGCGGCGGCTGCAGGCGTCGCCGTGATGGCTGCCGCGAGTGCGGCGATAGCGACGAAACGGATCAAGGCCGACCTCCGTAGGACGCGCCGGCGAACGTCGGCCGGGCGCCCACCTCGGGCTCGAAGAAGGTCGGAGCGAACTGGACGCCGCTCGCCGCCATCTTCTCGAGGAACGTGGGTTTGAGGCCCGTGCAGGCCAGCGGGAGGAGCAGCCGGCTGGAAGAGCCCGAGTCCTCGTCCGGTGCCTTCGCAACGAAGATGTCCTGCAGGGTCACGACGTCCGACTCCATGCGCTGCACTTCGGTCACAGCGGTGATCCGACGTGAGCCGTCGATGAGCCTGCTGATCTGCACGAGCAGGTCGAACGCGCTCGAGGTCTGCTCGCGGATCGCGCGCAGCGGCAGATCGACGCCGCCGGTGAGCACGAGCGTCTCGAGACGCGACAGGGCGTCGCGCGGGGAGTTCGCGTGGATCGTGGTCAGCGAGCCCTCGTGGCCCGTGTTCATCGCCTGGAGCATGTCCAGGGTCTCCGCGCCGCGGACCTCGCCGACGATGATCCGGTCGGGGCGCATCCGGAGCGCGTTGCGGACAAGCTCGCGGATACGCACCTCGCCTGAGCCCTCGATGTTCGGTGGCCTCGACTCGAGCGTGATCACATGCTCCTGCTGGAGCTGGAGCTCGGCCGCATCCTCGATCGTGACGATGCGCTCGTCGCCCGGGACGTACGCAGACATCGCGTTCAGGAGCGTCGTCTTACCGGTGCCGGTACCTCCGGAGATGAGGATGTTCAGCTTGCCCTTGACGCACGACGCAAGAAACTGCGCCGCCTTGGGCGAGACCGACCCGAAGTTGATCAGGTCGTCCATGGTGTACGGATCGCGGGCGAACTTGCGGATCGTGAGCGTCGGGCCGCGAAGCGCGAGCGGCGGGATGATCGCGTTGACACGGCTTCCGTCCGGAAGGCGTGCGTCGACCATCGGCGAGGCCTCGTCCACGCGGCGTCCGACCTGCGAGACGATCTTGTCGATGATGCGCAGGAGATGGGCGTTGTCCGCGAATGTCGACTGCGTCCGCTCGAGCTTGCCCGAGCGCTCGATGTAGATCTGGTCGAACGCGTTGACCATGACCTCAGTCACGGAGTCGTCGTTGAGCAGGGGCTCCAGCGGTCCGTAGCCGAGAATGTCGTCGGCGATCTCGCGGACGATCTGGCGGCGTTCCTCACGCGTGAGCGGCGTGCGGTCGAGCGCCAGCTGCTCCGTGACTGCGTGGAGGACGCGTTCGGACAGGTCTTCCGTTTCCGTCTGCCGGAAGAGCTCTGGTCCGAGCTTGGCGATGCACGCGTGGTGGATGCGCGTCTTCAGCTCGGCGTAAGGGTCCATCGACTGCTGCTGCGGGCGCAGTTGCGCGCGCGGTTGCCCGGCCGACGACTGCGGGCCCGAGGGTGCGGCCGCGTTGTCGTCGGGGGCAATGGTGCTCCCATTGCTCCTGATCCGATCGTGAAGGCTCATCGTTAAGCCCTCGCGAGGGCGCCGAAGAGCCGCCGCTTCTTCTCCTGCTCGGGCTCGAGCAGGCCCTTGGCCATCGAACGAATCGAGCGCGAGAAGTCGCAACCGGTATCCGCGAGGACCGCGGGAGTCCCGCGGTTGACGGCGAGCGGCACCGCCCGGTCACTCGGCATTTCGAAGGCGATCTTCACGCCCAGTGCGCTCTCGACCTCGCTCTTCTTCATCCCGACCTTCGAGTTCGACCGGTTCAGGACGAACCGGACGCGCGAGGCGGGGAACGACAGCAGGTCGAGCGTGTGCTGCGCGAGCTTGACGTTCTTTAGCGTGGGCACGTCGAGCCCGCACAGGACGAGCAACTCGTCCGTCCGGTCGAGCGTTGCGAGCATCGGGCCGTGGAAGAACGGCGACGTGTCGACGACGATCAGGTCGTAAGACCCGCGGGCAACCTCGAGCAGCCGGTTGATCTTCGGCTCCGTGACGAGCTCCGCGTCTTCGGGGCGGAGCGGGGCGGGGAGGACGTCGACACCGGAGGCGTGGCGCGTGGTGTAGCCCGCCAGCTTCTCCGAGTCGAGCTCTCCCGGCGCGACGACGAGGTCGTAGATCGTCTTGTCGGGCTCGAGCCCGAGCATGATCGCCGCGTCGCCGAACTGGAGGTCGAGGTCGATCAGCAGCGTCCGCTTCTTCTCGTACTTCGCGAACGCCGTTGCGAGGTTGGTCGCGGTCACGGTCTTGCCCGTGCCGCCCTTCGGCGAGAAGACGGTCAAAACGCGTCCGCGCCTGCCGTGCCCGCCTTCGGACTCGAGCCGCCGGCCGGCGTGAGCCGCCTTGCGGACTGCGAAGACGACGTTGTCGGCCAGCTGGGGCAGGAGCAGCACGTCTGCCACGTCCGTCTCGAGCGCCTCGTTCAGGAGCTGCGAGGCCTCACCGGAGGCGAGCAGGATGATCGGAGCCTGCGTGTGCTCCCGGATCGACGCGATGTCGTGCACCGGAAGGTGCGCGTCTCTCGTGCCGTGGAGGACGACCTGGAGGTGACCCCCCGCAAGGGGGGCGAACGCGTCGGCGACGTGCTCGGTGGACCCGACGACTTCGACGTCGTCGTGCTGTGCGAGTGCGTCCCGGAGCGGCTCGAGGCCGTCACAGTTCCCGGTGACGAAGATCCGCACCGGGTCGCGGTTGTTGCCGTTGTCGCTCATCAGTTGCCTCCCTCGCCGCCACGGAGACCGTCGCGGAGGATCGTCCGAGTCGTTTCCAGGCTCTCGGGGCTGTCGACAGCGTCGACGACCGGCCTGAGCTGGAGCGTCCATTCGCCGTGCTGCTGGACATGCAGCAGCTTCTGGACCTGCGTGTCGGAGACCGCGAGCATGACGAACAGCTGGTTGCGGCCTGAGGCCCTGTCGAGTGACTTGGTTCCGCTGGCGCCCGCGGGCTTCAGAACTTCGATGTCGCGGAGCACGATGCGCGTGGCCCAGACGTCGTTCTCCGGGTCAGCCTTCAAGGACGAGACGAGGTCGATCCGGTCGCCGGCCTTGAGCGTGCCGAAGAGCAGCTGGACGCTGTCACCGGCTAGGGCGACGGCGCGCATGTTCCCGGTCAGGCTCGAGCGGACGCCGATCTCGGTGGAGCTGCTGAACCGCTGCCGGCTGACCTGCTCACCGGCGTAGATCGGCTGCGAGACGACGAACTCCTCGAGCTGGCTCTTGTCGGACACCGCGCCGGGCGCGACGTTCCGCTGAGCCACCATCCGCTCCTCGACGCGCGCCACGGCGGCGGCGCCGGAGGTACCGGCTGGAATGTCGCTCGTCGCGACGAGGACCGAAACGTCCTCCTCGCCGTTCTGGACGCGCTTTTCGTAACTCGTGACGTACATCATCGTCAGCAGCGCGGCGAAGGCGGCCAACACCACTGCAATGACGATGTTTCTGAGGCGGTATGTCATTGCGTTTCCTTCCTATCGGTCAGTCGATGAGCGCAACAGAGCGCACACCGAAGTCGGTGGTGCCACCAGTGCCGTCGAGAGTGCCCTCCCAGATCACGCGGCTGAAGTAGCCGGAAACGGTCCCGCCGTTCCCCTTTCCTTCAAAACCGGTGACGAAGAAGCCGACCCAGCCGATCACCTCGTACTCGAGGTTCGCGCCCTCTTCGCGGATCGTGCGATAGACGGGGAACAGCATCTCCGTCTCGAGGCGCTCGGCCATCGCGGCCTTGACGTCGGACGAGTTGAACTTGGCGCCGGGGTCGGAGTTGTACTGTCCGGGCCCCATCTTTCCGTCATAGCCCTCGAGAATCCACTCGGAGAGGATCTTGGATCCGGTTCCGCCCTTGGAGTGGTCCAGGTTGAGCAGGCGGAATGCGCCGGGTCCGACCTTCTCCATGTCGAGCGTGGTCGGGTTACCCGAGCCGAAACACTTCAGCACCGGGCTGCAGTTGAGAAGCGGGTGCTTCTCGTCCACGGCGATCGGCGCGGCCCAGCGTGCCTCGGAGGGAACGCCGGCGCGAGCCTTGGCCGTCGACCCGACCTCGACCGAGTCGATGCCGACGAGCTTCGCGAAGAAGCTGTCCGCCGGCCGGTCGGCGTCGACGTTGATCGTGTCGCCCGGGAGGACCGTGGTCGAGAACGTGACGTCCGCGGCGAGGACCCCGCCACCGTTCTCGTCGGCGTACTCCAGCGCAAGCGCCTGGGCCGTGCCCTGATCCTCGGGAAGCGCCTGCGCGCCCGCGAGCGCGGCGGCGTCGGCGGCCCGCTGAGTGTCGCGATCTTCGCGCATCCATGAGCCGACGTCGATGACCGCAGCTGCAGAGAGCATTAGCACCGTCAAGAAAAGGACGGAGAGTGCCGCAGCCTGGCCGTGTTCGCGTCTCATGATCACTCCAAGCGTTCCGTAGTGACGCTCGTCAGGGTGCCGTTTACGACGGGCATCCCGAGAACCTCGATGGAATAGGGGTACGTGACCGTGCAACTGACGTTGCTACCTGCGTCGTCCCAGTCGTCGGCGTCGCAGGTCGCGGTCACGAGGTCGTCGTCGAGGCTGGTCGCGGCTTCGAGCGCGGCGGCTTCGGCTGATGCGCCGGAATCGCCCACGAAGCGGCTGACAGCAGCTTTGCGGGCACCGACGCGTGATGCGTCGGTGACGGTGATGTAGTCGTGGAAGACGACCCCGAACTGGATGATCCCGAACAGGAGCAAGCAGAGCACGGGCAGCAGGGCTGCGAACTCGACGAGCGTCTGTCCACTCTCGCCGCTAGGTCGCTCCTGGTGTCTCTTCACTGCCATTGCTCCTCGATGTCGGTGTCGTCGAAACGTGGGAAAGAACTTGGCGGGCCCCTCGCTCGGAGGAGCCCGCCACGTTTGGTGCGGGCTTAGCCGTTAATCACGTCGGTCACGTCGTCGAGCCGACCCGTGATGGCAAGCACGAGGAAGCCGAGCGCCGTGATGACAACGGCGGCGATGACGGTCAGGATCACGGCGTACTCAGCCATGGTCTGACCCTCCTCGCGGCGCGCGAACGCGCTGAACATGGTGAACCAATTACGAAGCGTCATTTGCAGATTCACCTCCCTTCATCAATGAGGTTTCGGGTGCACACCGAAAGGCGCTGCGACTTGCACACCGGAAAGCGGGGAGGTGAATCTGCTGGCGTGAGAGTGATTTCTCGCTGGCAACGTGTGCGGTCACGCTTCAAACTCCCTTGTGCTTTCTGGCGGCCGCAACGCCTGTGGTTCGTTACCTGCGATTCATCGTGCAACGGTCGTCGTCGTTAGACCCCCCAAAAGAGGCATCTCTGCATCGGGTCTCTGGAAGATCACCCCGATGAGGGAGAAATGCGGTCGCGCATCGGCGCGATAAGTGATAAGCCGCCGCGGCCGCGGAGGTCGTTCAGTTAGCCAAGTACGCGTTAGAGCAGCGGACTCTGCGCCCAATCTAAGGGAGCAAACCGAGATGGATAACGACGGATTTCGGAAGCTGTTCGTCCGAGTCGTGTTCTTCGTTCTGATCGGGTGGGCCGTCGCACTTATGCGCGCAGTCCGCCGCGAACGGGGCTGGGACGACTGGACGGATACCAATCGCGAATGGAAGCCGGCGCCACTGTCCGCGGAGAACGTGTCCGACGAGCAGCTCGCAAAACGGCGCCCGTTCCGTGCACATAAGCTTGCGACGAGCATGGCGTTCGTCGTCGTGTTCTTCGCCGCCGCGTCGTTCACCGCGGGTGCCGGCGACCTGGTCGCGAAGGCGTTCGACCCCGCGCGCTGCGCGGCACTGATGCAGGTCACCGGCGAGGACGAGTCCGTCTGCGCCGAGGCGATGCAGGAAGAGGCCGCGCCGGAAGCGATGCCGCTTCCGGAGCCCGCCGCCGCCCCGGAGGCAGCCGAGCCGGCCGAGCCGGCTTCGGAGCTTCCGGCGGAGCTCTCTGACGATCTCGCCGCGAGCGAGACGGGAGCGGACCTCGAGTCGGGTTCCGCCGCGGACGCGTCCCTCGCGTCCGAGCCGGCAGCGTCAGCGGACGCCCCCGCCGCAGCTCCCGCTGCCGGTCCGGAGTCGTACGTGCTCGCTCCTGAGCCATCCGACGCCGCCGCCGAGCCCGCGAGGAGCGACACGCGTCATTGGGTGGTCACGCGCGCGAAGGAGTCGAAGGTCGCCGCGCCCGCAGTCGAAGAGGAGGGCGGAGCGCCGACCGTCTGGTTGAACCGCGCTCTCCCGGATCCGACGCCGCCCGCGAAGCGCCTGTCACCCGAGTTCGCCAAGAACCTCCAGCGGATCTCGGGCAGCCACGGCGTCAGCTGGTCGCTCGTCCTCGGTGTCCTCCGCGCGGAAGGTGCACGGGACCGCGTTCCGGCCACCGTCCGTGAGCTGTACACGCTCGCGCGTGGCCTCAGCAGGCGGGGCGCCGCAGACAGTGAGTGGAATGCCGCGCTGTCGCTGTCCGGGCGCACCGGGTTCGCCGACCGCGCAGTGGCGCTCGCACGCTACAACCGCGTCGTCGGCCTGAAGGCACTGGTCGACGGCCTCGAGGCCGAGAAGGAGACCCTCGCCGAGCGGCTGCTCCTCGACCCGCGGATCTCGATGTACGGCGGAGGCCGTGAGGACGTCAGCGACGGCAAGATCGACGTTCGCGTGCTCGTGCTGATCTCGTACCTCGCGGAGTCGTACGGCGAGGTGACCGTGTCGAGCCTGTTCAGCGGTCACCGCAAGTACGCCCGCCCGGGTGTCGTCTCCGCGCACATCTACGGCCAGGCCGTGGACATCGCGAGCGTCGGCAAGCTGCCGATCGCGGGACACCAGCAGCCGGGGAGCGTCACCGAGAAGGCCGTTCGCTCGATCCTGATGCTGCCGGTCGAGATTCAGCCGCGACAGGTGATCTCGCTGCTCGGTCTCGGCGGAGCGTCGTTCCCGCTGGCCAACCACGACGACCACATCCACGTCGGGTTCTAGGACGATGAGCCGCCACCAGGTCACCGCACGCGTCGACGACCGTGTCGTGTGCGAACGATGCGACGTCGCAGATCAGCTCGTGGCTCGCATGCGTGGCCTGCTCGGCCGCTCGGATCTTCCGCAGGGCGAAGGAGTTCTCCTTCGCCCTGCGGCCTCCATCCACACCTTCTTCATGCGCTTCCCGATCGACGTCGTCTTCCTGAACGAGGAGGACAAGGTCGTGAAGGTCGTGCACCGGCTGTCGCCCTGGCGTGCAGCGGGCATGAAGGGCGCGCGGTCCGTGCTCGAGCTGGCCGCCGGCGAGGCGGAGTCCCGCGGGATCGAAGTCGGATCGACGCTGAAATTCGATCCGCCGTCTCGCGGTCACGTCGCGTTGCGAGAGGCAGCACAGACGATGTCGGAGTACGTGATCGTGCTCTTCGTGATCAGCGCGACGATCATGACAGCGATCGCGTTCATGTCCGGCGTCGTTGGGATGCTGATCCAGCTCGCGGCCGACATCCTCGGATCCGGTTAGAGAAAACCCGCCTGAGCCGGGGCGGCTCGAGTGACTGCGGGGCTAGGATTCGAACCTAGACTACTCGGTCCAGAGCCGAGCGTCCTACCATTAGACGACCCCGCAAAGGGCCGGTCATTGTAGCCGCTCGTCTCGCCTAGGTCTCGAGCCGGTACACGGAGACCAGACTCTTCTCTGCCTCGGTGTCGATGTGCGCGACCACTTCGACATACGGCTCGAGGCCAGACCCAGTGAGCTTCGCCTTCAGCACCTCGTCGACCTGAAAAATCCCCGACGAGTTGTTCATGACGATCTCGATCTTGACCGGCCGCTCGTCACCGTCGGCCACGATCACGTCTTCGATCGCCGCCGCCGACAGCGAGTGGATCGAGACGCGACCGCGCTCGAACGGTATGCGCGAGCGGCCCTGCTCCATGTCGAGCGCATCCGCGACGCGCACGATTCCCGCCTCGAGCGTCAGCGGCTTCCCGTACTCCCGGTGGCTCGTGATCATCTGCAGCACCTCGCTCACGAGCACCGTGCGCTCGGGCTCGTCGTAGAGTCCCTCGAGCAGCTGCTGGAGCTTCGGCTGGGCGAGGAAGAGGCTGAAGTCTTCATGGCCGTCGCGGTGCACCGACATGCCGATGCAGTGCGTCAGCGCGCCGAGCGTGACCGCGACCTCGGAGTCGTCGTTCGTCATCCCGTAGTCGCGCACGATCGACGGCTCGATTCCGTGCTTCGTCAGCTGACGAAGAAGCTTGAGCGCGATGTTCGCGACGATCTGGATGTGCACCCACGAGTGGTCGTTGATCTCGAGGCGCCCGACCGCGTTGACGTTGGCAACGTGCCACCACGCCTTGAGCTGGGTGTCGGCGTTCACGCGCTCGACGAGGGCCCGGAGCTTTCTGTTCGCGCGGGATGGAACGTTGATGCGCATCCGCGCGACCGCTTCGGCAGGCGTGAGCTTGACCTCGCGCTCGGCCTCCTCGGAGGCCGGCGACTCGATTCGCTCTTCGGTTTCGGGATCGAGGCCGCTCACGCCTCGAAACCCTACTGAGCTTTAGGGGTAGGTCGGGCTGTCGCTCGGCGGCGGGGGAGGAGGCGGAGCCGTGTACGCCTCGCCGGCGACGGGTGCCGCCGTACGGCCCTGCGTGAGCGCGAAGTACATCAACGTCCACGCGA
>Ga0136614_10002405_pt1 | contig 11638 bp, 9 predicted proteins | sample AntDrymUQ2792106_2_FD_106643 | JGI IMG/M metagenome (GOLD analysis project Ga0136614, IMG submission 106643) | Polar desert sand microbial communities from Dry Valleys, Antarctica - metaG UQ279 (21.06) | ecosystem: Environmental > Terrestrial > Soil > Desert | place: Antarctica: Dry Valley...
CCGGGAACAGATCCGCCAGTTCTCCGTCATCAGCGCGCTCGACCTCCTCCGCAAATACCTCAGCGCGCTCGACGACTGATTTCCACAGCAGTTCAGCGCGAACGCGCGCCATTTCGGCTGTGGAAATCGTGGTTTGGGATGAACAGGGCCGAGACGAGTCCGGCCTTTAGGCTGATCGCCTCGCCCTCGTAGCTCAGCTGGATAGAGCAGCGGACTTCTAATCCGCCGGCCGCACGTTCGAATCGTGCCGGGGGCGCCAGCCAGCCAGCGACGCCGCGACGCTGCTGACCTCTCGTCGGCAACCTCGAGATTGTTGTCAAGCCTGTACACCATGGCGCGTGATACTGGAGCTTGGGATTTCAGGGTGGGGTCATGGTGTTGAGCAGCGTCCAGTTGGGTCGGCCGGCGTAGAGCAGGGCGCGGGTCCGGTAGTGGTCGAAGCGGCGGAATCCGAACGCCACGCGCTTCACTCGTTTCACCAAGTTGTTGATGGCCTCGGTCGGGCCGTTGCTGACCCGGCAACGGTGCCAGGCGGTGATCTGGGTGCGCCAGCGGCCGATGGTGCGCCCGAGGCGACGCACCTCGACCGGCATCTCGCGGTCGACGAAGTCCCGCACGATTTCGTCGACCCACTCGATGGCGAGGTGGCGGTCGGCGTGGTCGTAGATCTGGCAGACGACCTCGTTCGCGTTCCATGCGAACCACACCTAGCGGTGCGGGTCGCCGGCGCGTAGCAGACCCATCAGCTTGTCGTGGCCGTCGGCGCTGAGCCGTTCGCGGGCCATCGCGAGTCGGTCGAACAGCGCCCCGCACTGTGTTGCACACGGTGCGACCACTTGGGCCAGGATGTTGAGAAATCTCGCGTAGACGTGTCGATTCGACAGGGCCCGTTCGTTGATCGGGTGCTGGCACACCTGCCGGCAGCGGGTCCAATCGACCATCCACCAAACCCCACGAGGAGACACCCGACATGTCGCAGTACCTCATGTGTCTGGTTCGACGACGACTACGACAGCGAATTCGACCTCACCAACCCCGACGTCGTGCGCACGAAGCACCAGGTCGATGCGCTCCACCAGGAGATGACGGAGCGGGGCATCTGGGTGTTCGTCGGCGGCCTTCCGCCGGCCAGCACGGCCACCGTGGTGCGCTCGAACGCGGGCGAGACGTCGATGACCGACGGCCCCTACGCCGAGTCGAAGGAACAGATGGGCGGCTTCTGGGTGATCGAGGTCCCGGACCTCGATGCCGCCCTCGAGTGGGCCGGCAAGGCCGCCGCGGCCTGCGAGCGCCCCATCGAGGTGCGCCCGCTCCAGGGCTGAACGACGGGTGAGCGAGGACCTGGCCGCCATCTTCCGACGTGAAGCCGGCCGCTGCACCGCGACGCTGATCCGCGTCCTCGGCGACATCGACCTCGCCGAGGACGCGGTCGCCGAGGCGTTCACCATCGCGGCCGAGCGCTGGCCGGAGACGGGCGTGCCACCCAACCCGGGCGCCTGGATCACGACCATCGCCCGCAACCGGGCGATCGACCGGCTGCGGCGCGAGTCGACCCGCACCGAGCGCCACCTCGCCGCCCACCGACTCCACGAGACCCCTGACATGGAAGCCGACCACCGACCGGAGCTCCGCGATCTCGACGCCTTCGTCGACGTCGTGCTCGACGACCAGCTGCGACTGATGTTCCTCTGCTGCCACCCCGCGCTCGCGCTCGACGCCCAGGTCGCGCTCACGCTGCGCCTCCTCGGCGGCCTCGACACGCCCGAACTCGCCCGGGCGTTCCTCGTGCCCGAGGCGACGATGGCCCAGCGCATCGTGCGCGCCAAGCGCAAGCTGCGCAACAACCACGCTCCCTACCGCATCCCTCGCGCCGCCGAGCTGCCCGACCGGCTGCACGCGGTCCTGACCGCCATCTACCTCGTCTTCACGGAGGGCCACCGGGCGACATCCGGCGACGAGCTGCTGCGCGTGGACCTGTCCGTCGCGGCGATCCGCCTCGGCCGCGTGCTCGTCGAGCTGATGCCCGACGAGCCTGAGGCGGTCGGCCTGCTCGCCCTCATGCTCCTGTCCGATGCCCGGCGGCCCGCGCGCGTGGCCCCCGACGGGGCGCTCGTGCGCCTCGCCGACCAGGACCGGTCACGGTGGGATCGGAGGCTGATCGCCGAGGGCCACAAGCTCGTGCGCGCGTGCCTGCGGCGCAACCAGCCGGGACCGTTCCAGATCCAGGCAGCGATCGCCGCGGTGCACGCCGCTGCCCCGAGCGGCGAGACCACCGATTGGAGCCAGATCGTCGCCCTCTACGACCTCCTCCACGCCCAACGCCCGAACCCGGTGGTGGCGATGAACCGGGCGATCGCCGTCGGCGAGCTGCGCGGGGCGCCCGACGGCGTCGCCGAACTCGAGGCGATCGACGCCGAGCCGCTCGCCGACTACCAGCCGTACCACGCGGCGCGTGCCGACCTCCTCGCACGTGCCGGGCGCGCAGCTGATGCCGTTGCTGCGTACGACCGGGCGCTCGAGCTCACCACGAACCCGGCCGAGCGCCGCTTCCTCGCCGACCGGCGAGCGACCGTCGCCGGCGAGTGATCACGGAACGCGTCTCCCGTGCACGTGGCGATCAGCGACGCCAGGCTGCGCGCCGCCTTGTCGGCGTCCACAGGCGGTGTCGTTCGACGGCACGCTCGACCTGGCCGGAACCGACCGCCTCAGAGAGAGTGGAGAAGTTGCTACCAGCGGCCCGGTCAAGCGCGCCCCTCGACTCGGACGTTCGGGGCCGTGGCCGCGTCGGACGTCGGCCACGGCCCCGCCCGGTCACAGCCACCACAGGCAGTCGACAGGGGCACCGACGGGAGAGCGTCACGGTGCCGGCGACGACGGCGAGGAGATCGCCAAGAATTCTTCGTCGACGATGTCGATCCGGCGGAGGCCGTTCGTTGTGGTGGTGAGGCCGGAGGTACCGGAAGCGCGATCAGGACATCGACCAATGACCACCACGCCCGTCAGACCCCAACCAAGAAGAAAGACAACGACATGACCGCTACCTACACCTTCGACATCTTTTCCAGCCTCGACGGCCACGGCTCCCACAGCGGCGACTGGGGCGGCTACTGGGGTAAGCAAGGCCCCGAGCTGCTTGACCACCGCCTTGCCTTGTACGGCCCGGAGCAGCGGATGGTCTTCGGGGCCAACACCTATCGGCAATTCGTGCGGCTGCTGGGCTCGAGCACCGCGGGGTCCGGCGCGGGTGACCCCTGGGTCACTCGGATGATTAGCCTGCCGGCAACCGTGGTGTCGACGACGCTGGAGGAACCCCTCGACTGGCCGAACGCCACCGTCGTGAGCGGTGACGCCGTCGACGTGGTCGCCCGGCTCAAGGAGGAGTCCGAGGTGCCGTTGCGCTCCCACGGCAGCTTGTCGTTGAACTGGGCGCTGATGGCCGCCGCCCTCGTCGACCGCGTGCAGGTGACGATTTTCCCTGTCATCACCGGTCAGACCGGGCTGGAGCCGATCTTCCAGGGTGCGGCCGACTTCGACCTGGAGCTGGTCGAGAGCCGGACGCTCGACGGTCACACCCAAGAGCTCATCTACCGACCCACCCTCCATTGATCTCGCTCACCCACCCTGAAATCCGAAGCGCCGCGATACTTGACGGAAAAACTGTGCTGGTGACTGGGGTCGGCGCCGCCCTCACGGTGCTGCGCCCCGTGGTCGGTGCGATGAAGGCCGGTGGTGGTGGATCGGTGGTGCTCATCGGGTCGCAGCGTTCCGAGAAATACGGCGCATCCGCCGCCGGCCTTCAGGCGCCGACGTCGTCGAGTTCGGTGGCGCCGAGGTAACTCGAACGCAGGAGAGCCGCGTCGGCATTCAGTTCAGCGGCCGTGCCCTGCATCACGAGGTCGCCGTGGCTGAGCACGTAGCCGCGGTCGGCAATCTCCAATGCCATGTGAACGTGCTGCTCCACGAGCAGCACACCGGCACCGGTGTCGTCGACGACCTGGCGCAATACGGGCATCAATCGCTCGACGATGATGGGGGCGAGGCCGAGGCTCATCTCGTCGACCATGAGCAACCTCGGGTTTGTCGCGAGTGCCCGTGCCATGGCGAGCATCTGCTGTTCGCCGCCGGAGAGTAAGCCGGCCCGACGATCAAGGATCTTGGCGAGCGCAGGAAAGTAGCCGACGGCGCGGTCGAAGTCGGCCTCGCCGCCCGACGCGCCAAGCTTGAGGTTCTCCCGCACGGTCAGTTGAAAGAAGAGCGACCGGCTCTCGAGCACGTGGGCCAATCCGTGACGCGACAAGTAGTGCGGGCGCTGCTTTCGTACCGACTCGCCGAACAGCTCGATGTCGCCGTCGATGATGGGGTTGAGCGCAGACACGGTGAGCAGGGTGGTGGTCTTGCCGGCGCCGTTCGCACCGAGCAGGGCGACGATCTCACCGCTGTCGACGTGCAGGTCGAGATTGCGCACGACCGGTACGTCGTTGTAGCCCGTCATGAGGTTCGTGACGGTCAGCAGCCGGTCGCCGTCGCCGCTCATTTCCACACCCTCGATGCCAAGCCCGTCACGCCAATTCCGTCATGTCAAAATCCGTCATGCCAAAATCCGTCATGCCAGTTCGCTTACGTCGATGTCGAGCTGTTCGTGCTCGGCGCCGGCGGACCCGAGATAGGCCTCGATCACCCGGGGATCCTGGATGATGTCCTTGGGCGTCCCCTCGGCGATCTTCAGGCCGAACTCGATGCAATAGATGTAGTCGCACACGCTGAGGACGAGACCCATATCGTGCTCGACCATCAGGATGGTCATACCGGAGTCGCGAATCCGGAGCAGGTCGCGCGCGAACGCCTTGCTCTCGTGGGTGTCGAGACCGGCGGCCGGCTCGTCCATGCACACAAGTTTCGGACGTGCGGCCAGCGCCCGGCCGGCGCTGACGAGCTTGCGTTGGCCCTGCGAGATCTCGTTCGGCATCTTGTCGGCGAGGTGTCCGATGCCGAGGACGTCGAACGCGAAGTCAATGTTGCTGTGGTCGCGGGCGCGCCCAGGACGGACAAGGTCAGCGAGAAATCCGCCAACCGATTGATTTTCGGCGGCAACGCGCAGGTTGTCACGAATGCTGAGGTCGTCGAACAGCTCCAACGACTGCCACGTTCGGCCGAGGCCGAGTCGCTTGCGACGGTGGGCCGGAAGATCGTGAATGTCCTTGCCATCGAAGGCGATGCGGCCGCCCGTGCGTACGAATCCGGTGATCCCGTCGATGAACGTGGTCTTGCCCGCGCCGTTCGGACCGATGAGACCGACGATCTGCCCATCGTGCACCGTGAGATCGACCTCGTTGACGGCCTTGAGCCCGCCGAACGTGACCGACATCGAGCTGGCTTCGAGCAGCGCATTCACGACGTTGCCACCGCCTCCAACGACGGTTCGTCCGCCGACGACTCGGGCGCGGCCGGACTTCGCGGCTCGAATCGGCGTTTCAACCTCGCGAACTCGGCACTGATTCTCCCGGCCTGTCCATCCGGGTTGAGGATGGCCGTGACGATCAAACCGAGCCCGCCGAGGAGCAGTACGAACTCACTCGACACGCCCACGATGTTCTCGAGGAACGTGAACCCGAGCCCGCCCGACACGATGAGGCCGCCGACGACCGCACCGGCCACGCTCGAGATGCCGCCGAGATAGGCGAACGCAAAGAACACGATCGACTGCAGGAACGTGAATCGGTCGGCCGTGACGCCGCCGGATCTGTATGCAATCACGGCGCCGCCAATCCCGGCAATGAACGCCGACACCGCGAACGCCAGCAGCTTGGTACCGGACACGCTCACTCCGGCCGCTGCGGCGGCCCGTTCGTTGGATCGCACCGCAACCATCTGGCGCCCGGTGGTGGATCGGCGAAGGTTGGCGACGGCATAGCAGAGCACAACGACGATGACGAGGCAGAAGATGGTGGTCATCGGATTCGGAAGCTTGCCGTCGCCCGCCGTCCAGAACAGGATCTTGTAGGTGCTCGGCTTGTTCGGGTCGACCCAATCGGGAGCGTTCACCTTCGCCCCGACGAGGCCGCCGTTCACCGACTGGTTCTTGAACAGCAGCTCGTCAGCGGTGACCGCGCACGCCAAGGTGATGATGGCGAGGTTGACTCCCCGAACGCGAAGGGCCGGGAGTGCGACGAGTATGCCGGCGACCAGGGCGACGGTGGCGCCGATGAAAATCGGCCACGGGAACGGCCAGCCGTGCTCCACCGAAAGTTTCGACACAACGAAACCGGAGATTCCGGCAAATGCCATTTGCGAGAGCGAGATCTGCCCGACGAACCCGGTGATGACCACGACCGAGAGGCAGATGATGGTGCCGACCAACGAGTTGGCGAGGGCGCCCCGGAACGGCGGTGTGAAGAAAAACAGCCCGGCGACCGCAGCCGCGATGGCGAGTCCCGGCCCGCCGTAGCGCAGCGCCCACTTGGGTGGGGTCGGCGAAAACGGCAATCGACCGACCGAAACAGCGCCACGCTCTGGCAAGGCGTTCCCTCGCAGGAACAACACCAGCACGATGACCAGCAGGGGGATGAGATAGCTGACTCCTGGAAGCGGTTGTGTGCCCGACTTCGGGAACCAGTTCCGGTTGACGCCGATGTACTGGATCAGCGGAAACTGCATCCCCAGCACGAACGCGGCGAATGTCGTCCACGCAAACGCGGAGAAGCTGCCAACCAATGCGGCAGTGAGCGCGGGCACGATCAGCCCCGGAAGCACGAGCGGCTCGATGTTGGAGTTGATCGAGGCGACGAAGATGCCGAGCAGGCCAGTGATGACAGTGGCGAGAACCCAATTGACGGCGGCCAGGAGGTCGGGGGAGAAGCCGAGCACGATGGCGCCCCGCTCGTTCTCCGCCGCGGCCCTGGTCGCCAGCCCGAAGCGGGTCCGCTGGAAGAGCAGCCACAACAGGATGGCAAAGGCAATCACGAGCCCAGCTACGAACAGCCCTTCCTCCGTGATCTGCATGAACCACAGGTCAATCTGATCCTTGTCGACGAACGGGAGCGGCTTCACCGATCGTGGCGTCGTGGCGAACCGCCGAACGACAATGGCCTGGAGCAGGAGCAGGAGCCCGGCCGACGCCACGACCCTGGCCAGGATCGGCGAGTCGCGGAGCGGCTTGAAGATCAGCACGTGGATCGCCAGTCCGAACAGGACGCAGAACACCAACGCCATCGGCATGGCCAGCCAGAACGACATCGGCCCGGAGAACGAGATGCTCGTCGGCCAATCAGGCAGGTCGAGCGAATCGGTCGACTGGAACCAGTGGACCACGCCTTCGATCACCGCGAACGGGTTCGGCAGCGGCGGCAGAAACAAGTCGCCGTTGTTGCGAAGCTCCGTGTAGACGTACGCCGCGTACATCGCGATGGCGCCGTTCGCGAAGTTGACGACGCCCGAACCTCGGTAGGTGAGCACGATGCCGAGCGCAATGGCGGCAATCAGGGCGCCTTTGGCAATACCGTCGCCCGACACGAACCGGTCGCGCATGTCGGGGACGAGAAGAACGGCGGCGACGACCACTGCCGCCAGTCCGAGGACGCCCCACCGGGCGTATTGCGTGAGTGAACGAGGAATCTGACGCTCCCGCTACTGGCCGGACGTCAGGCTGCTGGCGTGACGTCGACCGGGTCCTCGTTGTTGCCGTCGCGGACGCTGACGAACGCGCCGTCCACGTACTGCTGGATTCCCATCTGGTGACCGCACGACGCGACGAACGGCGGCAGACCGCATGCGATCGGACCGACCTGCATGATCATCGGTCCTTCGAATGTACGGATCGCTTCGTTGAGCGTCTCGTAGCTGAGATTGTCGACGCCGATCGTGTTCATGAATTGCACCGCGGTGAGCAGGTTGCCGAACATCGGACCGGCGAAGCCGGTGTATTCGAGCACGGTCTGGCCTTCGACCGGCTGGCCATACTCGTTCACGGCGGCGATGTAGGTGGCCATGCCCGAGTCGAAGTCGAAGGGCTCGATGAAGTAGCTGTATCCGTATCCGCCGTTGTACCAACCGTCGGGGAAATCGGCTTCGACGCCGAGGTCGTGCAGGTGCGTGCTCATCGGCGTTCCGAAGCAGAGGCCGGACGTGACGACGACCGGGTCGATACTGAGCGACTCGATGGCGTCGTAGGTGTTGATGCAGTTCTGCAACGTGACGAGCGGGACGAGAATGTCGGCGGAATCGGCCCCCGCGGCCTGGATTGCGGAGGCGACGTCGGGCGCCGTTGCCGTGTCGGCGACCGGCACCATCGCGATCTCGATGCCTGCCGCGTCGATCGTCGGCTTGAACAGCACGTTCGCGGCGGCTTGTCCGGCTGCGTTGTCGGCGAAGATCACGGCCACCTTGGCCGGCTGGAGATCTTCGACGATGAACTTGGCGAGGCCGGCGACGACGCCGACGCTGCCCGCCGTGAACGACTGCCCTGCGGGCGTGACGAAGTCGTCCACCGTGAGGCCGTTGCCGATCAGAAGCGGCTTGTTGCCGTCGAGCGCCGCGTAGAAATCGCCATTGCCGAACAGAATGGTTCCGGTCAACACGATGCTGATCGAGTCGTCGTTGGCGAAGTCGGCGCCGCAACTGGCGCCGTCCTCCGCCGTGGCGACGTTGCACGAGACCAGCTCCAGCGGTCGGCCGTCGGCCCCGCCGAGCTCAGCATTCACATACTCAACTGCCGCCTCGATGCCGATCGTTCCCTCGGGAAAGTAGTCCTCACTGTTGGCGTAGCCGATCTTGATCGGATCTCCGCTGGCCTCGCCGGCCGTGCCGCCGATGTATTCGAGTGCCCACGCGTCGAGATCCTCACCCGGCACCGTCGTTGCGCCGGCGACGGTCGATGCGACCACCGGAACGAGTCCGGCGAACGCCACCGCGAGAACCACGAATTTTGTCGAACGAGCCATGCTCAACCCCCAACGTCGATGTGTGGCCGCTCCCGGCCGCCGCCGGTGCGAGAACGTACCACCGTGACCGACGGCACATCGAACTCGCGCACGGCGCGTCAGCCTTCCGGTGTGAAGTCCACCGGATTGCCGTTCACGCCGTCTCGAATGCTCAGCCAATCGCCGTCGAGATACTGCTGGATACCCATCTGGTGGGCCACACGTGGCGACGAATGGCGGAAGTCCGCATTCGATGGGTCCGACCTGCAACATCATCGGCCCCTCAAAGTTGCGGACCTGTTCGTTCAACGTCTCGTAGCTCAGATTGTCGGCACCCAGCGTGTTCATGAACTTCACCCCGGTCATGATCGCGGCGAAGGTCGGACCGGCGAGGCCGGTGTACTGGATGGTGTTGACGCCCGGAAATGCCTCGCCATACTCCAGGATCTTGTCGACGTAGGTGAGCATGCCCGACTCGAGGTCGGGTCGGAAGTAGCTGTAGCCGTATCCCCCGAAGTACCAGCCGTCGGGGAAGTCGCCGTCCTCGCCGAGGTCATTCATGTGGGTCATCATCGGGGTGTCGTAGCAGAGGCCCGTCGTCACCACGATCGGGTCGATGCCCAGCGACTGGATCGCGTCGTACATGTTGATGCAGTTCTGGATCGGAATTCCGGCGGCAACGACATCGGCTTCAGAAGCGCCGGCGGCCTCCATGGCCGACGCGACGTCGGGCGCGGTCGCCGTGTCGGCCACGTAGACAACCTTGACTTCGACTCCCGCGGCCTCGATGACCGGCCTCAACAACACATCGACGCCGGCATGGCCGGCGGGGTTGTCAGAGGCGATGACGGCCACCGTCTGAGGCGCAAATTCATCGATCGTGAACTCCGCCATTCCGGAAACCACGCCGGCGGCACCAGCGACGAACGATTGTCCGGCTGCGGTGACGAAATCGTCGACCGTTCCTCCGTTGCCGATGATGACTGCCTTGTTGCCATCGAGCGCCGCGTAGAAGTCGCCCCCTCCGAACACGATCGCTCCGGTGATGACCAGTGAGATCGAGTCGTCGTTGGCGAACTCGGCGCCGCATGCGGCGCCGTCTTCGGCCACGGAGACCGTGCACTCGACGAGTTCGATCGGGCGTCCGCCGACCCCGCCGAGCTCGGCGTTGATGTACTCGGCGGCGGCCGTCGCGCCCATCGTGGTCTCCGGCACGAGCCCAGTGCTGCTCGCGTACCCGATACGGATCGGATCACCCGTTGCTTCGCCGCCAGGTCCACCGGTGTACTCGATCGCCCAGGCGTTCAGGTCGTCCTCGGGCACGGTGGAAGCGCCCGCGTTGGAGTAGCCGAGTGCCGCAGCTACGCCGCCGGCAAGCAATGCGGCGAGTGAGAGTGTTCGCGAACGATTCATGACGAGCCCCAAGATCACGATTCCGCAAGCGGGCGGGTTTCCGCCCGGTGACGGAAGGTAACACCTGGATGTGGCTCCGCATCGACGCGGAAACGGTCAGATGCCGAACGAAGCCGTGGGCACGGCCGCGACTGCCTCATCGAGCCCCCGGTCAGAATCGGCGTCATCGCCCCTATCATGGAGAGTCCGGTTTTCTGTGTATTTTCTCTGGCGTTACGGGGTTCTGCGTGAAGTTCAAGAAGGGTGACACCATCATCTATCCACAGCACGGTGCATGCATCGTGATGGGGACGAAGAAGATGGATGCGTTCGGCGAGAAGCGCGAATACCTGATCCTGCAGACCGTCATCAACGAGATGACGCTCAAGGTGCCAGTCAACATGGCCGATGAGGTGGGCGTCCGCCCGCCGGTGTCTGCCGACGAACTCGAGGACCTGGTCGCCGTGCTCTCGAAGCCCGATCCCCGCGTTCCGTCGAACTGGAGCCGTCGCTTCAAGAACCACCAAGAAAAGCTGAAGAGTGGCGACGTGTATCAGGTGGCCGAAGTTGTGCGGAACCTGGCCGCTCGTAACCGGGATGCGTCGCTGTCCGCAGCGGAGCGAACGATGTATGAGCGGGCGAGGGTGAATCTCGTCAGTGAGATCTCACCAGCGCTGAAAGTGACCGCCGAAGAGGCCGAGGAATACCTCGACGCCGCACTCGCGAAGGGCGTGCTCAAACCCGCCAAGGCAACCGCCGCGGTCAAGAAGAAGTAGCTGGTCGCGGCGTCAATGCCGCGACATTGCGTTGAGCGCCAGCTGAAGCGGGTTACGGTCGACGAGATGCGTATCTCTCAATCCTCCCTATGCACGCACGTCCGTAGGAGTCTTGCGACCCTTGTGGTCGCCCTGCCGCTCGCCATCGGGGGCGGATCTGTCCTCGCCAAGGCTGGGTCGAACACCGTCGAGTCCGATGGCGGCTCGCCCCCCGCGTATATCGTTCAGCCGGGCGACGGTTTCTACTCGATCGCCGAAACCCTCGGCGTCGATGTCAACGCGTTGCTGGCGCGCAACGGGTTTGCGATCGACTCGGTGCTGAACCCGGGGGATGTGTTGCTCGTGCCTGACGGCACCGAGATTCCGCTGACGGTCCCGGCGAGCACGGAGGCGGCGCCGACCGAGACTGCTCCAGCCGCCCCGCAAGACCCGAACGCGACGCAGCCGCCGGCGACTGCGACCAATGCCCAATTCCATCCTATCGCCAGCGCGAGTGCAGGCAACACGAGCCCGGCAAGAACACCGCCGAGCGGCACGCCGGTTTGCTTCAGCGAA
>Ga0136614_10002406_pt1 | contig 11638 bp, 11 predicted proteins | sample AntDrymUQ2792106_2_FD_106643 | JGI IMG/M metagenome (GOLD analysis project Ga0136614, IMG submission 106643) | Polar desert sand microbial communities from Dry Valleys, Antarctica - metaG UQ279 (21.06) | ecosystem: Environmental > Terrestrial > Soil > Desert | place: Antarctica: Dry Valley...
CATCCGGGGCTGGTTGGAGGACTACGGCGTGGACCTGCGTCTGGGCACGGCCCTTGAGGGCATTGAGCGCCGGGACGGCGGTTACTCTGCCGCCACGGAAGATGGAGCGGACATCTTCGCCGGCACGGTCCTCTTCGGAACGGGCGTGAAGCCGCGCCTCGGGCTCGCGGAGGGGGCCGGGCTGGAGGTGAGCGGGGGCGTGGTCACGGACTCGTCTATGCGCACGAGCGCGCCCGGCGTCTTCGCCGTCGGGGACATCGTTAGCGCCTACAACGAGTCGGCCGGCCGGCACGTGAGCGTCGAGCACTGGGGGGACGCCCTGGAGCACGGGCGCATTGCCGGGACCGTCATCGCCGGCGGCGATGCGGCGTGGAGCATGGCCCCCGGTTTCTGGTCCACCATCGGTGACAAGACCCTGAAGTACTGGGCCTGGGACGGAGGGTGGGACGAGCACGCCTTCGAGGACCGGGGAGGCTCGTTCGTCGTCCGGTACGGCAGGGACGGGGTGCTCGTCGGAATCCTCACCCACGGCGCCGACGAGGACTACGAGAACGCGCGCACACCCATCGAGCGGGGGGACCCCTTCCCCGGGTGAGGCCCGCGGCGCCCAGCCCATCCCTTCGGGCCAGCGTCGTCGTGCCCGCGCGCGACGAGCAGGACCTCGTCGGCGCGTGCCTGCGGGCGCTCGCCGGCCAGAGGGGCGTGGCCCCGGAAGAGTACGAGGTCCTCCTGGTGCTCGACCGCTGCACAGACGAGACCGAAGCGCGCGCCACGGAGGTCGCCGCCGAGCATCCAGAGTTCCGCCTCTACTCCCTGGAGGGTCCGGGGGCTGGCTCCGGCCTGGCCCGCCGGGTCGGGATGGAAGCGGCCTGCAAGCGCCTGTTGGCCGTCAGGGGTCCCGAAGGCCTGATCTGCTCCACGGACGCCGACACGGTCGTGGCACCCGACTGGATAGCAACCCAACTGCGGGCCGTGGACGCGGGTGCGAAGGCCATCGGAGGACGCATCGACCTGGCCGAGGCCGGTACCCTGCCCCCCGGCGTCCTCCGCCTGCACGCCGAGAACAGCCGGATGCGCCACGAAAAACTCCTGGCGGACCCTGGCCGGGCCGGCAGGACGGAGCACTGGCAGTTCTCCGGCGCCTCCCTTGCCCTGACGGCGGAGACCTACAGGAGCGTGGGCGGCCTGCGGCCCCTGGAGTCTCTAGAAGACGAACACCTGGAAGAAGTACTGCGCAAGAGAGGCGTCCCGATCGAACGCCTACTCTCGGTCCGGGTCACGACCTCGCCCCGCCTCAAGGGACGCGCCAGCCGCGGTCTGTCCCACGACCTCTCGCGCATGGTCCTCGGTCATCAAGCGCCAACCACGGGCAAAACTGAGGCCTGACGCCTCCCTACGCCTTCTCCTCCCTGTACTCCTGGATCGACTCGTATACCTCGTCCGGGAACTGCAGCTCCTGGTACGGGTTGCAGGCGTCCGGGTCGTCTGGGTTCGGGCAGATGGGGAAGTCCTGCTGGCCCTGGTACTCCAGGATCTTCGCCCGCCGGGGCGGGCTGTAGCCCTTCTCCTGGACCTGCTGCACGAGCGCCTTGATCTCCTGCTCGTTGGCGTCGTGGTCCTGGGTCAGAAGCCCGACCAGCTCGTCGTTGTCCAGGAAGTGGCGCCCGATCATGGCGAAGACGAGCCGCCCGTAGTGGCCGATGTCCTCCCCGTTCTCCAAAGCGTCCAGCATGTGCCCCATCATCGGGCTCTGTCGTAGATCCTCTACAGCCATAACCGCTCTCCTCTCTGAAGGCCTGAGAGGTCAGGGTACGGGCCGCGCCCGGAATCCCGGTGAAAGCCTACACAAGCCGCGGGGACTTCCGCGAGAAATCCCCGCTAACCGAACGCGGCGGCAACAAGCCGCGGCAGGACCTCGCCTGCCCTCCCACGCACCACGAAGTCCGCGCGCGCCGAGAGCGGCGTCGGGTCCGGGTTGATCTCGACCACGGTAGCCCCGCTCTCCAGGGCCTCGTGGGGCAGGGACGCCGCCGGATAGACAAGGCCAGACGTCCCTACGCTGAGAAGAAAATCGCACGAACGGGCCGCCGTCGAGGCCGCTTCCAGTTCCGCAACCGGCAGGGCCTCCCCGAACCAGACTACGTCGGGCCGGAGCGGTGAGCCGCAGTTGGGGCAGATCGGAGGGAGATTGTCCGTCTCGGCTGGCTCCACGGTCACGTTCTCCACCGGGCAGCGGCTGCGACGGATGTTGCCATGCAGTTCCATGACGCACCCACTGCCGGCCTCCTGGTGCAAGCCATCCACGTTCTGGGTGACGAGGGAGAAGACCGGCAGGCGGCGCTCCAGGTCCGCGAGCGCCTCGTGCCCGGCGTTGGGGCTCGCCCCTTCGACCAGCCCGCGCCGCCACGCGTACCACTTCCAGACGAGCTCGGGGGGCGCGCGAACGCCTCCGGGGTCGCGAGCTCTTGCGGGTCGTACCTTGCCCAGAGCCCGGACTGCGCGTCCCGGAAGGTGGGCACGCCGCTCTCGGCGGAGATCCCGGACCCGGTCAACGCCACCACGCGGCGGGCGTCGCGCAGGGCCTCGACCAGTTCCGACGGAAGGCCTGGCGCCGGCGCGGTCAGGCCCCCAGCGCCCGCAAGAGTTCTGTGGCCCCGTCCGCGACGCTCACCTCTCGCTCCTCGCCTGAGGCCATGTCGCGCACCTTGATCGTGCCGCGGGAGAGCTCGTCCTCCCCCAGAATCGCGGCAAAGGAGGCGCCGGAGCGGTCCGCCTGCTTGAACTGGCCCTTCGCCCCCCGCCCGCCGTAGTCCAGGTCGCAGGAAACGCCGCCCGCGCGCAAGGCGCCTGCGAGGCGCATCGCGGGGACGCGCGCGGAGGGCGCGAGCGTCACGAAGAACAGGTCCAGGGCCGACCCGGTCTCCGTCGAGGCCGCGGCGAGCAGCATTCGCTCGACGCCGGTGCCAAAGCCGATGCCGCCGAGGTCAGGTCCGCCGAGGTCGGAGATCAGGGCGTTGTACCGCCCCCCGGCACCAACCGTGTCCTGGGCACCAAGAGCCCCGCTCTTCGCCTCGAAGACGGTCATCGTGTAGTAGTCGAGCCCCCGCACGAGTTGCTCATCGAGCCTGTACGGCACGCCGAGGGCGTCGAGGCCCTCTCGCACGACGGCGAGGTGTCCGGCGGCGTCCGGGCTCAGGAACGCGCCGATCTTCGGGGCCTCCTCGAGTACCGCTTGCGTGCCCTCGTGCTTGGAGTCGAAGGTGCGCATGGGGTTCGTGTCCATGCGGGCCACGGAGTCGGGGTCGAGGTCGGCGGCGTGTCGCTGGAGGTAGGCGCGGAGCTCTGGGACGTAGGCCCGGCGGGTCTCCATGTCGCCGACGTTGTTCAGGTGGACGACCTCGTCCCGCACCCCGACCGCCTGGTGGATGGAGAGGAGGAGCGAGATCACCTCGACGTCCACCAGCGGGTCCGAGGTGCCCAGAGCCTCCACGCCTATCTGGGTGTGCTGCCGGTATCGGCCCTTCTGCTGGCGCTCCTGCCGGAACATCGGCCCGACGTAGAACAGCTTGGTCGGCTGCGCGAGCTTGAACATATTGTGCTCGATGTAGGCCCGCACGGCCCCCGGCGTCCCCTCCGGCCTGAGCGCCATCTCCCGGTCGCCCTTGTCCCTGAAGGTGAACATTTCCTTCTGCACCACGATGTCCGAGGCTTCACCCGCCGTACGGGCGAAGAGTTCGACCTCCTCGAAGACGGGCGTCCTGACCTCCCGGTAGTTGTGGCGGCCGAGAATCTCGCGCGCCCGCCCCTCCACGAAGGCCCACAACTCCGCCCTCTCGTGCGGCTCCCGGCCACCGGGGAAGACGTCGTAGGTGCCTTTAGGTCCCTTGTAGCTCACGAGACCGCCGGCGGCAGGTACGGGTTCGTCTCCAGCTCTTCGCGGGCGAGGAGAACCGGCCCGTGGCCCGCGTAGAGCCGGGTCTCTTCCTCCCAGAGCGGCATCACCTTGCGCAAGGAGACCTCGAGTTCCTCCCACGAGGCGCCGTCTATGTCCGTGCGGCCGACGCTGCCAGGGAGGATCAGGTCGCCCACTATCTGGTCCCGCCCCACCACGAATGTCACCGAACCGGGCGCGTGGCCGGGCGTGTTGAGCACCCGAAATGTCTCGCCCGCTAGCGCGAGCTCCTGGCCCTCGTCCAGCGGCTCGTAGACCGTGGCGCCGGCAGCCTCGGCCGCGTCCGGGTGAACGTAGAGGGGCGCGTTCGTTCCCCGGAGCACGGCCTCAAGGGCGCCGACGTGGTCGGCGTGGGCATGAGTGAGGAGGACCGCGGCGACCGGCGCCCTCACGGCGCCCAGGATCTTCCCCGGCTCCGCCCCCGCGTCCACGATGACATCGCCCTCCGGCGCGTGGACCACGTAGGAGTTCACCTCGAAGTTGCCCATGGACACGGTTATTTGCTCGATCTCGGTCACCTAGTACTCCTGACACTCGTATCTCTCGCCGACGGCTTCGCCAACTGCTCCTCGTACGCCCTCCGCGCCCGCACGGCTATGGGCGCCTCCAGTTGGCGTCTCAAGGTCTCTTCCCCCGGGTCCGGCTCGAAGAACGCCCGGAACACCTCAAGCACCGGCACACGCTCCCCGGCGTACGGCGTGTATTCGACCGGATCGTTCGCCCGAACCTCGCCCGCCCGGACGACCCTGCAGTACGCCCCGGGCCGCTCCGCCCGCCTGAACCGCTTGAGGAAGGCCGGGTCCCCCATCCGGACGGCAAGTGTCAGGCAAGGTATACGTGGCGCGGTAACTTCGAGAACGACCGGACCGATGCGTAGCCTGTCCCCAACGCACAGCGCGGCGCTCTCCAGATCGGAGACGGTCAGGTTCTCACCGAACGTGCCGGGTGGCAAGTCGCGCCCCAGCTCTTCGGACCACCATTCGTAGTCGGGAGCGCCGAAGACGTAGACCGCCTGGTCGATGCCGCCGTGGTTCTTCGTGTCGCTGATGGTGTCGGCCGCGAGGCCGCCCGGTGTGATCTCCACGGGATCTTCCACCGGGCGTTTGAAGATGCCGGTCTTTCCTGATTTTCGGGCGCCCTCGATGGGCGTCTCGCGGCCAACGTTGACGCTGAGCAGGCGCAAGCTAGCGTTCGAGGGGCGTGCCGTCGCGGGAGACCCGGTATACGTCGTAGACGTCTGGGATGCCCCGGATCTTGCGTATGACCTCCTCGACGTGCGGCACGCTGCCGGCCTTGAACGCGAACCTGCTGAGCGCCGTCCGGTCCTCGATGGTATCGACCCTCGCCGAGACTATGTTCACCCCCGCGTCCGAGATGCCGGACGTTATGTCTTTCAGGAGGTGCATCCGGTCGAGCGCCTCGACGAGGAGCTCGACCGTGAAGAGCTTGCCCTCGCCGCCGGCCCACTCCACCTCCACGAACCGCTCCGCGTCCTTGTTTCTAAGGGCGCGGGCGTTGACGCAGCCCGAGGAGTGGACAACCACGCCGCGCCCCAAAGAGACGTAGCCGACGATGTCGTCCCCGGGCATCGGGGTGCAGCAGCGCGCCAGCCGCGTCAGGATGCCGCTGGAGCCAACCACGCGCACGCCCGTGTCGTCCGCGGGCGCGGCGTCGCCCGGCAGCGGGAGCGGGGCGAGGGCCGGCGACTGCGTCTTCGGCTTTACCTCTTCCTCTTCTTTGGGCTGGACGAGGTCCGCGATACGTCCCGCGACGTTCTCTGCGGAGATCGTGCCGGAGCCGACGGCGGCGAGCATGTCGTCCGGGGAGGGGTGGTTCGTGGCGCGGGCGACGTCTTCCAGGATGCCCGAAGGCACCTTGCCGATGCGGCGCTTCTTGAGGAGGCCGAGGAGCTTCTCCCGACCGAGGCCCAGGTTGTCCTCGCGGTCGGCCTTGTTGAAGAACTGCCGGATCTTGTTCCTTGCCCGCCCGCTCTGGACCACCGCCAGCCAGTCCCGGCTCGGCCCCGAGTTCTTGCCCGTGATGACCTGGACCCGGTCCCCACTCACGAGCTCGGAGTCGAGGGGAACTATCCGGTCGTTCACCTTCGCGCCGATGGTCCTGTGCCCGATCTCCGTGTGCACGTGGTAGGCGAAGTCTAGGGGCGTCGCCCCGCTGGGCAGGCTGACGACGTCCCCCTTTGGCGTAAAGACGAAAACCTCGTCCGCGACGAGCTCGCCCTTAAGAGATTCCATGAAGTCCGAAGAGTCCGTGGTCTCCTGCTGCCACTCCATCATGCTCTTGAGCCAGGTCAGGCGGTCGACCTGCCGGTCGGTCAGGCCGTGCTTGTACATCCAGTGGGCGGCGATGCCGTATTCGGCCGTCGTGTCCATCTCGTGGGTCCGGATCTGGATCTCCAGGAGCTTGCCCTCGTTGCTCATGACCGTCGTGTGCAGCGACTGGTACATGTTGAACTTGGGCATGGCGATGTAATCCTTGAACCGCCCCGGGATAGGCTTCCAGATCGAATGTATGACCCCGAGCGCCCCGTAGCAGTCCCGCACGGAGTCAACCACGACCCTCAGGCCCGTGAGGTCGTAGATCTCGTTGAACTCCTTGTTGCGCCGGACCATCTTGTTGTAGATGGAGTAGAAATGCTTGACCCGCCCGTGCACCTCGGCGTCAGCCCCCGTCTCGCGCAGGTGCCGCAAGAGCTCGGCCGCCGTCCCGTTTATAAACGCCTCCCGGTCGCCCCTGCGGGCAGCAACGAGGCGCTTTATCTCCTCGTACCGGCGGGGGTGCAGGGTGGCGAACGAGAGGTCCTCGAGCTCCCACTTCAGCGAGTAGATACCGAGCCTGTGGGCCAGCGGCGCGTAGATCTCCAGCGTCTCCGTCGCCTTCCTGAGCTGGGTCTCGCGCTTGAGGTACGCGAGCGTCCTCATGTTGTGCAGCCGGTCGGCGAGCTTGATGATGATGACGCGCACGTCGCGGCTCATCGCCACGATCATCTTCCGCAAGGATTCGGCCTGCGCCTCCTCCAAATTCCCGGAAGGCAGGTTACCGAGCTTGGTCACCCCGTCCACGATCTCCGCGACCTCGTCGCCGAATTGGCCGGCGAGCTCGGCCTTGGTGACGCCCGTGTCCTCGAGCACGTCGTGCAGCAGCGCCGCCGCGATGGTCGTCGCGTCGAGCCTCAGCTCGGCCAGTATGGCCCCGGTCGCCAGCGGATGGTACACGAACGGCTCCCCGCTCTTGCGCACCTGCCCCCGGTGCGCGGCGTGGGCTACGCCGTAGGCACCCGCGATCAACTCTTCCGCACCCTCGGGCGCGTAAGAGGTCACTTTCTCGAGCAGGGCCGAGATGGTAACCGGCGGCGTCGGTATCGCGCGCAGTCGCTCCTCTGTGCGTGCTGGTTCCATGGGGATATTATAGCTCGTTGGCCCGCCAGGCCCACGAGCACTATGAGGTTGGTGCGTTTCTATGGGACCTACCAGATGTGATGTCGCACCGCATGCTCCAGAGAGCCATGGTCTGCTTCTTCCTGTTCGGAAACACGCGGCCTGTCCGGGAAGTTGGAGGTACGAAGGCAGGAAGTGTTCCGAAAGATAGCTCATTTGCGTGAAGTCTCTGGCTCGGATGAAAGTCATAATCCCCTCCAGTCGAGGTAGTCGTAGCGGAAGGCGGGCGGCGAGATGCCATCTCGGAGACTCTTCTACCGGTCGGGAGGACTGGCGCTATTGCTGGGAGCCCTCATGTTCAGCCTGACCAAGGCCAGGGGCTACGTCGACCCGGACGACTCCCTGCTGGGATACTTCATTTTCGCGGGGTTCGCGCTGTGGCTTGTGGGCGTGGCGGCGCTTTACGCGCGCTACGGCCCCCCTTCGGGGCGACTTGGAAGGGCCGGTCTCGGGGCGGCGCTCGTGGGCGTGCTGCTGCTGGCAGCGGGGCATTCCTTCACTTTCACGACCCAGGTGGACCTGTTCATGCTGGTGTTCCTTGGCGCACTCGCCCTCATGCTCGGACCGCTCCTGTTCGGCATTGCCGCCCTGCGCAGGGGCGTGCTGCCGCGCTACTGGAGGGTCCTGCCGCTGGCGACGGGGCTGATGGGCTTCTCCTGGCTGTTCTTCGGTAGCAGCGAAACGGGCGAGTTGACCTTCTCTTTCATGTTCTTCAGGACCCTGTTCGCCGTGGGGTGGATGCTCCTGGGCTACGTCCTGTGGTCCGATGCGAGAGAGATCGTCGAAGGGACTCCGAGACCAGACCTCGAAGAAGCGAAGGCCTGAAGCCGCCAGCCATCGGGATCTCTGCGCGCCCTTGGTCGGCCCCTCGCGGCCAGCGTGCTCTTCAGAGCCTCTTAGACCGATAGATTATGATGAAGAGCAGGGAGGCGAGTATCAGGGCGAGGGTGAAGCCTATAAAGGCGACGACGGGAACGCCGAGAAGGGGGATGCTCGGGCCGCCGACGTCGAAGGCGCCCATCATGGAGGAGCCGACGAGGAGCGCCGCGGTTACGACGGCGAAGACGAGGCGGTTGGCGAGCACGTCCACCTCCCCTACGAGCTCGTCGAGGCCGCCGTGCTTGAGCTGGACTTCGAGTTCCCCGTCGGCCAACTCGCCGAGGAGCTGGCGGATCTGCTCGGGGTACTCTTCGAGGTAGCGGGCGTACTCCAGCGACCGCTCCGTGGCTGACTCGGCCAGCACGTGGGGCCTGTACCGCTGGGAGAGGAGCCTCCTGGCGTAGGGACGCGCGATCTCGTAGACGTTTATGGTCGGGTCTATGGACCGCGCGAGCCCCTCGGCGGTGACCAGGGCCTTCGTCAGCAAAGGAAAGACCGGCGGCATGCGCACCCTGTAGCGCCGGGCAAGCGCAATGAGCTCGGAGAGGGCCTGACCCAGGGTGACCTCCCCCACCGAGAGGCCGGCGTACTTGTTCAGGAACTCCCTGAGCTCGCGCACGAGCTCGCCCCGCACCTCCGTGGCGTAACGCACGCCGAGCCCCTCCAGGGCGCGCAGGGCGGCGGACGCGTCGCGTTGGATCACGGCTATGAACAGCCGCGAGAGCGCCTCTATGTCACCCTGGCTCATGAAGCCGACCATCCCGAAATCGAGGAGCGCTAGGTCTCCTTCCGGCGTGAGCAGCAGGTTGCTCGGGTGCGGGTCGCCGTGGAAGAACCCATCCTCGAAGGCCATCTTGAAGATCGCGTCAGCCCCCATAGACGCCACCCGCCGCCGCTCGGAAGGGGGCATGAGAAGCGGTTGTATGTCCCGGAACCTGGTCCCCACCACGAACTCCATGGTCAGCACCTTCGAGGTCGAGAAATCCCGGTAGACGGCCGGGATGACGACCGGGGTGCCGGCGAAGTTCGCGGCGAAGCGCCGGGCGTTCTGGGCCTCGGCGGTGTAGTCGAGCTCGCGCCGGACCACGACCTCGAACTCGGCCACCAGCCCCCTGGCATCCAAGAGCACCCTCTGGGCGAACCGTCGGTCCACGAAACCCGCGAACTCTCGCATGAGCTCGAGGTCCGCGGCCACCCTCCCGGGCGCCTCCGGCCGCTGAACCTTTACCGCGACGATCTCCCCGGTTCTCAGGACCGCCCGGTGGACCTGCCCGATGCTGGCGGACCCGAGCGGGACGGGATCGAACGCGGAGAATACCTCGTCGACGGGAGCCCCGAGCTCACGCTCTAGTATCGCCTGCGCCCTTCCGGCGGGCATGGGGCGGGCGGTGTCCTGCAGCTTCTGCAGCTCGGAGAGGATGCCCTCGGGAAAGATGTCCGAGCGGGTAGAGAGCACCTGCCCGAACTTGACGAAGGTCGGCCCGAGATCATCCAGGCTCCGCCGCATCCGGACGCCGAAGTTCGGCGCGAGGAACTCCTGCAGCCCCTTGTTCTCCCGCCGGTCGCGCCTGACGTCGAACACGAAGCCGAAGCCGTGCCGGACGAGGACGCGGCTGATCTGGGTGAACCGCCGAAGGCTTCCCGCCCGCGTGCCCGGCGAGAGCAACCCGCCGCCCGCCGGTGGTTGCGCGGCGCCCGCCTAGAGCCCCGGCGGCGTCTCTGGGGCGTCGCGGGGCGTGTCCGTCGCCAGGTCCGGCTCCCCCGCCACCGGCGGCGGCACGGGCGCCGCGACGGGCCGGTCCTCCAGCATCCTCACCCGATGCTCCAACTGCTCCACCCGGAACACCAGGTCCTCGTGGTCCTCCCGCGTGGGCAGCCCGCCCCTCTTGAGCCCCTGCTGCACCGAGGCGTCCACCAGCGACCGCGCCCCCGCAGACCGCTCCTTCGCCCGGTTCATCACGTCCTCGACGACCGTGCGCCCCTCCTCACGCTCGATGCGGCCCTGCTCGATCAAACCCTCCACGACCTCCTGCACCCGGTCCCGCGTCGCCGCCGCAGCCCCGACCTGCAAGAGGACCAACCTCTCCAACGTCTCTCCAACCGTCCCGCGCAACTCGACCTCCCGATCCGCCTGCACCATCTCCATGATAACCCACCACGACGGACGGCCAGAACGATCATCGCTCTAATTATCGGACAACGACACGTCCAGAAGGCCTACGATGATGCAACCCGACCTGCCAACGACCATTCGACCCATCCTCAGCAGCGCGAGGGGCGGGTCGACCCGTGTTCAGGCGGAGCGTGGGGAGCGCTGGACGCTGCCGGCGCGCCAGGCCTTGTAGAGCGAGAGTGTCTGGGGGGCGATGAATATGGAGCTGTAGGCGCCGGCGAGGATGCCGACGAGGAGGGCAAAGGCGAAGTCGCTCAGGGTGGATTCGCCGAAGATGAGGAGCGCGGTTATGGGGATCAGGGTGAACACGGAGGTGTAGATCGAACGCCGCACCACCTGCCGGATGGAGGTGTTGATCATCTCGTCGAAACGCCTGCGGTTGTACCCGACCGTCGGGGCGTTCTCCCGGATCCTGTCGAAGATGATGATGGTGTCGTAGAGCGAGTACCCCAGCACGGTCAGCACCGCGACCACCGTCACCAGGCTCACCTCCCGGCCGAAGATGGCGTAGAAGCCGACGGTGAGCAGGACGTCGTGCACCAGCGCCGCCATCGCCGCGATGGCGAACGAGAACTCGAACCGGATGCTGATGAACGCCACGATGATGAGCAGCGCCGCCGCGACCGCCTGCAACGCCTGGTTCCTGATCTGCTCCCCGAACGCCGGGCTTACGGTCGTGGCGCTCACCTCGGCCCCGAGCGCCCCCGACAGGGCGTCTTCCACTTCCCGGCTCTCCTCCTGGCTCAGTACGGGCGTCCGTACCTCGTAGCCGTTGTTCCCGAGCGTGGTCACGACCGACTCCTCCGCGATCCCGGACGGGAGGGCTGCCGTCACTTCATCCTCGCTTAGTTGGCGATCCGCGCCCGTCGCCGTGAACTGGGCGCCGCCCTGGAAGTCTATCCCCAGGTCCAGACGGCCGATAGCGATGGCGAGGAGGCCAAGCGCGAGCAGGACGCCGGAGATCGCAAACCAGCGCCGCCATTTTCCGACAAAGTCAACGCCCGGAAACATCGCCTACTCCGCCGTCTTCTCGGCCGAGATGCCGCCCTTGGAGACGCCCATCATGCCGGGCGAGAGCTGGACGCCGCGGCCGGATAGGAGACCGAGCAAGGCGCGCGTCACCAACACGGCGGTGAACACACTGAGGAGGACGCCTATCACCAGCAGGACCGCGAAGCC